>Ga0114939_10001947_pt1 | contig 15884 bp, 30 predicted proteins | sample AshMeaCrysSpring_FD_87196 | JGI IMG/M metagenome (GOLD analysis project Ga0114939, IMG submission 87196) | Groundwater microbial communities from Big Spring, Nevada to study Microbial Dark Matter (Phase II) - Ash Meadows Crystal Spring | ecosystem: Environmental > Aquatic > Deep subsurface >... | reverse complement strand
GCCTGTCGACACTCGGTGATTTTGGTTGCGGGGGCAAGATTTGAACTTGCGACCTTTGGGTTATGAGCCCAACGAGCTACCAGGCTGCTCCACCCCGCGTCAGAATCAAAAATTGTAGCAGAGTTTGACCGTGGCGCGGCATGCGAGCTGCGCCGACGGCCGGTCAGTCGGCCTTGGCCTCCGTCGCCGCATCGGCCACGACTGGCTCGGGCCGATCGACGAGCTCCACGTAGGCCATCGGCGCGTTGTCGCCGACACGGAAACCCATCTTCAGGATTCGCGTGTAGCCCCCGGGGCGCGCCTTGTAGCGCGGGCCCAGCTCGCCGAACAGCTTGGTCACGATGTCGCGGTCGCGTGTCCGGTCGAAGGCGAGGCGGCGATTCGAGAGCGTCGACTCCTTGGCCAGCGTGATCAGCGGCTCGACCACGCGGCGCAGTTCCTTGGCCTTGGGCAGCGTGGTCTTGATGGCTTCGTGCTTCAGCAGCGAGTTGCACATGTTGCGCAGCATCGCCTGGCGATGCTCGCTGGTGCGATTGAGTTTGCGAAGTCCGTTGCGGTGGCGCATGGTGCGTTGCTCTCCTTATCGAACCCCGGCCGTGTCAGGTACCGGGGGTTGCCCATCGGCCCTCGATGCCGGGGACCGAACGTGCGGGCGGCAACCACGCCGCCCGGCAGGACAGGCTTCAGCGCTTGTCCAGGTTCTGCGGCGGCCAGTTCTCCAGGCGCGCGCCCAGCGTCAGGCCGCGCGAGGCCAGAACTTCCTTGATCTCGTTGAGCGACTTGCGCCCCAGATTCGGCGTCTTCAGCAGCTCGGTCTCGGTGCGCTGGATCAGGTCGCCGATGTAGTAGATGTTCTCGGCCTTCAGGCAATTGGCCGAGCGCACGGTCAGCTCGAGCTCGTCCACCGGACGCAGCAGGATCGGGTCGAAGTTGGGGGCCGGGCGCGAGATCGGTGCGTCGAAGATGCCCTGGCCGTTGGGTTCGAGCTGCGCGAAGATGGCCAGTTGTTCGACCAGGATCTTGGCCGAGGCGCGGATGGCCTCCTCGGGCGAGATCGATCCGTTGGTCTGGATCTCCATGACCAGCTTGTCCAGGTCGGTGCGCTGCTCGACACGCGCGTTCTCGACCGCATAGCTGACCCGGCTGACCGGCGAGAACGAGGCATCGAGAACAATACGGCCAATCGACTTGGTCGGCTCGTCACCGTAGCGGCGCAGGTTGCCGGGCACGTAACCGCGCCCCTTCTCGACCTTGACCTGCATGTCGAGCTTGCCGCCCTGCGAGAGGTGGGCGATGACGTGGTCCGGGTTGATGATCTCGACGTCGTGCGGCGTCTGGATGTCGCCGGCCGTGACCGGGCCCTCGCCTTCCTTGCGCAGCACCAGCGTCACCTCATCGCGGTTGTGCAGGCGGAAGACCACACCCTTCAGGTTGAGCATGATGTGCACCACGTCTTCCTGCACGCCGTCGATGGTCGAGTACTCGTGCAACACGCCGGCGATCGTCACCTCGGTGGGCGCGTGGCCGACCATCGACGACAGCAGCACGCGCCGCAGTGCGTTACCCAGCGTATGGCCATAGCCGCGCTCGAACGGCTCCAGCGTGACCTTGGCGCGGTTGCCGCCGAGCGGTTCGACCTGGATGGCCTTGTTGGGTTTCAGCAGATTGGTTTGCATTGCAGTCCTGTTCCTCTCAATACCCTCGGCTCGTTACACCGATAAGGCTGATGGAAATACACCGGGGTCTGTCTTCGGGCGCCCCGTGCCCGGCGATACGGAGCGCTGCGCCAGCGGGTGCCGGGCCGACAAGCCCCGCACGCCGCGTGCTCGTCGTCAGCGCGAGTACAACTCGACGATCAGCGATTCGTTGATCTCGGAGCCGAACTGGTCGCGGTCCGGCACCTTCTTGAAGACGCCTTCCATCTTGGTCGCGTCCACCTGCACCCAGTCGGGCATGCCGATGCTGCCGGCCAGCTTCAGGGAGTCCTGCACGCGCAGCTGCTTCTTGGCCTTGTCGCGGATCGACACGGAGTCGCCGGCCTTGACCAGATAGGAGGCGATGTTGACGACCTCGCCGTTGACCGTCACGGCCTTGTGCGACACCAGCTGCCGCGCCTCTGCGCGGGTGGAGCCGAAGCCCATGCGGTAGACGACGTTGTCGAGCCGCGACTCCAGCAGGAACAGCAGGTTCGCGCCGGTGTTGCCGCGGCGCCGCTCGGCTTCCTCGAAGTAGCGGCGGAACTGGCGCTCGAGCACGCCGTACATGCGCTTGACCTTCTGCTTCTCGCGCAGCTGCAGGCCGAAGTCGCTGGTGCGCGAGCCGCTGGTGCGGCCGTGCTGGCCGGGCTTGCTGTCGAACTTGGCCTTGTCGCCGATCGGGCGGCGGGCGCTCTTCAGATAGAGATCGGTGCCTTCACGGCGGGCCAGCTTGGCCTTGGGTCCGAGATAACGTGCCACGAGATGTCCTTCGATCTTGTCTGACGCGGCCGGCCCGGATGGCGTGCCGCGCGAGTCTGGCGGAGTTCTTGATGTCGCTCAGACGGTGGGCTTATGGAAGAGCCAGTGCATGCAACGGCCCTTCGGGAGTACCGCCGCCGCGCCGGGTGGAACCCGCGGTCGCCGCGTGCGGGGAAAGCTGCGGATTATAACCGAATGGAGGTCGGCCGCTGGCCGGCCCGCCCACCGCCGCTCAGATGCGGCGACGCTTCTGCGGCCGGCAGCCGTTGTGCGGGATCGGCGTCACGTCCGAGATCAGGTTGATGCGGATGCCCAGCGCCGCCAGCGCGCGCACCGACGACTCGCGGCCCGGGCCGGGGCCCTTGATGCGCACGTCCAGGTTCTTGATGCCCTGCTCCTGGGCGGCACGGCCAGCGACTTCAGCCGCGACCTGTGCCGCGAAGGGGGTCGACTTGCGCGAGCCCTTGAAGCCCTGCCCGCCGCTCGACGCCCAGGCCAGCGCGCCGCCCTGACGGTCGGTGATGGTGATGATGGTGTTGTTGAAGGACGCATGCACGTGGGCAATGCCGTCCGCGACGTTCTTGCGGACCTTCTTGCTCACGCGCCGTGCGGCGGTGTTGACGGGTGCTTTGGCCATGTCTTGGATCTTCCGTTCGGCTAGGGGCTTACTTCTTCAGCGCGGCGGCGCCCTTGCGCGGACCCTTGCGGGTGCGTGCGTTGGTGCGCGTGCGCTGGCCACGCAGCGGCAGTCCGCGGCGATGGCGCATGCCGCGGTAGCAGCCCAGGTCCATCAGGCGCTTGATGTTGATCGAGATCTCGCGCCGCAGGTCGCCTTCGATGGTGAGGCGGCCGATCTCCTCGCGGATCCGCTCCAGGTCGCCATCGCTGAGGTCCTTGATCTTCTTCGAGTAGGGGATGCCGACCTGCTCGCAGATCTTCTGCGCGGTGGGTCGGCCGATGCCGAAGATCGCCGTCAGACCGATCTCGGCATGCTTGTGCGGCGGAATGTTGATACCAGCGATACGTGCCATCTTGAATCCTTCGAAACCTGGGGTTCAGCGCGGGTCCTCAGCCCTGGCGCTGTTTGTGACGCGGGTCGGTGCAGATCACCCGCACCACGCCCTTGCGGCGGATGACCTTGCAGTTGCGGCACATCTTCTTGACCGATGCGGCGACTTTCATGCTTCTCTCCTTGCCTAATCTAGACTCACTTGGCCCGGAACACGATGCGAGCCCGGCTCAGATCGTAGGGGGTCAGTTCGACGGTGACCTTGTCGCCCGGCAGGATGCGGATGTAGTGCATGCGCATCTTCCCCGAGATGTGGCCCAGCACCACGTGCCCGTTCTCCAGCTTCACGCGAAAGGTGGCGTTGGGCAGATTCTCGAGAATCTCGCCCTGCATCTGGATGACGTCGTCCTTGGCCATGATCTGCTGCTCTGCTCTCTAGCTTGCCTTGAAGTTGGCCTTCTTCAGCAGCGACTCGTATTGCTGGCTCATCACGTAGCTCTGCACCTGCGCCCAGAAGTCCATCGTGACGACGACGATGATCAGCAGCGAGGTGCCGCCGAAGTAGAAGGGCACGTTGTACTTCAGCACCAGGAACTCGGGCAGCAGACACACCAGCGTGATGTAGATCGCGCCCACCAGCGTCAGCCGCGACAGGATCTTGTCGATGTACTTGGCCGTCTGCTCGCCCGGCCGGATGCCGGGGATGAAGGCGCCGCTCTTCTTCAGGTTGTCGGCGGTCTCGCGGCTGTTGAAGACCAGCGCCGTGTAGAAGAAGCAGAAGAAGACGATCATCGCCGCGTACAGAAGCACGTAGATCGGCTGACCCGGCGACAGGGCGCCCGAGATGTCCTTCAGCCAGCGCATGCCCTCGCCGGTGGCAAACCAGCCGACGATGGTCGCCGGCAGCAGGATGATCGAGCTGGCGAAGATCGGCGGGATGACGCCGGACATGTTCAGCTTGAGCGGCAGGTGGGACGACTGGCCGCCGTAGACCTTGTTACCGACCTGGCGCTTGGCGTAGTTGACGAGAATCTTGCGCTGCCCGCGCTCGACGAAGACGACCAGGTAGGTCACCAGCACCACCACCAGCATGATGAACAGGCTGGCTACGATGCTCATCGAACCGGTGCGCACGAGCTCGAACAAGCCCGCCAGGGCACTGGGCAGACCCGCCACGATGCCGGCGAAGATCAGGATCGAGATGCCGTTGCCCAGTCCGCGCTCGGTGATCTGCTCGCCCAGCCACATCAGGAACATCGTCCCCGCCACCAGGCTGATCACCGCCGTCATGCGGAAGCCGAAGCCGGGGCTGATGACCAGGCCGGGAGACCCTTCCAGCGCCAGCGCGATGCCCAGCGACTGGAACAGCGCCAGCACCAGCGTGCCATAGCGGGTGTACTGCGTGATCTTGCGCCGCCCCGCCTCGCCTTCCTTCTTGATGGCCTCGAGCGAAGGCACGACGTAGGTCATCAACTGCATGATGATCGACGCCGAGATGTACGGCATGATGCCCAGCGCGAACACGGTGAAGCGCGACAGCGCCCCGCCCGAGAACATGTTGAACAGGTTCAGGATGCCGCCGGACTGGCTCTTGAACAGCTGCTGCAGCTGCGCCGGGTCGATGCCGGGCACGGGAATGTGCGCGCCCAACCGGTAGACCACCAGCGCGAGCAGCAGAAAGACGAGCCGGCGACGCAGGTCGCCGAACTTGCCGCTCTTGGCCAGCTGATTTGCGGAGGTTGCCACGACGCGAGCCTTCGTCCTCTGGATGCGTTCAGGCCACCGAGCCGCCGGCGGACTCGATCGCCGCCCTGGCGCCGGCCGTCGCGCCGATGCCCTTGAGCACGACCTTCGTGCTCAGATCACCCGAATTGATGACCTTGACCGTCTTGGCACGGTCGTCGACCAGCCCGGCCTGCTTCAGCGTCAGCAGGTCGACCTCTTCGGCGCCCAGGTGCTGCAGGTCGGACAGCGTGACCTCGGCGTTGAAGGCTGCCGTCAGCGACTTGAAGCCGCGCTTGGGCAGGCGGCGCTGCAGCGGCATCTGGCCGCCTTCGAAGCCCACCTTGTGGAAGCCGCCGGCACGGGACTTCTGGCCCTTGTGGCCGCGGCCCGCCGTCTTGCCCAGGCCGGAGCCGATGCCACGGCCCACTCGGCGACGCGCGCGCTTGGCGCCAGGCGCCGGTTTGAGGGAGTTCAGTTCCATCTTCGTCACCGTTTGACGTGCAGTGCTCAAAGCACCTTCACCAGGTACGCGACCTTGTTGATCATGCCGCGCACCGCGGGCGTGTCCTCGAGCGTGGCTTCGCTGTTCAGCTTGCGCAGCCCCAGGCCGCGCACCGTGTCACGGTGCGACTGCTTGGTGCCGATCGTGCTTCTGACCAGCTTCACCGTCACCGACTTCTTGTCCGACATCGTCCTTCTCCTGCGGGGCGCTTCAGTTGAAGAGCTCTTCGACCGACTTGCCGCGCTTGGCCGCGACCTCGCTCGGCGTGGTCGAGTTCTTCAGCGCGTGCAGCGTGGCGCGCACCATGTTGTAGGGGTTGGTCGAGCCGATGCTCTTGGCCACGATGTCGGTGACACCCATGACCTCGAACACGGCGCGCATCGGGCCGCCGGCGATGATGCCGGTGCCGGCCGGCGCCGGCGCCATCAACACCTTGGCCGCGCCGTGCTCGCCGCGCACGTTGTGGTGGATCGACCCGTTCTTCAGAGACACCTTGATCAGGTTGCGGCGGGCATCCTCCATCGCCTTCTGCACGGCGACGGGCACCTCCTTGGCCTTGCCCTTGCCCATGCCGATGCGTCCGTCGCCGTCACCGACCACCGTCAGCGCCGCGAAGCTCAGCGTGCGGCCGCCCTTGACCACCTTGGTCACGCGGTTCACCGCGATCATCTTTTCCTTCAGGCCGTCGTCGTTGCCTTCGGTCTGGGCGCGGGGTTGAAACTTTGCCATCTTGTGGATCCTTCGCTGCTGCGCTTAGAACTGCAGACCGGCTTCGCGGGCGGCATCGGCGAGGGCCTTGACGCGTCCGTGGAACGCAAAGCCGGCGCGATCGAAAGCAACCTTCTCGATGCCTGCGGCCTTTGCCTTCTCGGCGATGCGCTTGCCGACGATCGCCGCCGCGGCGGTGTTGCCACCCTTGCCGGCGCCGCCGAGCTGCTCGCGCACGGCCTTCTCGGCCGTGGACGCGCTGGCCAGCACGCGGCTGCCGTCGTCGGAGATGACGCTGGCATACATGTGCAGGTTCGAGCGGTACACCGTCAGGCGGGCCACCACCTGCTTTGCGATGCGCAGGCGGGTCTGGCGGGAGCGACGCAGGCGCTGTTCCTTCTTGTTCAACATCGTGTCGCTCCTTACTTCTTCTTCGTCTCTTTCAGGGTCACGCGCTCGTCCGCATAGCGGATGCCCTTGCCCTTGTAGGGCTCGGGCGGACGGATCGCGCGCACCTCGGCCGCCACCTGCCCCACGGACTGGCGGTCGGCCCCCTTGATGACGATCTCGGTCTGCGTCGGCGTTTCCACCTTCACGCCCGGCGGCATGTCCTTGACCACGGGGTGCGAGAAGCCCACCTGCAGGTTGAGCTTCTGGCCCTGGGCCTGGGCGCGGAAGCCCACTCCGACCAGCGTCAGTTTCTTCTCGAAGCCCTTGGTGACGCCGTTGATCATGTTGTTGACCAGCGCACGCATCGTGCCGCTCATCGCGTCGGCCGCTGCGCTTTCGTTGGCGGGCTCGAACAGCAGCGTCGCGCCGTCGTGCTTGACATTCACCAGCGCATGGGCCGCGCGCACCAGCGTGCCGTTGCCGCCCTTGATCGAAATCTGCTCCGCCGTGATCGACACGTCCACGCCCTGCGGGACGGTCACCGGCATCTTTCCTACGCGAGACATGGCTCGAATCCTTCCGTTAGACGTCGCCGGTCAGGCCACGTAGCACAGCACTTCGCCACCGACGCCGCTCTGGCGTGCCTTGCGGTCGGTCATCACGCCCTTGGGCGTGGTCACGATGGCGACGCCCAGGCCGTTCATCACCGCCGGGATGGCCTCGCGGCCGCGGTACACGCGCAGCCCCGGGCGGCTGACCCGCTCGATGCGTTCGATCACCGGGCGGCCGGCGTAGTACTTCAGCGCGATCTCGAGCTGGTTCTTGCCGTCTTCGCTGCGCACCGAGAAGCCGTCGATGTAGCCTTCGTCCTTCAGGACCTGCGCGATCGCCACCTTGATTTTCGACGACGGCATCGACACCACGGCCTTGTCAACGCCCTGGGCGTTGCGGATGCGGGTCAGCATATCGGCGATCGGATCACTCATGCTCATAACAAACTCTCCTGCTCTTGCCGGTCTCGGCCGATGTCACCAGCTGGCCTTGACCACGCCGGGAATGTCGCCCTTGAAGGCAAGGTCGCGGATCTTGCTGCGGCCCAGGCCGAACATGCGGAAGTTGCCGCGCGGGCGTCCGGTCAGTTCGCAGCGGTTGCGCAGGCGCGTCGGGTAGGCATTGCGCGGCAGCTTCTGCAGCTCCAGGCGGGCGGCATAGCGCTCCTCGTCGCTGCGCTTGGCGTCGTTGGCCACGGCCTTCAGCTCGGCGTACTTCTTGGCGTACTTGGCGACGAGCTTCTCGCGCTTGTCCTGACGCTGGATATGGGACTGTTTAGCCACGGAGCACCTCAGTTCTTGAACGGGAAGCGGAAGGCCGTGAGCAGCGCCTTGCATTCCTCGTCGGTTTGCGCGCTCGTCGTGATGCTGATGTTCAGCCCACGCAGCGCATCGACCTTGTCGTAGTCGATCTCGGGGAAGATGATCTGTTCCTTGACGCCGATGTTGTAGTTGCCGCGGCCGTCGAACGCGCGCCCGGAGATGCCGCGAAAGTCACGCACGCGCGGCAGCGCGATCGTGACGAAACGGTCGAGGAACTCGTACATGCGCACGCCACGCAGCGTGACCATGCAGCCGATGGGCACGTTCTCGCGGATCTTGAAACCGGCGATCGCCTTCTTGGACTTGGTGACCACGGGCTTCTGCCCGGCGATCTTGGTCAGGTCGCCGACGGCGTTGTCCATGACCTTCTTGTCGGCCACGGCCTCGCTGACGCCCATGTTCAGCGTGATCTTCTGCAGCCGCGGAACCTGCATCACCGACTTGAAGCCGAACTTGGCCATCAGGTCGGGCACGATCTTCTCGCGATAGTGGGTCTGCAGCCGCGCAGTCTGTTGTTGAGCCATGATTGATTCGTCCTTGCCCCGATGGGCCCTCAGGCCTTGATCTGTTCGCCGCTGGACTTGTAGACGCGAACCTTGTCGCCGTTGGCCAGCAGCTTGATGCCTACGCGATCGGCCTTCGCGGCGGCGGCGTTGAAGATCGCCACGTTGGATTGGTGGATCGGCATCGTCTTGTCGATCACGCCACCCGTCGTGCCCTTCATCGGGTTCGGCTTGACATGCTTCTTGACGATGTTCACGCCCTCGACCACCAGGTACTGGTCGTCGACGCGCTTCGTCACCGTGCCGCGCTTGCCCTTGTCGCGGCCGGTCAGCACGATGACCTGGTCGCCCTTGCGAATCTTGTTCATGCTTGAGGTCCTTTGCGGCGCCGCGTCAGAGCACTTCGGGCGCGAGCGACACGATCTTCATGAAGCGCTCGGTGCGCAGTTCGCGCGTCACCGGGCCGAAGATGCGCGTGCCGATCGGCTCCAGCTTGGCGTTCAGCAGCACCGCGGCATTGCCGTCGAACTTGATCAGCGAACCGTCCTGGCGACGCACACCCTTGGCGGTGCGCACCACCACGGCGCTGTAGATCTCGCCCTTCTTGACGCGACCGCGCGGAGCGGCCTCCTTGATGCTGACCTTGATGACATCGCCGATGCCGGCATAGCGGCGCTTGGAGCCGCCGAGCACCTTGATGCACATGACGGACTTCGCGCCCGTGTTGTCCGCGACATCGAGCCGCGATTGCATTTGGATCATTTTTCAGTCCCCAACTTGTCCCGCATCGCACCCGCCTTCGACAAGGCGGGAGACCTCGCGGTCAGTCTTGGGCCCGTGGGCCCACGTCGGTGTCCCGGCGCGGGCGGTTGGGGCGGATCCGGCTGCCTTTCGTCGCGTCGCCTGCGCTGGCCTGATGCAGGCATGGCGTCGCGCCGGGGCTTTTCCGGCGAAGCTTTGAATTATCTTCCGAACGAGGGACTCTTGTCAACGTCCGCGGGCACGGACGTTCAGGACGCCGCCTTCGCCTGCTGCAGCATCGTCTGCGCGTCGCTGACCTCGAATTTGCCCGGCGCCTCGATGTTGAGCGTCTTGACCACGCCGTCGACGACGAGCATCGAATAGCGGTTCGAGCGCAGCCCCATGCCGCGCGCCGTCAGGTCCAGCGTCAGACCGGTGGCCTTGGCGAAGTCGGCGCTGCCGTCGGCCATCATGCGCAGCTTGCCCGCGGCCTTCTGGTCACGGCCCCAGGCGCCCATCACGAATGCATCGTTGACCGACACGCACCAGATCTCGTCTATGCCCGCAGCCTTCAGTTCGTCCGCCTTTTCCACGTATCCCGGCACGTGCTTGGCCGAGCAGGTGGGCGTGTAGGCGCCCGGAAGGCCGAAGATCGCGATCGTCTTGCCCGAGGTGGACTTGGCGATGTCGAAGCTGTTCGGGCCGATGGAGCAGCCGTTGCCTTCGACTTCGACGAACTCCTGAAGGCTGCCCGCGGGCAGCTTGTCTCCGACTTTCAACATCATGTTCTCCTCTGATGGTGGGGCCCGCGGCCCGGACTGGGCGACGAGGGCGCCGGAAAAGCGCAAGGGGCCCAACGCCAGTATTCCAGCGATGCAGCCCCCGTGGGAGGTACCGGGCTCAATGGCCCGCGGCGACGCCAGGCTTAGGCCAGACCCGCCTTCTTCACCAGGCGGGTGACAACCCAGCTCTTGGTCTTGGAGATCGGGCGGCTTTCGGCGATCTCGACCACGTCGCCCAGCTTGTACTCGCCCTTCTCGTCGTGCGCGTGGTACTTGCTGGACCGGGCCACGATCTTGCCGTACAGCTCGTGCGTCACGCGGCGCTCGACGAGCACGGTGATGGTCTTGGCGCGCTTGTCGCTGACGACCTTGCCGACCAGGGTGCGGGTGTTCTTGGCAGCGGTCTGAGGCTGATTCACTTGGCGGCCCCTTTCTTCTTTTCGGCAAGGATGGTCTTGGCGCGGGCCACGTCGCGCCGCGTCTTGCGCAACGCCGAGTGGTTGCTCAGCGCTTGCGTGGCCTTTTGCATGCGCAGGCCGAAGTGGGCGCGCAGCAGGTCGGCGACCTCCTTCTCGAGCGCGGCCACGTCCTTGGCGCGAAGTTCACTGGTCTTCATACGATTCTCCGATGCCGTTCAGGCGCCGATCTGGCGCGCAACGAAAGTGGTGCGCAACGGCAGCTTGGCCGAAGCCAGCAGGAAGGCTTCGCGCGCGAGCGTCTCCGGCACACCGTTGATCTCGTACAGCACCTTGCCCGGCTGGATCTCGGCGACGTAGTACTCGGGATTGCCCTTGCCGTTGCCCATGCGCACCTCGGCCGGCTTCTGCGAGATCGGCTTGTCCGGGAAGATGCGGATGAAGATGCGGCCGCCGCGCTTGATGTGGCGCGAGATGGCGCGACGTGCCGCCTCGATCTGGCGCGCGGTCAGTCGCCCACGTTCGGTGGCCTTGAGGCCGAACTCGCCGAACGACACCTTGGCGCCGCGGGTGGCGACGCCGGTGTTGCGACCCTTCTGCTCCTTGCGGAACTTGCGACGTGCTGGTTGCAGCATTCCTTACTCCCCTTTGCTCGCGGCGCCGGCGGCCGGCGCGGCCGCCTTGCGCACGCGCTTGACGGTCGCCGTCTTCGGCGCTTCGCCGGTCTCGACCGGCTTGTCGGCGGCGGCTGCGCGCGGCCCACGGTCACCGGCCGGACGCCCGCGTCCGCCCGGTGCGCCCGGGCGCGGCGAGCGCCGAGCACGGCGATCGTCCTCGCCTGCCTCGGGCTTGGCGCCGGGCGCCTCGCCGTGGGCCAGGCGGTCGCCGCGGTAGACCCACACCTTGACGCCGATGACGCCGTAGGTGGTCTTGGCCTCGGAGAAGCCATAGTCGATGTCGGCCTTCAGCGTGTGCAGCGGCACGCGCCCTTCGCGGTACCACTCGCAACGCGCGATCTCGATGCCGTTCAGGCGGCCCGAAGACATGATCTTGATGCCCTGCGCGCCCAGGCGCATGGCGTTCTGCATCGCACGCTTCATCGCGCGCCGGAACATGATGCGCTTCTCGAGTTGCTGGGTGATGCTGTCGGCGATCAGCTGGGCGTCGATCTCGGGCTTGCGCACCTCTTCGATGTTCACCGCCACCGGCACGCCGAGCCGTTTGGCCAGTTCCGCCTTCAGATTCTCGATGTCCTCGCCCTTCTTGCCGATCACCACACCCGGACGCGCCGAGTAGATGGTGATGCGGGCGTTCTTGGCTGGACGCTCGATCAGGATGCGCGACACGGCGGCGCTCTTCAGGCGCGTCTTCAGGAACTCGCGCACGTGCAGGTCTTCGGCCAGCATGTCGCTGAAGTTGCGCTTGGTCGCGAACCAGCGAGAGGCCCAGGCACGCGTGACGGGCAGCCTGAAGCCGGTCGGGTGGATCTTCTGTCCCATGGTCTGTTCTGCCCTTGCCTTAGTTGCCGACCGTCACGTAGATGTGACACGTGGGCTTGCTGATGCGGTTGCCGCGCCCCTTCGCGCGCGCGGACGATCGCGTCAGCGTGGCACCCTGCTCGACGTAGATGGACTTGACCTTCAGTTCGTCGATGTCGGCACCGTCGTTGTGCTCGGCGTTGGCGATCGCCGAGGCCAGCGCCTTGCGGATGATGCCCGCCGCCTTCTTGGGCGTGAAGTTCAGGATGTTCAGGGCCTGCTCGACTGGTCTGCCGCGGACCATGTCGGCCACCAGCCGACCCTTGTCGACCGACAGCCGCACACCGCGGACGCTTGCTTTGGTTTCCATCGTCGCCATCCCCTACTTCTTGGCCTTCTTGTCGGCCGGGTGCCCCTTGAAGGTGCGTGTCTGCGCGAATTCGCCGAGCTTGTGCCCGACCATCTGGTCGGTCACGTACAGCGGCACGTGCTGCTTGCCGTTGTGCACGGCAATCGTCAGACCGATGAACTCGGGCAGGATCGTCGAGCGGCGCGACCAGGTCTTGACCGGCTTCTTGTCCTTGGTGGCCACGGCCTTGTCGACCTTGGCCATCAGATGGTGGTCCACGAACGGACCCTTCTTCAATGAACGTGCCATGCTGCTCGACCCCTACTTCTTGCGACGCGAGACGATCATCGTCTGCGTGCGCTTGTTGCTGCGCGTGCGGTAGCCCTTGGTCAGCGTGTTCCAAGGTGAAACCGGCGCCTGGCCCTCGCCGGTGCGGCCTTCGCCGCCGCCGTGCGGGTGGTCGATCGGGTTCATGGCCACGCCGCGCACCGTCGGGCGAATGCCCTTCCAGCGACGCGCACCGGCCTTGCCGTACTGGCGCAGGTTGTGCTCTTCGTTGCCCACCTCGCCGATCGTTGCACGGCAGTCGATGTGGATCTTGCGCACCTCGCCCGAGCGCAGGCGCAGCTGGGCGTAGATGCCTTCGCGCGCCATCAGCGTCACCGACGTGCCGGCCGAACGCGCGATCTGCGCGCCCTTTCCGGGAAGCATCTCGACGCAGTGCACCGTCGAGCCGACCGGGATGTTGCGGATCGGCAGCGTGTTGCCGGCCTTGATCGGCGCTTCGGCGCCGCTGACGATGGTGGCTCCCACCTCGATGCCGCGCGGCGCGATGATGTAGCGACGCTCGCCGTCGGCATAGCAGAGCAGCGCGATGTGGGCGCTGCGGTTCGGATCGTACTCGATGCGCTCCACCTTGGCAGGGATGCCGTCCTTGTTGCGCACGAAGTCGATCACGCGATAGTGATGCTTGTGGCCGCCGCCCTTGTGGCGAACCGTGATGTGGCCGTTGTTGTTGCGGCCCGAGCGCTGGAACTGCGGCTCGAGCAGCGACGCCTCCGGCTTGCCCTTGTGCAGGTGCTTGTGCACCACCTTGACCACCGCCCGGCGGCCGGGCGACGTGGGTTTGACTTTGACGACGGCCATTACGCGGCCTCCCCGGAGAAGTTGAGCTCCTGGCCCGGCTTCAGGCACACGTAGGCCTTCTTGACGTGGTCGCGCCGGCCGATCGAACGGCCGAAGCGCTTGGTCTTGCCCATCTGGTTGACCGTCTGCACCGACGCCACTTCCACCTTGAACATCAGTTCGACCGCGGCCTTGATCTCCGGCTTGGTGGCGTTGCGCAGCACCTTGAACAGCACCTGGTTCTGCTTTTCGGCGATGCGCGTGGCCTTCTCGGAGATGAGGGGCGCGACGAGGACCTGCGCCAGACGGCCTTCGTCCGGCTTCTTCGTAGTCTTGGCGGTGGTCATGCGTACATCTCCTTCAGCTGCTCGATCGCGCCCTTGGTGACCAGCACCTTCTTGTAGAACACGAGCGAGAGCGGGTCGGCGTAGCGCGGCTCGACCACCAGCACGTTGGCCAGGTTGCGCGAAGCCAGCGCCAGGTTCTCGTCGACCCGCTCGGCGATAACCATCACCGAGTCCAGGCCCATGGCCTTGAACTTCTGCGCCAGAAGCCTGGTCTTCGGCGCTTCGACGGCAAGGCTGTCGACCACTGCGATGCGGCCGTCGCGGGCCAGCTGCGAGAAGATCGACGCCATGCCGGCGCGATACATCTTCTTGTTCACCTTGTGGCTGAAGTTCTCGTCCGGCGTGTTCGGGAAGATCCGGCCGCCCCCGCGCCACAGCGGCGAGGAGGTCATGCCCGCACGGGCGCGGCCGGTTCCCTTCTGGCGGAACGGCTTCTTCGTCGAATGCTTGACGGTACCGCGGTCCTTCTGCGCGCGCGTGCCCTGCCGCGCGTTCGCCTGGTAGGCAACCACGATCTGGTGCACCAGCGCTTCATTGTAGTCGCGGGCGAACACCGTATCCGGCGCATCCACCTTGGCGGTGGACTGGCCCTGTTCGTTGAGGAGCTCGAGCTGCATCAGTTGGCTCCCTGGCTGTTCTTGGCTGCACGGGCCTTGACGGCCGGACGCACGACCACGTGGCCGTTCTTCGCCCCCGGCACCGCACCGCGCACCAGCAGCAGCGAGCGTGCCTCGTCGATGCGCACGACATCGAGGTTCTGCGTGGTGACGGTGACGTCGCCCTTGTGGCCCGACATCTTCTTGCCCGGGAACACGCGGCCCGGGTCCTGCGCCATCGAGATCGAGCCCGGCACGTTGTGCGAGCGGCTGTTGCCGTGCGACGCGCGCTGCGAGCCGAAGTTGTGGCGCTTGATGGTGCCGGTGAAGCCCTTGCCGATCGAGGTGCCCTGCACGTCGACCGCCTGGCCGACGGCGAAGAGGGCCACCGGCAAGGTCGCGCCGGGCTTGTACTCTGCGGCGACTTCGGGGGCGACGCGGAACTCGCGCAGCACCTCGCCGGCCATCACGCCCGCCTTGGCCAGATGGCCAGCCTCGGGCTTGGTGACGCGGGACGCCTTGCGCGACCCGAACGCCACCTGGATGGCGCTGTAGCCGTCAACGGCTTCGGTCTTGACCTGGGCGACGCGGTTGTTGGACACGTCCAGCACGGTCACGGGAACGGCATCGCCGTCGTCCGTGAAGATGCGCATCATGCCCACCTTGCGGCCCAGCAATCCGAGACGATGGCTCAGACTCATGGTGTTTCTCCAGCCCCAGGCGCGCCAGGCGCGCGGAGCCATTGTTTGACGAACCCGACATCGATTGGCCGGGCTGATTGGCTTTCCCGTTGACGGCACAGGGCCGGCGCAGGGAAAGCCTACAATTATAGCAGCTGCCGCGTTCGCGGCAAGCTCCGCGTCGCCTACTGCAGCTTGATCTCCACGTCCACGCCCGCGGGCAGGTCGAGCTTCATCAGCGCGTCGACCGTCTTGTCGGTCGGGTCGACGATGTCCATCAGCCGCTGGTGGGTGCGGATCTCGAACTGGTCACGCGAACTCTTGTTCACGTGCGGCGAACGCAGGATGTCAAAGCGCTGCATGCGCGTCGGCAGCGGCACCGGGCCCCGCACGATCGCGCCCGTGCGCTTGGCGGTCTCCACGATCTCGAGCGCCGACTGGTCGATCAGCTTGTAATCGAACGCCTTCAGGCGGATACGGATCTTTTGCTTCTGCATGATGTTCCTTCAAAGAGCGGTGCGGCCGGAGCGCCGGCAGGCGCCCCGTGGCCGCGGACAGGGGTGGTCGGGCGGAGGTCCCGCTTACTCGATGATCTTGGCGACGACGCCGGCGCCGACGGTTCTGCCGCCCTCGCGGATGGCGAAGCGCAGCCCCTCTTCCATCGCGATCGGCGCGATCAGCTTGACCGTGATGCTGACGTTGTC
>Ga0114939_10001946_pt1 | contig 15896 bp, 14 predicted proteins | sample AshMeaCrysSpring_FD_87196 | JGI IMG/M metagenome (GOLD analysis project Ga0114939, IMG submission 87196) | Groundwater microbial communities from Big Spring, Nevada to study Microbial Dark Matter (Phase II) - Ash Meadows Crystal Spring | ecosystem: Environmental > Aquatic > Deep subsurface >... | reverse complement strand
GTCTCGCCGACCATGTCCCAGGTGAACCGCCAGGTCCAGTTGTCGCCGCCGAGCGTGCCGGGCAGGTTCATGCGGTGCGCCGAGCCGAGGCCCAGCGCATCCTGCATCGGGAAGACGACGATGTTCGCGGCGCAGGTGCTGAGGGCCCGGATCATCGCCCAGTGCGCATCGTCGCCGGCGCAGCCGAGGTAGGCGCGCGCGAAGGCGCGCTCGCGCGCCGGCGCGCTTTCCCACCAGCCGCGTGCGGTGTCGTTGTCGTGCGTGCCCGTATACGCGACGCAGTGCGGCGGCAGGCTGTGCGGCAGGTACTCGTGGCTTCCGTCGCCACCGAAGGCGAACTGCAGGACCTTCATGCCCGGGAAATCGCACGCGTCCCGCAACGCCTTCACGTCGGGGGTGATGTGGCCGAGGTCCTCGGCCACGATCGGCAGCCCGTCCACCTCGCGCGCGATGGCGTCGAAGAGCGCCTGGCCGGGGCCGTCCACCCACTTCCCCTCGACCGCCGTCGGGCAGCTCGCCGGAATCTCCCAGTACTGCGAGAAGCCGCGGAAGTGGTCGATGCGGAAGACATCCGCGTGCGCGAGGGCCCGGCGCACGCGCGCCGTCCACCAGGCGTAGCCCTCCCCGGCCATGCGATCCCAGCGGTACAGCGGGTTCCCCCAGCGCTGGCCGGTTTGCGCGAACGCGTCGGGCGGGACGCCCGCGACGACGGTCGGCCGGAAGGCCTCGTCGAGGTGGTAGAGGTCGGGGCGCGACCAGCAGTCGGCGCTGTCGTGGGCGACGAAGATGGGCAGGTCGCCCAGGATCGCGACGCCGCGGGCGGACGCGTAGGCGCGCAGCGCAGCGAACTGCTCGTCGAAGCACCACTGCACGAAGCGCCAGAACGCGATGTCCCGCGCGTGGGCGGCACGGGCGGCGGCGATGGCCGACGCCTCCCGGCCGGCGAGCGCCGCGCCCCACTCCCACCAGGGACGCTCGCCGGCCGCCGCCTTGAGGGTCATGAAGAGCGCGTAGTCGTCCACCCACGCCGCGTTCGCCTCGCACCACGCGTGCCACGCGTCGCGGTGCGGCCCGCGCGCCCGCGCGAAGAAGCCGCGCGCCGCGTGCCGCAGCTGCTCGAAGCGCCAGGCCACGACACGCCGGAAGTCGACGCGGTGCGCGTCGAAGCCACCCTCGGGCAGCGACGGCGCCGCGAGCCAGCCGCGCTCGACGAGCGGCTCGAGCGCCACCATGAGGGGGCTGCCGGCGAAGGCGGAGGGGCTCTGGTAGGGCGAGTCCCCGGGACCGATGGGCGTGACGGGCAGGATTTGCCAGAGGCGCTGGCCGGCGGCGGCCAGCCAATCGACGAAATGGCACGCGCCGGGCCCGAGGTCGCCGATGCCGTGCGGGCCCGGCAGCGAGGTTACGTGCAGCAGGATGCCCGAGGCGCGGCGATGCAGGTCCATGGGTTCATCTTATCGCGGCGGCGGCGCCGTCCAGCGCGGCCAGCGGGTCGGTGATCACCGCCGTGGGAATGCGCGCCAGATAGGGACGGAAGCGCCCCTTGGCCTCGAAGCGCTCGCGGAAGGCCGAGGCGAAGAAACGTTCGCCCAGCTGCGGCACGATGCCGCCCCCCACGAACACGCCGCCGAGTGCGCCGAAGGTGAGGGCCACGTTGCCGGCGAAGCTTCCGAGCAGGGCGCAGAAGACCGCGAGCGTGCGCTCGCAGGCCGGATCCCCCCCCTGCAAGGCCCGCGCGGTGATGGCCTCGGCCGGCAGGGCTTCCGCGGGCAGGCCGAGTTCGCCCGCAACGGCGTCGTGCAGGACCGGCAGCCCGATGCCGGAGAGGAGCCTCTCCGCGGACACGTGGCCGAAGCGCGACCGGACCCGCGCGAGGAGCGCGCTTTCGAACTCGTCGCCAGGTGCCAGCGTCGCGTGCCCGCCCTCCCCGGGTACGGCGATCCATCCAGCAGGCCCCGGGATCACCGCCGCCACGCCCAGCCCCGTGCCCGGGCCCAGCACCGCGAGCGGTCCCGCCGGCGAGGGCTGGCCGCAGCCCGCATGGCACCGGTAGCGTGACGCGTCGAGCCCCGGCAGCGCGAGCGCGAGCGCCGCGAAGTCGTTCAGCACGACCAGTTGCTCCAGATCCAGTGCGCGGGCGAGGTCGGCCCGCGAGAAGCGCCAGCCGCTGTTGGTGAAGTCGACGACGTCGTCGTCGACCGCCGTCGCCACCGCGAACGCGGCCCGCCTCGGCGCCCGGTACGACGGGCCCAGCGCGGCGCGCAGGACGCCGAGGTAGTCGCGCGCCGCCGCCTCGAGGCTGTCGAACGCCGCGACGGGCATCACGCGCACGCGGTCCACCCGTGCGCCGGGCGCCGCGACCCACCCGAAGCGCGCGCGCGTTCCGCCCACGTCTGCGACGAGGCGGGGGTATCCGTCCGGGGAAGTGGCCATCGCGTCGTTGCCGTGTTCGGGGGGAGGCCCCATTACAGCATGACCCGGCGTCCGGCAGATCGAGGGCGAGCCGGCGCTTGCTACACTACGCGCCTCGCCCGGCCATCACTGCGCCCCTCTCCCGAGGGAGGGGGATGGAGACCATGGAACCGCTGAAGATCGGCATTTCCGCCCGACTGCTGTACCCGGACCCGCGCCGGGCGTTCCTGCCCACGAAGACGGTGCAGTACCTCGAGCAGTCGGTGGCCAACTGGGTCATGTCCGGCGAGGTGCTCGCCTTCATGGTGCCGGAGATGAGCCTCGCCTCGCCGCACCTGCCCAACAATGTCTCGGTCGCCGACTACGTGAACGTGCTCGACGGCCTCGTCCTGCAAGGCGGCGCCGACATCGCCCCCGAGACCTACGGCGAGACGCCGATCAACCCGGCGTGGAGCGGCGACCGCATCCGCGACCGCTACGAGATCGCCCTCTTCGAGGAGTTCGTCCGCCAGGGCAAGCCCGTCTTCGGCGTCTGCCGCGGCTGCCAGCTCATCAACGTGGCCCTCGGCGGCACGCTGTTCCAGGACATCAACACGCAGGTGCCGGACACGCTGCAGCACCGCTGCGAGCGCCGCTACGAGCACAACTTCCACGCCATGCGCGTGCTCGAGGGCAGCTGGCTCGCCGGCCTTTATCCGCGAACCGGCGTCACCCGCATCAACACCATCCACCACCAGGCGGTGAAGTCGCTCGGCAAGGGGCTGGTGGTGGAGGCGATGAGCGAGCCCGACGGCATCGTCGAGGCGGTGCGCTGGGAAGGGCCCAGCTTCGTGCTGGGCGTGCAGTGGCACCCGGAATTCATGGACCCCAAGGACGCCGAGCTCCTCGACGGCAAGCCCCTTCTCGATGCCTTCCTCGCCGCCTGCCGCGACCGTCGCGCGACGGGAACGCCCCGGCCGGTGCAACCCGCCAAGGCCGCCTGAGCCATGCCCACCCTGAAGATCACCAATCCCGCCACCGGCAAGCCCGTCGCAAGCCTTCCCGCCGACGACGCGAGGAGCGTCCGTGCCAAGTACGCCGCCGCCCGCGCGGCCCAGCCCACGTGGGCCGGGGTGCCCCTCAAGCGGCGACTGGAAGCGATCGCGAAGTTCCGCGCCGCCGTCATCGCGCAGGCGGAGGAGCTCGCCGCCATCCTCACCACGGAGGTCGGCAAGCCCATCGCCCAGTCGCGCAACGAGCTGAAGGGGCTCGTCGGCCGCCTCGACTTCTTCCTCGCGGAGACAACGCGCACGCTCCGATCCCGCCGCGTGTCCGGCGCGAAGGGCGCGGCGATGGAGGAGGTCATTGCGCACGAGCCCCTCGGCGTCGTCGCCAACGTCTCGGCGTGGAACTACCCGTACTTCGTGGGCGCCAACGTGTTCGTGCCGGCGCTCGCCAGCGGCAACACGGTGCTCTACAAGCCGTCGGAATTCGCGACGCTCACCGGGCTTGCCATCGCGCGGCTCCTGCACGACAGCGGGGTTCCGGACGACGTCTTCATTCCCCTCGTCGGCGGCGGCGAGGTGGGGGCCGCGCTGGTGAAGCTGCCCGTGGACGGCGTGTACTTCACCGGTTCCTACGCCACCGGCAGGCGCATCGCGCAGGCCGTGCGGGGCCGCATGATCCGCCTGCAGCTGGAGCTGGGCGGCAAGGATCCTGTCTACGTGTGCGGCGACGCCGATCCGGCGGCGGTGGCGGCGGGCATCGCCGACGGCGCCTTCTACAACACCGGGCAGAGCTGCTGCTCCGTCGAGCGCATCTACGTGCAGGAGGGGATCTTCGAAGCCTTCGTGGACGCCTTCGTGAAGGAGGTGAAGGGCTACCGCATGGGCGACCCGCAGGACGACGCGACCTACATCGGCCCGCTCACCCGAGCCGCGCAGGTGACGGTGCTGGAGCAGCAGGTGGCGGACGCGAAGCGCAAGGGCGCGAAGGTGCTCGCCGGCGGCAGGCGCGCGAAGGGGCCTGGCAACTGGTTCGCGCCCACGGTGCTGGTGAACGTTGACCACACGATGGCGGTGATGCGCGAGGAGAGCTTCGGCCCGGTCATCGGCATCATGCCGGTGAAGGACGACGCCGAGGCCGTGCGCCTCATGAACGACACCGACTACGGCCTCACCGCCGGCGTCTACACCCCGGACCGCAAGCGCGCGCAGAAGCTGCTCGCGCAGGTGCGTGCCGGCTCCGCCTACTGGAACTGCTGCGACCGCGTGAGCCCGCGCCTGCCGTGGTCGGGCGTCGGCCACTCGGGCATCGGCCTCACGCTCTCGACGTACGGCATCGAAGCCTTCACGCGCACCAAGGCCTGGCACCTGCGCGCCCCCTGACCCCGGAGACGACCATGCGACTCGCCCCCCTCCTCGCCGCTGCTGCCATCGCCGCCCTGCCGGCCACCCTCGCCGCGCAGGGCCGCGATTCCGACGACTACCGCGACGGCTACCGGCGCGGCTACGACGACGGCTTCGCGGCCGGCTACCGCAAGGCACTGGAGGAAGGCTCCCGGCCGCCCGTTACGGTGGCGCCCCCGCCGCCAATGCCACGCCCCGGCGGCCCCATCAACATCACGCGCGCCGTCTATGGCAGCACGTCGCGCAGCTGCGACGCGACGGACTACGCGCGCCGGCAGGCGCAGGGCCGCATGAGCGCCTCCTTCGAGGTCACCAACACCATGTGCGGCGATCCGGCGAAGGGCGACCGCAAGGAGCTCGAGGTGACCTACGTCTGCGGCCGCGGCGGCCCCGCGAAGACGGCGTCGGCCCGCGAGCACCGCAGCGTCTACCTCGACTGCACGAACTGACGACACGCAGTGGAAGCCGAGGCCGTCGGCATCCTTCGCACCGCCCTCGTCACGGCAGCGGCGCTCCTGCCGATCACGAACCCGCCCGGCAACGCGCCGATCTTTCTCACGCTGACGCAGGGCATGACGGAGGCGGCGCGCCGGTCGATGGCCCGGCGCGTGGGCCTCAACTGCCTCATCCTGCTCATCGCCGCCGCCTTCGTCGGCTCGCACGTCCTCGCCTTCTTCGACATCTCGCTGCCCGTGGTGCGGGTGGGCGGCGGCCTGCTGGTGGCGGCCACGGCCTGGCGCCTGCTGCGCGCCGAGGGCGAGGGCAGCGGCGATCCCGTCGGCGCCTCGCGCTCCATGACGGCCGAGGAGATCGCCGGCCGCGCGTTCTACCCGCTGAGCTTTCCGATCACGGTCGGGCCCGGCGCCATCTCGATCGCCATCACGCTCGGCGCGAGCCTGCCGAAGCGCGGCGTGCCGTTCCTCACGACGGCGGTCGGGCTGGTCATCGGCGTGTGGCTCGCGTCGATGGCGATCTGGCTCGCCTACCGATACGCCTCGCGCATGGTGCGGCGGCTGGGGCCTACGGGCACCGCGGTGTTCCTGCGCCTCTCGGCCTTCATCCTGCTCTGCATCGGCGTGCAGATCTGCTGGGACGGGCTCGCCGAACTCCTCGCCCCCTGGCGCCCCGCGATACGCTGAGGCGGCGGTATCATCGAGGCGACGTTCCCGCTCATCCGCAGGAGGCTGCATGCGACCCTTCAGGCCGACTTTCGTTGCCGCACTTGTCCTCGCCGCCCTCGTCGCGGGCTGCGCGTCGACGCGGCTCACCACGCAGTGGTCCGACCCCGCTCTCGCGCAGGCGAAGTTCTCGAAGGTGCTGGTCGCCTTCCAGAGCCGCGAGGAGCCCATCCGCCGCGCGCTGGAGGACACCATGGCCCGCTCCATCCCCAACGCGACGCCCTCCTACCAGGTGCTGGACGAGGGCGACCTCCTCGACGTGAAGCGCTCGGCGGCGAAGCTCAAGGCCGCGGGGTTCGATTCCGCCGTGGTGATGCGCCTGGTGAGCATGGAAAAGGAACTCACGTTCTTCCCGCCAGCGCCGGCGCCCTACTACCCCTACGGCCGGATGTGGGGAGGCTGGACCCGCGGCTGGGGCTACGCCTACGACTCGGGCTACATGCGCACCGACAAGATCGCCACCGTGGGCACGCTCGCCTACACGCTCGCCGACGAGAAGCTCGTCTGGGCAAGCCAGTCCGAGACCTTCAACCCCGGGGACCCGGTGAAGATGATCGAGGAGGTCGTGCAGGCCAACGCGGAGGCCGCGCGCAAGGCGATCGGCAAGTAGCGCCGGCAGGCCGCCGGCCGCCGGCCGCCTAAAGCGGACCGCGGAGCGAGCGCGCCAGCCACACGGCGGCGCTGAGCACCGCCACCGCCCCGCCCTGGTGGGCGGCCCCGAGCGACAGGGGCACGGCCATCACGAGCGTCGCGATGCCCAGGATCACCTGCGCCGTCGTCGCGGCACCCAGCGCCCACGCCGCCGTGCGCGCCGATGCCGGAACCGCCGGCGAGCGGATGACGCGCCAGGCGAGCAGCAGCGCCGCGCCCAGCACCACTATCGCAAGCGTGCGGTGCACGAACTGCACCGCGGCCATGTTGTAGCCGAAGTTGCGCCACCAGGGCTCGATCATCAGGATCTCCGGCGGGATCCAGGCCCCGTTCATCAGCGGCCAGGTGTTGTAAGCGAAGCCCGCGCGGATGCCCGCCACCAGCCCGCCCGTGAGCGCCATGGCGAAGACCAGCGCCACGAAGGCGAGCGCCGCCCGCCGCAGCCCCGCCGGCGCCGTCCCCGGCGCCCGCCCGCCCAGCAGCCCCACCGCCACCCACAGCATCGCGGCGTGGATCAGGAGCGCCAGCCCCAGGTGCGCCGTCAGCCGGAATTGGCTCACCCGCGGGTCGTCGACCAGCCCGCTCTTCACCATGTACCAGCCCATCGCCCCCTGCAGCCCCCCGAGCACGAAGATGCCGCCCAGCTTCCAGGCAAGCGGCGGGTCCAGCCGCCGGCGCGCGAGGAACCACAGGAAGGGCAGGAAAAACGCCACGCCGATCAGCCGGCCCAGCAGGCGGTGGAAATACTCCCACCAGAAGATGCCCTTGAACCCCTCGACGGTCATGTCGTGGTTGCGCAGCTTGAATTCCGGCGTCTGCCGGTACTTGGCGAAGGCTTCCGCCCAGTCGGCGTCGGTGAGCGGCGGCAGCGTGCCCACGATCGGCGCCCACTCGACGATGGACAGGCCCGAGTGCGTCAGGCGCGTCACCCCCCCCACCACCACCATCGCGAAGACCAGCGCGCAGCAGGCGAGCAGCCAGGCCGCGACGGCCGGCGGGGGTTCGGCACGGCTCGCGGCAGCGGTCGCAGCCGGGCCAATGGGCGGGGAAAGGACCTTCGCGGATTCCATGGTTCGCCGAAAGGCGGGGAGGTCATTCCGGGAGGGCATAAGGATAACGCCGTTCCCTGCGCCCTGCGCCGGGATTGGACCGTGGTCCCATGGCAGAATCACGCCTGCCATGGAAGCCGTCCGCAAACCCCCGACGCCGCATCCCGCCCGCCCCCGCCGCCGGCAGGCCGCGCGGGTGCCCGGGGAGTTGGACGCGATGGCGCTCCTCAAGGCGGCGGCGCTCGACGCCTCCGACGACGGCATCGTCATCTCGGACGCCCGGAAGCCCGACCAGCCCATCGTCTACGTGAGCCCCTCCTTCGAACGGCTGGTGGGCTACGACAAGGCGGAAATCCTCGGCACCAACTGCCGCATGGTGCAGGGCCCGGGCACGGACCGCGACACCATCCGCCAGATCTCCGCGGCCCTGAAGGCCGGAAAGGTGTTCCAGGGCGAGATCCTCAACTACCGCAGGGACGGAACGCCGTTCTGGAACGAGCTGCGCATCGCGCCGATCCGCGACGCCCGGGGCAGGGTCACCCACTTCATCGGCGCCCAGTCGGACGTCACGGCGCAACACCGCGCCCGCGAACGCCAGCAGGAGATCGAGGCGGCGCTCGCGCACGCCTCCCGCGTGCGCACCGTCGCCGCCCTCGGCGCCTCGCTTGCCCACGAGGTCAACCAGCCGCTCGCGGCCATCGCCACCAACGCTGAGGCCGCCGTCCGATTCCTCGGCGCCGGCAACCTCGGGGAGGTGCGCGACGCGCTGCAGGCCATCGCCGCGGACGCCCACCGCGCCGGCGAGATCATCCTTCGCGCGCGGCGCCTGGTGCGCAACCAGCCGGTCAAGGTGGAAAGCGTGGACGCGATGGCGGTCGCCGCCGAGGTGCTGGCCTTCGCCCGCGCGCGGCTGCGCGAGGCCGGCGTCTCGACCGCCCTCGAGGGCAAGGCGGCCCCCCGCGTCGTCGCAGACCCCATCCACCTCCACCAGGCCCTCCTCAACCTCGTGCTCAACGCGGCCGAGGCGATGGAGGCCGAGCCCCCGCAGCACAGGCGCGTCATCGCCGTGCGCGTCGCCGCGGCGCCCGGCGGCGTGCGCATTGCCGTGTCCGATACCGGGCCGGGGGCGGACGACGAATCGCTGGCCCGCATGGCGCAGACCTTCCACACCACCAAGCCGCGCGGCACGGGGCTGGGGCTCCTCGTCACGCGCTCGCTCGCGGAGGCCCACGGCGGCCGCCTCTCGGTGGCGCGCAACCGCGGCCGCGGGCTCACCTTCACCCTCCACCTGCCGGGAGAATCGCCATGATCGCCGCCGAAGGCGTGAGCATCGTCATCGTCGACGACGACCCCTCCGTGCGCAGCTCGCTCGCCCGCCTGCTTCGCGCCGAGGGCGCGGAACCGACGGGCTTCGCCTCCGCCGAGGAGTTCCTCGACTACCTGCCGCGCATCGACGGCCCCTGCTGCGCCCTGCTCGACATCGGCCTTCCCGGGCGCAGCGGCCTCGACCTGCACGCGCGCCTGCAGGCGCTGCGCCCCGAGATCGCGGTCGTCTTCCTCACCGGCCACGGCGACGTGCCGGGCGCGGTCGCCTCGATGAAGCGCGGCGCCGTGGACTTCCTGCTGAAGCCCTTCGAGGCGGAGACGCTCGTCGCCGCCCTTTCGCGCGCCATCGAGCGCGCCCGCGCGTCGTCGGGCGACAAGGCCTTGAAGCGCGACATCGCCCTGCGCTACGGGGAGCTCACCCCGCGCGAGCGCGAGGTGCTCGCGCACGTGATCGCGGGCAAGCGCAACAAGGTGATCGCCGCCGAGATCGGCACGACGGAAAAAACCGTCAAGGTGCACCGCGGCCGCATCATGGAGAAGATGAAGGTGCGCTCCGTCGCCGAGCTGGTGCGCGCCGCCGACAAGCTGGGCATCCGCCCGACGCCCTCGCCGCCTCGCGCGCCACGCTGACCGAAAAAGGGGTCAGATCCCTTTTTGTTTCGCGTTCAGCGCTTGCACGATAGGGTGGCGGTGAGGTCAAAAAAGGGATCTGACCCCTTTTTCGGTCAGCCGGCAGGCGGGACCGCGGGCTTTTCGTACCAGCGCGCCTTCGGGACGACCTTCGCGTCCGCCGGGTCGCCGAGGTAGTGCGGCGACATGATCTGCACGCCGTACTCGTTGAAGACGTCCTGGATGGCCTCGTGAAGCTGGCTCATCGCCACGGCGCGCGGCACCGGCGCCTCGGCGCGCGAGTAGGCGATGAGGCGGTACTCGGGATAGAAGTCGGAGAGCGCGGTCTGCATGACGCGCGGCGCCGGATGGTCCGCGATGGCGGGAACGCGCCGTGCCGCCTCGGCCAGCATGGCGTGCACCTGCCGCCACGGCGTGTCGTAGCCGATGGTGACCGTCGTGTCGACGATGAAGCCCGTGCCGGGGACGACGCGCGAGTAGTTGCGCGTCGTGTTGCCGAGCACGTAGGTGTTGGGCAGGATCACCTCCTCGCCCATGCCGGTGCGGATGCGCGTCGAGAAGAGCCCCAGTTCGACGACCGTGCCCTCGGTGCCCTGGATGTTCACGAACTCCCCGAGGCGGAAGGTGCGCGTGTACATGAGGATCAGGCCGCTCGCCGCCTGGCCGACGGTGCCCGAGGCGCCGATGGAGACCATGAGGCCCACCAGCACCGAGAGCCCCTGGAAGGCCTGCGATTGCGCGCCGGGCAGGTAGGGGTAGGCCATTGCCAGCGCGAAGAGCCACACCACCATCGTGAAGACCAATTTCGTCGGCTGCGCGGTGTCCCGGTCGAGCCACCCGTAGTTGAGCCCGTCCCGCTTCACGCGGTCGAAGAAGCGCCCGATCGCGCCCGCCACGAAGCGCGCGATCAGCACGATGACGGCGACGAACAGCAGCCCCGGCAGCGCCTCGAGCGTGCCGTTGCCGATGGTGGCCAGCACGTCGACGATCATCCCGGTGAGGCGCTCGCCCCAGGCACGGGACTGCGGCACCGCCCTGAGCGCGGCGTTGAGCCAGGCGAGGGTCAGGAGCAGCCCGAAAACCCAGGCCAGCGCGTGCACGGCCGTGCACGTGAGCCGGATGAAGTGGCCCTCGTCCAGCAGGTTCAGCCCGGACGCCTTCAGGTTCTGCACTCTCTCGCCCGCCTTGCGCGCCGCCCAACGCCCCACCCGCCGGTCCACCGCGACGAGGCCCCGAAGGAGCAGGAGCCAGACCAGCGTCGCCGCCACCGCGAGGCCCGCGCCCGTGAGGATCGCCCGCGGGTCTCGCTGCTCGTCGAGCTCCGCGACCACCTTCCTCAGACGCTCCAGCGCGAGGGCAGCGATCTCGTCGGGGGTCTCGCCATTGGTGCGGTCGACATCGCCCTCGAGGACCGCGAACATCACCTTGCCGTCGACCAGGACCTGCGTGCCGCCCTCGATGGCCTTCACCGAAATCGCGGGCTGCGCGTTGCGCTGGTAGGCGGCGAAGAGGTGCCGCTTGGCGCCCTCCACGCGTTCCTTCGGCTGCCGTCCTGAGGGCGCAGCGCGGAAGGTGACGATGCCGCGGCCGGAGACCTCGAGCGTGGCCGGCTTTTGGCCGGTGGCGGCAGTGGCGGGCGGCGGCGCGGGATCCGTCGCGGCGGCCGCGTGCGCGGGCAAGGCCGCGGAAAGGGCGAGGGCGAGCAGGATCGGAGTCAGGTGCTTCATGGCTGCGCGACTGGAGGTGCCGACCGCCGGGGCGGGGCACGGCCGTACGAGGTGGCGCCAGTATAATTGAGTGGAGCGCGGGGCCACCCGCCGGGAGCGCCGCATGGTCCAGAACAGGCACAACGACACGCTTTCGAGCCTCGGCGCCGACACCCCCCTCGCCACGCGGCTCGGGGACACCCACCGCGCCATCAAGGCGTCGCTGCCCTGGGTCGCGCGCGTCGCCGTGGCGATCTACGACCCGAAGACGCGCGTCCTGAAGGCCTTCGCGCACTCGAGCGGCGGCGATGATCCCCTGCCCCACCACCAGGCCTCGCTCGACGACGTCCCCTCCCTGAAGCAGCTCGCCGACGAGCGGAGGCCTCGCGTCCTCAACCGGCTTACCGACGACGCGGAGGCGCGCAGCGAGCACGCCCGCAGGCTGGGAATCGCCGGCTACCGCGCGAGCTACACCGTGCCCATGTTCGTCGACGGCGAGTTCTTCGGCTTCGCGTTCTTCGACTCGCGCGAGCCGGACGTGCTCACGCCGGCCGCGCTCGCGCAGCTCGACGTCTTCGGCCACCTGGTGACGCTGATGACGGTGCGCGAGCTCGCCGCCATCCGCACGCTCTCCGCCGCCATCGAGAGCGCCCGGCACATGGTGCACGCGCGCGACACCGAGACCGGCTGCCACCTCGACCGCATGGCGCGGTACGCGCGCCTCATCGCGCGCTCGCTCGCCGAGCGGCACGGCCTCGACGACGAGACCATCGAGCGCATCCAGCTTTACGCACCGCTGCACGACATCGGCAAGATCGGCATCCCCGACGCGGTCCTGCTCAAGCCCGGCGCCCTATCGGAAGAGGAGCGCGGCGTGATGCGCGGCCACCCCGGGAAGGGCGCGTCGATCATCGAGGACCTGGTGTCGAACTTCGGGCTGGGGTCGCACAAGGACACGGCCTTCCTGCGCAACATCGCGCTCTGCCACCACGAGTGCTGGGACGGCAGCGGCTACCCCGCCGGCCTCGCCGGAGAGGCGATCCCGCTGGAGGCGCGCATCGTCTCCACCGCCGACGTCTTCGACGCCCTCACCAGCGCGCGCCCCTACAAGCGCGCGTTCACCAACGCAGAGGCGTACGAGATCATGGCGCGGCTCTCCGGCAACCAGCTCGACCCGCAGTGCGTCGACGCCCTCGCGGAAAACCTCGCCGAGATCGAGGCGATCCAGGCAAGGTTCCGCGAGGACCCGCTGGGCTGATCAGCCCTTCAGGCAGGCGCTCATGAAGGCGCGGCGGTCGTCGCCCTTCAGCGCCTTCTCGCCGGCCTCGGCGTTGCAGCGCTTCATGCGGTCCTGCTGGCGTTCGCGCGCGGCGGACTTCTCGGGGGTGGTGGCGGGCTTGCCATCGCCGCTCTCCGCCGCCAGGGCGGGAGACAGGCACAGCACGCCGACCGCGGCGAGCGCCGCGGCGATACGGGACATCGTCTTCATGGTCACCTCATCGGGTTGGTTGGTCATGGGTGAAGGCCCTTGCGGCACCTTCGCGGGTGTTGCGTGCCCATGAAACCCGTGCGCGGCCCCGCCGTCGCGGGAAAATCCCCGGCCCCATTTCGGCGATAAGCGCCTTGCATCAGGGGCGCGGCGTGCCCCCGCCCCGCCCGGCGGCAGTCCGATCAGCCGTTACGTGGGCCTCCCGCGATGAGCGCCGGGCCCGCCGAAGCGGGCCCGGCGGGCGGTGCAGCGCCCTAGATCTTGTCGCCCTCGTGGCAGGTGCCGCACTTGTTGGTGTACGGGATCGGCATGGCCTTCCCGGGCTCCACACCCTTGACGCCCTTGTTGGTGATGCGCGGCACGTCGAAGAGGTGCGAGGTGATGTCGTTCATCCAGTACTTCTTGCCGCCCTTGCCCTCGATGCCCTCGCCGAGACCGGCCCCGGTCTGCATCGTCTTGGTCATGTGGCAGTCCACGCAGGCGATCTTCTTGGTGTGCGGCTCACCCACGGTCTTGGCCGTGTGCTCCTTCATGTCGACCTTGTGGCAGGAGGCGCAGAGCGTGTCCTTGCCGTCGCGCGCTTCGGCAATCAGCTGGAACTTGATGCCCTTCTTGCCGTGCGGGTCGTGGCAATCGGCGCAGTTCAGGATCTGGCTGTCGTTGATGTAGTGCTTCGAGCGGACCAAGTCGGTCGCCTGCTGGTGGTGCGACTTGGAGTGCACGCCGTCGGGCCAGAAGTCGCCCTGCGCCGCGTCCTCGCGCGTCGTGTAGTTCACCAGGTACTCGTTGCGGCTGATGCCGGGGTTGAGCATGCGGCCGTCCTTGTTGATCGGCTGGTCGGTCTTGGTGGTGCCCTGCGGACGGCTGTGGCACTGGTTGCAGATGACCATGGAGCGCTCGGAAGCCAGCTTCCCCGGGTTCACGATCATCGAAGCCTTGCGCCGCAGGGGAGCCTTCGCATGCTCCGAGCCGGGACCGTGGCAGGTCTCGCAGCCGACGTTCAGCTCGTTGGGCACACCGTCGCCGTCGATGTCCATTTCGCCGTTGGGATCGTTGGCCGCGCCCGCCACGAAGCCGCCTTCGACCGTCGGGGCGAGCGTGTAGCCGGTGTAGTGGCACGAGGCGCACTGGATCTCGAAGGACTTGCCCTTCGGCGGGTCCTTGAGCTTGCCCTTCGCCTCGTCATACAGCCAGTCGCCGTGGTAGTCGCGCCAGGGCTTACGCGTGCGGTCCGCGTAGGCGTCCTTGCCCTCGGTGTTGTACTGCAGGAAGGGATAGGTCTCCTGGCCGACGCGAATCAGGTAGCGCTGCTTGTACACCGGGCCGCCGTAGGTCTTCTCGACGGGGTAGGTGCGCGCTTTGTCCGAGGGATCCCGGACGTTCTCCGTCCTGAGCTTGAGCGTGCCATCCTTGTCTGTGAAGAAGGTCGCGGTGAAGCTGACCGTCTTCATGTCGGCGGGAGCCTTTTGCGAAACGAGGTACTTGTCGAAGCCGCGGCTCTTGTCGTAGCCGTACAGGTAGAACTTCGCGCCGGCCTGCAGCTTCTTCAGCCCGTCGTTCATGGCCGGGAAGCGGGAGGTGTCCTGCAGCCCGCTCGCCTTGCCCACCACCATGATGCCTTGCTTGTGCGCGGTCTTCCTGAAGTCGGCGTAGTCGTCGTGGCACTTCATGCACTTCGAGCTGCCGATGAAGACGGCATTGCCCGGAGTCTTGCCTGACACCTGGATGGCCAGCGGCTTCGCGCCCAGCTCCGCGGTCGTCATCGACTTGTTGGTGAGCGTGCCCCCCGGCAGGTGCCGGTCGTCGTCGGGCACCACGTACACGAAGTACTTGCCGGCCGCCGCGTTGGCGATGGTGAAGGCGCCGCTGCCGTCAGTCACCGCTTGCGCGTACTTGTCGCCGTTGGCGGCGATGTTGTCGTCCATCGGCTCGTCGTCGTCGACGTTGCGGCGGATGTTGAACGACGGTGCCTTCTTCATCCTGGCCACGTCCGCGGCCGGAACGAGGAACACCGTCGCGCCGGAAATGGCACGCTTTCCGCCATCGGTCACGGTACCGGTGATGGCCTGCGCCATGGCCCCGAAGGGTGCCAAGGCGAGCATTGCGGTCGCGGCAAGTCTTGCGAAGCAGGTCGTTCGGTGAAATGCCATGGATCCCCCTGTCCGTGATGCGCAAACGGATGTCTTGCGCCATCGCCTTTCGATATCGGCAGACCAAGTCTATTCCTTGCGCGCGGGCCGGGCAACGATCCCGGCTGGACCTGATCCCGGCTGCACCACGCCGCGAAGGGGCGGATCTTCGGCGCCGAGATGATGAGCGAGCTTCGGGAACACGGCTACACCATGAGTCCGGGCACGCTGTATCCGATCCTCCATTCGCTGGCAGAAGGAGGCTACCAGCGCTGCGAGGAGGAGGTCGTCAAGGACAAGGTGCGGAAGTATCACCGGACCACGCCCCTCGGAGACAACGTGCTCCGCGATCCGGAGGTCAAGATCCGCGAATTATGCGACGAGGTTCCGGAGGACGAACCAAGTGCACATCTCGCGACGGGCCTTCGGAACCTGCGCTTGCGATCGCCCGATCAGCCGTTCTGCTGGATTCCCGCGATGAGCCAGCTCGCCTTCTTGTCGCCGGCCTTCTTGCGCACGTGCCAGATCTCGTCGAACGGCTCGGGGTTCGCGGCGCCGTCCTCGCGGATGAGCCCGTAGAAGCGCACGCTGGCGATCTCCCAGTCGCCCTCGACCACCGCCTCGACCAGTTGCGCCTCGACCGAGACGACTTCCGTCTTCTGCGGCGCGTCGCCGCGCTCGCGGAAGATCATGGACAGCTCGGCGAACATCTCCGGCGTGGTGTAGTCGCGGATGTCGTCGAGGTCCTTCGCGTCGTTGGCGGCCTGAAGGCGGATGAAGGAGGTCTTCGCGACGCGCAGGAAGGGCTCCCTCTCGAAGCCCGGGATGGCGACCGGCGCGGGCGCGGTGGCGCTCGTGATCGGCGAGGCGCCGGCGGCGTGCTGCTCCCCGGTGCCGGCCAGGCGGCTGCCAATGCCCTGGAAGCGGGCCGGGCCCGCG
>Ga0114939_10001945_pt1 | contig 15897 bp, 11 predicted proteins | sample AshMeaCrysSpring_FD_87196 | JGI IMG/M metagenome (GOLD analysis project Ga0114939, IMG submission 87196) | Groundwater microbial communities from Big Spring, Nevada to study Microbial Dark Matter (Phase II) - Ash Meadows Crystal Spring | ecosystem: Environmental > Aquatic > Deep subsurface >... | reverse complement strand
TCGCATTCCACCGCGGCAGGATGCCGACGCACCGGGTCCGCAGCCCGCTGGTCCGGCGACCACCACGGCTTGTCGAGAAGCGGTGGACGTCGCTGGATTGACACAGTCTGTCGGCGGGCGACTGCGACAGCGTCGACCGGGATCGCGGACGACGATCCGTTGGCAGAACGAGCCCGACTTGCCTTACGCCTTTGCCGACCGCGTGTTGCTAGGCAGATTCATCCAGTTGGGACTCGAACAGCGACTGGCGCAGGACCAGACCGCGGAGTTGACGATCGCATTATCTTGCGATGGCGACGCGGTTCGTTGTGAGTTACGCAGTTCTCCACCGGCGGTCGACCGACCGTGGATATCGGGGCTCGTCCGACACGCATTGACGCGAATTGCCGGACTGCATGCCAGCCCGCTGTGGATCCAGCAGCGGGACGGCCGTGATGCGGTGCTGCGTATCGATTTGCCTCTGGCGAATCCCGCCAGCATCGTGCGGCATATGCTCACTTACCGACAGCGACTGCTCCGTGGTGAATCGCAACACGTGCCCAGCCAAGGCGGTTCAGGGCGAACGGTGACGACGCTGGTTGCGGCAGAACTGAAACCGCTTCAGCGGCATGCCTTGCTTGTGAGTCTGCAACGGAACCCGGCGTGGCTCAGCCGCGCTGCGCGAGATGGGACCGACTACGGCTCTTCGCGTCCCGATGTGATCGCACAGCGTTTACATCGTTCAACCGATTGGGTGCTACCGTGCGGAACCGATCGTGCGGTTGCGATTTTGGATCTCGACTCGCCGGGCCAACTGGATGCATGGCTGGCGGCCAGTCTGCCCGGTCAACAGGTGGCGGGTTTCGCGCGTGAATCTTCGCGTTCCTATGCCGATGCGCTGATGCCGGCTGATCCCATTCAGCGGTTTGATCTGCGTCGCTGGCGAGAGCACGATCGGTTGCGCGACGCGGTGCTGGCCCTCTGCGGTCAACCGGCGGCCATCGGTCCACACACACTTTCTTGTGTGTTGACACGGACCGATTCGGTGCGCAACGCGGAGGCCGATCCATCGAGTGCCGCTTCTTCATCGGATGGTGGGATCAGCGGACCCGATCCGGGGCGGCTTGTGGCGCGGATGGCACGATATCTGGAACGCCGTCCTCACACGCCGCGACCGTTGCTCTCGCGCCGGTCCTAGGGCCTTCTCAACGGCAAGCGGCGGAGGCGAACCTCGACGGGACCGCCAACAATCGCTTTCTTGGATTCGCGCTAGGGGATTTTTTTCACAGGGCCGTTGGCTCGATGATTCGATGCGCCCCTGGCGCACTCCCGGGCGTGCCGCAATTGGATTAGGGTTTGTGGCATGCTGGACCGATCGTTGCTTGCCGCGACCCGCGAACAATTGCTCCGTGAGTTACGCGCCGATCGGGGCGCTGCCCCACATTGGACGGGCGAGCTTGCCAACAGCAGCCTGTCGACCGCGACGGCGTTGAGCGCCCTGATCTTGGCTCAACGCGGTGGCGTGGCGGGGAAGGATACCGAGCAGGCCATCGCAGCAGGACTCGATTTTCTGGCTCGACAGCAGCTTGGTGATGGCGGGTTCGGGGACACGGACCGAAGTCGCAGCAACATTGCCACGACCTTCTTGGTGCTGTCCGCTTGGAAACTTGCCGGCAACCCCGCAGACGCCATGACGGATGATCCGGCTGCGGCACGAGCTTGGGAGTATGTAAATCGGCAGGGCGGTTGGGCAGGGCTGCGTGCGCGGTACGGGAAGGACCGCACGTTCGTTGTGCCGATCCTGACAAACTGTGCCCTGGCCGGACTGGTTGACTGGCGTAAGATCAGCGCACTGCCGTTTGAACTGGCCTGCCTTCCCCAGTCGGTTTATCGCTTTCTGCAATTGCCGGTCGTCAGCTACGCGATCCCCGCTCTGGTCGCGATGGGACAAGCCAGGCATTTCCATGCGCCGTCGCGGCTCTGGCCTGTCCGCTGGCTCCGCTCATCGGCAATCGAACCGAGCCTCCGCGTGCTGCGCGCGATGCAACCTGCCAGCGGTGGCTACTTGGAAGCGACACCGCTGACGGCGTTTGTCGTGATGAGTCTTTTGAGTTGCGATCGCGGTTCTCATCCCGTGGTGCAGGACGGCCTGCGTTTTCTGCGGGCCAGTCAACGGGCAGATGGTGGTTGGCCGATCGATACGAACCTCGCCACATGGGTCACCAGTCTCTGTCTTTTGGCGCTGGCGGATTGCGACGCGATCGACCGAGAACTCGATGCGCCCGCGATCGATTGGCTCGGGACTTGCCAGCATCAGATACGTCATCGCTTTACGGGCGCGGCGCCGGGTGGTTGGGGCTGGAGTGACTTGTCCGGCGCTGTCCCCGACGCGGACGACACGCCTGCAGCGCTTTTGGCGCTCCATCGATGGCAGGAGGCAACGAACGCCCCGGGGGACTGGTTCACGGCCTGGCGTCCGCGAGTCGAGTCGGGAATCCACTGGTTGCTCGACTTGCAGAATCGCGATGGCGGCTGGCCCACATTTTGTCGAGGTTGGGGCGCGCTGCCGTTTGATCGGAGCAGTAGTGACTTGACGGCCCATGCGCTGCGGGCGCTCCACGCATGGTCCAAGCAGTTGGAGCCTCGCACGCGGAGCCGAGCGGCCAGTGCGATCGCGCGCGGTCGACAGTATTTGCTCCGCCAGCAGCAACCGGATGGTTCCTGGTTGCCGTTGTGGTTTGGCAACCAGGATCTGGCAGACGAAACCAACCCCTGGTATGGAACGGCCCGAGTTCTGTCGGCATTTGCCGAACTGGGCTGGAGCGATGAGCCGGCCGTTTCGCGCGCCGTGGCGTGGCTTCGAGCGACGCAGAATGCCGATGGAGGCTGGGGCGGAGGTCCGAGCGTCGAGGCGCTGGCGACGGGCCAGGACGCCACGAAAGCGGCTTGGCGTCCGCCAGGCATCACGCCTCAGAGCGACGCGAGCCGAGCAGCGCCGACCCGGACGATCGACCGAAGTACAGTAGAAGAGACCAGTCTGGTCCTGGGGGCGTTGGCCGACATCGCTGGTGGTCGAGCCCTCGCCGATGCGAATATAATCCGAGGCGTCGATTGGCTCTGTCAGGCGATTCGCCGCGCCGAACATCGTCGAGCATGGCCGATCGGGTTCTACTTTGCCAAGCTTTGGTACTACGAGCGACTGTATCCGATCGTGTTCGCGGCGGGTGCGATCGGACGCTGGTGCCGCTTGGCCGAGGAAGAGCCATCGGCTGACCGACAACCATTGAGCGTTTGACCAGTGCTGCTGCTCCGATGCATCGCCGGTTGCCGCGAAGCATTCATCTGAGAGGCTTGACGCTTGAGTGCCGTTTCATTGAGTGAACAGCTTGCGCCACGAGATCGCCCGGGACGGCGGAACACAGCCCATTTGAAGCTGGTTCCCCCCAGCCGGGCGCTTCGCGACCAGCTGCGGCAGGCGGCCGAGCAGGCCGCGGATCGGCTCGATAAACGCGTGCCGATGACGAAGGACCAGTTAGAGCAGGTCGCCCGCACGGTGCTCGCCGAGCATGGCCAGCCGGAAGGATATACCGGCTGGATGATGGTGTTGGTCAGCTCGGCATTTTGGCGCGAAGCGGTGGCAGCCGTACCACCCAGCCGGCGTCTGTTCCTGTTGCCTCACTGTTTGAAGCACGCCGAAGGGTGCCCGGCCGAATACAACGAGTTCGGCATGGAATGCCGCAAATGCGGCGCCTGTTCGATCGCCGACTTCCGCACGCAAGCCGAAGACATGGGGTATCGCGTGCTTGTCGCCGAAGGCTCGCCCGTGGTGATGAAGATCATCGTCAGCGGCTACATCGACGCGATCGTGGGGGTTGCCTGTTTGAACGTGTTGGAAAAGGCGATCGACAAGATCCTGCTGGCCGGCATTCCCTGCATGGCCGTGCCGCTTCTCTCGAGCGACTGTCGCAACACAAGCGTCGATGAACAGTGGGTCAGCGAAATGGTGCTGACCGAACATCGCGCCGCGGCGCCCGTCACCCGCAGTTACGTTCACCTGATGCGGACTGCTGCCGAGATGTTCAGCCCGCGCGGCCTGCAGACGCTTGTACCGCTGGCGCGGTCGGCTGAGCCAGTCGACGATCTGCAGGTCGCTGACCTGGATGCGATCGATCCGATCGCCGCCACGGAACGGATCGGCTACGACTTCTTGGCGCGCGGAGGCAAATACGCGCGGCCATTTATCACACTGGCGGCCTATGACGCGATGCGCAGAGGCGATTGCACCCGGGCCGACGGGGCTGAACACGCGGCTCAGATCCCGCCCGCTGTCAAACGGGCCGCGATGAGCATCGAAGCGTTTCACAAGGCCAGCCTTGTGCACGATGACATCGAGGACGATGACGGATTCCGCTACGGACAGTTGTCGATCCATCGCCGCTTTGGCACTGCGACTGCGATCAACGTGGGCGATTATTTGATTGGCCTGGGCTATCGACTGGTAGCACGGGAAAGCGGTTCACTGGGCAGCGATACGGTGGCCGATCTGCTGGATTGCCTGGCTCAGGCACATACTCGCTTGGCGGAAGGACAAGGCGCAGAGTTGCTGTGGCGCGACAATCCAGGGCGCGAAATCACTCCGCTGGATGCGCTGAAGATTTACGCGTTGAAGACGGCGCCCGCCTTCGAGGCCGCGCTGTTCAGCGGGGTGCGACTGGCCGGACCGGCGGACGACCTCCGCGAACCGATCAAGCAGTTTGCCCGCAACCTGGGTGTCGCCTTCCAGATTCTCAACGACCTGCACGATTGGCAGACCGACAGTCACAACAAGCTCACCAGCGGCGGCGATGTCCTGGGCGGCCGACCCACGGTGCTCTACGCACTGGCGCTGCAGCAACTGGGCCCCGCTGAACGCGAACAGTTGCGGAGCCTGGTGCGGCCTCCATCCTTCAGCGACGACGTCACGCATTCGCCTCGCAGCATCGCAGAGCGCCTCGCCGCGGTGAAACGACTCTACGAATCGTGTGGCATCTTCGATCAAGCCCATCGCCTGGTGGATAAGCATCAGGAACGGGCTGAACAGATCGCTCAGCAAGTGGCTTCTGATGATCTGCGTCGACTGCTCATTTATCTGATCGATACGGTGCTCGATCGACCGGCAGCCGAACCCGCCCCAACCGTCGTCAACTTGCATGCCGTGGCGCCGCTGCCCATCACATCGCCTGCCCCATGAACGGATGAGGCAGGCATCGGTCGGAGTCCGAGGCCTGGCGCTGGGGATGAACAAATCTTCCTGGTCTGTCGTTCAATCCGCCCGACGCCCCACACTCCCAGCGGACGGCTCTGCGATCATTATGCCGTTCGACATTTCTCGGTAGGGTGTATGACCACGATGCCCCTCGATGCCGTGGATCCGCTTGAACTCGTAGAGACGTTCTACGATCAAAGTTCCGAGCTGGCCCGGCTGATCGAATGCACTCGGCCGCTGCCCGCTCCCTACGGACAGCTTTTGGACCATGAGGAGCACATGACAGAAACCGTGGAGGCGTTCCACGGCTGCACGGTCGGTGTTCAGGTGCTTCGCATCCAATACGCCCATCACTGGTACACGCGAGAGATCACCCTGCATTGCCATCATGCGAATCGGCCCCTGACGGACTCCCCGCCGGTTCTGTACGGCATCGTTCGTCTCCGTCCCGATCTCTTGCAGCCGCACGTCTGGGCCGAAATCGAATCGCAGCAAACCCCCTTGGGGCATGTGCTGATCACGCACAACGTCCACCGACGCGTGGCTTTGGAGCGGCTGTGGCGTGTGGAAGCTGGGCCCGCTTTGCGTGATCGGCTGCGTCTGCCGGAATCCTTCGATGATGCCGGATGTTCCCCGTGGGTGACCTATGGCCGCACGGCGCGGATCGTCTGCGATGGGCTGCCGGCGATTGACCTGCTGGAAATTGTCGCGCCAGCCACCTCGGGAGACGACCGAACTACCCTGTAATACGTAGTAACTAGTCGACAGGCGGCATCGTCCCGGCGTGGATCGGCGATTTGCCCCATGCCGATAATGAAGTCAGCAGGATGAGCGGCAGGGAACGGCTGTTATCGGTTCGACCACCGGGCGGTTAACGGCGGTTGATCGATTTCGCGAGCCTTTCGATTGAACGATGACGCGGGAGTGCTGGATCGAGCGATGGAAACCCAATTTGACGTGATCGTGGTCGGGGGTGGCCCGGCCGGAGGGGCGGCTGCCGGCGTCGTTGCCGAGGCCGGATTTCGCACTTTGCTTCTGGAACGGGAGGCGATGCCCCGCTTCCATGTCGGCGAATCGCTGATGCCGGATTGCTATTGGCCGTTGCAGCGTCTGGGCCTGGTCGAGCGGATGAAGCGGAGTGCGTTCGTCCAGAAGCGGTCGGTGCAGTTCGTGACCAGCGACGGCCGCCAGTCCGAGCCGTTCTATTTCTCAGAGCATGATCCTCGGGAGTGCAGCACCACCTGGCAAGTGGAACGGGCCGATTTCGACAAGTTGCTGTGGGATCGCGCCGCCGAGTTGGGGGCTGAATGCCGCGACTCGACGCGAGTCCTTGAGGTGACTTTCGACGGGGAACGTGCGACCGGAGTGATTGTTCAGGATGATGCCGGGAACGAGCAAAAGATCAGCGCGCAGGTTGTGATGGACGCGACCGGTCAACATTCATTCATCGCGAATCGCCTGGGACTGAAAGTTCCGAATCCCGATTTGAAGAAAGCGGCGATCTGGAGCTATTGGCGGAATGCACGGCGCGATCCGGGGGATGACGCCGGTGCCACGTTGATCCTGCACACAGCATCGAAGGATAGTTGGTTCTGGTTTATCCCGCAGTCCAACGACATCACGAGCATTGGCGTGGTGGCCGATAACGACTACCTGCTTAAAGGCCGCGGCAAACCGGAAGAGGTGTACGCAAGTGAAATAGCCAATTGCCCCGGTTTGCTGCCTCGACTTGCCGACGCGGAGCAAACCGAACCAGTGCGGACTATCAAGGAGTTTTCCTACACGACGACTCAGCACGCCGGAGACGGTTGGGTGTTGATCGGAGACGCATTCGCATTCGTAGATCCGATCTATTCATCGGGGGTCTACTTCGCTTTGGAGAGCGGGGTCCGGGCAGCCGACGCGGTGGTCGATGGACTGCGGAAGGGCGATTTGTCGGCGGCCCAGTTGAGCTGTTGGACTGACGAGTTCAAGGCCGGAGTGCATTGGATCCGCAAGTTGGTGCATGCCTTCTATACGAAGGAATTCAGTTTCGGTCAGTTCATGCGGAGGCACCCGGAACATCGAGGAAATCTGACCGACCTGCTGATCGGCAGGATTTTCTACGATGGCGTGGGCCGGATCTTCGATGATCTTGACCCGGAACTTGCCGAAGCCAAGAAGATGCATGACATGGCGGCCAGCCGTTGAGTCTGGCCGTCATCATGAAGGCTGGCGCGTCGGGGGAGCACGTGGCAAGGCCTACCTGCCGCGCCACGATCCTTGCCGATAAAAGTCCAGAGCAAGCTCGACCAGTCGATCGCGGCCGTCGCGAATCGGGTCGGTGACCGGCACTTGTAGCAGATCTTCGGCTCGTCGAGCATCATCACGAGCCTCCGCCGTCGTGCGGCCACGACTGTTCATCGCCGCCGCAATCACTGGACATGGCGCATAGATGCTGCCGCACTCTTCATAGAGCCGCTTAATTCTGTCGAGTGCCGGGATGGTGACGTGCTGCAGTCCTCCCACTTGCACGCGGCCCGCGTGAAAACAAAAGACCAAGGCCTGTGGCCTGGCGCCGTGCAACAACCCCAGGGTGACTGCGGAATAACTGGGGTGGACCAAGCTGCCCTGTCCCTCAACGAGCGTTATCTCCGCTGCCTGACGTTCGGCAACGAGTTGCTCGGCGGCACCGTTGACGAAATCCGCCACGATGCAGTCGACAGGCAGTCCGCTGCCATCGATCATGATGCCGGTTTGACCTGTCGCGGCAAACACCGCATCCACACCCTTAGCGCGGAGCCCATGGGTGAGTTCCAAAGCTGCGGTCATCTTTCCACAACTGCAGTCGTGGCCCACCGTGTGGATCCGAAGATTTCCCGGTCGAAGCGGCGCAAATCGTGCGATCTGACGAAAGCCGTTCTTCCGAACGTCTTCAATTTGACCGCCGCCTTCAGCCGCCGCCGCCAGGTAGCCCTCGTCCTCCGAGATGAAGTGGTGAAGTCCCGAAACAACCCTCATCCCGCGACGCAGCGCTTCGGTGATGATCGGCCTCCAATCGGCCGGCAGCATTCCCCCCGGCGGTGCGATCCCGATGGTGAGCGTGTCGGGGCGGTCGGCTTGTTCCAACCGTGAAATGAACGGGACGTCGCAGTCAACATGGAAGCATTCGGCGACGGATTGTGCACCGGCCATGCTGTCGAGGACTGCGACGACCTCTTCCGGGCAGTAGCGCAGAATCCCCGCTGCAGTCTTTCCCAAATGAGGATTCGAGCTTCCCTCGGTCAACAACACGATGCGTCGCGCCATGGCAGATCCTCTCGCCTCGAACGCACGGAGCCGCGCCAAAAGGGCCCGGCTTCGTTGCGGGTCGCAAGGTGAGAGCAAGGTACGGGAGCGATCAGAGTTCGTCGACTGCCTCGCGAATCGCTTTCACGATTGCCGTTCGAGACAGGGCCGTTGCCGTGGCACGCTTTACATCCGCGCCAAGGTACTCGCCGAGTTTTACCGCCAGATCGACGGCACGCACTCCGCGGTACTGATTCACCAGACGACCCTCGAAAAAGATCGTCTGGCGTACCGACCGAAATCCGGATTCAAAATTGTCGACCAGCTGCTCGATCCAAAGCTCTGGAATTCCCTGCTCACGACAGTACTGTTCGTCCCAGAGCTCGTCTCCGTCGCAGGTCAGCAGGAGCGCCAGCGCACGTTGTCGCGTAAGCATCAGAATGTTTCATCAAAAGTCGGATCAGTCCTCGCGCCCTACCTGCCTCGCGTGAAAATCTCCTCGCACGCGAAGGTCCGATCTGCCTGGCACCCGTTCGGGACGTCCAGGACCATGCATTCGAGCAGCGGATCATCGATCCCGGCCGAAACCATCTGTCACTACTCAAGCATTCACATCAAACCGGCGGCGTGCAACTGGCAAAGCGATTCGAGGAGATGGCAGTCCTGAACGTATAGTGCCGACTGAACGCAAGCGGCCGTGCGGCCGTTCGTCGAATCGCTGGTCTATGACTGCCAGCCTGTTGCTTGATCGCGCGCGACGACTCCCGAGCAGCCCTGCTCATGTCGCGACATACTCTGGCTGGCATCGTATCGGCGGTTACGACCCGTGGTGTTGGCCGGCTTGCAAGAACGGAACTCCACATGCTCGAAGGACGCGCCGCGCTAGAACGTGTCGGGGAATATGACCAGTTCGATCCGTCGGTTCTCTACGCGGCCGGCAGCGGTTCCGTTGTCACCCCGCGGATAGTTGGGCCCTTGCGCGATCAGCAGCAGTTGTTCGGGCGCTAGCCCGTTGCGCTGTACCAGCTGGTGATAGACGGTCGAGGTCTGGGCCGCAGTCAGTTCATGCCCGCTGCGAAACGCCCCCCGAAACGCTGGATTGTTATCGGTATAGCCTTCGATGCTCAGCTTCTGTCGTGGGAACAGCTCCTGAATCTGTGCTGCGAGCGGATCGAGCAATTCGGTGGCAGCGGGCAGCAGCCGGTCGGAGCCAGGTGCGAAGAGCCGGTCGGCGGGAATGCGTATGCGGACGACAGGACCATCCCGTTCGACCGGCAATCCGGGGGTACGGAGAGCCTCGGCGACCTTTGCCAACGCCTCAGGGGTGACACCTTTGCGGGAGGGTGCATCGGGTTTGGTCGAAGCGCTGGCCGGCGCAGTGCGCGGGGTGGCTTGATCCCGTTCGATCAATCGAACCGCCAGATCGCGCTGGGCCTGGTCGGCGAGCAATTCCCGAGCCAGGGCCAATTCCTCGCGCGTCCGATTCGCTTCCTGCTCGGCACGCGCAAGCTGTTCCTGCAACTGCCGAAACTCAGGCGACTTTCTCGCTTCGCGATCGCTCCAAGGGGTGCGCAGCGCAAAGCCGCCACCGCCTTGTTGGCAGCCCAAAACGAGTGCTAGCAGCAGCACTGGTGCAGCGCGGGCCGACCGCAGACACATCACGCGCAGGCCATGAACCAAGTCTCAAACCGGGTGATCACCGACGGGAACGCTACGCGATTTGTGACATTCCAGGCAAGCCCAGGGCACACGTTTTGGAGCTGCGAATTTACACGTCGGCCCGGCGGTCCTCGCCGGCGCACGTGATGGGCTCGACGGGTTCGGCCAGCGGCGGGCGCGAGCCCGTTGTTGCTCAGTCCGTCATCCGCTCCGCAACGTCATGAGCGCGCCGAACTGACTGAAATCGGCCGGTCCCGCCGCGACACGGAGTCGTGCATACGGCGACGTGTCCGAAACATTGACTGACGTCCCCCGTTCGCTGGGTGTGCGGCAGTTCAGGCGCGACGTAAATCCGTCGAGCCAAAATCCGGTGCCTGGGCTTCTGGCACCCGTGGCCCCAGTCCGCATGAACGGGTTCATTCAGGACCGGGGCCGCTGGAAACAAAGGGTTGTCCGAAGGGCTACCATGCCAGGATGCGAATCGCCTATCTGACAGCCGGCGCTGCGGGGATGTATTGCGGCAGTTGTCTGCACGACAACGCGCTGGCGCGTGCGTTTCACTCGATCGGCCTCGACTGCACTCTGATCCCGGTTTACACACCGATCCGAACCGACGAACCCGACTTCAGCTCGGCTCCCGTGTTTTTGGGCGGTATCAACGTCTACCTGGAGCAGAAGATCCCGCTGTGGGGCAGGTTACCCCACCAACTGACGGATTGGCTCGATCGACCGTCGGTCCTTCAGTTCGCCATGCGACGGCAGACCAGGATTGACCCGCGGTTTCTCGGAGGATTGACGGTCTCGCTGCTCAAGGGCCGAGCGGGCCGGCAGCGGCGTGAGATCGACCGACTGGTCGATTGGCTGGCCGATGAGTTGCGGCCTGACTTAGTCGTATTCACTAATTTCTTGATCGGAGGCGCTATCCCCGCGATCCGCCAGCGGTTGAAAGTCCCCGTCGTCGTCACTCTGCAAGGCGACGACATCTTTCTCGATCACTTGCCGCCGCCCTACCAGGAGCAAGCGCTGAAGGAACTGCGGAGGCTGGTTCCCGAGTGTGCTGCCTTTCTGACCAACACGCAGTTCTATGCTCGAAAGATGGGCCAGTTGCTGGGCATTTCTGCGGAACGAATTCATGTAGAGCCCCTGTCGATCGATACGGAGCCTTATGCACGACTGGATCCTCCACCGCATCTCTCAAACAACCCGCCGCGGATCGGGTATTTTGCACGGATCGCGCCCGAAAAAGGCCTGCATTACTTGATCGACGCGTATCTGCTTTTGGCGCAGCAACCTGAGTTCCGCTCGCTGGAACTCCATGTCGGTGGATGGCTTGGTGAACAGAATCAGAGTTGGTTTCACTCTCAGTGGGATCGTCTGCGACAAGCCGGCTTGAGCGACCGTTGTGTTCATCACGGCAGCCCCGATCTGGCCGGGAAGATCTCATTCCTGCAATCGGTCGATGTGGTTTGTGTCCCGACCGAATACGAAGATCCGAAGGGCCTGTTCGCGCTGGAATCCTTGGCGGCCGGCACACCCGTGGTGCTGCACGCCCATGGCGGGTTCCCCGAGTTGCTCGCGGACTTGGAGGGCGGAGTCCTGGTCCCGCCTCGTGACCAGCCGGCCTTGACGAAGGCGCTTGCAGCGATCGTCAGCGACAGACCTCGAGCACGGCAGATCGGAGAACAGGGCCGACGGTCTGTATTCGCTGAACGGACGGTGACTCGCAGTGCTCAGCGTTTGGCTGAGTACTTCCGTTCGCTGGGAGTTCCCCGCTGAGCAGCCATGGGGCGGACATGCCGTTCATGCGGCGTTCCATCAGCAGGTGGCGCCCGGCAAGATCCATGTGACTTCCGTGACCGGTCGATCGGGCTACGAAAAGTAATCGACGGCATTCGCGAAGACCGCAAAACCTTCCCCACGCTCAGGCTGCACCGCGCGGCGAGTCCAAGAAGGATGCTGCGTCGGATCGATATGCCGTTCCGGGTGCGGCATCAACCCGAAGACGCGCCCTGTGGCATCGCAGATGCCCGCGACGTTCAGCTGTGAACCGTTGGGGTTGATGGGAAAGGGCAGAAGATGTTCAGGCGTGTGACCTGTGGGCGTTTCACCTGGCGGTGGGCAGTACCGGAGAGCCAATTGGCCGGCTTTGGTCATCGCCCGCGCTTGCTCAGCAGATGCCATCACGAACTTGCCTTCGGCATGCGCCATCGGCAGGTGCATCCGATCGATACCGCGGAGGAAGACGCAGTGCGAGCTGGTCGTCCGCAGGTAGACCCAACGGTCCTCGAACCGCCCATGGTCGTTTCGCGTCAAAGTCGCCAGCGACTTGGCCCGATCCACCCTCGGGAAGAAGATGCCCAACCGCATCATCACCTGGAATCCGTTGCAGATTCCCAGGACCAGCCGGTCCGACATCACAAAGGCTTCGATCGCGTCACTCAAGTGACGCTCGATGCGAGAGGCCAGAATGCGTCCGGCGGCTATATCGTCGCCATAGCTGAATCCGCCGGGCAGGCACAGAACCTGGAACTCGGACAGCAACCTTGGCACTTCGATCAACTGATTGATATGCAACCGCTCCGTGCGGGCTCCGGCCTGCTGAAACGCAAACTCAGTTTCTACGTCACAGTTGGTGCCCGGTGCCCGAAGCACCAGGACGCGCGGTGAAACCATTTCGAAGCAGCTCCCACGGTGTTGGGTGCGAGTTTAGACCAAAGGGCGAGCTGATGGCAGGTACCGCACCGCCGGTCGGCGTCGGCGAGCTGCGACCGCCCCCCCACTGTGGCCAGGAACAGGCCATTGACCGACTTCAGGCGTCGTTCATCTGACCCTTGATCGTCCGCTGCGCCACCTCCCATGCCTGCTCGAGATGCGCCAGATACTCCGTTGGCGACAGCCACTGAGGATCCGCCGTTGACAGTTCGAAGAGCCAACCTCGCGCGTAGGGCTCTACATTGATCAATGCCGGGTCTTCCAACACAGCTTGATTGAACTGGCGAATGACGCCCGCTGCGGGCGCAAATAGATCGCTTTCCGCTTTCTTGCTTTCGATACTGCCAATCATCTGTCGCAGTTTCACGGGTGTATCCGGATCGATCACCCAGTCCAGGAAGTAGACATCTTGCAGCAGACGCACCGCATAGGCAGTAAACCCGCAGCGAACTGTCCTGGGATCGATTGCCTGAACCCACATATGGTTTGACGCATACTGCCGATCGGTGGGAAACACGGCGCGGAACTCGCCCATCATGAATGTGAGTTCTGAGGGATCCGAGCCGCTCATTTTCTGCTCCGCAATTACGTCTGCCCTGCGCACCAGGGACCGCGCTGGTCACACGCGCCGCTTCTCAAGATTAATTCCGCAGTCCGGGTGACGTGCATCGATGCCGAGCCTTTGACGGCCGCCGACGGCGTGTCCAATCAGACTGAAAGCTATGTATATCGAACGCCTCGCGACTCGGGCTCAAAGAAGGCCGGCAGCAATCCGTCGACGCGGAGCAAGCCCGCGCGTGTCAATCGCAGCGGATCATCACCGGACTCCAACCATCCATCCGCTCGATACTGCTGCCAGACATCACTCCACTGCTGGCGGATATCGACGCCAAACTTGTCGTGAAAATAGGCCGGCTCAAGCCAGCCCCGTTTGAGCTGCAGAATCATTTCACGAATCAAACGCTGGTGGGGAGTGGGAACCAGTCCGCGACCCAGCGGCAGTTGCCCCTGGTCGATCGCGCTGAGGTACTTCTCGAGTTCAGCGAAATTCTGGTAGTGGACACCCGAGAGATGGCCGAAGCTGGCGATCCCAGTCGCCAGCAGATCAGCACCGCGCCAGAGATGATCGCGATAGCTGAACTTCACTCGCGCAGGGTCGCGGACCATCGTGTAGGCGCTGCTGACGGCGTAACCGGCTTGCTCTAATTCGTTGAACGCATAGTCCACCCAGGCCCGCTTCAGCGGCCAATCAGCCACGGGCGTTTCAATCCGATTGCCCAGAATGTCCTGGCTGTACACCGTGTTAAACGGCAATTCCATCTGATAGATCGTCACACTGTCGGGCTGCAGTTCCAGAGTCTTGCGGACATTCTCCCGCCAACTATCCCAGGACTCACCGACCATCCCCGAGATCAAGTCGATATTGACGCTCTGAAAGCCGGCCGCGGTAATCCACTCCCAGGCCCGATATACCTCTTTTGAAAGATGGGCTCGACCGTTCTCTTTCAAGATCTCGTCGCTGAAGCTTTCCACGCCAAGGCTCAACCGGGTCACCCCGAGGACCTCGCGGAGCGTCTTGACCTTGACTTCATTCAGCGTCCCTGGCTCGCACTCGAAGGTCACTTCTTCAGCGCCATCCCAGCGGATGTGCTGCCGCAAGCGATCCGCCAGAGCCGTCAGTTGCCGTGGGCTCAAGAAACTGGGCGTGCCCCCGCCGAAGTACACGAATCGGAAACTCCGACCTTCCATCACGTGTTGTTGGCTAACCAATTCGATTTCGCGGCAGAGCGCGTCCACATACCGCTGAACCTCGGGAGCGGCCACGTCGGTGAATACTTTGAAGTAACAAAACTTGCATCGCTTCCGACAGAAGGGAATGTGCAGATACAAACCCAGTGGCACGTCAGCCTGAGAGCGGTGGTTGAACGCTTCACGAACCGCGGGCAGCGTGTCGCTGGTCCACTGCGAATAGGGCGGATAGTTGCTGATGAAATAGCTGCCGACTTCTGTCTTGGCAGTCGCAGTGGTGCTCATGGTCAGACCTCGGTTCGTCGGGCAAGCTGAGTCACAAAAAATAATGCCGCAGGGCCGTTCGGCAGCCAGGGGATCGATTAAGGGGGCTCCAACGAGCTACTTTCCGCCAAAACACAAGACGGAGCCATCATCGACGGACACATACAGTTGTTGGTTGGCGATGGCGGGAGCCGCGAGGAACTGTCCCTTCGTTTCATACTCCCAGCGTGATTCGCCGGTGGCCAGATCCAACCGATACAAGCGGCCGTCGGTGGCAGGCAGCCAGACGCTTTGGCCCGTGATCACGGGCGATGCATCCGCGCGGCGGCGGATCGTCTTCGACCAGCGCTGCTCACCGGTCTTCGCATCGATCGCCACCACTTGCTTCAGCTTGCTGCTGGCGACGATCACGTCGCGGGTGGCCGCTGGACTGCTCTGATATTCTTGCGGTTTCCCTTCACTGACAAACCGCCAAAGTTCTTTTCCTTCATTCAGGTCGAACATCAGGACCTCGCCGCCATAGGTTGCCACGGCGGCCCGCATCTCTACCACCGCGGGCGTTGCTCCGGTCGGGCTGCCCAGCGGCAAAGGCGTCCGCGTGGCCTGGCCGGTCCGCACATCGATGATGTGCATCTGGCCGTCACACCCGCCTAGCAACGTAAGACCTTCAACCACGGTCGGCGAACACCGGATCTGGTCGCTCGTTTCGTAAGTCCAGATCAATGATCCATCCTCACGGTTCAAGCAATAAAGTCTTCCGTCCTGCGCGGCAATCAGGACGTGCTGCTGGTCGAAAGCGGGTCCTGAATCGATTTCCCCATTGGCTTCAAACTGCCACCGCTCTTTGCCGGTCTGAGCATCCAGGCCTCGTACAAGCCCATCGATGTCAGCAACCACCAGCAATCCAGCGTCATACCCGGCCGCTGCCTTGATCGGTCCCCATCCATCCACATGCCATTTCAACTGGCCGTCGGCCGCCGACAAACAGTAGACCGTGCCGTCCATGTCGCCGATGAAGAGCT
>Ga0114939_10001943_pt1 | contig 15907 bp, 12 predicted proteins | sample AshMeaCrysSpring_FD_87196 | JGI IMG/M metagenome (GOLD analysis project Ga0114939, IMG submission 87196) | Groundwater microbial communities from Big Spring, Nevada to study Microbial Dark Matter (Phase II) - Ash Meadows Crystal Spring | ecosystem: Environmental > Aquatic > Deep subsurface >... | reverse complement strand
TGGCGCCGCGTCTTCGATTTCTCGGCACGGAAGGTCGGGCCGAAGCAGTAGACCCGGCCGAGCGCCATCGCGTTGGCCTCGTTGTAGAGCTGTCCGCTCTGCGTGAGGAACGCCGTCGCGTCGTCGAAGTACGGCACCGGGAAGAGGGTCGTGGTCCCCTCGCAGGCCGACGGCGTGAAGATCGGCGTGTCAGCCAGGATGAACCCCTCGCCGTTGAAGAAGTCGCGGACGGCGTCGATCACCTCGTGCCGCACGCGCAGGATGGCCGCCTGCCGCGGGCTGCGGATCCACAGGTGACGGCGATCCATGAGGTAGTCGACGCCGTGCTCCTTCGGCGTGATCGGGTAGTCAACCGCCTCGCTCACGACCTCGAACCGCTGCACGTCGATCTCGTAGCCGCCGGGTGCCCGCGCGTCGGCTCGCACCGGGCCCTCCACCACGATGGCCGACTCCTGGCCGAGATGGTCGGCCTGCGCGAAGGCGGCGTCGCCGATGGCGGCCTTCGACATCACGGCCTGCACGATCCCGGTCCCGTCGCGCACGATGAGGAAGTGGATCTTGCCGCCCGAGCGGCGGTTGTGGAGCCATCCCTTGACGGTGACGGTCTCGCCGGCGTGGGTGCCGATGTCGCGGATGTAGGTCTGCACGGTGGGTCTTGTGTGGTCAGGTGTTGAGGGTGTCGGTGAGGCGCCGGCCGGCAGCGGCCGCCCGGCGCAGGACGCCCGCCGGATCGGCACCCCCGGCGAGCTCGAACACGTAGCGCCCTTCGTAGCCCACCTTCTGCATCGACACGAGCGCGCTCGCCCAGTCGATGGAGCCCTCGAAGGGCATGAGGTGATCGTCGCTGCGCCCGTGGTTGTCGTGCACGTGCGTCGTGTAGAGGTGGCCGGAGATCGTCTCGATCGTGTCGAGCAGCGCGCCGTCCATGTGCGCGTGGCCGAAGTCGAGGCACACGCCCGCATCCTCGAGCTCCAGGTCGTCGTCGAGCAGGCGCACGAGCGCATCGGCCGTCGAGAGGCGGTTCGGGATTACCTCGAGCGCCAGGCGGACACCGAGCCGCGTGGCCATGTCGTGCAACTCCTCGATGGAGCGCCGCGCCGCCTCGGCGTTGTTGTCTGTCGGACCGGCATGGGCCTCCGGCGCGCCGAGGTGCACCACGAGGTAGTCGTAGCGAATCTCCTTTGCGACGGCCAAGGCGGCGGCCGCCTCGGCCACGGCGAGCGCGCGGCGCGCCCGATCGGCTGCGGCCGTCGAGAGCGGTGATTGCCAGGCGCCCTTCTCGAACCGCTCGGCGATGGGGGCATGCACGCTGTGCAGCCGGAGGCCGGTGTCGCGCAGCCAGCCGGCCAAGTCGCGCACGGCCGCGGGATCGCGGTAGTCGAGGTGCGTGCGGAGGGCGAAGAGCTCGACCGCGTCGAACCCGTGGGCCGCGATGGCCGACAGATGGTCGCGCTCGAGGCGGCGGTCGAAGTGCAGGTAGCTCGAGATCCCGAAGTGCACGTCCCTGTTCCAGTCTGGGCCTGGGCCCGAACCGAGAATTGTACCACTGCGGTCGCCGGTCTCCGGGCCGCGCGGCCCCGGGGGGCGGCGCGGCCTGGCGTGCCCTGCGCGTGGCCACGGCGAACCGGGAGGTCCGCCCTCCGAGGGGCTACCGCAGCTCTTCGAGGTGAGCCGCCAGCAGCCCGTGGAGCCGGCCGAACGCGGGGTACTTCTGGAGGTTCGTCCGGACGTACCGCAGCGTGCGCGGCATGTACTGGATGTACACGGGGTTCTGCCGCGCGATGGTCTGGTAGCCAAAGGTGCTCAGCGCCTTCAGATTGCGCTGCAGGGACATCAGGTCGAAGCGCCGGCGGAACTCCGGCTCCGCGCGGGTCTGCGCCTTGAGCGCCAGGAAGTAGGCGATGTGGTCGTCGAGCACCGCGTCTGGGAGATCCACGTAGGAATCGCGCAGCAGCGACGCCAGGTCGTAGGTGTCGGGGCCCATCCGCGCGTCCTGGAAGTCGATCACGTGCAGCCGCCCGTTGCGCAGCATCAGGTTGCGACTGTGGTAGTCGCGGTGACACAGCACCCGGGGTTCGCCGGCCAGCTCCGTGTTGATCTTCGCGAATTCCTCCTGGATCGCGGCGCGATCGGCGTCGGTCACCGACGCGCCCCGATAGCCCTCGAGGTAGTGCTTGATGAAGAAGTTCGTCTCCCAGGTCAGCTTGTCGACATCGAACGCAATCCCGTACGGCAGGAAGCGGTCGTCGGCGAGCTCGGCGCCGTGGCGCTGCATCACGGCGATCAGTCCGACGGCCTGACGGTACAAGGCGTGGTGTTCCGAGTGGGACGCCGTGCCCAGGTGCGCCTGGAGCGTCACGTCGCCGAGGTCCTCGAGCGCCAGGATGCCCAGATCGTCCTCGTGCCCGAGGATGGCCGGCACGGGCAGCGGGATCTGACGCAGCAGCTCGGCGACGTTGACGAACGGCAACGTGTCGAAGTCGAACGGCTGCGCGTGCACGGCCAGCACGATCGAGGCCGCCGACGGCACGAGCACGCGGAAGTACTTGCGATCGGAGGCGTCCCCGGTGAGCGGCACCACGCGAATGCGGCGGGCCGACAGGCCCGAGCGGTCGAGGAAGGCCTGCACGCGGTCGCGGACCGCGGGGTCGTCGATGGGGAGGCGGATAACGGGATTTCGTGTGGCCATTCTTCGTGGTCCGCTGTCAGTTATCAGTGGTGAGCGTTCGGCAATGCGCTATGAACGATGAAGGGCTGTGCCGTTGATATCCGTGTCCTGGCTCCCCGCTCCCCGCTCATAACTCATAACTCATAACTCATAACTCATAACTCATAGCTCATAGCTCATAGCTCATGGCTCATAGCTCATAGCTCACAACTCATAGCTCTGAGCCCATGGCTCAGACGGGTCAGCCCATCGGCACGACGAGCAGGTTGCCGACCCGCTCGCCCGCCGCCTCGGCGGGGCACGACGCCGCAGGCACGATCACCGCGTCGCGCCGGCTGAACCCCGCCGGCACGTCGGCCCCGTCGCCGACGATGCAGCCCTCGAGATCGCAGCCGGACCCGATCCGCACATCGTTCCAGAGCACCGTGCGCCGCAGCCGTGCGGCGCCGTTCACCGTCGTTCCCGGCCCGTACGGCACCGAGCCGGCACACTCGCGCGCGGCGAGAGTCAGCGAGGTGTCGAGGCACTCGCGCGGGGTGCCGATGTCGTGGAACTCCGCGTCGCACACCCACGCTCGCACCGCGCCCGGCTGCTCGGCGACCAGCCTCCGGTAGACGCTCGTGACGCTCTCGGCCGGGACGCCGTCGGGCAGCGCCGCGAAGGTGGCGTGCGCGGCCACCTGCACCCCGACGAAATGATACGCGGGCCGCGGATCGCCGGCACGCGTGAACCCCTCCACGCGGCCATCGTCTCCCACCACCACGCCGCCGTAGCGGGCGGGAGCGGGGTTCGGGATGACGGCCAGGGTGACCCGTGCGCCCCACGCCTCGTGCGCGGCCCGCAGGCCGGCAAGGTCCACCGTGGTGAGCGTGTCGGCGTTGAGGATGAAGAACGGGTCGGCGTCGAGCAGCGGGAGGGCGTGACGCGGGCCGCCGGCAGATCCGAGCACCGGCTGCTCCCAGGAATAGCGGACGCGCAGGTTCCAGGGCGAGCCGTCCCCGACGATCGCCGCGATCGTGGCCGGCAGATGGTGCAGGTTCACGACGAGGTCGCTGAGGCCGAGGGCCGCCAGGCGGTCGATCACGCGCGCGATCAGGGGCCGTCCGGCCACGGGCGTGGCGGCCTTCGCGCGCAGGTAGGTGAGGGGCCGCAGCCGGGTGCCGAGACCAGCGGCCAGCACCAGGGCGGGCAGCGTGGCAGACCTCACGCCTCGTCGAACACCATGTCGCGCCCGGGGTAGCGGCGATCGCGCTGCCAGCTCACGAACAGGGCGCGGTAGGAATCGAGCACGAACTCGTCGGGGGAGCGGCCGAGACGCCGGGCCACGTTGTCGATGCCCTCCTCGCTGCCCTCGAGTTCGACGAAGGTGCCGACCGGTGTCTCGTCGACGGCGACGACAACGTCCTCGACGGAGAACTCCTCGCGGTACTTCTGGTATCGGAACCACGGCTCGTACCCGAGTTCCTGCAGGATGCGAAGCAGCAACTCGCCGTCGCCAACGAGCGTCTCGAGCTCCTCGCGGAGACGGACGGTCGTGATCTGCGCCGGCCCCTTGAAGGTGATCCGGCTGCGGCCGCCCTCCATTCGAACGCGGAGAACCGCATCGCGGCTCCGGAGGCTGCCGGCCGGCGTGTCGAGCAGGCAGTCCTCCTGGAGACGGCGGCCCCGCAACGGCGTGGCACCGGCCGTGAGTACCGCGGCCCGGGCGTCATCGGCCGTGTCGAACCGGAGCTTTACCTCCCGCTCGACCGGGCCCTGGCTGGAATAGTTGGCCGTCATGGTCCGTCCTCCGCGGAGGGGCGCATTATACGCCGCCGAAACCGCGGGCGGCGACACGACCGGGCTGTTGGCTCCTCACCCGTTCGCCCGCTCGCCCTTCACACATCCACGCGCTCACTCGTGTTTCGTTCCGTCCTTCACGCGGGGAACGCGGATCGGGCGAGGCCCAGCTCGAGAGCGGGGTCCGCGGTACCCCGCGCGGCCACGAGCGCGCTGTGGGTGCTTCCCAGGCCGCCCGGCACCGCCAGCGTCCTGGCCGCCAGCAACCGGGAGAGGCGGGTGCGCGCGTCGGGGGCCGGGGCGGCCAGCAGGTCGGCCAGGCCGAGGCGAAGCAGCCACTGCGTCTGGTCGAGGCGCGGCAGCACGTGCAGCCCCTCGTCGCCCAGGGTATTGGCGATCGTGGTGAAATCCACGTTCGCGGTGAGGTCGCTCGTGCCCGGCTCGACGAGCCAGGCCGGGCGTGACCGGCTGTCCGGGGAGGGATCCACGAGGTGCTGCCGGTAGGCGCGGAGCGTGCCGCTCGCGTCGCCGGCGCCGAAGAGGCGGGACGCCTCGTGGCCGTAGTCGATGAGCACCATGTATCCACGCTTCAACGCGCGCGCGGCCTGCCGCGCCCAGGCCACGGCGGCCAGGCTGATGTCGGCCACCGTCCCGACCGGCAGCCTCAGGCCGAGCCTGTCGACGTAGGCGCACAAGTCCTGTGTGGAGAGTGGACCGGCTTCGAGGACGAGCCGCCCATCGGCTGCGCCGACGTAGATCTCGCGCAAGCCGTCCGGCGCGGCCATGATGCGGTGCACGGGCAGCGCGTCGAGCAACTCGTTGGCGACGAGCAGGCCCGTGAAGGCGAGGGGCAGTTCTGACAGCGATCCCTGCAGTTTCACCACGTGCGCGCCGAGCGTGCTGGCCTGTGCGGCGCGCGCGACGCGGCTGCGCTCGACGAGCGTGACCCGAGCAGCGGCGTAGCCCTCCGGCGCACGGCGCTGCACGGCGTCGAGCAGGTCTCGCATGAGGCGGCCGTTGCCGGCACCCACTTCCACGAGGTCGAACGCCTCGCCGCTGCCCGTACGACGCAGCGCGCGCCAGGCACGGATGGTGAGTTCGGCGAGGCACTCGCCAAACAGCGGTCCGGCATCGACGCTCGTGTAGAAGTCGCCGCCGCGGCCCGAGCGTTGCGAGGCCGCGGCGTAGTAGCCGTCAGTGGGGTGGTAGAGCGCCGCCTCCATGTAGGCGGCGATGGTGAGCGGCCCCTCCGCCTCGATGCGCTCAAGGAGGATCGCGGTAAGAGGCGAGCCGCTCACAATCAGCCTCTCGGCCTGCCGGCCGTTCAGTCGCTCACGCCGCGTCACCTGGTCGCCCGGTCTCTCAGCGACGACGCGGACGCCCAACGCCGGACGCGGAGGTCAGTCCTTGCGCAGCGTGAGGAACAGTTCCTGTCCGCCGCGCACCACGACCACCGTGGCGACCTGGCCCGACCCCACGCGCTGCAGCTCACGCGTGGCCTCGGCCACACTCTCGACCCTCCGGCGGTTCACCTCGACGATGACGTCCCGCGGCTGGAGGCCGCCGCGGGCGGCTGCACCGCGCGGCTCCATGTCCACGACAACCGCCCCGGAGGTCCCCGAGGGCACGCGCAACTGGCGCGCGATGTCCGGGGTGAGGTCCTGCAGGGTCATGCCGAACCCCGAGGCGGTGTCGCCCTCGTCGCTCGTCTCCGCCTCACTCTCGTTCTCGAGGTTGAGTTCGTCCACGGTGACCGACAGCGACTCCGTCTGGCCGTCGCGCAGCACCTTGAGGGGCACCGAGGTGCCGGGTGCCGTCCGGATCACCCGCGCGATCAGGTCCTCGTTGTCCTTCACCGGCGTTCCCTTGAACTCGACGATGACGTCGCCGCGCTTGACGCCGGCGCGGGCTGCCGGGCCATTGGGCGTGACCTGCTGCACGAGGGCCCCGTGTCCGTCGCGCGCGCCGAGCTGCTGGAGGACGTCTCTCTGCACCTGGGTCGCGAGCGCGACGCCAATCAGACCGCGGGTGACCTTGCCCTGCCGCAGCTGTGGCAGCAGTTCGCGCACGGCGTTGATCGGCACGGCGAAGCCGATCCCCATGTTGCCGGCCTGCATCCGGTCGCTAATGATGGCCGTGTTGATGCCCACCACCTCGCCACGGATGTTGAGCAAGGGGCCGCCCGAGTTGCCGGGGTTAATCGCCGCGTCGGTCTGCAGCATCGAGATGTAGCGCCCCGGGGCTGCGGTGAACGGCCGCCCCCGCGCCGAGATGATGCCGGCCGTGACGGTGTGACCGAGGTTGAACGGGTTGCCGATCGCGACGACCCAGTCACCGGGCTCGATCTGGTCGGAATCGCCGAACCGGGCCGACGGCAGCACGGAGGCGGGCTTCTCGATCAGCTCGATGAGCGCGCTGTCCGTGAGCGGATCGCGCCCGACCACCTTCGCGTCGTAATACTCTCCAACCTCCCCGCCGAAAAGGCCGACCTCGATCTTCGTCGCTCCCTGCACGACATGGTTGTTCGTGAGGATGAGCCCCGCCGGGTCGATGATGAAGCCGGTGCCGGCACCCTCGGTGACGTCTTCGCGCGGCCGCTGCCGCTGGTTGGGATTCCCGAAGAACCGGCGCATCATGTCGTCATCGCCGAAGAACTCCGTGAGGTCGCGGGTGCGCTGCTTCTGCTCCGTCCGGATGTTCACCACCATTGGCGTCTGCGCCTTGGCGATGTTACGGAACGTGTCCGCATCGACCGGGCCGCCAAGTGGCGCGCTGTTCATGGCCGGAATGGCCATGGTCTGGGCCGAAGACGCCGGCGAGAGATCGAGCCGGGACGCCAGGACCATGCCGATGGCCACCGAGGCCACCGCCAGCAGCACGGCGTAGAACAGGGTTGTCTTGCGCGTGGACATCGAGGGACTCCTCCAACCTGCTTCATCGCGACCCGCGCCTCGGCGTGCAACGAGGAGTCGCGGGCGTGTCCGGCCTGCGGCTCGCGACCGGCGACCGGCGGCCCAACACTCCCACATCCGCCTGAACGCCGTGCCGAGCCTTGTTTCCAGTGTACACCCGGCCCACGTGACCCCCTCCCAGGGGCACGCGCGTGCCATTGCCTCTTTTGGACGCGTACGACCCGGCTTCGGTTGAACTCTCGGTCCAGACGGGCCTCGCCGGGTCGGCTGCTTATAATCGTGAAGATCCGCGCCTGCCAGCGGTGCTTGCCACTTCGAGACACGCGATGACCACCCAGCACGGCCTGACCGCCCTCCTCCTGTTCGCGCTCGCCCTCGGCGCCCGCCCCGACGCCCGACCCACCGCCGGGGGGCAGGCAGCCCCGCCGGGCAGCGCCCCCTCCCCGGCCGCCGGCCAGCCCATGCCCCGGCCGCCGGGTACCGAGCAGATTCCGCCGGTCACCTTCCGGGTGCAGGTGGACTATGTCGAGGTGGACGTTTACGTGACCGACCCGAATGGCCAACCGGTGCGCGATCTGCGCCGCGAGGATTTCCAGGTGTTCGAGCAGGGGAGGCGCCAGACGCTCGAGCTCTTCTCCTTCGTGGACATCCCGATCGAGCGCGCCGACCGGCCACTGTTCGCCGCCGCGCCCATCGAGCCCGACGTCGCTACCAACGCCCGCGAGTTCGACGGTCGCGTCTACGCGATCCTGCTCGACGATCTGCACACGACCCCGTCCCGCACCCTGCTCGTGCGCGCCGGGGCGCGCCGGTTCATCGAGCGGAACCTCGGCGCCAACGACATGGCGGCGGTGGTCCACCTCTCGGGGCGCACCGACGCCAGCCAGGACTTCACCTCGAGCAAGCGGCTGCTGCTCGCCTCGGTGGACAAGTTCATGGGGCGCAAGCTGCGGTCGGCGACGCTCAACCGGCTCGACGAGTACCAGCGTGCCCGGTTGCTGGGGCGGCCCCCCATCAACGACAAGTACCTCGATCCCGAGGACCGCGAGCGCGGCTGGAACGCGAGCAACGTGCTGCGCTCCGTGAAGCAAATCGCCGAGTTCCTCGACGGCGTGCGCGGGCGCCGCAAGTCGCTCGTGCTCTTCAGCGAGGGCATCGACTACAACATCTACAACCCGTTCGACAACACGGAAGCGACGACGATCCTCGACGACACGCGCGCGGCCATCGCGGCGGCCACGCGCGCCAACGTGAGCCTCTACGCCATCGATCCGCGCGGGCTTGGCGGCCTCGCCCAGGAGGCCATGGAGCTGACGAGCCTGCCGGCGGACCCCTCCCTGCGCCTCGACTCGACGGGGCTCAACGACGAACTGCGGCTGTCGCAAGACAGCCTGCGCGTGCTCGCCGAGGAGACCGGCGGCTTCGCGGCGGTCAACACCAACGACTTCGCCGGGGCCTACGATCGGCTCGTCCGTGAGAACAGCTCGTACTACGTGCTCGGCTACTATCCGCCCGACCCGCGGCCTGACGGGCGCTTCCGGAAGATCGAGGTGAAGGTCAACCGGCCTGGTCTCGAGGTGCGGGCCCGCAAGGGCTACGCGATCCCCCGCACACGGCCGGATGCGGCCCCCATCCAGGCGAGCTCGCGAACCTCCCCGGCCGTGCGGGAGGCCATCAACAGCCCGCTCCCGCAAGCGGGCCTCACCCTGACGGTCCAGCCCGCCGCGTTCAAGGGCACGGCTCCGAACGCCTCGGTGCTGCTCACGGCGCAGGTGGCACCCGGCCAGTTCCGCTTCACGGAGCAGTCTGGCAGCTTCGTGGACACCCTGGAACTCTCCTATGTCGCCATCGACGACCAGGGGAAGGTGCGCGCAGGCGACACCTCGTCGGTGGAGCTGAAGCTGCGCGAGCAGACGCGCCAGGCCGTCGAGGCGTTCGGCGTACGCGTGATGTCGCGCTTCGAGCTCGCGCCCGGCCGGTACCAGGTGCGTGTGGCCGGCCGTGCCGCCAGCACGGGCGCGCTCGGCGTCGTCCACGCCGACCTCGAGGTGCCCGACTTCGTCAAGGCGCCCTTCTCGATGAGCGGCGTGCTGCTGACCTCCGGCATGTCGGCCCTCACGCCGACGGTGAAACCCGACGACCAGGTCAAGGACGTGCTGCCGGCAGCGCCGGGCACGCGCCGCGAGTTCCGGACCGACGACACCATCGCGCTCTTTGCCGAGGTCTACGACAACCAGGCCGCCACGCCGCACAAGGTGGACATCGTGACGACCGTGCGCGCCGACGACGGCCGGGTGGTGTTCAAGACGGAAGAAGAGCGCACGAGCGAGGAGCTGCGTGGGGCACGCGGCGGGTACGGCTACATGGCGCAGGTGCCGCTGAGGGACATCGCGCCGGGTGATTACGTGCTGCGCGTCGAGGCGCGCTCGCGGCTCTCGGGCAACGAGAAGACACCCGCGGTGCGCGACATCGAAATCCGGATTCGCCCCGCCCCGCAACCGCGAGCCGCCGCGGCGCCGGCGCCGGCCCCGCCGGCCCCGATCAGCGTGGTCTCCGTGGCCCGCGGGCCGCAGAGCGGGAAGGAGGAGGCGGCCCAGACCCTTGCGCGCAGCGAGTCCGAGTGGGCGCAGCTCTGGGCGAGCCTCCCGATCAAACGCGTCGCGCCGAAGGTCACTTTCGAGAGCACGATGATCGCCGCCGTCTTCCTCGGGTCGCGGCCGACGACGGGCTACTCGGTGGAGATCGTCGGCGTGGGTCGGGACGGCGACGCACTCGTGGTGCAGTACGTCGAACACGCGCCGCCGCCAGGCGCGATGGTGGCGCAGGTGGTCACCACGCCTTATGCCGTGGCCGGGGTGCCGATGTTCGACGGCCCGGTGCGCTTCGCGCGGGTGGACGCGCCCGCGCCGAGATGAACGCGATGCCCGGTCCGATGGGCGGCGAGGCGGGCCCCGGCGCCCAGGGGGGGCACCTGCCGAGCGACGATGCGCCGACGTGGACCGGCCTGGGGCCCAGGACGGCGGCGGTGCTGGCGTACGGCGCCTGGTGGCTGACCGGTGCGCTCTTCCTCGTCCTCGAGCCCAAGCAGCCGTTCGTTGCATTCCACGCGCGTCAGGCCTTCCGGGTGTTCGGCCTGATCTGGCTTGCCGGGACAGCGCTGTGGGCGCTGGGCCTGGCGGCGGTATTCGTGTCGCCAATGCTGTTCCGGGTGCTGTCGGCGGTGAGCCAGCTCACCTGGGTCGCCGGGGCGATGCTGTGGGGAGCGTGCCTGTTGCAGGCTGCCCGCGGGGAACGCTGGCGGGTGCCGGGTGCGGGCTGGTTCGGGACCTGACGGCGTCTGAGGAATCCTGCCGGCAGGGGAGCGGAGATGGCTCCGCCGAGGGAGAGCTGGCGAATGCTGAAGGCGGGAGCGACCTCCGGTCGCCCCCGCCCCGAGCCGTGTGTCGCCCGGCTCACTCCATCTTCGTCAACTGCTTCGTCTTGACCTGCCCGTTCGCGTGGCTGAACTGGTAGCTGTTGCGGTCCATCTTGGGATTTCGTGGGGTCCGCAACTCAACGGTGGCGACTTCGCCCGGGTTGAGCGGCTGTCGGAGCCGTTCCGAGTCGCCCGGCAGCATGTTGCCGGCCTTGTCGTACCAGAACTCGTCGATCCGAAGCCCGGCAATGGCGCCCGTCGACAGGTTCTTCACCTTGATGATGGTGACCACCTCATTGGTCTTCCTGTCCACATCGACCTTGGGCTTGAGGATGCCGACCTCGGCCACGCCTTTCACGGGCGGCACGTACTTCTTGCGGGCGGGTGTCTGGGTCGTGCCGGCCGGCTGGCCCGTGCCAGTCGCCTGGGCACCAGCCGGCACCGGGAGGCCGGACACAAAGAGGCTCACCACGACAGCCACCAGCGTGGCAAGTGTCGCGCGTTTCATCGAGATCCTCCTGGTGGGGGTGGGGGAGCGGACAGACGATCAAACCGGCGGAATTATACTCACAACTCGCCGTTCCAGTCCTCCGGTTCCGCCGCCGTGGCCCGGAAGATCTCGAGGTGCCACTTCCCGCCCCCCCAGGGCTCGATGACCTCCGTCGCGAGGACGTCGACGAGAATCTCCGCGAAGCTGCGCCCCTCGGGGTCGCCCTCCAGGTGGTAGGCCGCCTCGTCCCAGCCGAAGTTCGGGTAGAGCACCATCGTCAGGAACAGGTCGTACCCGTCGTCGACGACGATGAGCTGGCCGCAGGGGCGCTTCTGAGTGGAGTGGTAGACGAGGTATTTCTCGGCGCTGTGGGCGCGGATGTATCGCTTGAGCGCGAACTCGCGGGCGACGATCTCCTCGACGGCGATCTTCTTGTCCCAGCAGTCGCGGCAGTACTTCTCCTCGCCGCGCGGCTCGGAGACCTCCTTGGCGCCGCAGAGAGGGCAGCGCGCCTGGGCGGCGGTTCGTCGTGACATCGTTTCCCGATTCTACTACCCCGGCGTCCCTACCCCCGCGACCTCAGCGCGCGCCGGTCGCCTCCGCGTGCAGGGCGGGCGCGTAGATCCGCTCGTAGTACTCCTTCACCATGCGGCGCGTGCTGAAGCGCGGCCCGACGGTGCAGATGGCGCGCTTCACCATGGCGATCCACTTGCCCGGCACATCGTTGCCGTCCCGGTTGTAGAAGGTGGGGACCACCTGGCTCTCGAGCAGGTCGTAGAGCGCCTCGGCGTCTGCCGCGTCCTGGGCGGCCGTGTCGTCGTGCTCGGCCCCCGGGTCGATCAACCAGCCGTTGTCGCCGCTATAGCCCTCGGCCCACCAGCCGTCACCGATGCTCAGGTGCAGCACGCCGTTCACGGCCGCCTTCATGCCGCTCGTGCCGCTCGCCTCGAGGGGCTTCCGCGGATTGTTGAGCCACACATCGCAGCCCTGGACCAGGTAGTGCGCGAGGTGCAAGTCGTAGTCGTCGACGAAGGCGATGCGCCCGCCGAAGGCCGGATCGACCGCGCGGCGATAGACGCCTTGCAGCGCGTGCTTCCCGCTCTCGTCGGCCGGGTGTGCCTTGCCGGCGAAGATGATCTGGACCGGTCGCCGCGCGTTGTTGAGGATTCCGGCGAGCCGTTCGGGGTTGTTGAAGATCAGCTCCGGTCGCTTGTAGCCCGTGAACCGCCGCGCGAAGCCGATCGTGAGCGCACCGGAATCGAGCAGGGTCCCGCCGGCCACCACGCGCGACGCTGTGACGCGCTCGTGCTGCCAGAGTCGACGTACGCGCTCGCGGATGAACTGACGCAGGAACGCCCGCAGGCCCTGCCGCACCCGCCACAGCGCCTCGTCGGGGATGCTCATGACCCCCTGCCACGCGGCGGCGTCGTCGTGCCGCTCCCGCCAGTCGGCCGGCAGGTAGTCGTCGAGGAGCCGGCTCATGTCGGCCGACATCCACGTCGGCACGTGGATTCCGTTGGTGAGCGAGGTGATCGGCTTGACGCGGTGCGCGAGTTCGGGGACCACCGAGGCCCACATGTCGCGGGTGACCTGCCCATGCACGCGGCTCACGCCGTTGGTGGCGCCCGACGTGCGGAGCGCGAGCGCCGTCATGTTGAAGAGCGTGCCGGTGCCGTTGTCGTGGCGGCCGAGGGCGAGGAAGTCCTCGCGGTGCTCGCCCAGGCCGCCCCAGCAGCCGGCGAGGTGCGTTTCCACCATGTGGAACGGGAACGCGTCGTGCCCGGCCGGCACGGGGGTGTGGGTGGTGAACACCGTGTTGCGACGCACGTCGTCGAGGGCGGCCTCGAAGGCGCGTCCCTGTTCGAGCAGCTCGCGGATGCGCTGGAGGACCACGAACGCGGCGTGCCCTTCGTTGAGGTGCCAGAGGCCCGGGTCCACGTCGAGGGCGCGCAGCGCGCGCACGCCGCCGATGCCGAGGATGATCTCCTGCTGGAGGCGCGTCTCGCGGTCGCCGCCATAGAGGCGTGCGGAGAGCTCGCGATCCCACGGCGCGTTCTCCTCGAGGTCGGTGTCGAGCAGGTACAGCGTCGTGCGGCCGAGGAGCACTCGCCAGACCGACACCAGCACGGTCCGGTTCGCCAGCGGCACGGCGATGACGCACTCCTTCCCCTCGGAGGTCAGGGCGGGCTGGACCGGGGCGTGTGCCCACTTGAGCCGCTCGTACACCTCCTCCTGCCACCCCTCCGACGTGATTCTCTGGTGGAAGTACCCCTGCGGGTACATGAACCCCACGCCGATGAAGGGGAGGCCGAGGTCGCCGGCCTCCTTGCAGTGATCACCGGCCAGGACCCCGAGGCCGCCGGCATAGATTGGCAGCGACTGGTGGAGCGCGAACTCCGCGGAGAAGTACGCGATGGGGCGGGAGGGTGCGCCGCCAAGCGTCGTGTCCCACCAGCTGCCCCGCGCGGACCGCGCCTTGTCGAGGCCGCGGATCGACTCCTCGTACCGCCGCACGAACGCCGGGTCGGCCGCCGCCTCGGCGAGCCGCTCCGGCGTGATCATCTCGAGCATCCGGACCGGGTTGTGCGCGGTCGTGCGCCAGAGGGGGTAGTCCAGCTTGCGAAAGACCTCGCGGGCGGGCAGGTTCCAGGTCCACCAGAGGTCTGCGGCGAGTTCGGCGAGTCGGGACAGTTGCGGCGGCAGTGCGGGCGTGTCGGTGTGAGCGTTCATTGACATCCTGGGCCGGCGCGCGCGTCAGACGGTGCACACGTGGTCGAGAGAGTGGCGCGGCCACATCAGAGCCTTTGATGGTAGTCAGCCACCCTCCAAGCGTCAATCGGCTGCACCCCCGCGGGGCGTGAGCCCGGAGTTGGCCATCCGGCTCGCGATTGCCAACGTTCGTTCCTTCACGTCGCGTCGCGTGGCCTGACGGCGCGCGGTCCGAAGACGCTGGTCGCCAATCGGGCCGGCCCTCACCAGCCGCCCCTCGATGGCGCTCGGGCACCCTGAGCACCGTCGAAGGGCGGCAGGCGCCAGCCGAATGTCCGGATCGGGGGTAGACTACCGGCCGTTGCCGGGATCCGCGGCCGTCTGGCGGCGCAACCTGGCCCGGTTCCCCTGCCCAGGACGCAGCCCATGCCCACACCACTCGACCGCCGGGAGTTCCTCGCCACCGCCGCCGCGGCCGGGCTGGCCTCCGCCCTTCCCGCGCCGCTGGTGGCTCGTTCAGCGGAGCCGGTCGCCGGCGCCGCGCCCGCCGTGATCCGTCCGCGCGCCGCACGCCCCGTCGTGGTGGCCTCCGAGAACGGGAACCGGTTCAAGAACGGCGGGACCGTGACCTGCGTCGAGAAGGCGTTCGCGATGATGACGGGGGGCAGCGACGCGCTCGAGGCGCTGATCGCGGGCGTCAACATCGTGGAGCTGGATCCCGAGGACGACAGCGTCGGCTACGGGGGCAAGCCGAACGCAGAGGGCGTCGTGCAGCTCGATGCGTCCGTGATGCACGGCCCGACCCGGCGCGCCGGCGGGGTGGCGTGCCTCGAGGGTGTGCGCACCCCCTCGCTCGTGGCGCGGGCGGTGATGTTGAACACCGACCACCACCTCATCGTCGGGCGCGACGCGCAGACGCTCGCGCGCCAGCTCGGATTCACGATCGAGCCGGATCTCAACACGGAGCGCTCGCGGCGCCTGTGGCTCGAGTGGAAGCGGCGGGTGGACCCCGATCGCTTCCTCGATCCCGCCACGCGGGCCCAGGCCGCCTTCGACGCCGGGATGCGGCTCGTGGCCGAGGGACTGGTGGACCCCGAGCACATGTACGGCACCATCAACTGCAACGGCGTCGGCCCGCAGGGTGAGGTGTGCGGCGTGACCACCACCAGTGGGCTCGCCTGGAAGATTCCGGGGCGCGTCGGCGATTCGCCGATCCTCGGCGCCGGCCTGTACGTGGACGCAGAGGCAGGTGCCGCCGGCTCCACCGGGCGCGGCGAGGCCAACCTGTACGGACTCTGCTCGTTTGCGATCGTCGAGGGCATGCGGCGTGGACTCTCGCCGAAAGACGCAGGGCTCGAGGTGTGCCGGCGCATCCAGCGCAACACGGTCGAGAAGCGCCTGCTCAACCGACGCGGGCTGCCCAGCTTCAACGTCTCCTTCTACATCGTCAACGCGGCGGGCGAGCACGCCGGAGTGTCGCTGTACCAGAACAAGTACGCCGTGTGCACCGAGAACGGCCCACAGACGCTGAACACCGAGCCGCTGTTCGAGGGAAAGCCGACGGAGTGACGCGGGCCCGTTTGGCGTGTCGGGGCAGGTCTTCACACCCGGGTGGCGCGCGCGTTCAAGGCCCGGCCACGGGGATCACGGAGAACGCCGCGCAAGCACCTCACGCACCCGATCGATGGGGATCGCCTCGACGGTGCGGCCCTGGCCGGTCGTCGTGGTCGCGCGCAGCAGCGAGTTGTAGACGGCTTCCTCGGTGGCCTCGAGCGCGCCCTGGAAGAGCGGCGAGAGCGCGTCGGTGGGCAACACGCGCCGGTCGAGCGGTGCCTGCCGGCCGTGCGGAGCCCGTGCCTCGGCCGCCGTGCTGAACGCGATCGCATAGTCGCCGCTGCCGTTGCTGAACGAAGAGCCTGTGCGGGCCAGCCCGA
>Ga0114939_10001942_pt1 | contig 15909 bp, 10 predicted proteins | sample AshMeaCrysSpring_FD_87196 | JGI IMG/M metagenome (GOLD analysis project Ga0114939, IMG submission 87196) | Groundwater microbial communities from Big Spring, Nevada to study Microbial Dark Matter (Phase II) - Ash Meadows Crystal Spring | ecosystem: Environmental > Aquatic > Deep subsurface >... | reverse complement strand
TGTTGCTTAAATATATGGAGGCTGGTATCGTACAGGAATACACCGGCATTTCGTACTCGTAGCCATATGGTACCGTCCGTACCTTCGGCAAAATTGCGTGTGAGCGGCTTTTTGTCGGGGTAAGCCTCATACATCACCTCCACTCTTTTCCAAGTGGAAGCATGTGGCATTCTTTGGTAAACTTCATGTTCGGTACTTAGCCATTCTATTCCGTTTCTGGCTCCCAAAAAATAGCGCATTAGGCCTGGTACCCCCGCCAGGTCCTTTTTGCGGCCTCCTTCCGTTGGTAGTGAGTATGTGACATCAGTACTGTAATTGCCCGAAAAAAGGATGGGCTTGAATGGGTGAACCTGAACGGTGTTGAAAGAGCCCCGAAAGCGATTAGGTGGGGTAATATTTTTTAATACAATTGTTTCGTGTGTGAGCAGTAGCAATCCGTTGTCGGTGCCTATCCACAGGTGACTGCTATCTGCCAAGAGAAATTGCATTACCCTGTCTTTGCTTAAGGGAACAGGATTATGCGGCAGGAGTTTTCCTGCCTTTGTATCAAAAAAGCCATAACCCAATTCGCTAATATATACATCCAGGTCATCTGCATATGGCTGCTGTAGTTTTACCGGATCGTACGTAAATGTTGTGAGTGTTTCAGTTCCTGTTCTGTACTGCTGCCAAAGTTGTTTGTTATAATCAAAGGCTAACAGTCCGCTATTGAAAGTGCCGGCGTACAAAATTTTCTTAATAGTATCTATTCGGGTGATAGCCAGAGTGTTATTGATTCCGCTAAAGGGTGGCTGACCAATTGAGTCTGTTTTCCCTGTGTCAGGATTCCAGCGAAAAATGGACGAATAGGTATTGAACCATATTGTCTCGTTTGCTCCGCATACAATTCCCTGTATGCCTTCGCCGGCAAAACCATTGTCACTTCTGGAAAGAAACGTGTTCAATTCATCCAGTGCGAAGTATCGCTTCTGCTGTGTATTAAAAAGGGCAAGCCCATTTTGATTGCCAATCCACAAATTTCCCTTTGTGTCTTCTGTTAAAATGTGGTAGGTGCCGGAAAAATGGGGATAGTGTTTTTTAATTGGATAATTTGTGAAATGTTGGGTAACCGGATCGTAACGGCTAAGACCTAATACATGTAATATCCAAGCAGTTCCATCTTTCCGGCAAATAATGCCCTGTATAAAGTTGTGCCCAAGAGATGTAGAATCCTCGGGCAAGTGGAAAAAACTGGAAAAAAAATGACCATCAAACCTGGAAAGACCATTAGCCGTTCCTATCCATAAATACCCATTTATGTCTTTGGTCAGGCGGTTGATATTTCCATTACATAATCCGTTGGAAGTGGTGAACTCCCTTAACTTAAATGATGGTAACGCTGCCTGCTGGCTCCATATAAATAAACTCAGAAAAATACAGGCTGCAACAAGGCATATTTTTATTCCAACACGTAGGTTCATATGTTGATTTATGCCAGTTTGAATTAATGTATCTTATAGCTGTTATTGCAGCCTAGGCTAAGGTAATCATGTTTCACGTGCGGTTTACGTTAAGCCGAATTGCTTCATAATAGATGTTTTTTCTTCATCGGCATCCGGAAACCTCATAAGGCCAAACTGTTTGGTTAGTTTTTCAATTTGGGCAATAAACTTTTCGGAACCCCTGGGATATCCATTTTCAGGTGTTAGTTTGTGGAAGACAGCCTCCAGGTATTCTTCGAAGGGCTGGTTGAAGTACATATCATAGAAGCGTAGCGGTTTGTCGCCTGCATTCCAAAAGGTGTGCTTAATCATGCGGGGTCGCAGGTGCCATCCTCCGGCCTCTACCTGCACCACTTCGTTGCCTACCAATACACTTGCCGTGCCTTCTGCCACGTACATCAGTTCATCCAGTTCCAGGTGATAATGCGGCGCCGGTCCCATGGTTTTTGGGGCCACAGCGCATTCCACATTGCTGTACACTCCGCCTGTCATGGCGCTTCTTACCCACACCTTGATGTCCATTTTACCTTTGTGGTCAAGCGGTGGGGTAGGGGGTAGTAGTACCGGCTTAAGCTCACCCCCAACGGGAGGTTGCAGAATTTTTCCAAATGAGCTGCTTGCCAAACCTGCAAGTGCCGTCATGAGACCGGCTTTAAGTACAAAGTCTCTTCTTTCCATATTGTATGATTTGTTTTAATTGAGTCACGTATTAATTCACCCATCAATGTCACCTGTGCAATTGCCTTTATGCATTTCGCATGTCACTATTGCCTGCTTACCTCTTTCCCCCCATACTTGTAATAAAATTGAGGCGCATCAGAACCTGCATTTGCTATTCTGAAAAGTCCTTTTGCAAACAGTTGAGGTCCAATCAAAGGGGTTTCATTTCCTTCCTTGTCTTTTGAATAAATAGTAATTTTTTGATAATCAGGAACGTAAAACTCAAACGACTCCCCGTTTATTCTGCAATAGGCGTTATCGTATGCTGGTTTGTTCTTTACATTATCCAACTCTTCCAGCCGGTAGTCTTTTGTAGCGGTAGCGTCCATTTGACCCAGCAATTGCACCCCCTGACCACACGGTCCTATGTAGGCTCTGAAACGGGTTTCAGTTCCGGCATCTTTTACCTCCATGCCCGAAGTCATGATGATATTACCATTGGACTTGTACACCAGTTGCGTACCCACGCCACCACCTGCCTGCTGCGATGCAGTAAGCGAACTGCCAGCTTCGAAATAGTTGCTTCCTCTTATTTCGCCGGTGATATTTAAGGTGTTACTGCACGCACTGTATAAATCGCTTTCCCATATTCCCCTGCCAAATGTGGCAGCCCTTATTTTTCCCGTGGTAAAATTGATAAGCAGGTCATACACCGGACATTTGGGTAACCCATTATAAAACGGTGTCCACACGGTACTATTCTCAGCCCTAAAATATACACCAAGTTCATTGCCAATATAAACAGTTCCTGATGTACCGGCTGCCACACTCATAGTTGCCACATTGGGAAGGTTATTTGAAATATTGCTCCAGGTTTCGCCTCCATTGGAACTAAAAAATATCTTTCGGTTGGCCGAGTAACCGCCAAGGGTCATATATACAAGGGAAGAGTTTGTATTTGAAACAGAAAGGTCGGTTATCTTGAAATCCCCTGTTGGAAATCCTGGTTTACCGCTGATGTCGGTCCAGCTATCTGCCCCATCATCGCTTCGGTATAATTTATTGCCCTGTGCTGCAAAAAAGCGGTTTGCATTGGATGGGCAACTGGTTAGTGCATCGTTTCCGGCCACACCCCGTTTACTCCATAATACGAGAGAAGGATAATATTTGAAAATACCGGTTCTATATCCAGCCACCACCTCCAGAAAATTATTAATGTTGTGGGTAAGCGTCGGCCAGCCATTTCCTTCTAAAATACCCGGTGGCGTAAATTCTGTACTTGTTACCCCCGAATTGGCTGAAAAAAATATTGCCTCATTTGAACTGAAAAAGATATTGCTAATGTTTCCCGGATCTATCAGGCCGCTTCTTCCGTCGGCACCGCCCACATGCTGCACCACCATGCCGCTATTGTTTCGGTACATTGCTCCATTATCCTGTGTGCCACATAACCAATGGTTAGGGTCTGTTTCAATGCCGGCTATTTTATAAGGTTGCAAAATATTCAGGCCATTCCAGATGTTTGTCCAGGTATCGCCATGATTATCACTGTAGCTAAGGCCCCCATCGGTACAGGCATACAGGCGGTTACCGTTGTAGGTAAGGTTATGTATGTCGGCATGTATATAGTTGGGAACCTGCACTGTTAGTTGCTTTGTATTCCAATGGGTTCTCTTAGTAAGGGTGGTACCCCCATTGGTTGAATTATAGCAATCAATACCTCCCGTAATGATATGATTGGCGTTGCCGGGATGCACCGCTATACTAAGATCATACATTGTTTGATGTTCGTTATCCTGACCTGCCATATCATAGCCGAGTATGTTTGGGGTGGTACTGTTTGTCAACCAGTTTAACCCACTGTTTACCGAGCCAAAAATACCGTTAAACATGCCTACCCCTCTTGATGGCCCTGTGAGAACGTACACCCAATCAGGCTGGTTGGCCGAAACGCCGATAGCGAGCCTTTGAGCTGCATCAAGTGAGGCATTAGCAATGGGGGTAAAGGTTAATCCGCCATTGGTTGACCGCTGAAATTTAGGGCCAATATCATTGGTGCAGGTATATATAACGTCGGGATTACCTGGTTTAAATTCAAGATCGGTATAGGCAGGCAGCACATAATTTGTAGTGCCCGGCCAAAGTACCGATAATGGGCCAACCCTTTGCCAGCTTGCGCAATAATTGGCGCTTCGGTATAATCCCTTGGTGGTACAGGCAAAAAAAATAGCCGGATTGGTGGGGTGCTGTACCAGTTTATATCCGTTATAAAATGAATCTACCAATTCAGCAAACTGTCCGCTTTTATTCCAGGTAGCCCCTCCATCATGGCTTTCGAATACACCTGCGCTGAACATACCATTTTTGCCGTTGCTGTCTCCATCGCCGGTTAATATAAATATGTCGTTTGCGTTGTTGTAATTAACCACTACGCCCGAAACGCTTACCGAAGTAAGGTGGTCGGTCAGCGGCGTCCAGTTCCCATTGGTCTCACGTCGCCATAAACCACCATTGGCCGTGCCGGCATAAACAATGTTGGGATTGTCTGGATGAAAGGCTACACAATTTACCCTACCCAAACCTGCATTGTACCCACCTGAAATATTGTAGTTGGTTGGCCCCATTGAACGCCAATTACCGGTTGATCCATTTTGAACAACTTGCGGATGCTGTTTTATTTCCTGCATGGCTACCTGAACAAATTTTTGGGAGTTGGCAATGGTTCCATCTTCATTTAATCGTGCTCCATTATACATTTTCCAACGTTCCCACATTTTCAACTGTCGGTTAATAGTCCGAAGCATTTCAGAATCAGAAGGGGTCAATTCCAATCTTGCCCGGGTATAGAAGCTGTCAACAATTCGGGTGATTTCATCGTATCGTTTTTTCCCGGAAAGTTGCCGTTCCAACTCGGGCGTATTTACAATTTGCTGTGATAAAACTGCACCAATGCACAGCAGGATGATACCTGGTATGCCTACCCATTTCAATATTGTTCCATTCATAATGTAAGTATTTAGGAAGGATTCACGCAAACGCTTTTAGTCCCTTTTTATGGACAAAGCCTTTCTTTCTGCCCTCAACACCTGCATTTCTTCTTTAAGCCGGCGGTTATCCTTGTCCAGTTGAATAAGGTACAAGGTGAGTTCCTCAATTTTTTCAACAAGGCGTGTTTGCATGTCACCAAGCGTGATTCCTGATTTTTCGATGGTTTCGGCATCAGGTATATTGGGCAGGTGGCCAAGGTGATTTATTTGCTGCTCCAGCGTGGGTAGGGGTGTAAGTACATATCCGGGTTTAAAGACGTAGTCAGGCCATGTGGCGTAAGATTGCACCCTTATTTCTTCTGCCATTATCTTGCCAGCCACATTCAGCTTGTAGCCGGTAGCACCGGTCATGGAGCCTATACAAAGGCTGCCATTTTGCAGCAGTGTCATTTGGGCAAACTGACTATTAGTATAAAAATGAAGGGGATGGTTGCTGCTCGTACCAATATAACCTCCCTTGCCATTAAGTCCACGAGCTTCGCCGCCGATAAAATGTACGATGCCAACCGTGCCATCACCCACAGCAAAGGCCCTGCTTTCAGGTGGGGTTAGTACTTCAAGTTTGGCGTATCCCAGCGGATAATTGGTACCAATGCCTACACTGCTTGTGGAGGTTGAGCCAATAATTACATCGCCACCATTACCGTCATTAATGTACACCTTGCTCAGCAGTTTACCCCCGCGGATATACGTGTCCTCTGTATTTCCGTAATTGAAATGGGAATGGTAGTTGCCTGATCCGTAAATAGCCAGTGCGCCTTCATTTCCATACTTCCTTCCTACGGTAAGCGTATGCGTAGGGCCTTCATTATAGCCGAGGCCCACACCAGTTTTATGGTAAGGAGCGCCAATCATGATCTGGTAATCGCCGCTTATTTCGGCATCGGTTCCAATTGCCACGCTGTATTGTGCACTTGTGGTTGGCGAACGCATTTTGCCCAGAATGAATGCGTTGTTATTACCTGAGGTCAAACCTGCGCCGGCATTAAGACCCAGCAATACATTATTGCCCGAAAACTGCCCAACGGTATTGCTGTTTTGCTTTAGCGTAAGGGGTGCTCCATCGGTGGTGCCAAGGTAATTGGCCGCTGTGGTGCCGGCATTGCCCGACAGCCCCCAACCTCCGCTTACGGTTGCCCCTGCTGTAACTGCGCTATGGCTGCGTACCACCCAGCGCTGCGCACCACCATCGTATTGAAAATTGATGCTGGCATTATGAGGAATTGTAATAGAACCGCCTGTTCCGGTAATGATCCTTTCGGAAGGTTCAGCGGTGCTTGATTCATTAGCCACGGTCATGGTATGCCCGCTTCGGTTGAAAAACGTAACAAATTTGCCATCGGACGAATAGCTGATGCCAGAAAGCGAGAAATCAGCCGTGGGTCCCGAAATTCGGAAATTGGAAAATGGATTGCTGCCTACATCAGCATTTGGATTGTTGCCGTTCATCAACGGCAGGTCGGCGCTGCGCAAAATGAGATCACCGTAAATATCTAACCTTGCTTCAGCGGTGGTGTGGCCAATACCTACGTTTTGAGCATTGGCCATATGAAGCATGTAGAGCATCGCAATTGTAAAAGGAGCACGCATAGTGTGGAGTTATTCCGCTAAGAAAGCGCCGCTTACCTCAAGATGCTTGTTGATTGCGTAAGTGGTTACCGCATTTAAGCAACTGGCAACAAAAGCGCACATTCAATCAAGTTTCTCAAAAATGGCCTTGGTTGTTTCTGATAAAATAGGTACGGCCCTAATGATAAATACTCAGTCTTCATTAATCCCGGCATGCAGAAGCATGGCACTAATACTGGTTGAACGATGCTGGTTACGTAGCGATACCAAGCCGCTGCGTACATTTGCTGCTCGCATTTTTATTTGCTTCAGAATGATTAAAACTTGCTATGCAAAAAGAAAAAATTCTTGTAATAGGCGCTAGCGGCCAAATAGGAGTGGAGCTAACGCTTGCACTGCGCAAAGTGTACGGAAACAACAATGTTATTGCCAGCGACCTGCGTGAACAAAACCCACTATTGGAAGGTACAGGTCCCTACGTTGCCTTAGATGTGATGAATAAGGAAATGCTGCACGTGCAGGTAATCCGGCAGGGTATTACGCAAATTTACCTGCTGGCCGCCATCCTGAGCGCTACTGGCGAAAAGAACCCCAACCTGGCCTGGCACCTCAACATGCAGGGCCTGCTCAACGTACTGGATATTGCCCGGGAAGAAAAATTGCATAAAGTGTACTGGCCATCCAGCATTGCCGTGTTTGGACCCACCAGCCCTCGGCAAAACTGCCCGCAGCAAACCATCATTGAGCCCATTACCGTGTACGGCATCAGCAAATATGCCGGCGAGTTTTGGTGCAATTATTACCATCATCGCTTTGGCGTAGATGTGCGCAGTATTCGCTATCCGGGCCTCATTTCGTACAAATCAGCTCCCGGCGGAGGCACCACCGACTATGCCGTTGAAATATTTCACGAAGCACTGGAAGAGCAGAAATACACCTGCTTTTTGAAGGAAGATACCTACCTGCCCATGATGTATATGCCTGATGCCATACGGGCTACCATCGAACTAATGGAGGCGCCGGTAGAAAAAATCTCCATCCGGCATTCATATAACCTGGCGGGCATGAGTTTTTCGCCTGCAGAAATAGCTGCCGAAATCAAAAAACACATTCCAGAGTTTACTATTTCTTACGAGCCCGATTACCGGCAGGCCATTGCCGATAGCTGGCCCCAAAGTATAGACGATAGCGTAGCCCGCGCCGACTGGGGCTGGAAAGAAGAGTACGACCTTGCAAGGATGACGGAGGATATGTTGGTGAATTTGAAAGGCTGAGGTTGAGGTTGAGGCTAAGAAGAATACTAAACAGCTATCGTTGATAATTTTTAGTATAGGCTTATTCAATCCCTTGCAAAAATCATTTGTTTAATGTGCTTCTCAACTTCAATCTCTGAAAATCTGTCCTTCCTCATCCTTAACCTCAACCTATTTTCCCTTATTCTTCACCCACTTATTCAGCCATTCGTTTTGCTCCCAAAGCATGTGCAGCAGGTTTTCCTGGCCGGCATAGCCGTGGCTTTCAAAGGGTAGGCTCACAAAGCGTACTGTGCCGCCGTGGCCTTTTACAGCATTAAACAGCCGTTCGCTGTTGATTGGGAAGGTGCCGGGGTTGTTGTCGGCATCGCCGTGTATGAGTAGGAGCGCATCTTTAATTTTATCGGCATAGCTAAAGGGGCTCATGCGATAGTACACCTCCGGCGCCTGCCAGTAAGTACGCTCCTCGGCCTGAAAGCCAAAAGGTGTGAGCGTACGCATGTATGCGCCACTGCGTGCTACCCCTGCCTTAAACAAGCGGGTGTGCGCCAGCAGGTTGGCGGTCATGAAGGCGCCATAGCTGTGGCCACCCACGGCTGCGCGGCTGGTGTCGCCAAAGCCCATGTCGTGGGCCGCTTTCAGGGCTGCTTCGGCATTCCACTGCAGTTGCTCTACAAAGTTGTCGTTAGGCTCTTTGTCGCCTTCGCCTACTATCGGAAACTCCGTTTCGTCCATTACCGCAAAGCCCTGTGTGGCGTAAAACACCGCCGAACCCCAGCCTACGCGGGTAAAGGTGTACTGGCTGCCACGCACCTGTGCTGCATCAGCAGCGCTTTTAAATTCGCGGGGGTAGGCCCACATAAAAATGGGCAGGCGGCCATCGCGTTTGGCATCGAAGCCTGCCGGCAAATACAAGGTTGCGGTCAAGTCTATACCATCACGTCTTTTGTAGCTTATTTTTTGCTTGGTAAGTCCGCGCAAGGCAGGTTGCGGGTCGGCAAAGGCAGTAAGTGTTTTGGTAGTTCCTGCTTTAAGATCGCGCAGATAATAGTTAGGCGTTTCCGTTTGGCTTTGGCGGCTGGTAATAAGTAGGCCTTTTTCGGCGTCAAGCACATCGCTCACGCTTTCGTAGTAGCCTTTTTCGCAGCGCCAAAGGATGTTGTTCTTTTTTTCTTTCAGGTCAAATATTGAATAAAAAGGCAGGTCGCCGTCTTTGGAGGCTCCCGCGCCAATCATGGGTATGCCTGCACCGTTATTTACCGTTTGCAATACCTGCCTGCCATATTGGTTGCGATGGGTAACCGGGCTGCCTGGGTCATTGTAGCGGTCGTTGGTGCTGCGGTCTATCAGCAGTTCGGTGGCGCCGGTAGTTGGGTTCAGTTTGTGTACCCGTACGCGTTGTTTGCCCTGCAATCCTTCGTTCAAAAGAGCCATGTTGGCATCACCCCATACAATACCGCGAAAACGCATTTCGGTTTTTGCTATTTCCTTTTCGGCTCCTGTAAAGGGTGCGCTTAGGGTATAAACGGCATCGTGAAAGGGCACTTTGTTGGCCATGAGGCCACCATCCAGTGGTTTGCTCCAGTACACGGTGGCGGGCTCATCGGCGCTCCAGTTGAAGCCACGGGGTACGTCCTGAACGTTATCGTAGCCGGTAGGCGCATTTTCGCCGCTGGGTAGGTCCGCTAGCACTTTCACTACATTGCCTTTGCGGTCTGTTATTTTAACTGTGCTTGGAAATCCGTTTACCCCCACTAGGTAGCTGAATGGTTTTTTCACCAGTTCCATCATGTAATATTTCTGGTCGGGACTCAGGCTGGCACTTGCTACCAGACCTTTGGCTCCAATATTGGTTTCAATGCCCGCTTTGTTTTCTACCAGTTGGCTGGTGGCATAAAACTCAAATAGCTGCTCGTCGTAAGGGCTCTTAATCAAATCCTGGTAGGTGCGCTGTGGAGCAGCTTTACCTATATTTTGCTGCACTACCGGACCTTTAGGCGCCAACGGCCTTGCCGGGGCTGCGCTGGCAGGCGCTACAGTGGTTGTGTACATAAGGGTAGCATCGTCGGCATACCGGTAAAAGCCGAGCACCAGGTTCAGCGGGCGCTTATTTACTTTTTTTGCCACTGCTGTTATTACATCAATTTCATACAAATCAATCGTGCTGTTATTGGTTTGGCTGAAGGCAATTTTGGTTTGCGAGGGGTTCCACGTGGGGCTACCAGCCTGTAGGGGCTTGGGCAGGCCGGTTACCTGCATTTCTTTTCCGGTTTGCAGGTTTTTCAATTTAAAGTTGATGATGTATGAAGCCCGGCTGGGTGCAAAATTATTTGGGTTGAGTCGCATGCCGGCTATACGCATTTCGGGCTGGGCCAGTTCTTCCACCAGGGGATAGCTGCGGCGTTCGCTCAGCAGCATCATTATGCCTTTATCGTCTATGCTGGCCGATGGTGTTGGGGGCGCCAACAACAAATCTGTTAGTGTCTGAGGCGGTTTTTGGTAGGTAATAGCGTCCTGGGCATTGGCCAGGTACGAAAGCAGTAACAAGCCTGCGGCTAAAAGATTTATTCTCATAAATCAATGTTTGGTTTTGTTGACCTGTAAATATCAAGGGCTTTGACGTTGAAGCTGCAGAAAACCTGCCGTATTATTACTGGCGGGCACAAAAAAAGACCCGGCGCTGCAAGCCGGATCTCTATCTGAAATGGTTGGGGGTTTGTATTTGAATCAGGTTAGAGATTAGAATAATTGGTTCTAGTTTGGTAAGCTTATACATGTGCCGTTTATAGTAAGCTTTCGTTCATTCGCCGTATTCACCGTGGCGCCGGTACGTGTTTGCACGCTTGCCGCCTCTGCGTCGGCAGTTTGAATAATGCAAGGATTAGGCCGTCCGCCGGGTACAATTACGTGAGAAAGGGGGCCGGGAATTTTGGCAGGTGTCCAGTTAATGGCATTATGCCAGTCGCTGCTGGTATTGCCGTTCCAGGTAATTACATCGAGTGCCACCGTTACATAGGCGGTGTCCAGGCATTTACCTGCGTTGTTTATTCGCAGTTCATAATTACCCGGCCCTGCTGTGGTGGGGTTGGCAGTATTCCAGCGCCCGGCAAAGTTGTAGTTCTCAACCAGATTGTTCAGGTTTACCACATCGTTGCTACACTTCAGGAAAATGATTGTATCGCCTTCAATTTTTGGATAGTTGCAAATCACACCTTCGAAATACCCATCGGCCATGCCGCCAGCAAACGGGCCATACATGGTAATGTAGCCTCGTGGATTAAAGACATTCAGGCTGTCCTTGGCATGGCCATCGCCTTGCCCGCCGGCAAATGGCGTAAATGATGAGATGTAGGCCCGGGGGTTGAATGCCATCAGGCTGTCTCCTGCAAAGCCATCGCCGCTGCTGCCCGCAAAGGGAGCAAATAGTAATGCCGTGCCGCGGGGGTTGAAGCTAATGATGCTGTCGGCGGCATAGCCATTGGCCACGCCACCGGCAAATGGCCCAAACATGGTAATAGAGCCTTGGGTAAAGCCGCTCAAACCTGCCGCAATATGTCCATCGGCCTGCCCGCCCCGGTAGGGCACAAACTGGGAATCCTGGGCCAGTAAACTCAATGGCATCAACGCCACCGTAATCAGCCAATGAAAAAACTTCTTCATTTGGTTTATTTATTTGGCTGAAGTAATTAGTTCATCGACCTAACGCCACGAATGCCATATACATAGCTACGGCCTACACCTACCGCTGTACTGTGCCGGTAAGCAATTCTGGTATACACATTATTAAGACTTGTTTCCCACCAGCTTCCGCCGCGGACGGCTATGCCTGTTGTGCCTAAAGGATCGGGCCAGGTAGATACATTGGCATTACCATCTGTTGACAACCTACCATCGCCATTTGACGTAGAGGTGATAGATAAACCCCCTGTGCCGGCAGTCACCATGAGTTCCCAAAGGTTGCCGCTCATCTCCATAATACCATAAAAGGTGGCCCCACTGCTTTCGCGGCCACTGCTGGCTGTGGCAAAAATGCCACTGCGGGCAGGACCTTGCGAAGCTGAACCGCTTGCGGATATTACTTGCCCGTTGGTAACAGTAGCCGAACTTGCCTCTGTGGCTGTGCCAACATTAATGAGGTTGGCCCTGGTACGAGGTGCATAATTGGTGCTCCCCCATGCATATTCGGTAGATATACGCGGCCTTGGTCCGCGGCATGCCTTTTCGTACTCCAGTTCTGTCATGGGGCGCAGGCCGGCCCAATCAAGGTAGGCAAGCATGTCGCCTTTACCTACAGCCACAAAAGGGATATTTTGCCCGTCGTTGCTGGTGTTAAATACATTGTCATCTGTAAAATCGCATCCAAAAACGGCCGGCTGTGTGTTGTTTAAACCCGGCACTACTATTTCCACAATGCTTTCTTGTGTTACACTAACCGTATACGCATTTGTACCCAATACCGAATTTGGTGCTACGTCAATACGGGTAGCCTGCTGATCGTAGGTAAGCGTATTCAAAAAGTCAACCCATTGCTCGTTGCTAGCCTCATATTTCATGCAATAAAATGCATTGAAGCCCATGGGAAAAGAGGCTGGAATAGCCGGACTGCCCAAATACAATTCGCCGCCCGTAAGGCCTGATGCCTGCTTGGCTGAAGTAATGGTGATTGGGGAGAAGTAGGTGGTGCCGCTTATAAGTCCGTCGCCGGCCTGCAGGGTATCCTGGTTGGCATACACCATTTCTACGCCAAAGACCTTAAAGTTAAAAGCACCAGATCCAATACGAGGGCCCATACGCAGTGTAACATTGGCAATCGAAATATTGCCGGCACCAGGGCCACTGCGCCTGATGAAAACACCCATACTGTCGGGCACTGCATCTACCTGCAAGGTGGCACCGCCGCCAGTTATATTATGATCGGCGCTGTTGCTGCTTAGCCGGGCATGCTTCCACAGATTGTCTATCTGGTTTTGGTATTTTACAAATACCCATACGGCATCCCAGTTGTTTGGGTACAAGGGGTTAATGTTGTTGGTGGTGTTCCAACTGTTGTCCCAACTTACGGTGAAGCTGATATTATCGCCGCTTTGCGATACACCGGTTATCTGCAGGTTGTTGGCTATAGCAGATCCGGAAATGAGGGTGAGAATGAGTAGGTAGGTGTACGACCGTTTCATGTTGCAAATAATTTGCAACGAAAGTATCGGGAAGGTTTTTTTTCTACATACCCATTGGCGGGTATTTTGGATTTTTGAATGTGCTAAATGAGCCTGTGCTCGTAGGCATATTTTATAAGCCCAATCAGGCTGTTGATACCCGTTTTGCGAAAAATATTTTTGCGATGTGTTTCTACCGTGCGTTCCGAAATAAAGAGTGTTTCGGCAATTTCCTTATTGCCCATCTCTTTTTCAATAAGCCGGATGATCTCAATTTCACGGGGGGTGAGGTTCACTTCTTCGCTGTGCCTGCTGGTTTTTGAGGCGGTTTCCATTTCGGAAAGCACCTCGTCGCTAAAATAAATGCCGCCAGATGCAATTTTTCGTATTGCGGCCGATAGTTCTTCGCGGCTAATGTTTTTGAGCACGTAACCATTAATGTCGCTGTCGTCAATCATTTGGTTAACCATATGCCCTTGCCCACTCATGCTCAAGGCCAGAATTTTGATTTGGGGAAATTGGCGGCGCACTTGTTTTGCCAGTTCGGGGCCGCTCAGGTCAGGCATCATTATATCGGTAAGCAATACGTCTGCTGGAGATTGCTGCAAATAGGATACTACCCGGCCGCTTTGTGTAGTAGAGCCTACAATTTCAAATGCAGCATCGTGCTCAAGAAGTGCTTTAAGCCCGTCGAGAACAATCTGATGGTCGTCAACCAAAAAAAGCCGGATTTTACCGCCGATCATAAGATGGCTGCAATTTAAAGCATTCATAATTATGAAAGGGGTACATACACAGCTACCACCGTTCCTCTGCCTGGTTGGCTGTCAAATTCTGCACTTCCTTTCAGAAATTCCACCCGCGATATGATATTTCGCAGGCCAATGCCTTCAAAAACGTCTGTTTTCGACGTGTCGAAGCCTTTACCATTATCTTCTACCGTTAGGGTAAGCTCATTTGCATCTTTGGTTAGGGCTATATCGAGCAGGGTAGCCCCGCTATGTTTTATTACGTTGTTCACACATTCCTGAATTATGCGGTAAATCATGGTTTCCACATTGCTGTCCAACCTTTCGTCAAGGCCCTCGCTGTATAGGTTCACCTTTATTACCCTGCTGTCTATTTTGTCAATAAACTCGCGTACAGCAGCAGCCAGCCCGCGTTTTAGCAGGGCATTGGGCATCATTTCGTGGCTTACGGCACGCACTTCGCGGCAGCCTTCGTCTACCAGGTCTATAATTTTTTCGAAGCGCAGTTTCTTGTTAGCAGGCAGGCTTTCAAGTTCTGTTTCAAAAGCACTCAGGTTCATTTTGGCAGCACTCATCAGCTGACCAACTCCATCGTGCAGTTCGGATGCAATACGCCTACGCTCGTTTTCTTCAGCGTCCATTACGGCCCTGCTGGCCGCTTCTTGTTGCTGCATCAGACGTGCCTGCATCTCTTTTTCTTTTTGCAACCTGAACCGCCTGTTGTAGTTGTAAGCTGCTAGTGTACCCAGCGCCAACAGGGCTGCAATGCCGGCAATCAGGTAGTTTTTACGGGTAAGGGCAAACTGTTGTTGTTGAATTTGCTGTTCTTTTTTGGCTGTTTCATACTTGGCAGCCATTTCTTCTATCTGCTTCTGCTTTTCTACCTGGTAAATGGAATCCTTTAGCGAATTGCCTTGTTCCAGCATAGCAAATGCCTGCGAAAAGTTCCCCTTTTTCCGATATAGCTGAGCCAGTTGTTCGTAGTTGTATCGCATGATGTCGGCATAGCTAATGGTGGCTGCTATGGTATTGCTTTGAAGAAAATAATCAATTGCCTTATCGGTACTGTTGGTTTGTTCATAAAGCTCACCAAGGTTAGTTAAGGCAACTGCCAGGGCAAACGAATCGCGCTGCGCCTGCCTTAGCTGCAGCACTTTCAGGGCCAGCTGTTCTGCCTCTCTGGTTTTGCCTTGTTGCAGGTAAATACTTGATATGAAGCTAAGGGAGTAGCTTATTCCAGTGGTATCTCTTCTCTTCTGCTGTATTTCCAGTGATGCTTCATACCGTTTTATAGCTTCATCCAGTTTGCCCTGCCGCTCGTACACTACACCGCTTTCGTTGTAGACAGTAGCTATTCCTTCCAGGTGGTTGTTTTGTTTGAAAATGGCCATGGCTTTATCGTAAAAGCCAAGTGCCCTGTCAAATTCGTTTCGCCTGTAAAACCGGGCAATATCGTTGTACACCCAGGCCAGCGGTATGCCTGCGTTTTTGCGTTCCATTTGTTCCGCTGCTTGCAGGTAGTAATAAATAGCGCTATCGCGGTTGCCAAGGGTATTGTGCGCCAGGCCTGCAAAGCGCCACAGTTGCGCTAAGGCCATACTGTCGGTGCTGCTTTTTACTAATTTCCTGGCTACTTCGCCTATTTCCAGCGTTTCGCGGGGGCTGCGCATTATAAGGTTGGCCATGAGTTCTACGGCGCCCCGCAGCCTCACTGTATCGGCTTGTTTCGATTGATAGAGTGTTCTGGCACTGTCGGCCGAAATAAAAGGTTGCCCAAATAGTCTGGTACAAACGGCGATGCTTGCACAAAGCACCACCAGGTACAATTTCATTTTCATAGAAAGCCGAAATTGCATACAAAGCCCCAACTGCCCAAACCGGATGCCAAATTATCCTTGCAAAACAGGTTGGATCAGGTTACTTGAAGGCGTTGAATCCGGTAACGTCCATGCCGGTAATAAGCAGGTGAATGTCGTGTGTGCCTTCGTAAGTAATCA
>Ga0114939_10001941_pt1 | contig 15916 bp, 13 predicted proteins | sample AshMeaCrysSpring_FD_87196 | JGI IMG/M metagenome (GOLD analysis project Ga0114939, IMG submission 87196) | Groundwater microbial communities from Big Spring, Nevada to study Microbial Dark Matter (Phase II) - Ash Meadows Crystal Spring | ecosystem: Environmental > Aquatic > Deep subsurface >... | reverse complement strand
CGATCATCACCAGCGTCTGCAGCTCGCGGTCGGAGAGCTTCTGGTGCGGGCTCTCGACGGCCGGTGCGGTGAGGTTCTCGACCAGCATCTGCGCGATCTCGGGCGTCACGTACTTGCGCCCCTGCGCCACGGTGCGCACCGCCTGCACCAGCAGCTGCGGGTCGCCGCCCTTGTTGACGTAGCCATGGGCACCGGCGCGCAGCGCGCGGATCGCGTACTGGTCTTCCGGGTGCATGCTGACCACCAGCACCCGCACGGGCGAGCCCTCTTCCTTCAGCGCCTTGAGCACGTCCAGCCCGTTGCGGCCGGGCAGGTTGATGTCCAGCACCAGCACGTCGCAGGGCCCGTCCTTGCGGCCCTCGGCGCTGCCGAGGCTGCGCATCAGCGTGCGCAGCTCGCCGTAGTCCGCGGCCTCGCCCACCACCTGGATGTCGGCGGCGTCGGACAGGGTGTCGCGGATGCCGCGGCGGATCAGCGCGTGGTCGTCGCAGAGAATCACTCGGATCATAGGTCTCCCCAGGCCGACGGGTCGTGCGACTCGGCGGCATGTTCGCGCATGGCGGCATCGGCGTCGGCCGGCGCGGCCATCACCGGGATCGACAGGATCAGCGTCGTGCCGCGCGCCGAGCTCGACAGGTCGATCCAGCCGCCCACCGTGGCGGCGCGCTCGCGCAGCCCGCGGATGCCGAAGCTGCGCGCCTTGGCCAGGTCGCGGCCGGACAGGCCGCGGCCATCGTCGCTGATCTCCAGCGACAGCATGTCGGGTGCGAGCATCAGGTCCAGGCGCACGCGCGTCGCCTGGGCGTGCTTGCTGACGTTGGTCAGCGCCTCCTGCGCGGCGCGGTAGGCCACCAGCGGCACGCCCGCGGGCAGCTGCAGGCTGTCGTGGCTGGTGTGGAACGCGCATTCGATGCCGGTGCGCTTCTCGTAGCGGCTGGCCATCCACTGCAGCGCCGCCACCAGGCCCTGCTCCAGGATCGCCGGCCGCAGGTTGTGCATGATGCGCTGGCTGGCCTCGATGGCGTGCGTCACCGTCTCCAGCGCCGACTGTGCGCGCGCGCGCACCGGCTCGCTGGAGGCGTGGCGCGCGATCCACGCCAGGTCGAAGTTGAGCGCGGTGAGCGAGCCGCCGACGTCGTCGTGGATCTCGCGCGCGATCGCGCTGCGCTCCTGCTCGACGCTGGTCTGCAGGTGCTGCGCCAGCTCGGCCAGGCGCTGGCGCGAGGCCTTCAGTTCCTCGTCGGCGGCGGCACGCGCGCGACGCGCCTCGGCGGACTCGATCGCGTGCTCCATGGCCGGCGCCAGCCGCGCCAGGTTGTTCTTCAGCAGGTAGTCGCTGGCGCCGTTGCGCATCGCCTCCACGGCCGTGTCCTCGCCGATCTCGCCCGAGACCAGGATGAAGGGCCAGAGGCGACCGCTGTCGCGCAGCATGTCCAGCGCCTGCAGGCCGGAGAAGCCCGGCAGGTTGTAGTCGGACAGGATCAGGTCCCATTCGCCGTGCAGCGCGTCGGCGAATTCCGCGCGCGACTCGATGCGCCGCGACTGCACGGCCAGCCCGGCGCGCTGCAGGTGCGCCATGGCCAGCTCGTGGTCCAGGTCGGAATCCTCCAGGTGCAGCACGCGCAGGATGCGCGGCGGTGCGGAGTCGGTCATGCTTCGAGTATCGCGCAGCCGGGTGCGGATGCCGCCGCCGCGGCCCGCGCCGCGGTGCCAACTATCACGCGCCGCGGCGCGCTACTCGGGCGCGGCGCGCAGCGTCTCGATGACCGGACGGCGCAGCACGCTGCGCAGGCCCCACCAGCCCGCCGCCAGGGCCAGCGCCGCGCCGGTCAGCGCGCCGAACAGCGGCACCCAGGGCGACGGGTTCCAGCTGAACTCGAAGGCAAAGCGCGCCATCGCCCAGCCCACGGCCACGGCCGCCAGCGAGGCGAGCAGCCCGGCGAGCGCGCCCACGCCCAGCAGTTCGGTGCGCTGCACGCGCGCCAGCAGCGCGGCGCCCGCGCCCATCGCGCGCATCAGCCCGAATTCGCGGGCCCGCGCCTCGCGCGTGGCGCTGACGGCGGCAAACAGCACCACCAGGCCGGCGGCGAGCGTGAAGCCGAACAGGAACTCCACCGCGCGCACCACCTGATCCAGCACGCGCTGCACCTGGCCGATCGAGGCCGAGATGTCGACGTTGGTGATGTTGGGGAATTCGTGGCTCAGCCGGTTGTCGAAGCCCGGCGTGTCCGGCGCCCGGAAGGCGCTGATGTAAGTCACCGGCAGCCCCGGCATCTCGGCCACCGGGAACATGACGAAGAAGTTGGCGCGCATCGACGACCAGTCCACCTTGCGCAGGCTGGTGATGCGGCCCTCGCGCAGCTGGCCGGCGATGTCGAAGCGCAGCCGGTCGCCGAGCTTGACGCCCAGGGTCTCGGCCAGGCCGGATTCCACGCTGAGCCCGTCCGCCTCGTCCGCCATCCAGCGGCCGGCGGCGAGCGCGTTGTGCTGCGGCAGCGTCGCGGCATGGCTGAGATTGAACTCGCGTTCCACCAAGCGCCTGGCGCGGTCCTCGCCGAAGCCGTCGGCAACGACCGGACGGTCGTTGATGGCCACCAGCCGGCCGCGGATCATCGGGAACCAGTCGTAGCGCCCGACGCCGGCGGCGGCCAGGGTCTGCCTGAAGGGGTCGGCCTGGTCGGGCTGCAGGTTGATGACGAAGCGGTTCGGCGCATCGGGCGGGGTGGCGCGGCGCCAGCTGTCGATCAGGTCGGTGCGCAGCAGCACCAGCAGCACCAGCGCCAGCAGGCCGACCGCCAGCGCCGACACCTGCAGCACGGCAAAGGCCGGCCGCGACGCGATCTGCCGCGTCGCCAGCAGCAGCCAGCGCGGCGCGCCCACCTCGGGCACGGTGCGCTTGAGCAGCATCACCGCCAGCCAGGACAGCAGCGCGAACAGCGCCACCGCCGCGGCGAAGCCGCCCACCGCGATCAGCCCCAGCTTCAGGTCCGAGGACACGGCCAGCAGCAGCGCGACGAAGCCGGTGCTGCCCGCGGCCAGCACCAGCGCCGACGAGGCCTTCAGCGCGCCGACGTCGCGACGCATCACGCGCAGCGGCGGCACGCGGGCCAGCTGCAGCACCGGCGGCAGCCCGAAGCCCAGCAGCAGCGTCATGCCCACGCCCAGGCCGAACAGCGCCGGCCAGGGCCCGGGCGAAGGCAGGCTGGCGTCGACCAGGCCGGCGAGCAGCCAGACGAAGACATGGTGCACCCCCAGCCCCAGCAGCACGCCGCCGACGCTGGCGAGCAGGCCGACGCCGGCGAACTGCAGCACATAGGCGCCGGCGATGCGCGACTGCGACAGCCCCAGCACGCGCTGCATCGCGCAATCGTCCAGATGGCGCTGCGCGAAGTCGCGCGCGGCGATGGCCACCGCCACCGCGGCCAGCAGCGCCGACAGCAGCGCCACCAGGTTGAGGAACTTCTCGGCGCGATCCAGCGTCTGGCGCATCTCGGGCCGGCCGCTCTGCAGCGACTCGACGCGCACGCCGCGCAGCGGCGCCGACTTGATGCGCTGCTCGGTCCAGGCCACGTAGTCGCGCAACGCGGCTTCGCGGCCGGCGGGCGCGGCCAGCGCCAGCCGGTAGCTGACGCGACTGGCCGGCTGGATCAGCCCGGTCGCTCCCAGGTCGGCCTCGTTGAACATGACGCGCGGTGCGAAGCTCATGAACCCGGCGCCGCGGTCGGGCTCGACGGCGATGATCTGCGTGACCTGCAACGCGAGCTCGCCGAGCAGCAGATCGTCGCCGACCTGCAGCTGCAGCGCGTCGAGCAAGGCCGCGTCGACCCACGCCGTGCCGCGAGCCGGGGCGCCGGACACGCTGCGCTCGGCGGCCGAGCGTTCGGACTTCAGGCGCAGCTGGCCGCGCAGCGGGTAGGGGTCGCTGACGGCCTTCACCGCCACCAGGCGCGATGCGCCGCCCAGCTCGTCGGGCGCGCGCGCCATGCTCGGGAAGCTGGCGCTGGTCGCGGTCTGCAGGCCGGCGTCCTGCGCACGCTGCAGCAGCTCGGGCGGCGTCGGCTTGTCGCTGCCGACCACGGCGTCGCCGCCCAGCAGTGCGCCGGCGTCGCGCGCCAGCCCCTGGTTCAGCCGGTCGGCAAAGAAGCCCACCGCGCTGAGCGCGGCCACCGCCAGCATCACCGCCAGCACCAGCAGGCGCAGCTCGCCGGCGCGGAAATCGCGCAGCGTCTGGCGCCAGGCGAGCGGGGCGATGCCGGGCGGGCGGATGAGGGAAAGATCGGTCATGCCCGTCACGGTAACCGATGCACGCCCTCCGCGCCGCCCTGGGGTTGAATGCTGCGTGCAGTGCGGCTGAAGCGTGCCGGCCGCCGGCGGTGCTCCAATGCGGCGATGGCCCCGACCCTCGCGCCCTGTCCGATCTTCCTTTCGCACGGCTCGCCGTGGACGGCGCTGGAACCACGCGAGGCCGGCGCCTTCATGCAGCGCCTGGGCCCGGCCATCGACGCCGTCTTCGGCCGGCCGCGCGCCGTGCTCGCGGTCTCGGCGCACACGCTGGAGCGCATGCCGCTGCTGCTGGCGGCGGCGCGGCACGCAGCGGTCCACGACTTCGGCGGCTTCGACGAGCGCTTGCACCGCCTGCGCTACGACGCGCCGGGCGACCCGGCGCTGGCCACGCAGGTCGAGGCCCTGCTGCGCGGCGCCGGCATCGCCGCGCGCCGCGCCGAGCAAGGCGGCCTGGACCACGGCATCTGGACGCCGTTGCGCTACCTGTGGCCCGCGGCCGACGTGCCGGTGCTGCCGCTGGCCTTCGTGCCGACCTGGAGCCCGCGCCGGCTCTTCGACTTCGGCGCGGCGCTGGCACCGCTGGCCGCGCAGGGCGTGCTGGTGATGGCCAGCGGCAGCATCACACACAACCTGCAGCGCGTGTTCGCCGGCGGCCTGCACGACGCGGGCCGCGCGCCCACGCCGGAGAGCAGCGCGTTCCGCGAATGGTTCCGCGACCGCGGCGAGGCGGGCGACTGGGACGCGCTGCTGGACTACCGGCGCCAGGCGCCGCATGCGGCGCTGATGCACCCCAGCGACGAGCACCTGCTGCCCTTCTACGTCGCGGCCGGCGCCGCCGGCCGCTCGCCCGCGCTGCGCCTTCATGCCAGCGTGACGCACGGCGACCTGGGCATGGATGCCTATGCCTTCGGCGGGCGCGGCAGCGAACTGAGGCAGGCCCTCGGCGCCTGATTCCGATCCGCCATCCACCGCATCGAAGTACGGTGTCGACACGCGGCACATGGCAGTCGTCCGTTCTTGTCTCCCGCGCGGCCGAGGACGGGGGTGCGAATCCGCCAGCCTCAGCCCACAACGAACGATGCGAGCGGCCGACGCCCGCGGCCGCGCAGCGCGCCCGCCGCCGGATAATCGACGCTCCAGGAGGAGCACCATGAGCACCGGAGTCAGACAGTTGATCGAGGCGGCGAATGCCGTCGTGCCGCGCATCTCGCCGGCGCAGGCCCAGGAGATGATTGCCACGGGGCAGGCAGTGGTCATCGACGTGCGCGATGCGCCCGAGGTGGAAAAAAGCGGCAAGGTGGCCGGCGCGATGCACGTCTCGCGCGGCATGCTCGAGTTCCGCGCCGACCCCGATTCGCCCTACCACGACAAGGCGCTGCGCCGCGACCGGCCGGTGGTCCTGTACTGCGCCTCGGGCGGCCGCTCGGCGCTGAGCGGCAAGACGCTGAAGGACCTGGGCTACGAACAGGTCTACAACCTCGGCGCCTTCAAGGACTGGGTCGAGAACGGCGGCACCATCGACCACCCGATCGAACCGGGCATGTGAGCGCCGCGCGCCGCGTCAGGCGCGCCGCCCGTCCCAGCGCAGCTCGAAGCGGCAGCAGGGGTCGCCGCAAGCCTCGCAATGCGTTTCCACCGCGCTGGTGTCGGGATGCACCAGCACGCGGAACAGGCGCTCGAAGGTCGCGGCATAGAAGTCGCAGCCCGGCTCGGACAGCGCTGCGCCGCGGCACATCGGGTTGCCGGTGATCGTCAGCACCACCGGGTGGCCGGCCCGTGCCTCGAAGCGGCCGCTGCCGGCGAAGGTCCAGGCATGGCCGCGGATGGCCGACAGCAGGGCGCGCGCCGCCAGCGGCGCCGGCAGGCGCTTCAGCAGCGCCTGCGCCGGGCGCGGGATGCGGTGCGCCAGCAGGTATTCGGCCGTGCGCGTGCCGGCCTCGCGCGCCACGTCGCGCGCCGCCTTGCTGCCCAGGCTTTCGCGCAGCGCCTGGTGCAGCCGCGTGACCTCGGCCTCGTCGACCATCGACTCCGGCGGTCGGGTCAGGTAGGCATGCAGTCCGGCGCGGCCGAACAGCGCCGAAGTCGCCGCCTCGCCGCGCTTCGCGCGCAGCACCTCGGCGACGCGGGTGATGGCATTCGGGCCGATCCGCCCGGCCCGCGCGGCCACGCCCTGCATCGACGCCTGCGCCATCGGACTCGCGTGCGAAACCTGCCTGCGGACTGCGCCCAGCAGTTGCGCGCCTAGGCGCGCGCCACGTCGGCGTCCTGGGTCCGACCGCCGGCGCCGTAGCGCGCCAGCGCGGCCGCGGCCACTCGCTCGGCCTCTTCGTCGTCGATCTGGTCCTTGCCGCCGCCGCAGGCCAGGGCCGCATTGAGCTCACCCTGGCGCCGCTTGTGCTCGATCTTCGGGCCGTGCATCGTCACCCAGCCGGCGTCGTTGTCGGCAATCTGCGCCGCGTCGGGGCGCTCGAAGGTGCGCGTCTTGTCGAAGGCGAAGTCCACCGTCTTCTTCGTCTGCGGGCCCCAGTAGCCGACGCGCCCCAGGTCGTAGAACTTGCGCTCGAAGCCGCTCTTCAGGAAGGCCTTCAGGCAGCCCATCAGGTACTTGCGGCGCAGCTTGTCCTTCTCCCACGGGTACTGGAAGAAGCTCTTGTTCATGAAGAAGCGGCGGTAGTTGTTCATCACCCGGTCGAGCAGCTCGCCGCGCTCCATCGCGTCGGGCTTCATGATCGGGGTGACGAAGTTGTACTTCTCGAAGTCGAAGACCTCGACCTTGTCGCCCAGCTCCTGGAACAGGTCGCTGAAGGGCCACGGCGTGTACATCGCCCAGTTGGCCATGTCGGGGTTCCAGTCGCGCGCCATGCGGTAGGTCTCTTCCAGCGTCTCGGCGGTCTCGTTCTCCAGGCCGACGATGAACTGCGCCTCGGTCACGATGCCGGCTTCGCGCAACAGCTGGATCGCCTTCTTGTTCTGCGCGATCGTGGTTTCCTTGTTGAAGCGGTCCAGCTTCAGCTGCGCCGCCGCCTCGGTGCCGAGGCTGACGTGGATCAGTCCGGCCTTGCGGAACATCGGCAGCAGCTTCTGGTCGCGCAGGATGTCCGTGACGCGGGTGTTGATGCCCCACAGCACGCCCAGGTCGCGCGCGATCAGCTCCTCGCAGAACTGGATGAACTTCTTGCGGTGGATGGTGGGCTCTTCATCCGCCAGGATGAAGAAGCCGACCTGGTGGTTCTTCACCAGGTCCTCGATCTCGTCGACCACCTTCTTCGGATCACGGATGCGGTAGTCGCGCCAGAACTTCCACTGGCTGCAGAAGCTGCAGGTGAAGGGGCAGCCGCGCGCGAAGTTCGGGATCGCCACGCGCACCCCCATCGGGATGTAGATGTACTTGTCCCACTCCAGGATGCTCCAGTCCGGCGCGATGCGGTCCAGGTCCTCGATCGTCGGCTCGGCCGGCGTCGCCACCACCTTGCCTTCGGACAGCAAGGCGATGCCGCGCACGCTCAGGCGGTCGCGCGCCCAGCTGCCGTCTTCGACCGCGCGCACCAGGTTCAGGAACACCTGCTCGCCTTCGCCGCGCACGATGGCGTCGATCCACGGCGCTTCCTTCAGCACCTGCGGGTACATGAAGGTGCCGTGGATGCCGCCGAGCACGGTGACGACCTGCGGGTTCACGTCCTTGGCGATCTTCAGCAGGCCCTCGGCCTTGTAGATGGCCGGCGTGATCGCCGTGCAGCCCACCACGTCGGGCTGCAGCGCCGCCAGCCGCTCGCGCACCTGCTCGTCGGTGAGGTGGTGCGTCATCGCGTCGATGAAGGTCACGTCGTGATAGCCGCCGGACTTCAGATAGCCGGTCAGGTAGGCAACCCAGGCCGGCGGCCAGTTGCCCGCGATCTCGGCGCCGCCGGAGTGGTAGTTCGGGTGGATCAGGACGATGCGCATGGCCCGGGCCTCTTCGTATAAAGTGTCACGCACAGCGTACAGATTGCCCGTCCATACACATTGACACAACACAAACCGGCGCGACGCGAGGCCTGCTGGCGGCCCTGGGGCCAACCCGGACGCAGCCCTGCGGCGGCAGAGGAAGCGACGATGAAGCAAGGCACCCGTCTCCTGCTGGCGGCCGCCCTGGCGGCCGGCGTCGGCAGCGTCCAGGCCGCCGACGCGGCGCAGGTCTCCACCACGGCCGGCTGCAGCGCCTGCCACGCCATCGACAAGAAGCTGGTCGGCCCCAGCTGGAAGGCGGTGGCCGCGCGCTACCGGGGCGACGCCGCCGCGCCGACGCTGCTCGCCGATCGGGTGCGCAAGGGCAGCGCCGGCATCTGGGGCCAGGTGCCGATGGTGCCGGTGAACGCGAAGACGATCGGCGACACCGACCTGAAGGCCGTCATCGCCTGGGTGTTGAACACACCCTCCTGAGGCCCGTGCGCCAGCGCCCGGCAGCCGGGCGACGCGGCTTCGCCGCAGCGGGCTGCCGCTCAGGACGGCAGGCCGGACATGCCGTCGACGCAGGCGACGCGCGCGCGATCGATTTCGTCGCACAGCATGGGCAGCGCCAGCCGCCCCGCGGGCGTGACCACGAGGCGCCCGTCGAGGCGCTGCACCAGCCCGTCCTGCTCCAGCGCGGCCAGCCGCTCGTAGGCAGGCTCCAGGCCCCCGCGCACGGCGTGTTCCGGCAATTCCAGATGGCACAGCAGATGCTGGCGCGCAGCGCGCCGCAGCTGCTCGCAAGGCGTCAGCGGCTGCGCGGCCGCCACAGCGGGCAGGCCGTGGCGCACGGCCTGCCGCCACGCGGCCAGCGACGGCGTGTTGTGGAACACATGCCCGTCGACCTCGCTCAGCGCGTGCACGCCGTGGGCCAGCAGCGGCGTGCAGGGCGTGCCGGTGTAGGAAAGCGGGCCGTGCCGCAGCCGCCCCTGGTCCTGGGCCAGCGCCAGCGGGTCGTTCTCGAGCACGAAATGGTCGGAGCCGATCCAGCGGTAGCCCGCCTCGCCGAGCACCTCGCCGGCCATCGCCAGCAGCCGGCGGCACTCGTGCTCGTCGGGCAGGGCGTCTGGGTCGATCGCGTACTGGCCGGGCGCCATGCGCGGGCGGTGGCGGTAGCGGCCCAGCGTGAGCCGGTCGGGCGCCATGGCCACCAGGCGCCGCAGCGTGGTGCGCCAGCTCTCCTCGCTCTGGTGCGGCAAGCCGATCAGCAGCGACAGGTTGACGCACTCGATGCCGCAGGAGCGCGCCACCTCGCACGCGTCGTCGATCAGCTCCGCCGAATGGCGGCGCCCGATGGCCTTCTGCACGTGGCCGTCGAGGTCGAGCACGCCGAATGTGACCTGGCTGAAGCCCAGGCTGTGCAGCAGCTGCAGGTGCATCCAGCCGACGCGGCGCGGGTCGCAGTCGATCGACATCTCGGCATCGTCGGGCACACGCCAGGCGTCGCGCACCGATTCCAGCAGCCGCGACAGCTGCGCATCGTCGAGTTCGCTCGCGCTGCCCCCGCCCAGGTGCAGCTGCAGCACGTCGCGCTGCCTGCCGATGCGCGCGGCGATGGCCTGTGTCTCGGCGATGAGGCCGTCGACGTAGTCGTCGATGACCTCGGGCGGCTGCGCCGCCAGGATCGCGCGGTCGCAGCACAGGCAGTGGGCGGCGCAGAACGGCAGGTCGTAGGACAGCGACACGGATTCCTCGGCGCGCTGCGCCAGGGCCTGCAGGGCCTGCCCATACAATTCCGGCACCTCGGGCGGCTGCACTGCGGCATCGTCGGCGGCGGGGTGGATGACCCAGTCGCGCGCGTCGCCTCCCGGCGCAAACCGCGCCGGCTCCTCCACGTACGAGTCGGTGGCAACGGCCTGGTGACGGCGTGCTGGCCGATTCGGCAGCCTCATGACAATCCTCCTGGCGGCATGCTGCGCCGCGCGACTGCAGGCACCTTAGGACGGTTTGTCCGCTGCGCAGTTGACAGGCGTCAACCAATATTTTCTCTGCCTGCCAGCCTGGGCGGGACTGTCGCGCCATCTCCAGGCCAGCGCCCCCTGCCGCCGACGGCGGGACTCCCGCCCTTCGACAGGCCTGCGCACTTGACATTGCGCAAGAATGCCCGCAGGGTGGCCCCGGGAGAATGCCCCGAGGGCATCCCTGTCTGACCTAGGAGAAATGCGCATATGGCGCTGGAACGAGTGACGGTGGCGGACGCGCGCGCGATACGGGCCGGATCGGTGGCGGCCTGGGCGGTGGCGGTGCGTCCGCGCACGTTGTTCGTCGCGATCAGCCCGGTGCTGGTGGGCGCGACGCTCGGCTTCGAACGCACCGGGCACATCGACCTGGTCGCCGCATTGCTGGTGCTGGGCGCGGCACTGCTGATGCAGGTGATCACCAACATGCAGAACGATGTCGGCTACACGGTGCGCGGCGGCGAAAGCAGCGGCACGCGCACCGGGCTGCCGCGCGCCACGGCCAACGGCTGGCTCAGCGTGCGCCACGTTCGCGCCGGCATCGTGCTGACGGCGCTGGTGTCGGTGGGATTCGGGCTGGCGCTGGTGGCCTATCGCGGCTGGCCGGTGCTGGCCATCGGCATCGCCTCGCTGCTGGCCGCGCTGGCCTACATGGGGGGCCGGCGGCCGATTGCCTACACCCCCTTCGGCGAACTGACGGTGTTCGTGTTCTTCGGCCTGGTGGCGGTGAACGGCACCGACTGGGTGCTCACCGGCGGCGTCGGCGGCGTCAGCATGCTGGCTTCGGTGGCCATCGGGTGCCTGGCTGCCGCGGCGCTGGCGGTGAACAACCACCGCGACATCGCACACGACCGGCTGGTCGGGCGGCGCACCTTCGCGGTGAGTTTCGGTGCCAGTGCATCGATGGGGCTGTTCGCGCTGCTGCTGCTGGCGCCCTTCGCGCTGCTGCCGCTGATGGCCGTGGGCGCCGACGCGCCCGCCATGCTGCTGCCGCTGCTGCTGCTGCCCGGCGCCTGGCAGTTGCAGCGCGACTTCGTGCGCTGCCCGCCCGGCACGGCCTTCAACGAGCTGCTGTTCCGCACCTTCAGGCTCGAGCTGTGGTTCGCCGCGCTGCTTTCGGCCGGCGCGCTGCTCGGCAGGATGCTGGGTTGATGCCCGGGCCGGACCTGCAGCGGCGGCGCTGGCTGGCCGCCTGGAGCGCCCTGGCGGCGGCGCCGCTGGCCGGCCCGGCGCGCGCGAAGCAGGGCTTTCCGCAGCGGCCGGTGCGCATCGTCGTGCCCTATTCGGTGGGCATCGGCCCGGACGTGGTGGCGCGCAGCCTGGCCGAGGTGCTGGCGCAGCAATGGGGCCAGACGGTGTGGGTGGACAACAAGCCCGGCGCATCCGGCATCGTTGCCTTCGGCGAGGTCCGCCGCACGACGCCCGACGGACACACGCTGTTCCTCGCGGACACGGCCACGATGGCGGTGAACCCGCTGCTGCATGCCTCGCTGCCCTACGACCCGGCGCGCGACCTGGTGCCGCTGTCGCTGATGTTCCGCGCCACCTTCCTGATCTGGGTCGGCGGCCAGAGCCGCTTGCGCACGCTGGGCGAGTTGCTGGCCGCGGCGCGCCGCGCACCCGGCGCCGTGAGCTACGGTTCGTTGGGCAACGGTCATGCCAGCCACGTGGCGATCGAGTCCTTCGCCCGCGCCGCCGACCTGCGGCTGCTGCACGTGCCCTTCAAGGACGCGGGCACCTTGTTCGCAGCGGTGGCCGCCGGCGAGGTGGACTTCACCGCCTTCGGCATGAACAGCGTGGCCGGCCTGATGGCGGCAGGCCGCATGCGGCCGCTGGCCGTGGCCGCGTCGCGACGGCTCGACAGCCATCCCGACATTCCGACGCTGCGCGAGGCCGGCGGCCCGCCGGTCGACATGCATCCGTGGGCGGCACTGGTCACGGTGGCCGGCACGCCGGCCCCGCTGGTCGACCGGCTGCAGCGGGACGTCGTCGCCGCCTTGGGGCATCCCGAGGTGCTCAAGCGCGCCGAGCAGGCCGGTTTCGAGATCACACCGTCGACGCCGCAGGCGCTGCTCGAGCGCATCGCGGCCGACAGCGCGCTGTACGCGCCGCTGATCAGCGAAGGCCGCGTGGCGCGGCTCTGACCCGCATCCGCGATCAAGGATAGGCCACATATGCCTGCTGTCGGCGCATAGCGGCCTGCGGCCGCTATGCGCCGGGTGCCGACACCGCGCCTCGACGCATCGAATCGCGAACCGATGTGAGGCTCAGGCCTGGGCCGTGCCCGGTCGCGGTTCGGCCGCTGTCATCGCGCGCATCGCGGCCAGGTCGGCTTCGGTATCGAGATCCAGCAGCGTGCCCGGGTCGTCGACGTCGACACCGATCGCCGGATAGCGCGCGACGACCCGCCGCGCGCCCTCGTCGCCGCTGAGCATCATGAGCTCGGAATACAACTCGGCGGCAAAGCCTACCGGATGTCCGCGACGACCCTGGTGCTGCGCATAGGCCACCGGGTGATGTTCCAGCGCCGCCGCCACGGCCAGCATCGTGGCCGGCTGCACCATCGGCATGTCGCCGGGCAGCAGCAGCCAGCCCGGAGAATCGGCGCGCGCGGCAATGCCGGCGGCGATCGAATGCCCCATGCCCATCGCGGCCAGCGCCTGCGTCACGATGACGACGTCGCGCGCGGCGACCACCTGCGCGGCAACCGCGGCGAGCGGCTGCGTGGTGACCACGACCACCGGCAGATGGCTCTCGACGGCGTTGCGCAGCGTGCGGCCCAGCACGCTCAGGCCCCCGAGACTCTGTTCCAGCTTGTGCGAGGAACCCTTGAATCGACTGCCCTTCCCTGCGGCCAGCACTACGACGGTCGGACGGGACTGCATGCCCTGTACCTTTCGTAATGAACCTGGTGATGGCACGCACTGCGGCGCGCTTGATGGGCGAAGGATGGCCGCGTCCTCGCCGTGCAGGTAGTGGGAGCTTCACTTAGGGCCTTTCACGTAAGGGATCGACCCGTCGCGGCGCCGCACAGACGGCATACTCGAAACATGGACAAGAACCTGGCCGACCTGCGCAAGAGCTACGAACGCGATGCTCTCGACGAACAGGCCTCGGCCGCCGACCCGCTGAAGCAGTTCGAGGCGTGGCTGCAGCAGGCGCTGGACAGCCGGGTGCCGGAACCGAATGCCATGACGCTGGCCACGGTCGGCCCGGGTCAGCGGCCGTCCACGCGCGTGGTGCTGCTCAAGGGCTTCGACGCGCGCGGCATCGTCTGGTACACCAACTACGACAGCCGCAAGGGCCGCGAACTCGCCGCGAACCCGCAGGCGGCGCTGCAGTTCCACTGGGTCGAGCTCGAGCGCGTGGTGCGCATCGAAGGACAGGTCCGCAAGGTCGAGGATGAGCTGTCCGACGCCTACTACGCCAGCCGGCCGCTGGACTCGCGCATCGGCGCGTGGGCCTCGCCGCAGAGCCAGGTGATCCCGTCGCGCGCGCTGCTGGTGAGCAATGCCGCAAAGTACGGACTGCGCTTCGCGCTGAATCCGCCCCGGCCGCCGCACTGGGGTGGCTACCGGCTGGTGCCCGACAGCTGGGAGTTCTGGCAGGGGCGCAAGAGCCGCCTGCACGACCGCCTGCGCTACCGCCTGCAGGAAGGGCAATGGGTGCGGGAGCGGCTGGCGCCCTGAAGCGCCGCGCCTGCCCGCGCGGAGCCGTTCAGCGCTTCAGCCGCGCCGCGAAGGTCTTGCGGAACTTCGCCACCTTCGGCCCCACCACGGCGGCGCAGTAGCCCTGCCCCGGGTTCTTTTCGAAGTAGCGCTGGTGGTAGTCCTCGGCGCGCGAGTAGTTGTCGACCCTCTGCAGTTCCGTCACCACGCGGCCGCCGTGCGCCGCGTCGGCCTCCTCGATCACCGCACGCGCCACCGCGCGCTGCGACTCGTCGTGCAGGTAGATGCCGGAGCGGTATTGCGTGCCCACGTCGGCGCCCTGTCGGTTCAGCGTGGTCGGGTCGTGGATGGTGAAGAAGATCTCCAGCACTTCGCGCAGGCTGATGCGTTCGTTGTCGAACTCGACGCGCACCACCTCGTTGTGGCCGGTGTCGCCGCTGCAAACCTGCTGGTAGCTGGGCTGCCGCGTGTGCCCGTTGCTGTATCCGGACTCGACCGAGCGCACGCCGTCGACCTGCTGGTAGACGGCCTCGGTGCACCAGAAGCAGCCGCCGCCGAGGGTGATCGTTTCGATGGCCATGTGGTCCTCCATGTGCAGGGTTTCGTGCGGCGCGGACGCTTGCCCCAGGGCCTGACGGGCCTTAGCCCGCCGACAGCGTCAGCTGCGCCTGCGGCACCCAGGCCGCATTGTCGGTGCCGGCCGGCAGGTGCAGCTTGGGCTCGGCGATGAAGAGCCTGTTGCCCGGCAGGCCCTTGGCGATCAGCGCCTCGCGCACGCTGCGGCCGCGCTCCGCCGCCAGCCGCCGCGCCGCGGCTTCGTCGGCCGGCATCGCGGCGACCAGCATCGCCTCCATGTCGGGCACCGGGATGTCCTTGGCCATGCCGATCAGGTTGCGCGGCTTGTCGGGCAGGCTGGCGTCGTCGTAGATCTCGCGCACGAGGCGGGCGCGATGCTCGGCCGTCAGCGGCGGCAGCGGTGCATCGGTGGCGTTGCTGCCGAGGGCGGCTCGTCCGCGCTCGCGGCGCTGCTCGTCGCGCAGCCTCGCCTCGAAGGCCGCCTGCTGCATCGCGCGTCGCTCGGCCACCGGGTCGGCCATCGCGGCGATGCCGAGCTTGAGCGCCGGCCGGTCGTCCAGCGCCTTGGCCACCCGCGCGATCACGTCCTGTCCCGACGCCGCCAGCTCGGCCGTGCCCGGCCGGAACTCGATGGTGCTCAGGTCCTTGCCGCCGCCCCCGAGCACCGAGAAGGGCGAGCTGACGATCTTGCCGAACAGGTTGACGATCACCTTCCAGATCAGCGCGCCCATGCTGAACTGCGGGTCGTTGACCGAACCGGTGAGCGGGATGTCCAGGTCGATGACGCCGTTCTTGTCCTGCAGCAGCGCCACCACCAGCGGCACCGGCAGCTTGGTGGCATCGGGACTGTCGGTCTTCGGGCCGAAGGTGAGCTGGTTGACGACGATCTGGTTGCTGGCCTCGAGCTTGCCGTCCGATTCGATCTTGTAGGCCACGTCGACGCTGAGCTTGCCGCGCTCGATGGGGTAGCCGGCGTACTTCGAAGAATACGGTGTCAATCCCGGCAACTCGATGTCGTGCGCCTTGGCCTTCAGGTCCAGTGCCGGCGGAATCACCGTCGGGTTGACGGCGCCGCCGATCTCCAGCACGCCGGTGCCGGCCACGCGGCCGGTGAACTCCACCGTGGCCATGTCGCGCGATCGGCTGTCCAGACGGCCGATGCGCCCGTTCAATGCGCTCAGGTCGGCGCGGTAGTTGGGGCGGACGAAGCGGTCGTCGAAGTCGACGCGGCCGTTGCTGAACTGCATCGACTCGATCAGCAGTTCGACCGGCAGCCGGCTCAGCACCGAATCGCCGGCGCCCGCGGCGCCGCTGGCCGCGGCGGCGACCGCGGGCGCCGGGGCGGCGGACGGGACGCCGGCAGTAGCGTCGGCAGGCGCCGTCGGCGCTGCACCGGCAACGGGCCGTGCGGCCACGGTCTGCAGGTTGAAGCGCCCGTCCTCG
>Ga0114939_10001938_pt1 | contig 15934 bp, 11 predicted proteins | sample AshMeaCrysSpring_FD_87196 | JGI IMG/M metagenome (GOLD analysis project Ga0114939, IMG submission 87196) | Groundwater microbial communities from Big Spring, Nevada to study Microbial Dark Matter (Phase II) - Ash Meadows Crystal Spring | ecosystem: Environmental > Aquatic > Deep subsurface >... | reverse complement strand
CGACAGCCTCAGCGTCAAGAAGGCCGGCATCTGGTGGCTGACCGCACGCACGCGCCGCGGCAAGACGGAGGTCGTGCTGACGGCGGTCGTGGGCCCCGATACGCTCTGAGAGCTTGTGAATAAATCTACTGCGCCCCCCGATCGCGGCGTTACGCGGTACTCGCTCCTCGCCTATCTATCTGATATGTCTCGTCGTTGCGTGCCGCGTGCCTTGCGCTCGGGTGGCTCGCGACGATTTCTTCAAAAGCTCTGAGCGGACGACTGCGCTTGGCCTCGCAATTCCCCGACGCGCTGCAGCCGGCCATCGACCTGCTCGGCGACGGCGCCGTGCGCCACGACACCGCGCTCTCGTACGAGTGGGTCGCACCGCGCGCGCCGTCGCCCGGCGCGCCGCCGCTGCTCGTGCTGCTGCATGGCTATGCCGCGAACGAGGCCGACCTGCTCGGACTCGTGCCGTATCTCGACGACCGGTTCGCGGTGGCCGCCGCGCGTGCGCCGCACCGGCTCGGGGTTGGTTCCTACGGCTGGTTCCGTGTCACCTATGCAGCGTCGGGCCCGATCGTGCACGAGGGCGAGGAGGGTGAGAGCCGCACGCGCCTCGCCGCCTTCCTCGACGAGATCATCGCCAGACAGGGCATCGACCCGCGCGCCGTCTACCTGCTCGGCTTCAGCCAGGGCGCCACGCTCGCGCTCGGTCTTGCCCTCACCGTGCCGGAGCAGGTCGCCGGCGTCGTCGCGATCGGCGGGCGCGTGCTGCGCGAAGTCGCGGCGAGCTTCGCGCCGGCGGAGCGCATCCGCGGCCTCGAGGTCTTCGCCGGCTACGGCGTGCACGACGATCGCGTGCCGATCGGCCGCGGCCGCTCGACGTGCGAGCTGCTGCGCGGCCTCGGCGTCGAGCTCACCTACCGCGAGTACGCGTGCGGCCACCGGATCTCGCCGGAGATGATGAACGCGATCGCGGCCTGGCTGCGCGAGCGGCTGGCGGAGCGGGCCGCGGAGGGATAAGGGGGCGTTGCACCGGGCGTTTTCGAGCGCTGCCGACCTGATCGGCGCGTCGACACGACCTGCTCCGGTGCCACGCGTCTTCTCGTTCCCTGCGAACCCACCCGGACGACCTCGATCGCGAACCGCGCGCTCACGGCCACTTCCGTGCAGCATCCGTAGCGTGGACAGACGACTCCGGCCCCGCGTGCCCGCGGGGTCTCGAGGCATGCGTACCACAGCGACACGAGTCGCTTGACCGGCGTCAAGGCCGAACGGAGCGGATTTGCGCAACGTGCAAGGGGAGCGTGCCCCGACGCCATGGTCGGCGGCGCGTCTGTTCGTCCGGCGGCACGCGCAGGCTTGGCGCGGCCCCGCATGCTCGACCAGCAGGAGCAAGTCATGCCTTTTTTCGTGCACGGCGTGCGGCACTGGGTGTTCGTCGCCGCCGCCTTTTTCTCGTGTGCGGCATTCGCACAGATCTCGGACGACGTGGTCCGCATCGGCTTCATCACCGACATCTCCGGCGTGTACAGCGACCCGGATGGGATCGGCGGGGTGGAGGCGATCCGCATGGCGATCGCCGACATGGGCGGCGAGGTTAACGGCAGGAAGATCGAGCTCCTCTACGTCGATCACCAGAACAAGCCCGACATCGCCGCCACCAAGGCGCGCGAATGGTTCGACGTGCAGCACGTCGACATGATCATCGGCGGCAGCAACTCGAGCGTGTCGTTGGCGCTCGCCGGCCTCGCGAAGGAGAGGAGGAAGCCGTTCATCCCGGTGGGTGCCGGCACCTCCGTGCTCACCAACGAGCAGTGCAGCCCGTATACCGCCCACTGGGCCTACGACACCGTGGCGCTTGCGAAGGGCACCGGCGAGACCGTGGTGCAGATGGGCGGCAAGCGTTGGTTCCTGCTCGTCGTCGATTACGCGTTCGGTGCCGCCCTGCAGGCCGACCTGACGAAGACCGTCAACGCCGCCGGCGGGCAGATAGTCGGTGTGGTGAAGCATCCACTCGGCGCGAGTGACTTCTCGTCCTTCCTGCTGCAGGCGCAGGGACGCAACGCCGACGTGCTGGCGCTGCTCAACGCGGCGGGGGACACGATCAACTCGATCAAGGGGGCGAACGAGTTCGGCCTCAACAAGAGCATGAAGCTCGTCGGCATCCTGATGTTCATCAACGATGTGCATGCGCTCGGCCTGCCGCTCACGCAGGGCATGTACCTCACCGACAGCTGGTACTGGAACCGGACGCCGGAGACTCGGGCGTGGAGCCGGCGCTTCTTCGAGAAGATGAAGCGCATGCCCTCGTCCGTGCAGGCGGCGGATTACTCGGCGGCGCTCCAGTACCTGAAGGCGGTGAAGGCCGCAGGCACCGACGACGGCGACAAGGTGATGACGCAGCTACGCAGCACGCGCTTCAAGGACGTGTTCGTGGACGATGGCTACCTGCGCCCGGACGGCCGCATGGTCCACGACATGTACCTGATGCAGGTGAAGCAGCCGAGCGAGTCGCGGGAGCCGTGGGACTACTACAAGGTGCTGAAGACCATTACCGGCGAGGCAGCGTGGGTCAGCAAGAGCGAAACGAAATGCGCCGTCTGGAAATAGCGCGGGCGTGACTCGCGGCAGCTCAGGCGGAGTGCGCGAGCGGGCCGGCGCCGGCTGCGTCCCGGCTCGGACGAGCGGCAAAGCCCGATGCGGCCTTGGCAGGACCCGAAGCCGACCCTGACCGCGCGTCGATCCGTCGAGGCTGGGATGCAAACCTCTGCTGCCTGCGCCCATCGCCTGCCGGCGCATTACGGCTGGGTGATCGTCGCCACCGGTCTGCTCACCATCTTCGCCTGCCTCGGGATAGCGCGTTTCTCGCTGGGGATGCTGCTGCCCTCGATGGGCCGGGGCCTGGACCTCGCCTATGCGCAGATGGGGTTCATCAGCACCGCGAATTTCGTCAGCTACCTCCTCGCGGTGCTCGCCTGCGGCCCGCTGGTGCGGCGTCACGGTGCACGACGCGTCATCTTTCTCGCCCTGCTCATCATCGGCCTCACGCTCCTCGGCGTGTCTCTTGCGCAGGGGTTCGTCGCGGCCTTGCTGCTTTACTTCGTGACCGGCATGGGGAGCGGCGCGGCGAACGTGCCGACGATGGGACTCGTGTCGCAGTGGTTCGCAACCCGCCTGCGCGGGCGCGCCGCCGGCATCATCGTCGTCGGCAGCGGATTCGCCATCATGATGACGGCCTTTCTCGTGCCCGCAGTGAACGCGCGCTGGGGGAGCGAGGGCTGGCGCTACGCCTGGGCGGTGCTGGGTCTCGCCACGCTCGCCATCGCGCTAGTGGCCGGAACGCTGCTGCGGAACACGCCGCAGCAGTTGGGGTTGCAGCCCTGCGGCGGCGCGCCGCAGGCGGCGGCAACGGCGACGCCCGCGCCGGGGCGCGATCGGCTGCGTGTCCTCGCGCACCTCGGCGGCATCTACTTTCTCTTCGGGTTCACGTACGTGATCTACGCGACGTTCGTCGTGACGACGCTCGTGGACGAGCGCGGCATGAGCGAGGAGACGGCGGGTCGCTTCTGGTTCTGGGTCGGCTTCCTGAGCCTCTTCTCGGGACCGGTGTTCGGCATGCTGTCGGATCGTGCCGGCCGGCGATTCGCACTCGCGGTGGTGTTTTCGATGCAGCTCGCGGCCTACCTGCTGGCGGGACTGTCGCTCCCCGAAACGTTCCTCTATCTCTCCATCGCGCTCTTCGGACTCAGCGCCTGGAGTGTCCCGGGGATCATGGCGGCTTCGGTCGGGGACTACCTCGGACCCGCCCATGCGGTGAGCGGCTTCGGCACGATCACCTTCGCCTTCGGTGTGGGCCAGATCGTGGGTCCGGCGCTCGCCGGCGCGCTCGCGCAGTGGAGCCACTCGTTCAGTCTCGGCTATCTGATCTCCTCGGGACTCGCCGCGGTCGCGCTGGTGCTGTCGCTGCTGTTGCAACCGCCCGGAGCGAGCGGACGAGCCGAAGATCAGCGGTAGGCGGCCCCGCCGAGATTCAGGACGCGAAGCGCCCGAGCGGGCTCCCACAGTCGGCGCCTCCGTCTCTGCAGAGGACACGCCGCCCACCACTGCTCGCACGCCCGATGCGTGGCGCATTGCGAGGGCAAGCGAGGCCGGGTCGCGATCACCACGGAACGGCGCCGTGGCTCGGCGGAATTTCATCCGGGACTCGGGGCCGAAAGCGCCCGACCTCGCGTGTTGTGCAGCAATAGATGTGCCAGCGTCGAAGACCGGAAGGGCGCTCACGGCAAGGCGCCACGCGGAACGACGCCCGACCGGTGTTCCCACGGAAGACCTCCTCCCCGGCACGTCGACTGCAATCAAGTTTCGAGGTGCAGTGTAGAAGTGCGGGAGCTTCGAAGATGCCGTGGCGTAGACAAGGCGTGAGACCGGTGGACGGAGGCGGGCGCACGGTCGTCCCGCGAAGGCGATCGATCTCGGCGAAGCCTTATCCCGAGCAGATTGATTCCGCGGACTGGGATCGCGCGTTCGAAGATGCGCTGTTCCTCGACGTGATCACGGAGCACACCGCCGGACCGTCGCGTCCGCGCAAAGCACTGGTGCGTCGGCAGCGTCACGGTCGACGCGCGACGCGAGGCTGCCGCCGCTACAACTGACCACCACGGGTGCCTCTGCAGGCGACCTGAAGAAGCCGCGGCCGACTGCTCGGCGGTCCGCATGGGAGCGCACTGCCGGACATCACCCGCGCGAAGCGCACGCGGACTTGCCATCAGCATCAGTTCAGTGACCGTCGGTGGTCTTGCGAACGCGGTGCCGGGGTTGCCCGATCCTTCCTGTCGCGCTCCGATACGCGCAAGCGCCCGGGCGCTCTCGGGCTCAGCGCCGCTGGAGACGTTCGCGCTGCCAGTCGCTGCGTGGCGTGTTGAGCGGCAGCACCAGGTGGACGATGTTCTCGCGGAGGTCGAGTTCGCTCGCGAAACCGAGTCGATCCGCGAGCGCCTGCATGCGCGCGTTGCCGGGGAGGGTGAACCCGTACAACTCGAGCGTCCCGCGGCCGCGACTGTAGCGCACCAGCTTCTCGAGTAGCGCGCGGCCGAGCCCCATGCCGCTCACGTCGTCCCGGACCACGATGGCGAACTCGGCGCTCACGTTGTCGGCGTCGGTGGTGCTGCGCGCGACCCCGAGGATCTCGGTGTCGCCGGTGGCGGTCCTCGCCTCGGCGACGAAGGCCATCTCGCGGGCGTAGTCGATCTGCGTGAGTCGCGCGAGGTCTTCGTGCGAGATCCGCGATCGCGGCGCGAAGAGGCGGTTGCGGATGGTGGCGGGACTGAGGCCTGCTAGGAACTCGGCATGCTTCGGCTCGTCCTCGCCGCGAATCGGCCGCAGCTCGACCTCGCGCCCGTCGCGCAGCGACACCGTTTCGCGCAACGCTTCGGGGTAGGGCGCGATTGCCGTCTCCGCCGGGGCACCGAGCTCGACCCGCGCCCCGGCGAGCTGCACTTCGCCTCCGAGCGGCACCGCTTCCATCTCCAGACGGCGAATCACAGGCACTTCGATCACCAGATGGCTCAGCCGGACGAGGCTTCTGCACGCCAGCTCGAACACCGCCTCGCCGTCCGCGCGTGCGAGGATGTCGCGGCCGAAGGCCGAGGACTCGACGACCAGCCCGGCGAGCGTGTGGTTGAGCGGCGGCAGGCCGACCGCGCGCAGTGCGGGACGACGCCACGAACGTCCGCCTTCGCCGAAGAGGACCAGGGGGCCGAAGATGGCGTCACGCGTGATGCCGAAGCCGAGCACCGGCTCGTCGGGCGTCCCGACGCCGCCGTGCACGCGATCGACGACGCCGTACGCGTGGAGCAGCTGGAGAAGCTCGGCGTCGGTGAGCGAGCCGCGATGCTTTCCCGCGGCGAGCAGGGCGGCGACACGTTCCGGGTCGGGCGGCGTCGCTTCCGGCAGGAAGCGCGGGGTCTGCCGCAAGGCCGTCTGCGCGCGCCGGAAGCGCACGTAAAGCATGAAGGACGCAACCGCCTGCTCCGGCGTGTCGAAGCTCGGCACGCCGGCGCCGTGGAGCAAGTCGCGGGCGGATGCGACGGTGCCCTCGCCCATCCAGCTCGCGCACAGCGGCTGCCGCACTTCGTCGCGCGCGGCGATCACCGCCTGCGCCACCTCCACCGGCGGTGCGAACCCGGTGGGCACGAGGACGGCGAGGATGGCGTCGACCTCGGGATCGTCGCCGAGGGCACGGATCGCGCGCCGGTAGCGTCCCGGTGTCGCGTCGGGCTGCAGGTCGACCGGCTCCCGCCCGTTCCACGCCGCAGGCAGGATCTCGCGCAGGCGAGCAAGCGTCTCGGGGCGCAGACGGGCGAGCCGACCACCGCCGCGCACGAGCGCATCGGCCGCGAGCGTGCCGGGCCCCGCGCCGTTCGCGATGATCGCCAGCCGATCACCGCCGAGGCCACGGAAGCGCGCGAGCGAGGCCATTGCATCGATGAGCTCGTCGCTGCGCTCGATGCGCAGCACCCCGGCACGGCGCAGCACCGCCTCGTCCACCGCATCGCGGTCGTGCAGCCCGTCGGGAACCGCCTCGAGAGGACCCTCGCCGGTCCCGGCGCGACCGCTCTTGAGGGCGATGACGACCTTGTTGCGGGCCGCCGCGCGCAGGGCCGAGAGGAAGCGCCCGCCCTCGCCGAAGCGCTCCGCCTGCAGGAGGATGACCTTGGTCGCCGGATCCTGGCCGAGGTACTCGAGAACGTCGGCGAGGTCGACGTCCAGGCCGTCACCGAGCGTGAGCAGGTGCGAGAAGCCGACGCCGCGGCCCTTCGCCCAGTCGGCGAAGGCGAGACCGAGCATGCCGCATTGGCCGACGAATGCCGTTTCGCCCGGCGCGAGGTTGAGTGTGGAGAAGCTCGCGTTCAGGCGACAGTGGGGCGAGATGATGCCCATGCAGTTCGGCCCCATGATGCGAATGTCATAAGGCGCCGCGGCCGCCAGCGTGGCCTCGCGCAGGCTCTGCAGCGGCCGGCCGAAGAGCGCGCGTGCCCACTGAAAGGAGTCGCTCCCCGCGGACGTCTCCTCGGGCAGGCCGCCGAAGAGCACCAGCGCTGCCTTCACGCCCGCCTTGCCGAGCGCACGGATCTCAGCCGGGATCGAGTCGGGCGGGTTGCACAGCACCGCAAGATCGGGCGGGAAGGGAAGGTCGCGTAGCGTCGAGACGCGCGGTACGCCGTGCACGAGCGCATCGCCCTCGGGATGCACGGCCAAGGTCGGGCCGGCGAACCCGGCGGCGCGCAGATTGCGCAGCACGTAGCCGCCGAACGACTCCGGACGTTCCGAAGCGCCCACGATCGCGACCGACTCGGGCGTGAAGAAGTGCCGCAGGTGACGCGTGCGCATCGAGGGCGGGCGAGCGGACCGGATGATGCCCGGGTCGTCTTTCCAGTCTACACGCCGCCACCGGGATCGCGGCGCGCGCTTGCCGTGGACACGCCTGAAGGGTGCGCCGCAAGGGGCGATGGTCTAAGCCGTGGCCGTCGTCGGCAAGCGCCTCTTCGCGATGAGCCATGCGATCAGCCCGATCGACATCAGCCCCATCGAGGCGATCGCGAGCGCCCGCGTCGAGTGCATGACGAGCGGCGACAGCAGGCCGGCAACGATGCCGTTGGCGACGCTGCCGATCACCGCCTGCAGCGACGACGCCATGCCGCGACGATCGGGGGCGAGGTCGAGCACCATGATCGTGACCACCGGCACCATGAGCGACCAACCGAAGGCGAAGAGGCCGATCAGCGGGATCGCCCACCACGCTTCGGCCATGAACAGGAAGTTCGCGACGATGTTTACGCTCGAGACCGCCACCATGATCGTGAAGCCCCAGCGAATCTGCCGCCGTGGCTCGATCTTGCCGGCGAGGCGGCCGGACAACCAGGCGCCACCCATGATGCCGGCGATGGTGACGCAGAAGAACCAGAAGAACTGCGTCGGCGCGAGGTCGAGCAGTTCGCCGAGGAAGGCAGGCGCCGACAGCACGTAGAGGAACATCCCGTTGAAGGGAATGCCGCTCGCGAAAGCGAGCAGCATGAAGCGCGGCTGGCCGACGAGCTCGGCGTAGCCGCGCATCAGGTTGCGCACGTTGAACGGCTGGCGCGCCGTGGGATGCAGCGTCTCGGGCAGCAGCCGGTAGTTGGCGATCCACAGCGCGAGGCCGAGCCCCGCCAGAAGCCAGAACACCGAGGGCCAGCCGAACCTGACGTAGAGCACGCCGCCGATCAGCGGCGCAACTGCCGGGGCCACGCCGAAGAAGATCGTGACCTCCGACATGACGCGCTGCGCCTGGGCGGGCGGGAACATGTCACGGATCACCGCGCGCGAAACCACGATGCCGGCACCGGTCGAAAGGCCTTGCAGCGCGCGGCAGAAGATTAGCTGCGCGATCGTGTGCGACAGCGCGCACCCGATCGAGGACAGGGTGAACGCGGCCACGCCCCACAGGATCACCGGCCGGCGGCCGAAGCTGTCGGCGAGCGCCCCATGGAACAGGTTCATCGCGGCAAAGCCGAACAGGTAGGCCGACAGCGTCTGCTGCATCTGGACCGGGGTGGCGTTCAGCGCGCGCCCCATCGACCCGAACGCCGGCAGGTAGGTGTCGATGGCGAACGGGCCCAGCATGCCCAGGCAGGCGAGCAGCAGGGACAGCGCCCACATGGGTCCTGTCCATAGCTTGGCGGCGTCGGGGTTCACGGCGTGATCGTCGTAGTCGGGGATGGCGGGTGGGTGAGGATCCGGAATTGCGCCGCAGGCGGGTTACGCGCGGGGGGCGTCGCTTGCACGGGCGGCCCTCCTATCGCCTTTTCGTGAGCGACCCCTTTGCGGCCGCCCGGCGTCCAGGCGCTGCCGGCAGCGCCATTGTCACAGCGCTCGCCGAAACGTGCGCCGCACCTCGGGGGCGCCGATCCGGGAAACGCTCGACGTTGGCGTGGACACGAGCCGATGGCGGACGCGGGACACGCCCATGCGGAGTCCACGAGAGCCGTCGCGTCTTGCTCCTCGCGCCGTCGCAAGCGCGATGCCGGACGCGCCACTGCGCTTCCGGGACACCGCCGCGATGGATGCATCGCGAAACGGCCCGTCGGGGAGCCGCCGCGAGCGGCTGCTCGCACCTGGGTCGCGAGCGCTGCCGGGGGCGGTTTCCCCTCGGGGGCTCGGGATCTCGGAAGCCGTGAATGGATCCGATGGCCGAGCGGACCGCCCGGACGAGGCCAATCAAGGCGCGAAGGGCAGCCTAGCTGGGCCTCACTATACGATGGGTCGGGCCCCGTCGCGCTCCCCGATCGCAGGAAACGCACGACACCGCGTTGTCGTTCTGACTCGCGCTATGGAGCGCATGCGCAATGCCGAGTGCCGCCGTTCGGGGCGCACGAGCGACGGGTCGGCGCGGTTTCTCAGGCCGTCGCCGACCGCCCCGAGACCACCGCGGCAACGACGCGATCCATCAGCGCGACCGATTCGTCGAGCGCGCGCGCCGCGCCGCTGCGCAGTGCCTGCGCCAGCGCCTCGGGTGCAAGCGAGCGGGCGCCGCCGGCGGCGGACGTGAAAAGATAGATGGTCTGCCGCGGGCTGATCCACGTCAGCTTCGTGCGCTGAGTCTCGTGGCCGTCGGCGAACTCGACCACGGTGCCGCGCTGCATCGCCATGACGGCGTGCACGTAGAAGTCTTCGATGCCCGGGGCGACGGACGCTGCATCCTGCGGCGCCGGGACGGATTGATCGTTCGCAGCAGGACCGCCCTCGGCCGACGGCGCTTCGGCGCCAACCATAGGCTGCGCCTTGGCCGCGGTAACGATCGCGGTGTGCGTTTCCATCAGCTGGTTGAAGAACGCCTGCCGGGAGTCGTCGGGCATGCGCGCGGCGCTCATGCCGCGCGAGAGGCTCTTCATGAGCGTCGGCAGCATCGCCGCGAGCTGGCCGACCTCGTTGCGACGCAAGCTGCCGACACTCCACACGAGCGCGTCGGCGACGCCGAGGCGATGCGTCCACGAGTCGTCGCCCTGTAGCCCGCCGAGGTAGGCGTCGACGAGGACCTTGGTCCACCATTCGAGCAGGAAGTCGCGCACGAAGTCCGGTGTGCGCCGGTGAAGGCGCCGGCGCACTTCGGCGAGCGCCGACGCGTGCGCGATCTCCGCCTGCTCCTGCTGCTCGAGCTCCTGCGCGGCCGCCGCGAGCACCTCTTCGCGCTTCGCCGCGTCCTCGGCGACCGCGCGCTCGATGCGCGCGATGGCGTCGTTGAACATCGAGAGGTCGTCCTTGAACTCGGCAACGATCTCCTCGACCACCGCATGCAAGCTGGTGACGAACGCGCCCTCGGCGCTCGCGTCGGTGGTCGGGTCGGTGCCGAGCGCGGCGATGCGGTCGAGCAGCTGGCGCATCGGGTGCTGGCGCCGCGCGAAGAACGTGCGGTCGAGCACTGCCGCCTTCACGGCGACGATCTGCAGGCGCGCGACCTCGGCCTTCACGCTTTGCGGCAGCGCGCGGTCATGGAGGATGTAGTCGAACACCACCGTGACCAGCTCGATGGTGAGCTGGTCGAGCGGGTGCACCTGCGCGCGCGTCTCGAGGTCGAACGCGGCGAGGAAATTCACCGCGCTCGCCTCGACATTGCCGACGAGCTCCGGCGCGGCCTGCATCTGCGCGAGCGATGCGAGCAGCGCCGGACTTGCGGGCAGGCCCATTGCCGGCTCGAAGGCGTAGCGCGCCGGCTCCACCAGCATGCGCGCGACGTGCTCGCGCGCCTCCGGCGTGCTCTCGAGCACCTGCGCGAGCGCCATCGACAGCTCCGCCTGCGATGGCGGCATGGCGGCGAGCCCCTGGCTGTGATCGAGCCCGTCGCCGACCGCCATCTGCTGCGAGACGTACATGCCCGGCGCGCCGCCCGAGACGGCGCCGAAACCGCCGCCGGCAACGCCGCCATGCGCGCTGCCCCCCGGTTGTCCGGGCAGACCGCCCGAGCCGAGGCCCGGGGTGCCCGCGCCACCGATGGCTGGCATCGCACCGCCACCGCCCGGCGCACCGGTGCCGACGCCCGCGAGGCCGCCGCCGTGTCCCACGCCGCCGCCGCCCTGGCCGGCACGCGCGCGCTGCGCGTAGGCGAGTAGCTCGGAGAGGCGCATGCCCTGCGTCCTGCCCGCGAGGCCGCCGAGCGCAGCGGCCGTCGGGATGCGCATCGAGGTCGACATGGCCAGCGCGGCGGCACGCGCGGCGCCGCCGTCGTGGGCGCGTCGCACGTGGTGCCGGATCACCGGCAGCACGCGGTGCGCGATGAGGTTTTGGTTGACGTCGGCGTAGATGGTGCCCATGCCCGCCGACATGTAGGGCTGGAAGGCATTGAGCAGTGCCGTCTTCACCGCGAGCTCTGCCGGGATCTGATCGCAGGCGCGCTTCAGCGCCTCGATGATCGCCTCGGGCGCGATCGGGTTGTCGTCGTCGCCGAGCTCCTCGTTCGCGAGCAGGTGTCCGATGCGCGTGCGCACGCCGAGGAGCTGGTCGGGATCGATCTTGTCCTTCGCTTTGCGCGCGAGCTGGCTGACGACGATCTGCTCCTCGATGGCGTTGTCCTCAACGAGCGTCAGCGTGCCCGCCGCCTCCGCCGCCTCCTGCGCCGGCATCGCCGCCGGACGGCCGTCGAGGCGGCGATCGAAGACCTCGAGGAAGTTGCGGTCGAAGGCGACTGCCAGCTCGCCGCGGTGCTTGCGCAGGTGCGATATCGCCTCGAGCAGGATCTGCTGTTCCGTGATGCGCGTCGACGCCTCGACGAGCCGCAGCAGGTCGTCCTCGAGCTTCTCGAGCGCGTCGCAGACGATGCGGTTCAGACGGTCGCGCACCAGCGCGCGGCAGTGATTGAGGACGGTGCGCGAACCGAGCGGTGTGGTTACCTGGGAGGTGTCGAGGGCGGGGGCGGTCTGTGCGGACGTGGGCATGGTCGCGCGGCACGGTACGCGCGGCAGTCGCCGCGCACGGCAGCAATATGCCAGATGAATATCGGCCGTCGCTGCCGACGCGCTCCCGGTGTGAACGCCTTCACGTCTTCCGGGGACGAACTGACGAACGGCGCCCGCCGCGGCACGAGCGGTGCGGCGGGAAGTCGACAGTCGGCCGTCAAGGCGGCGCTCGCGGCGTCACTGCACCCGCGTGCAGGCCCAGGCGACCACTTTGCAGTTCGGGTCGCGGCAGGTGGCGCGCGCGCGCACCTCGGCCTCGCGCGCTGTCGCGCCGATCGCCGTCACCGGGCCCGACGCGCCGTCGAGCAGCACGCCGCAGTTGGAGCTGAAAGTGAGCTCGATGATGCAGTCCGGATCGGCGCAGCTCTGCAGCGCCGCGACGCTCGCCTCGCGCTCGCTCGGATAGTCGTACGAATAGCCGAACTCTCCGGTCCCGCGCTGGTAGGCGATGGCGCCCCAGTACTCCAACGGGACGACGGGAACGCCGGGGACGTAGCCCGGCGGATAGGCCGGCACGTAGATCACCGGGGGCCGGATCGGCGCGGGGAGAGGCGTCGCGACCTGGGCGAAGGTCGTACCGCAGCTTGCGGCGAGGAGCGCGGCTGCGGCAAGGAGCTTGTTCTTCATTTCGTGCACGCCCAGGTGAGGATTTCGCAATCGGCGCCGCACTTGCGCAGCGCCTTGGCTTCCGCCTCCGCCCGCGTCGCGCCTTCGACGGCAACGACCTTGTGCCGCTCCCTGGCGATCGCCGCGGCGCCGCAGCCGTTGCGGAATCCGACGAGGATCTCGCAGCTGTCGTCGCCGCACTGGCGCAGCGCCTCGACGTGCGCGGCACGGCTGGTCGGAAAGTCGTAGGCGTAGCCGAAGGTTTCGGTCCCCGGCTTCGCCGCGATCGCGCCGAAGCCGGCGCGCGGCTGGGTCACATTGTGGCGCCAAGCACCCATGGCGCGAACTCGTCCTCGCCGTACCCCCACAGCTCGCTCTTCGTCTTCTCGCCGGAAGCGGCGCCCAGCAGACGATCGAAGATGCGCGCGCCCGCCGAGGCGACGGACTCGGTCCCGTCCACGATCGTGCCGCAGTCGATGTCCATGTCGTCTTCCTGCCGCGCGAAGAGCGCCGAGCTCGTGGCGAGCTTGAGCGAGGGCGAGGGCTTGCAGCCGTAGGCGGAGCCGCGTCCGGTCGTGAAGCAGACGACGTTCGCGCCGCCGGCGACCTGACCCGTAGCCGAGACCGGGTCGTAGCCGGGCGTGTCCATGAAGACGAGCCCCTTCGCCGTCACCGGCTCGGCGTACTCGACCACGTCGACGAGGTTCGTGGTACCGCCCTTCGCGACCGCGCCCAGCGACTTCTCGAGGATGGTCGTGAGTCCGCCCGCCTTGTTGCCGGGAGACGGGTTGTTGTTCATCTCCATACCGTGCCGGGCGGTGTACTCCTCCCACCAGCGGATGCGGCGCACGAGCTTCTCCGCCACCGCGCGCGACGCCGCGCGACGCGTGAGAAGGTGCTCTGCGCCGTAGATCTCCGGCGTCTCCGAGAGGATCGCCGCGCCGCCGTGGCGAACGAGCAGGTCCACGGCGGCGCCGAGTGCCGGGTTGGCGCTGATGCCGGAGTAGCCGTCCGAGCCGCCGCATTGCAGGCCGAGGACGAGGTGGCTCGCCGGGACGCTCTCGCGCCGCACGCGGTTCGCGTCCGGCAGCAGCTCGCGGATGCGCGCGACGCCTTCGTCGACCGCCTTGCGCGTGCCGCCTGTCGTCTGGATGTCGTAGGCGTGCAGGCGGCGACCGCGGGCAAGGCCCTGCGCCGCGAGCAGATCGGCGATCTGGTTGGCCTCGCAGCCGAGGCCGACGAGCAGCGCGCCGTGGAAGTTGGGATGTCGGATGTAGCCCGCGATGGTCCGCCGCAGGACGTCCATCGGCTCGCCGTGCGACGCCATGCCGCAGCCGGTCTTGTGCGTCACGGCGACGACGCCGTCGACGTTCGGGTACCGGTCGAGCCGATCCTCGAAGTGCTTCGCGATCAGCCGCGCGACGGTCGCCGAGCAGTTCACGCTCGTGATCACGCCGATGTAGTTGCGCGTCGCGACGCGACCGTCCTCCCGGACGATGCCCCGGAAGGTCGCCTGCGGCAGGACCGGCTCGACCGGCTTCGCGTCCGCACAGAATGCGTGATCGCGGGCGAAGTCGCCCATCGAGAGATTGTGGACGTGGACGTGCTCGCCGGCGCGGATCTCGCGCGTGGCGAAGCCTATGACTTGTCCGTAGCGCCGCACCGGGGCGCCGCGCTTCACGTCGCGCATCGCGATCTTGTGTCCGGCCGGCACGCGCTGCATGGCGCGGACCTGCTCCCGCGCGAGCAGCACACCATCCGCAACGTCTGCCCGGGCGATCACGACGTCGTCTTCGGGGTGGAGGCGGATGACGAGCTCGGCGGGCTGGAGCATGCGCAAGGATTCTACGCTGCGGCAAGCGGAGCCCGAAAAGGTTCACCGCAGAGGCGCAGAGCGCGCAAAGGGACGCAGAGGGGCAGGATCGGTTCGCCCCAGCGAGGCGCGGTTATCGCTGGCGACGGGAAAACCTGTCGGCGCGCCCCCCTGCGTTCTCTGCGCTCTCCGCGGTGAAGGTCTTCTGCCTTCAGTACCGCCGTGGCGCGAGCGCCACCGCCTGCCGGAGTGCCTCGAGCATGCTCCGCTCGTCGGCCTGCCCGGTACCCGCGATGTCGAACGCCGTGCCGTGGTCCACCGACGTGCGCAGGATCGGCAGTCCGGCGGTGATGTTCACGCCGTACTCGACGCCCATCACCTTCACCGGGGCGTGGCCCTGATCGTGGTACATCGCGACGACGAGGTCGAAGTCGCCGCGCGCCGCGCGGTAGAAGAGCGTGTCGGCCGGATGCGGCCCGGTGACGTCCCAGCCACGCGCCGCGCAGGCGCGGATTGCCGGCACGATCTTCGTCTCCTCTTCGCCGTGACCGAAAAGCCCGCCTTCGCCGGCGTGGGGGTTGATGCCGCACACCGCGATGCGGGGGTTCGCGAAGCCCGCGCGCGCGAGCAGGTCGCGACCGCGTGCGATCGTGCGTTCAACGAGCGGCGGGTCGATGCGCGCGATGCCGTCGAGCAGGCCGACGTGCGTGGTGACGTGGATCACCTTGAGCTTCGGCGCCATGAGCATCAGCGAGACTTCGGCGGTGTTCGTCAACGCGGCAAGCAGCTCGGTGTGGCCGGGGTAGCGATGCCCGGCGAGATTGAGCGCTTCCTTGTTGATCGGGGCCGTGCAGACCGCCTCGGCCCGCTCTTGGACCGTCAGCGCCACCGCGTGCTCGATGCAGCGGTACGCCGCCTCGCCCGCCGCCTTCGACAGGACCCCGAACGGCAGGTCCGCGGCGACGAGCGCGAGATCGATGCAGTCCACGCGACCCGGGCGGTACTCGGCCTGCTCGGGCGCGTCGATCGCGGCGACCTCGAGCTGCGTGCCGACGAGCGCGTCCGCACGGCGCAGCCGCTCGGCATCCCCGACGACGAACGGGCGCGCGACGTCGTACACCTGCGCGTGGCCGAGCGCCTTCATCACGACCTCCGGCCCCACGCCGGCAGGATCGCCCATGGTGATCGCGATGCGCGGACGAAGGTCTTTCACGAGGACGAACGGGTCACCGCGGAGTTTGCAACTGCGCGAAGCGCCGCAGAGTGTAGTCAATCCGCCGGGCTGTCGGAGCCGTTCACGGCGAGCGACGTGCGCAGCGTTAGAGCACCGGAAGGCGTGCGCCACACCTCGAGCTTCGCACCAGGCTTGTTCGGCGACGCTCTGCGTCCTCCGCGCCCTCTGCGGTGAAACTTAGCCTTGCCTAGGGAAGGTCTGAATTTCTGGGTCTACTCGCGTTCATGAGCACTACTTGCGCAGCGAAGGTGGCGAAAGGCTCTGTTGAGACCGCCTCGCGACTCGTTTTCGCTGCTTCGTGTCGTCGTT
>Ga0114939_10001937_pt1 | contig 15938 bp, 12 predicted proteins | sample AshMeaCrysSpring_FD_87196 | JGI IMG/M metagenome (GOLD analysis project Ga0114939, IMG submission 87196) | Groundwater microbial communities from Big Spring, Nevada to study Microbial Dark Matter (Phase II) - Ash Meadows Crystal Spring | ecosystem: Environmental > Aquatic > Deep subsurface >... | reverse complement strand
GTCCTGGACGCCGACGGTGCGCAGCCCCTCCTTGGACTCCGAAGGGCGCTCCGGTTTGAAGGGCGTCTGAACCCAGCCGATGGCCCCGAGGCCAATCAGCAGAGCGATGAGGAGACCGCCGGGCCAAGCCCCAAGCGGGGGCGATTCGTTGCTGGACTGTGGCATAGTTACCCCATTTCGGGTGGGCCGGGTCCACCATCGTGATTATTCAGGTCGCACTTTGCGCCGCTCATCTCCTCGCCCTCGGGGCGGGCCGGACCCCAATGCCCAGGAGGCGACTTTCACCCATGCACCCCGGCATCGATCACGGCGACTGCGTCGGTTCAGGCTGCGCACAGGCGGCGTACCTCTGCCGGCCCCGCTGCGCCGCCTGCTGCGTCGCACCGTCCATCAGCACCCCTATCCCTGGTATGCCGGGGGGCAAACCCGCCGGCATTCCCTGCGTGCAGCTCGCCGAAGACCTTTCCTGTCGCCTCTTTGGGCGCCCAGAGCGCCCGGCGGTCTGTGTCTCCCTGGCACCGGGGCCCGAGATGTGCGGTGCCGATAGGGCCCAGGCCCTGGGTTACCTGGCAGAGCTGGAGCGGGTCACGGCCCCTGGCTGCCCGTAGGGTCACGAGCCGAGGGCGACATACCCTGTCAACCGGCCAGGAACAGCCAGGACTGCGCAGCAGTCTCGGGATCGTCGATCATCGCAAGATCCAGCTTAACATCCTGGTCATCCTGAACGATCCTGTCCACTGTACGCAGGCCGTGCAAATTGCCCTGACGATTCGGCCCTGCGCCACCTGCACCGCCGGCTGAAACCCCGGCTTAGCCGTTAAGATGCGGGTCGCGCCAGGGACCCGAGGGGCTTGTAGCGATGCCCCGCTCGATGCGCCAGCAGTTGTGGATGCGCGGGTTGCGCTCGAAGTCCAGCGGCAGGGTGGCGCGGCTCAGGTCTGTCACCCGCACCCCCGGCAGGTCCCCCGCCGCCATGCGGAAACGGCGCAGGTTGTTGGAGAAGATCAGGATGCCGTCGGGCTCCAGCAGCTCCAGGGTGGCGCGGATCAGGTCCACGTGGTCGCGCTGCACGTCGAAGGTCCCGTCCATGCGCTTGGAGGTGGAGAAGGTCGGCGGGTCCAGGAATACGAGCCCAAAGCGTCGCCGCCCGGCGTTGTCGCGCACCCATTGCAGGCAGTCCGCCTGGATCAGCTCCGCCCAGGGTGGGGCGAAGCCGTTCAGGGCCAGGTTGCGTGCCGCCCAGTCCAGGTAGGTCCGGGACAGATCCACGCTGGTGGTGGACAGGGCCCCGCCGCGGGCCGCATGGACGCTGGCCGCCCCCGTGTAGGCGAACAGGTTGAGGAAGCGCCGCCCGCGCGCCAGCTCGCCGATCATCCTGCGGGTCGGGCGGTGGTCGAGGAAGAGCCCGGTATCCAGGTAATCCTCGAAGTTGACCAGCAGCCGGCAGTCCCCCTCGCGGACCTCGTGGAAGTGGCCGGAGTCGGCAAGGCGCTCGTACTGGGCCTTGCCCTTCTGCTGGCGGCGGACCTTGAAGAACATCTGGTCGTCCGGGACCGCCAACGCCTCCTGGACCACCCCCAGGGCCTCGCGCAGGCGCAGCCGTGCCTGGCGGGGATCGACGGTCGCCGGCGCCTGGTACTCCTGGGCGTGGACGAAGCGACGCTCGCCCTCGTAGACGTCTACCGCCAGGGCGTACTCGGGCAGATCGGCGTCGTACAGGCGGTAGCAGGTCACGTCCTCGCGTCTGCGCCATTTCGCCAGGTGCTTGAGGTTCTTGGCGAGCCGATTGGCCAGCATGACCGCGCCGGGGCTGCGCTCCGCCGCCGGCAGGGGGCGCGGTCGGTTGGCGACGAACCAATCCTGGGTCACCTCGAAGTGCAGCAGGCGGCACTCGATGGGGCCGTTGAACAGGCTGTGGGTACGCCTGGCCCGCAGCCCCATGTGCTTGCCGAGATCCTGATTGCCCGTGAAGACCGCCGCCCGCCAGCCCGGGAAGCGCTCGCGCAGCATGGCCCCGATGCGCGCATAAAGGGCGGGCAGATCCGAGCCCGCCCCCAGGCGCTCGCCGTAGGGCGGGTTCATGACCACCAACCCGCGGTCGGTGCCGCGCCCCGGCGCGGCCGAATCGATGTCCCGGCGCTCGAAGTGGACCCGCCCGGCCAGGCCGGCCCGCTCCAGGTTGTTCAGCGCGATGCGTACCATCGCCGGGTCCTGGTCGTAGCCGCGGATGCGTCCCTCCCGGCCCCTCGGCCGCTGTTCCTCGCCGGGGTCCGCTCCTGCGCCCCCGGCACGTCCGCCATCCCTGGCGGCCAGATGCGGCTCTACCTCTCTCAACACTGAAGTCGCGCCCCCAGGGGCAATGGCATCGCCCGGTGCGGTGGACCCCAGGCGCGCGAGCCCCAGCTCCCGGCGGGTCAGGGCCTCGGCCACCAGGGCCTCCCAGGCCGCCGGGTCATGCCCCAGCCAACCGGAGAAGCCCCAGTAGGTCCGTCCCAATCCGGGGGCGATGTCCGCGGCCATCAGGGCCGCCTCGATGGGCAGGGTACCCGAGCCGCACATGGGGTCCACCAGGGCCGCACCTTCCCTGGCCAGGTCCGGCCAGCCGGCCCGAATCAGGATGCCCGCCGCGAGGTTCTCCTTTAGTGGCGCGGCCGAGCCCTGTTCCCGGTAACCGCGTCGGTGCAGCGACTCCCCGGACAGGTCGATGCTGACCGTCGCCTCGTCGCGGAACAGGTGCACGACGACTTGCAGGCCGGGCCTCTCCAGGCGCACGTCCGGGCGGATTCCAAAGTGCTCGCGGAAGCGGTCGGCGATCGCGTCCTTGACCGTCAGGGCCCCGTAGTGGCTATGGGTGATGGCCGAGCGGGCGGTATCGAGGTGAACGGCAAAAGTGCCGGTTGGAGCCAGGTGCTCCTCCCAGGGCAGGGCGAAGACGCCCGCGTACAGGGCCTGCGGGCTTGCCGCGGGGAAGTGCGCTAACGGCATCAGCACCCGGCTGGCCACCCGAGACCAGAGGCAGACCCGGTAGACATCGCCAAGGGTCGTCCCGAACCGAGCCCCGGCGCGGGTCTCCGCCACCGGCGCCACCCCCAGCCCCGCGAGCTCCTCCGCCAGCAGGGTCTCCAGGTGGCGCGCGGCGGTGGCGAAGTAGCGTGGCTCAGGCATGGCGAGTTGCTCGGTGGAAAGCCGCTACTCTAGCAGGTAGCCCCTTGCGCAGCCCCGGTGTGCCTCGCTGCCTCTCACGCGGCCGCGCCCCTCGGCAGGCGGGCCTGCGGCCATATGGAAGGAATGTGTCGCACGCAGTGAGCCCCGCACCGAGCTTGGTACCAAAGGTTGGATGGCCAAAGGGGAGCTGACCCCCGAGCGAGTCAGGGCTCACAAGCCTCGGCAACGGCGGTGGCGGAATCCGGCAGGCCCGGCGCCGCTCATTCTGGGACGAGCTGGCGGAATGGCGCTGGCAACGACACCGGGTGGCTGGGGTGGGGCTTGGTTGGACCGGGGCTCGTCCCCCTGCCCCGCAGGATGGCGGGGATGGCGGCTAGATTGGGCGTGCCTGTTAGACTTGGCGGCGGCTGCTCGCGCAAGGCGCGGTCGTTGGCGATTTCGGGGGGAGGATGGCAGAGACAAGATTGGGCGGCTGGGGTGCCACCCTCCTGACCTTAGGTCTGGTCACCACCTCGGCCCAGGGTGAGGTCTATAAGTATCAGGACGCGCAGGGGCGCTGGCAGTTCTCGGACCGCCCTCAGGCGGGTGCCGCCGGCAGCACCCCAGTCCATGTCGAGACGGAGCTGCAGCCGACCAGGGACCGGGACCTTGCGACCCGGTTGGGGGCGGCGTTCCCCGCTGCGACCGACCTGGAGCGCGCCACGCTGGCCGTGGTCGGGGTGGAAACGGCCCTCGGCCATGGCGCCGGGTTCTTTGTCTCCGCCGACGGCTATGTCCTGACCAACAGGCATGTGGTCCGGCCCACGGGCTCCACGGTCTGGAAGGAGCGCCAGGAGGGCGTCGAGAAGGCCCAGCAGCAAGTCGAAGGGCTGAGTGCCAAGGTGCAGGAGCTCCGGGAGCGACTGGGCCGGCTGGATCGGGAGATGGCACGCTATCGAGCGTATCTCGCGGGTCCCGACGTAGAGGACAGGCTTACGACGGACAAGGAGTACCGGGCCTTGAAGGAGAACCAGGGCAAGGTGCGGAAGCGCATTGCGGAGCTCGAGGGTCTGGAGCGTGACGCGGCGAAGAGGTTGCGTTCGGACAAGGTGAGGCTTGAGGCCGACAGCGTCGCCTCGGACCTGGCGCGGGACTTCCCCATCGTCCTCAAGGACCAGACCAGGCTGCGGGCCCGGCTCATTTCCGTGAGCGAGGCCCAGGACCTCGCACTCCTCAAACTCGACGGGTACCGCGTCCCGGCCTTGCAGGCAGACCCCTCGGGTCGACTCTCGCAGGGACAGCCCGTCTATGCCATCGGCAGCCCGTTGGGGATGGCGGACGCTATGACCTCCGGGGTCGTCACCCGGGTCGATGCCGATCAGATCCTGACCGATGCCCAGCTCCTTCCCGGAAACAGCGGCGGTCCATTGATCGACGGTGCAGGCAGGGTCCGGGGTGTCAATGTGTCCAAGCGGGTTCAGGGGGGCGAGTCCGCTTATACGCAAGGGTTCGGTTTGGCCATCCCAATCGGTGTGGCCTTGGAGGCGTTCGCCGAGCTGCAAGAGGTGGTGCTTTCCTCGGGGAGGCCTGGGCAGGTTCAGGGTCTCCCTGATGCCCCGGGCGCCCCCCTCGGGGCGACGCCGACGAGTGAGCGCCGGTCGCCCTGATCTGGTGTGGCACAAGCGCCGTCCCGGGCCTTCGGCCTGGCCCGGCAGGGGCCGACATAAGCCAAGGGGCAGTAGGTCCAGGCGCGGTCGTCTGCCAGCCGGCGAAGCATTAGTAACTGATTAATTAATAAACTCTTCTCGATTTGCCCCGATCCGCCTGAGCCGGAATAATTGGCGCCGGGGCCGGCCGTTCCCGATCCACATTGGGCACGGCGCCCCACGGACTCCGTGTTCAAGCAGCATAGGTGGCGACGATGCACGAGGATCGATGGGTCGGTGAGTTCTGGTGTGTTCTCCTGGCGGCCTGCCTCGGGTTGGTCGCGGGGCCGGTCCTGGCGGCCAAGGTCAAGCTGGAGCCGAGCAACTGGGGCCACCCCGGCGGGGAGAATTGCGCCAGTTGTCATGCCAAGTCCTCCGCCGGGTTGCACCGGCAATGGCAGGAGAGCGCCCACGCCAAGGCGGGGGTCAACTGCATGGATTGCCACCAGGCCGCCCGCGAGGATAGCGACGCCATCGAGCATGAGGGCCAGGTCATCGCGACCATCGTCTCGCCCAAGGACTGCGGGCGCTGCCACACGGTGGAGGTCGAGGAGCAGCAGGGCTCGGTCCACGCCGAGGCCGTGGCCGTGGTGGGCGAGCGGACCAAGGCCCTGGCGGACAACCTCACGGGTTCGGCGATGCTGGCGGCTGGCTGTGACCAGTGTCACGGGTCCGTGGTCAAGGTCCGGGGGGACGGGACCCTGGACCCGGCGACCTGGCCCAACTCTGGCATAGGCCGGGTCAATCCGGACGGCTCCAAGGGGTCCTGCTCCGCCTGCCACGGTCGCCACAGCTTCTCCAAGGCCCAGGCCCGCGAGCCTGAGGCGTGCGTCCGCTGCCATGCTGGCCCCGATTCCCCGGACAAGGAGGTCTTCGAGGCATCGAAGCACGGCATGCTCTATGTCGCCAACCGCGACCAGATGAACCTGAATGCGGACACCTGGGTCGCCGGCAAGGACTACAGCGCGGCACCCACCTGCGCCACCTGCCACATGGGGGCCGCGGGCAAGCTGCCGGCCAACCACGACGTGGGGATGCGCGACGCCTGGCGCCTCAACAGCCCGGTGTCGGAGAAGCAGTATCTGATCCTGTTCGTGGATGGCGATAAGCGCGATCTGCCGGCGAGCCTGCAGCCGCCCAAGCGCGGGGAGCAGTTCCAAAAAAACGACGGGACCCAGGCCGAGGTCAAGTTCGTCATACCCCCGGATCGCCGCCGTCAGGCCATGCAGTCCGTGTGCCTGGAGTGCCACAGCAAGGCCGTGGCGGAGGGCTTCATGAAGCAGTTCGACAACGTGGTCGAGCTGTTCAACAGCAAGTTTGCCATCCCGGCCAGGGACATCATGGCGGACCTCTACGCCGCGGGTAAGCTGACCCCGCTCCCCTTCGACGAGGCCATCGAGCTGACCTACTGGGAGCTGTGGCACGACGAGGGGGCGCGGGCCCGCCACGGCGCCTCCATGGCGAGCGCCAACCACGCCTGGTGGGAGGGGATGTACCTGGTGGGGCGCAACTTCTACGCCCGGTTCCTGCCCCAGGTGCGCGAGCTGGCTGGGGCCGAGGCCCAGGCCATCATCGACCGCCACGTCTCTGACAAGGACCAACATCAATGGCTGAGGCAGCCCCAACAGGCCAACCCCATCCTGGGCTTCGGCAAGCAGGAGGCCGGCGGTGGTTAAGCTGCGCGCGCCCCTCTTCATCACCCGTCACGTCCTTTTCGCCTTGGTGGCGGGGGGGGCGGCGGGCATCCTTTTCATGGCCTTCCTGATCGAGTTCGACCACTTCACCAGCTCGAATGCCTTTTGCACTACCTGTCACTCGATGACCTACGCGGAGGACGGCTTGAAGGCCTCGGTGCACTACAACAATGCCTCCGGGGTGAGGGCCTCCTGCGGGGATTGCCATGTCTCCGAGGGGGTCTTCGCCGCCACCTGGGACCACGCCGTGGGCGGCAAGGACCTGCTCAAGCAGATCAAGGGCAAGCTCTTCGGCCCGGACTACGACGACCCGGTAATCACCGCCCTGCACTTGCCGGAGGCCGCCTTTGCCGCACGCAAGTGGTTCAAGGACAGGGACTCCGCCACCTGCAAGCGCTGCCATGAGCTGGAGGCCATCCAGGGCAAGCGGGCCGACACCGCCGCCATCCACCGCGAGGAGACGGCGGGCAAGTCCTGTATCGATTGCCACATCAATCTGGTCCACCGCAAGGTGCCGGGGGAGGAGACCTTCAAGCGCGAGGCATGGAACCGTATGGTCGAGGAGGAGTTCGGGCTCAAGGAGGGGGAGGCCGCGGCCCTGATGGAGGCGCATTGACCTCCATCGTGAGCAGGGGCTGGAGGTGAACACGGTTGCACGCGATGGCGGGGCGCCGGCAGTGCAGACCCGGGACCATTGCCAGCGCATTGTCCAGGCCCTGGCCGAGGTCGGCTGGTCTGTCACGGACGACTTCCTGCCGCCGCACCTGGTGGAGACGCTGCGCCGGGAGGCCATGGACCTGCGCCACGGCGGGGGTTTCCATCGCGCCGGGGTAGGCCGGGGAGGGGCGCTTCAGGTTCGCGCCGATGTGCGGGGCGATGAGATCTTCTGGCTGGACCCGGGGCGGTGCAGTCCGGCCCAACTCGATTACTTGGGGCGCATCGAAGCCCTGCGCCAGGCCATCAACCAGGCCCTGTATCTGGGTCTGTTCGAGCTCGAGGCGCACCTCGCCGTCTACCCGCCCGGGGCCTTTTACCAGCGCCACCTGGACCACTTCCGCGGGGTCGAGGCGCGCACCGTCAGCTGCATCTGCTACCTGAACGACGTCTGGTGCGAGGCGGATGGGGGGCAGTTGCGACTCTATGCCGACCCTATGGACCCCCAGGTGGGCACCGACATCTGGCCCCTGGGCGGGCGCCTGGTGACCTTCCTCAGCGGCGACCTTGCCCACGAGGTACTCCCAGCCAGGCGGGAGCGGGTGAGTCTCACTGGTTGGTTAAAGCGCCGCTCCGCTGGGCCATGATGCATTCTTGGCCGGGGGTCTTAGGACGCGCTCGGTGCCGGGTTGGCCTGGGTCGGATTCGGCGTGGCGTTCACCGGCAGGGGTTTGATCTGGGCCGGGGAGCGCACGATGATCGGCAGCTTCAGCCACATGTACATGGGATAGATGTCCGCCTGGCCCCGCCGCCAGGCGTCCAGCACATAGACGGGCCTACCCGGGCCCGCCGAGAGGAGGTCAGTGAGTGGAATACGCTTGGGGTCGTAGACGATCACCGCGGAGTGCTCGCTGTAGGTCCCCTTGCTGATAACCACGCCGGTGGCGTCCCAGCCTAGACCCCGCACCGTGTCGATGACGCCGTCGAAGACAAGGTTGCGCCACTCGAAGCACAGACCGCGCCGGGTGCCACCGAAGAGATTGATGCTGGCGTTGCCAAGCCAGCCGCTGCGCCAGGAGACCGTTGGGTCCTGGCGGGCCTGGATCAGGGTGCGCTCGAAGGCGGCACGGATGGGGATCAGGGCCGGCTCTGCGGGTTGGTCCGGTCTCAGGGGGGCATGGCCGCAGCCGAGGATGAAAAGCGCGAGGCAAGCCCCCAAGCTGCTCGAGAGAAGGCGCAAGGACGGCGTTCGCGGTTTGGGCTGGGCCCGCTGGCGTCGCCCCAGGGGCGACGCTTCGACTGACCTGCGCCGGGCACGAATCGAGATCACATGGTCAGTACGCCAACGCATTCCTTAAGAATCCCACAGGGCACCGGCTCGCCACCATTTCTGTCGGTTCCGCCCATTATGGAGGACGGCGTGACCGCGGCGAAACGGATGTGCGGCTGCGTGGCTTGTTGGCTTGCGGGGCGCGCCTGCGGGTATGCTTGCGGCCCGTCGCGCGCGAACAGATGCACCAATGCCCGATGGGCCCAGCGGAATGTCCTCAGCCAGGTGACCCCGACCAGATGACTGCGATCCGATGACTGCGACCCGATGACTGCGAACGGCAAAGCCCAAGACTCCGGGCCTTCGGCCGAGCCGGTGCCCAAGTCGGAGCCCAAGTTGGCGTCGAGGGACCGCCCCGCCCATGACCTCCAGGACGCCAGCCAGGGTGCCGTGTCCGACTTTCTGCGCCGGGTCGCCGCAACGCCCAGGCGCGGTCCGGCCGGGATCCGCGGGCGCCTGATCTTCGCCCTGGACGCCACCGCCAGCCGGGAGCCCACCTGGGACCAGGCGATGCGCATCCAGTCGGCCATGTTCACCGAGACCCGCGACCTCGGTGGGCTGGAGGTCCAGCTCTGCTTCTATCGCGGGACCCTGGAATTCAGCGCCTCGCCTTGGTGCGGCGAGGCCCGCGAGCTCCTCGGTCTCATGGGCCGGGTGCAGTGTGCCGCCGGGCTCACCCAGATCGGGTGGGTCCTGCGTCATGCGCTGGACGAGGCCGCCCGCGGGCGGGTCAACGCCCTGGTCTTCATCGGCGATTGCGTGGAGGAGGGCCCCGACGAGCTCGCCGGGCTGGCCGGACGGCTCGGTCTGCAAGGGGTCCCGGCCTTTGTCTTCCAGGAGGGGGGCGACCGGCCGGCCGAGCGCTGCTTTCGCCAGATCGCCCGCCTCAGTGGTGGGGCCTATGCCCCCTTCGACGCCCGGAGCCCACAGGTCCTGCGCGACCTGCTGAGTGCCGTGGCCGTCTACGCCGCCGGGGGGCGCAAGGCCCTGGCGCAGTTTGGGCAGGCCAGGGGCGGGGCCGTGCTGCAGCTCACCCACCAGGTCATTGCAGGGGACGGTGGGGGCTGAGCCGTGCTCGCTCGACTCATTTTGGTCGCGGCCGTCATCGGCCTGGTTCTCTGGGGACTGCACTGGCTGCGCCGTACCCCGCCGCAGCGGGTCGCCGCCACGCTACGCAAGGCGGCCCTCTACGGCGGCATTGGCCTCCTGCTGGTCCTGGTCCTCACCGGGCGCCTAAACCCACTGATCGCCGCCCTGGCTGCCGCGGTCCCCGCCTTGGTCCGCATGGCCAACCTGTTGCGACTGCTGCCCTTGGCCCAGCAGGTCCTGCGCAGCCTGGGGCTGCTGGGTGCCGCCGGGGCCATGGGTGGGGGCGGAGGCGGCCCGACATCGTCCATCGGCACCCGCTTCCTGGACATGACCCTGGAGCACGCCACGGGTCGCATGGACGGCACTGTCCTGGATGGACCCTTGACGGGGCGGCGCCTTTCCGATCTGCCGCTTGAGTCTTTATTGACCCTCTTGGCGCAGTGCCGCGCCCAGGACCCGCAGTCCGCCACCATCCTCGAGACCTACCTCGACCGCGAGCGGGGCGATGCCTGGCGGGATCAGGACTCTGGGTCCGCGGCCGGCGCAGGCCAACCGCTTGGTACGGGCGGTCGGATGGACCGCGACGAGGCCCTGCGCATCCTCGGCCTCGCCGAAGGGGCCAGCGATGACCAGGTGCGCGACGCCCACCGTCGCTTGATGCAGCGCTTCCACCCGGACCGCGGCGGCTCCGACTACCTGGCGGCCAAGATCAACGAGGCCAAGCGGCTCCTGCTGCGCGAGTGAGTGCCCCCACCGGCGGCCTGCGGGCATACCCAGGGTTCCTTGGGCGACCACCATCCGCACGGATTGCGGCTCGCCCTCGGTTTCGACTCCGGCAGTCCGGCTGGCGGCAGAGCGCGTCGCGTTGTACGCTGCCGTTTTTCCGCCTACCCCAGTAGGGGCAGACCGAGCGAGGGGCCTCACCATGTCCATCAAGTCCGACCGCTGGATCCGCCGCATGGCGGAGGCGCACGGCATGATCGAGCCCTTTGCCCCAGGCCAGGTGAGGGAGTCGGAGGCCGGACGGATCATCTCCTACGGGACCTCGAGCTACGGCTACGACGTGCGCTGTGCCGATGAGTTCAAGATCTTCACCAACATCAATTCGGCCATCGTCGACCCTAAGAACTTCGACTCCAACAGCTTCGTGGACCTGAAGTCCGAGGTCTGCATCATCCCGCCCAATTCATTCGCCCTGGCGCGGACCGTCGAGTACCTGCGCATCCCGCGGGACGTCCTGGTGGTCTGCCTGGGGAAGAGCACCTATGCGCGCTGCGGCATCATCGTCAATGTGACACCACTGGAGCCGGAGTGGGAGGGGCACGTGACCCTGGAGTTCTCCAATACCACACCCCTGCCGGCCAAGATCTACGCCAACGAGGGGGTGGCCCAGATCCTCTTCTTCGAGTCGGACGAGCCCTGCGCCTGCTCCTACAAGGACCGCGGGGGCAAGTATCAGGGGCAAGTGGGCGTGACCCTGCCCAAGCCCTGAGCCACGCGGATTGGCGCCATGCCGCATCGGACCCTGTCATGGCATTACTGGCCCGCTGGATTCCGGTAGTCCCTGCCGCGATGACGGCGGCACAAGCCTCAAGACCCGGGGGCCGGCAGGGATAGTCGGGCTGCGCTGCTGTGCCTGGCCCGCCGAGGTGTGTGTCCAAGCGCCTATCCTGCCACCCCATGACGTCAGGCCGGCTCGACACCATTGCACCCAGGGCACCTGCCCGCCCTGTTTCTGGCACATCGCGAGGTCTGCCCCATGTTCAACGATCGTGCCCTGCGTGTCTTTCTTGTCCTGTCCGGGTTCTTTGTCTGCAATGCCCTCATTGCGGAATTCATCGGCGTCAAGATCTTCGCCTTGGAGGAGACCCTTGGCCTCGAGCCCCTCGACTGGGCGCTGTTCGGTCAGACAGGGTCGCTCAATTTCACCGCTGGGGTGCTGCTGTGGCCCGTCGTCTTCGTCATGACCGACGTCATCAACGAGTACTTCGGCCGGCGCGGGGTTCGCCTCATCTCCTTCCTGACGGTGGGCCTGATCCTCTATGCGTTTGTCTTTGCCTACCTGGCCATGTCCCTGGCCCCGGCGGAGTGGTGGGTGACGGTCTCCCAGGAGCGCGGCGTTCCGGACATGCAGGCGGCCTTCGAGGTCATCTTCGGGCAGGGGATGTGGACCATCGCGGGCTCGGTGACGGCCTTCCTCATCGGGCAGCTCATCGATGTGGCAATCTTCCACCGGGTTAGGCGCCTGACCGGGGAGCGCCTGATCTGGGCACGGGCCACCGGCTCGACCCTGGTCTCGCAACTGGTGGACAGCTTCGTAGTTCTCTACATCGCCTTCGTCCTGGGGCCTCAGCAGTGGCCTTTGTCGCTGTTCCTGGCCGTGGGCACTGTCAATTACCTGTATAAGTTCGGCGCCGCGATTGTCCTGACCCCACTCATCTACCTGGCCCGTGCCTTGCTCGACCGCTACCTCGGGGCACCGCTGGCCGCTCGCCTCAAGGATCAGGCCGCCGCGGGCTAGGGGGCGGGCGCTGCACGTCACGGTGCCAGCGAGATCTCTGGTAAGGTGTGGCTATGAGCGGCTGTTTGTCTCCCTGTTACGGTTTCCGCCGGACCTGCCCATGCGCGGTCCAATAGCCTTTCTCGGATCACGGCGCGGTACGCAACCCCGCGTGATGGGGGGTGTGTTGATGCTGGGACCCGGTGCCAGGGGTGTTATGCTGCGGGCCGTGTGCGGCATGTCGTCCCCCGGCGAAGAGACTTGCGCGCCGGTCGGTGGGGCCTGTGCTGCGCCGCCGTGATCCCGCCCCCCGCGGTGAGGGGTTGCGAGAGCCGTGCCGGAAGAGATGTCGTTGCCTGGTAGGAGTCCGTCGATGCCCGAGGCCCGCCTTTCCATCGCTTTGAATCCGGTCAAGGGTGGGCTCAGCCCCTTCGCCCTAGGCTTTCGGCCCTTTTTCCTCGGGGCCGGTGTCGCGGCCTTGCTGCTGATGGGGATCTGGCTCGCGGTCCTCGGCGGCCATCTGCCGCCGCCCGGCTACTATCAGGGCACCACCTGGCACGCCCACGAGATGCTTTTCGGGTATGTGGGGGCCGTGGTCAGTGGGTTCCTGCTGACTGCGGTGCGTAACTGGACGGGGATGCCAACGCCCACTGGGCCAGGACTGGTGGCCCTGTTCGCCCTCTGGCTGGCGGCGCGCGCCGCCCCCTTTCTGCCGGTCCCCGGCGTCGTGGTTGCGGTCCTGGACCTGGCCTTTTTTCCTGCGCTGGCCTTGGGCCTGGCGCGGCCCCTCTGGCTCGGGGGCAACAAGACCAATCGGGTGTTCCTGCTCCTGCTCGCGGGCATGACCCTGGCCGGTGTCCTGGTCCACCTGGACGCACTGGGCGTGACCCGGGGTACGGCACTCACCGGGGATCGGCTGATGCTGGACCTGACGGTACTGACCCTGCTCATCGTGGCGGGACGGGTCATGCCCTTCTTCACCGAGCGCGGCGTGGCGGGGGCGACGGCGAAGGTCAGGCCCTGGGTGGAATCCCTCACCTTCATCCTCGCCCCGGCCCTGGTCCTTGCCCATCTGCTTGGTGCACTCGCGGGTCCCTGGGGCTGGCATGCGGCCCTCGCGGGGGCCGTCCTTTCGGGTGTGGTGGCCCTGTTGCAGGTGCTGAGGTTCCTTGGCTGGCAAGACCTTCGTGCCTGGCGAAACCCGATGCTCGCGGTGCTCTATGCCGGATATCTCTGGCTCATCTGCGGGCTTGCCCTGGATGCCCTTGCGGGCCTTGGCTGGCTACCTCCCTATCCGGCCCTGCATGCCCTCACCGCAGGGGCCTTTGGGGTCTTTACGCTTGGAATGATGGCACGGGTCACCCTGGGTCACACCGGCCGCCTGGTGGCCGGATCGCCGGCCACCAGCGCCGCCTTTGTCCTTTTGAATGCCGCTGCTCTGGCGCGCGTGCTTGCGGGACTCATCGCCCCAGCGAGCTACGGCGTCTGGCTTCTGGTCTCAGGCATCCTTTGGATGCTCGCCTTCGTCCTTTTTCTGTGGGTCTACGGGCCCATGCTGGTTCGTCCGCGCATCGACGGCCGACCGGGGTGAGCGAGGACCGGCGTGACTTAACGTCACGCCGCAGCCGAGCGAACGGCGAGCATGGATGCGAGACTGGGCGGCGCCCCATGGATGGGTCCTCGGGATGCCCTAGCCAGGACCGCCGTGACTCAACATCACGCCGCAGCCGAGCGAACAGGATCCTGGCCGGCGCCGCGGGGACCGGTCCACTCAATCCTTCCGGAGCCCCGCGCCACCCCATTTCCTCACCTCTGCGGCCGCCCAAGGACCTCGGGCCGTATCCGCTCACCAAGCGCCGCGGATAGCGGCAGGCGAAGTCGGGTACCTGGGGAGAGTATCTCCGAGCTCGGCAGGCCTGCCCGGTCCCAGGGGGCAGAGGCCTGGGCCTCCCTCCTGGGCTCCAGAGACTCTTGTGCCAGACGGCGCGCCGGCCGCTGTTCCGCGGTTATCATGATGCACCCTTCACCGTCTACAGGCGCAGTCAAGCCCTCGATGAGCACCCAACCCCAGCGCGACCCGGCCGGTGATCGGCGCACCGGTGCCGGCCTCTTCTTCGACGTCCTCACCGAGCTCGGGGTGGAGATCATCTTCGGCCACACCGGGGGGGCCGTGATCCCGCTCCATGTCGAGCTCAACAAGCGTCTGCGCCGCGGCGACCCCTGTCCGAGGTTCATCCTGTGTCGCCAGGAGGGTGGGGCGGGCCATGCCGCGGAGGGTTACGCCCGGGTCAGCGGGCGGGTCGGGGTGGCACTCGCCACCTCGGGACCAGGCTCGACCAACCTGACCACACCCATCGCGGATGCCTATAAGGATTCCATACCGACGCTGTTTATTACCGGTCAGGTCCCGAGCCTTGCCATCGGCACCGACGCCTTCCAGGAGGTGGACACGGTGGGCGTCACCCGCCCCATCTCCAAGCACAACTACCTGGTCAAGGACGTGGCGGACCTGGAATGGGTCCTGCGCGAGGCCCACGCCCTGGCCCAGGGCGGGCGGCCGGGTCCCGTGGTGGTGGATATCTGCAAGGATGTCCAGTTGGCGGAGGCCAGGGACCAAAGCCAGAGCCGCAAGCGCCACCGCGAGTCCATCCCCTTCGACAAGGCGGCTGCCGATGCCATCCTGTCGGCCGTGACCGACGCCAAGCGCCCAGTGATCAAGGCCGGCGGCGGCATCATCCACGCCGAGGCCAGTGGGCCCCTGTGCCGCTTCGCGGATGTCTTCGACTGCCCGGTGACTACGACCTTCAATGCCCTTGGCGCGGTCCCCTTCGACGACCCGCACAACCTCGGCATGCCGGGGATGCATGGGACCATCCCTGCCAACTATGCCCTGAGGGAAGCGGATCTGATCCTGACCCTCGGCGGGCGCTTCGACGACCGGGTGGCGGTGCGCGGCTTCGCCGAGGGCAAGACCATCGCCCATGTGGACATAGACCCCTCGGAGATCGACAAGACCGTCGCCGCGGACTTTCACCTGGTGGCCGGCCTCGACACCTTCTTGGAGTATGCCCTGGCCAGCGGTCGAACGGCGAGCCATGGGGCCTGGATGGCCAGGATCGCCGGCTGGCGGGGCATGAGCCCAAAGGTCTACCTGAGCGACGGGAACATCAAGCCGCAGGCGGCCATCGAGGTCATCTCCGAGCTCACCGGGGGGGATGCCACCCTGGTCACCGGGGTCGGCCAGCATCAGATGTGGGCCGCCCAGTATTACCGCTTTCGCCGCCCGCGCCAGTGGGTCAGCTCTGGCGGGTTGGGGACCATGGGCTTCGGGCTCCCCGCGGCCATCGGGGCCTGGTTTGCCGATCCCACCAGACCCGTGGTCCTGATCGACGGGGATGGCAGCTTCCAGATGAACATCCAGGAGCTCGGCACCCTGGTGGCCAACCGCATACCCATCAAGATGTTCGTCCTGAACAACAGCTACCTGGGTATGGTGCGGCAGTGGGAGGACATGATGGACGACGGCCACCACTACGAGACCTGCCTGGCCCGCACCAGCGACTGCGACGCCGACTGTACCGAGCTGGATCAGTCCTGCCGCCGTCAGATCCCCAATCTCACCGGCCTGCGCTATGTCTACCCGAGGCTCAAGACCCAGCGCATCAGGGAGCCTGGACAATTGCGGGCCGGTCTCGCCGCGGCCTTAGCCGATCCGGGTCCGGTCCTGGTCGACATCTGGATCGACAAGGCGGAGAACGTCCTGCCCATGGTCCGCCCCGGGCACACCCTGGAGCAGATGATCGAGGCCTGAGTCACCGCCG
>Ga0114939_10001936_pt1 | contig 15942 bp, 25 predicted proteins | sample AshMeaCrysSpring_FD_87196 | JGI IMG/M metagenome (GOLD analysis project Ga0114939, IMG submission 87196) | Groundwater microbial communities from Big Spring, Nevada to study Microbial Dark Matter (Phase II) - Ash Meadows Crystal Spring | ecosystem: Environmental > Aquatic > Deep subsurface >... | reverse complement strand
TTAGAACAGCAGATAGAGGAAGAAGAGGAGAAAATTAGGATTCTTAAGAAATTGATCAGGTATAAATCGTTTGAAGATTATGTAAAGGATCACGAAAAAGAATTTGACGTGGTCGAAATAAATGACGATTTTACTGCGATTATAATATCCGACGATAGGTACCCAGATATAGATTTAGACCTTCTAAAGAAAATTGGGATAGTTGCTGACCATTTTGGACTATTGGTCCATATAGTACACCAAAAAGATAATCATGTTACTACCAAAAAGTTTGATAGGTTCAAAAGAAAAGAAAAAATGCGAATATAGGCCAGACTTATGCTAGAATTTCTATGGAGTTAAGAGAATATGACGAGATATAAGAAATATATATCTATATGCGGAAAAAAACCTATATGGGTAGTTGTAGAGGACGGAGAGATAGTAAATAGGAGTCCTACTAAAGAAGAATTAATTTGCCTAGAAGATGAACCATATAAAATTAAAAGACCTAAAAAATATACCAAAAAACAAATATTAGAATGTATGACAAAGTTTTATGAAAAGAATGGAAGAGTTCCTACGGCTGTCGATTTCAGGAATAATCCTAAATGTCCAAGCCCCGGCATGGTCCAAAACTGTTTTGGAAGTTGGAATAATGCTATAAAAGATGCATGATTATGGAAAAAACGTTATAATTCATCACATACTTGCGATAGATGCGGGAAAAGCTTTGATGATTTAGAAAAATCAGGAGAATATCCTCTGCGAGAATGTAACGAAAAAGGAGATTGGACCGGAAAATGGGATTGTCCGAGCTGTCACCAAAAATATGATCCTAACAGCTCTCATAATGTGGACAAAGAAAGAAGAGATTTTAGAAATGATAACTTAGACCCAGACTCTCCGACAGGAAAAGGGTATATAGGTGAACAAATTACTTGTAGCGTTAGAGGAATTAAGAATTTAAATATAGAAAAAGATAATTTTGAAGTACCGATAGATCACTCTATAGATTCAGAATATGGTACAGTACAATCGAAGTGTGCCGTATATAGTTCTGTATATAGAATGTGGAAATTATATACCGAGAATGAACGAAAAAAAGATTTTGATTATCTGTTTGTATATTGTATGAGCAATGATATGAAAAATGTTGAGAGAGTATACATTATTCCTTGGGAAGAGGTGATAAAAAGGAAAAGTATTAGTATAGTTAAAGATCCTTCGAAAGGGGTTCAATGGTACGAAAAATATAGAGTCGATGAAAAACCATACAATGATGCATACCATAGTATGGATCTAAGCTCAATATTGAGAAAGAAAAGAAAAATGAAGTGATGCTATTATGAAAGACATATTATCTATATATTTCTATATTAAAAAGAAATTAGAAAATTCTCCAGAATTACGTAAATTTGAATATCATGGCTGGATGCATACCAAAAGCCATTATGATACGGTATGCTACCTAGCACCGATGGAACGTTGTAATGATAAAGATATAAGACTTCTTAAGATCTCGTCGTTGTTTCATGATACTGGATATATAAGAGGATCAGAGAATCATGAGTATAGAAGTGCTGTCATAGCCCGCAAGGATCTTCAATCGTTTGGATTTTCTGATGGAGATATAGACCAAGTATGTAGACTCATAGTATCAACGATGTTCCATAACAGGCCTGTTGGCATTCTTGAAGAGATAATGCGTGATGCGGACTTCGAGTATTTAGGAAGGGACTATTATCCCTATGTGGCGGAGTTATTAAGAAAAGAAAAAAATATTGAATACGCCGTATGGAAGGTAGAACAAATAGCGTTTATGAAGAAGCATCAGTTCTTGACATCTTCAGCTATGATAATTTTTGATAATCAAAAGGCAATAAATCTCAGAATATTAGAAGAACAAATAAAATATTAGAAAAAAGGTAAAATGTCAGAAGAACTATTGAAAGATAAGTTCTGGGACACGTTGATACCGTAAATTATTCGGTACGCCCCTGTTTAAATCGCAATAATCCTAGTAACAAAAAGTATATATACTTTAACGCCATATATGGCACTAATTATAAAATAAAGTTTTGGTCTTGTGCGACGCCAATATCGACAGGAGATAAACAATGAGTAATGAAACAAATCCGTCAGAAATCATGCCTGGTGTTATTCTTGTGGCCTCATGGGGGTATAACATGACGATCAATGACTACTGTAAGGTTCTTGAGAACACTGGCAAAACCCTAAAATGTGTTATGATTTCTTGCCGTATAGAGGATGATAATGGTTCTGGAGGTGGTCGTAGTATGCCAATACCTGAATTAGAAATAAGCGAGCCGTTCAGGATTAGGATAAATAAGCGCGAAAACTACACATCTCTTGTCGGATCATATCCTTATACAAAAGATGGAAAAAGAAAAGGACACTGGCATATTTGGGATGGGAAGCCAAATTATTATAACACATGGGACTGATACCTCTTGAAAAAATTGGAAGAAAAGTTGGAAGGGGAAAGCTAACAAATAGGAGAGATGTATTCATGGAAAAGATAGAGATAAGAGCAATATCTACAAGAGATATTAAGATTGCTCAAGCAGGTCTTGAGAAAGTAGGATTCAAGACTGTTTCTGAGGGAGATGCTATAGATGCATACTGGGTCGAAATGTCCGCTCCAGAAGAATATTCTGGAATGAAATTTGAAGTAGATATTCTGGATGGCCTTGACAGTGTCGGACAACAGAAGAAGAGGAAGGTTGTCGTATGATTAAATATGGAGTATTTTCAGAGGTTACCGGAGATAAACCGATGATTGTTTTTGATGACGACGGTGATGCTAAAGACTTCTGCTACTCACAAAATAAGAACTTATATCCAAAAGAAATTATGGTACTTTCTCCTATATATTGTTTTATAAGAAATGTAGAAGTAGACGATAAAGGGAACATAATAAGTATAGAGGGGACATAATAAGTATAGAGGGTATAAAGGGGCCATGGAAGAGATTAGGTATATGAAGGAGATGAAAATATGAAAAACGATATAAAAAATGGTACTGGAAACGGTGTGAAAGATATACATATCAAAACTCTTAGAGAGTGCAAAACCCTATCTGAAAAGGTTAAGATGTATCTGACATGCGATATAAGATCAATGGAAAAGTATGATTCTTCAATTCATGGACCTCTTGTAACATTCGAAAATGTTAACGGAATGGATGAAATCAACCGTTACTGGTTGAATGAGCCATATGCTCTTGCTGTAATATTATTTAATCCTCTGAACAATACGTATATATATCATGTGGTAGAGCCAGTACTCTCGAAAATCGAGAGTCATCTCCTTGATGAGATTAAGAGTAGACTTAGAGATGTCCTTCTCGTTGACGATATCCAAGATGGACAGGTAGACAGAAATAATAGGAATAAAATCCTTGAGAAAAAAGTTGGACAGCTGATAGGTGACTATATTATTGACATAGATCCTCTGACTTTTGAGAAAATTATGTATTATACCCGAAGAGATTTCTTAAATTTTGGAAAGATTGATCCTCTCATGCACGACGATATGATAGAAGACATATCAGTAAACGGTTATAATTCTCCTGTATATCTCTATCACAAGAAATATACCAACATTCCAACGAATATCTGCTATGATAAAGATGAATTAGACTCATACGTTATAAGACTTGCGCAGAAATCTGGCAAACATATATCCGTGGCAGACCCAATGGTGGATGCAACTCTATTAGATGGTTCTCGTATCCAGATGACTCTCGGTACCCATGTGACTTCCAGAGGTGCTACATTTACCATAAGAAGATTTAATGATGTTCCGATAACACCTGTCGACTTAATTAGATGGAATACATTTTCTTCAGACGAAATGGCTTATCTGTGGTTATGTATCGAAAATAATAAAAGTTTGATTTTTGCTGGAGGTACCGCGTCTGGAAAGACATCTTCCCTTAATGCGATATCTATGTTTATGCCTGCCCAAGCAAAGATAATTACAATTGAAGATACACGCGAATTGAAACTATCACATCCTAACTGGATTCCTGGGATAACAAGAGAGTCGTTTTCAACAGATGGAAAGACTGGCAAAGGGAATATTGACATGTATGAGTTATTAAGATCTGCTCTTCGTCAGCGTCCCGAATACCTGTTGGTAGGTGAAGTGAGAGGTAAAGAGGCACTTACGTTATTTCAGGCTATGAGTACTGGCCATACCACCCTGTCAACTATGCACGCCGATTCCGTTCCAAACGCGATTCACAGGCTTGAAAATCCTCCAATCAGTGTTCCTAGAACTATGATTCAGGCGCTTGATATAGTTAGTATCCAGGCTCAAACATATGTAAAAGGAAAAAGAGTTCGTCGCAACATGAAACTTGTGGAGATCATAGATATAGATCCATCAACGAAGAATATAAGGACAAAAGATGTTTTTGTCTGGAACACCATGACAGATAAATTTCTCATAAGTGGAGAATCAAAAGCTCTTAAAGATATAATGGCATGTAGAGGATGGAGTCCGAGAGATCTGGAGAGCGAACTATATCGTAGAAAGGAAATACTTGAACTCATGGTCAATAACAATATTAACGATTTTGACACTATATCGTCTACGATTCATGATTATCAGGTTGCGCCTGAAAAGACTCTTAAGAAGCTGCATATAAAGAACTAAATACGATATTTATAGAAAGTATAATGATGAAAATGTCAGATATAAAATTATCATATCCAAAACAAGAATTTGAGTGCTACGCGATTCACCTAGCAAGAAGATGCCACGAGCTATGTGGATTTGCGTCTAAATATCATAAAGGAAGTGTCGGAAGTTCTGGAATTAATTGTGGAATGTGGTGGATTTTTCATTCTAGAGCAGAGGAACACGGAGAACTGATTAAAAAATTTAATATAGACAAGAGAGACTATGACATAATAAAAAGTTAGAGATAATAATATGGAATCTAATATGGAATCCGTTAAGAGTAATATAAAGATTGTTTGGAAAGAATCTGCCAAATTTGCGTTGCTCGGAATCGTATCATTATTTTCAATAGGGTTATTATCCGGCTATATACTAATATATATCCTGAAAATAGATATGGAGATCTCTGCACTGATATCTGGAACTATAACCGCGATAACAATTTTTATTATAGATGAAAAGAAAATACATTCCGTTCGTAAAATAAATGATGCTCATAGTAAAATATTTAAGATAATTATAAAAAAATGGATAATAAAAAGGAGATAAAAACGGAAACTGGAATATGTTCTTGGTGTACAAAATCTGGAATAATATCCTTCACACCGTTAGAGACAAATTTTAAAGATCCCAGGATGAACGTATGTGCCGAAAAAATAAATGTTAGTATTATATCGAAGAAATTGATCAAAATGGCGAAAGGTATCTTTGCGTGTAGGGAGTGTGTATCCGCTTACAATTTAAGACCTATTGAACCTTAAAATGATTCAGATTATATAAAAAGGAGATGAAAAATGTATGGTAAGGTTCTGTAAAAATTGTGGGAGAGCATTGGATGATGACGACCAATTCTGCAGAAAGTGTGGAAAGGATACTAAAGATAGTACCGATTACTATGCGTATTACAAATTACAAGACGTGAAAGGTATAGACAAAAGTGCTATATCAAGTGATGTTGTTCCAAAAGAATATATACAGAAGGAAGATGCACAACCTCAAGATGTTAAAGACAAGATGAACTTATTATTTAAAGGAGATAATAAGAATACAACAAAGAGAAACAATGTGACATTCTTGCATGAAGTTACGAGAATACAAGAGGGAAAAGATAAAAAAAGTAAGGATGGGAAAAAAGACAGAAAAGAATATACTAAAAAAGAAGGTGACCAAAGAGATCATAAGGATGAACAAGGTGATGATTCTGACATTAGAGAAATTGTGGATAAAATTCTTGCGAATTATGAATTAAGAAAAATTACCCCTGAATTACTCTACAGAATGGTAAAGGCGAGGAAGAAAGACGGATGGACATATGGAAAGATACAAGAAATATTTCATGTTAGTGGATGGACGACCATACATTATTTGAGGGATATTGTGCCGGATAAAAGCACCATTATTATATCTGAAGAATTCAAAAAGAATGTGGAAAAAAAGGCTGTAGAGATGTTGAATAAAGACGGATTCGCAGATATAATAAATTTGAGTGAAATTTGTCCCAAAAGATATTTCGATATTATTGCAAATAAAGGTCAAGAAAGGTGGCTAATAAATATAAATGTCGGTAATCCTAAAGAACTAAGAAATAAAACTATTTCTCTAAGGGTTATCCCTGGATTTATATGTGCTATTCTATATATGACTCAAGATTTGGGTGCATATAATATAGTCGAACTTAAGAATATAATAGGTAGAGGCTAAAATATAGATACTTAAAAAAGGGAGATATAAAAATAATAAAAAGTCCAGGAATGGCGAATGTGGTGAATTATTGTTATGAAAAATAATGAGTTAATTAAAAAATATAGCAGTATAATACCAAACGACTTAAAGCTCATAATAAAAATGTTAAATGAGCCAAAAGATGATTTGGATTGGGCCTTGATTGGTTATATATTCCAAAATTCTGGAAAAGGTATTATCACTTCAGGTAAAATATCTTCATATTTTGGATTAGACCAAAAGAGATGTTTTGATAGATTGAACCGTTTGTCTGGATTTTGGTTTAGCCAGTATTTAAATAGTAGTGGGTATAGAACTTATTATACGTATGAAATGAATAGACTGAGTGCTGACTTACTGGTTGGCATTATAGACACTCTTGCATACGGATTCTATAAAAGAGATAGTGTGAAAGCTACCGAAGATGGAATAGAAGAAAAGATAAAAGAAGAAAAGTATGATAAAATTAAAGCGATCATTGATAACCTTGGAGACCCTGAACGTGATCTTAGTGAAGATGAACCGTTGATATCTGCTACTACAGCTTTTTGGACTGTGAAGGAGATCTGGGATATTATCTATCCTAAGAAAAAAGAAATGGAAAGTGTTAATAAAGAGCCAACTACCGCCGCCAGTGAGTAGTTATCGGCGTTAGCCGATAACTGTCAACGATATGCGACTTGTCACAGACGGGGCGGCTTTCCGTGTTCCTGACAAACCAAAATGCGGCCTATGCGGAGATTCTGGAGAAATTTTCGTATTGGCGAATGAGGAAGGCGTGAAGTTTATGCCTTGCGGATGCAAGTTAGAAAACATGCATAATTCTTCGTATATGAATACAGAAAAAAGATAAGGAGACCAAAATGACGACGCAATTTGATTCAAAATTAGACGCCATAACGAGAGGTATGATGTATGCTGGCAGACAGGATTTATATAACGACGGTAATGATGGGATAAAGCCTCTCGAAGACATATTGAAAAATCCAGAGATAAAAATTGTTGACGGTAATATAGAACAATTCGGTTATATTCATGAGGATACTTTGATGATAGAGTTTTCGAATAGTGACGGCAGAACGTGCAGAATCGCTACAACAAAATTTAGAGACGGTTTTGATCTGTGGCTAATAGACCCAGAAATCGGGATTGCTCATAGAGTATGATATAGAACATAAAAAGGAGATGAAAGACATGGGATTGAAAGAAAGAGCTGTCGAGGTACATAAAAAGGAAAAAGAAAGAGAGCGCGAAGAAAATGTGCAGAAGGCAGAGCAATTTATTGTGCAGGCTAAGGAAATACTTAAAGAAAGAATAGGAGATGAGTTCACTGCCCAGGTGATATCCAAAGAACCAACAATGACAATTTTCGAGGTAGATGGCATTAAATTCAGAGTCAATGTGCACGGAGTGCAGATAATTAAGAAATGCCAAAAGTGTGGGACAGAATATTATGAAGATCTGATGCATTATTTTGGTGACCAAGAGAAAGTGCTCCAAAACATAGGTAAGATATTATCAGAGCCTCACAACGATTATGACTGCCGGAGAATCCTGGAAGAGAAAGAAGGAAAGAAAGAGTTAACCGCAGATGAAAAATTGCTTCAGGCATTAAAAGACTTTATACAGGAGAATACGGGAGAGTACGTAGGTTAGAAAAAATAATAGAAAAATAATAAGACGGCGTGTAACGTAGGAGGGTATGTGGCACCGAATATGATGAAGGATGATAATGCTGTATCACAAACATTTGGTATAATACTAATGATTGCTCTCGTCACAGTATTGGTGGCTATTATTGCTATATATTCTCTTGATCTGGAAAATAATGGGCTTGAAAAGAGTGGCTACGGTAAAGGCGTAGTTACAGACACTGTCTATAGAATCCAATATGATCCTGACGATGTTGCTGTCTTCTTAACGAATTATCATAACGATTCGATAACATATAGAGTCCCGAAAAAAGAGAAAAAGCTGATAGCAAAACTCGAAGAGTCTTACAGGAGTCAAACACATGTTGAGATATATTATACAAGAATTGGCTGGCTATATCAGATATCTAGTGTTGAATATGCCAGATGACAATGATGTAATGATAAGGCAACGTGAGGTGAAGTGTGGCTCGGCATGTCGGTGTAGTGTATGGTACTGTGAGATAAGGATTATAATGGTGTGTGGATGCAAAGAGTTAAATCCTCTGAGTATCCAAGTTAAGGTGTCGTCAGGCGCAACGATGTAATGTACGGCTACGTTTGGAAAGGCTCGGTATGGCTTCGTACGGTTTGGCTTGGCGATGTTTGGCTATTTGAGGACTTGTGAGGTTGGGCTCTATCTGGTTCGGTCTTATGTGGTAAGGTAAGGATTACAAGTATTGAAACAAATCTATTTATGAGGGAAAATGACGAGAATAACTGCTGGAATGATGGCATTAGCTGCTAAATTAGGACCAAAATTATTGACTATAGCAGTAAAATTTGCCAAGGTCGGAAAAATGGGTTTGGCGGTAGGTAGTATGGCCGCTTATACATATCTATTTACGTGGCAATTTGCCGTCGTTATAATAGTATCATTATTTTTCCATGAAAGTGGGCATATATGGGCGATGAAGAAATGCAGATTAAAGACAAAAGGAATTTATTTCATACCGTTTATGGGGGCTGCCGCTGTTTCTGAGGAGATGTTCAAGACCAGGAGAGATGAGGTCTTTGTAGCCATAATGGGTCCTATATGGGGATTTGCTCTGGCTCTTGCTACCGCGGCTATTTATTTCATTACAGGTAACGCATTTTTTGCTGCGGTTGCCGGATGGATGGCAATGGTAAATCTATTTAATCTATTACCTATCAATCCTTTGGATGGGGGAAGAATTATGAAGTCCATCGCTTTCTCGATAAATTCCAATATTGGATTTATATTCTTAGGTATTGGAATTATCGTATCTATGATTTTGACTCTCTGGGTAGGGTTGGTATTATTTTCCATACTATTATTCGTGGCTTGTCTCGAGCTATTTTTTGAGTTTAAAAGGTATTCCAGAAAGGCAGAACTTGCTAGAATATTGAAGGTGACAAAAGAGGTAGGAAATGTAGAATTAGAAGAAGAAGTTAATATACTGAGAAAATATCCTGGCATAGAAGATGAGCTTGCCATCCCTCCAACAATGACTGTAAAGGGAATTGTAATATCTGCAATATCATATATTATTATCATAGGAGTATTGTGGATACTGATGACTGATATGAGTCATATACCAGAAGTTAGTATTGCAAGAGAGTTATTTATGAGTTGATTTATGGAATGGTATTGGTTAATATGTATGATACCAGTTAATATTATTCAGAATATTACATGGATGCGAGTAGTCTAAGTCTGTTAGTATCCGAGTAAGGCAAGGCTTGGTATTGCAGAGTAAGGCGAGCTGTGGCAAAATAATGTAACGTAAGGCAAGGTAAGGAAATTAAGATACTAAGAGGATGTTTCTGAGTTAAACTCTCAGAATGTCCAAAATAATTAAGGTATGGCAAATCGAGGTTATGTAAAGTGCGGTAGTATAAGGCTCAGTCAGGTACTGTCAGGTGGCGTATGGCAAGGTAAGGAAATAATTAAAGAAGTGATATAGAAATGCGCAAAAGATGTCTAGAAGAGAGAATTAATAGCTTATCTGAAAAACAGGCAAAATCTGCGCTAATCAACCTATCGAAATCTTATCGTGATGCTGTATCTATTATTGTAAATGGCGCAGAAAAAGATGATAGAGAAGGTCTTGACCGATTAGATAGAATGTATATAACGAATAGGAGGAGATTATTCAGTTGAAATCTGAAAATGTCCAATAAGGCTCGGTAATGTGAGGCGCTGTTGCGTGTGATGTGGTTGCGCCAGGTACTGTCAGGTACGGGAAGGAGGAAAAGGTCTGATAGTTGATATGATGTCCGATATGACATTCCGCAGAGTAATGCTAATGCCATAAAGCTGTCTGCATTAGTCTGTTATAATCGTAGCAATTCTAATAAAAAAAAGTATATATACTTTAAAGTTATAGATACTGTACGCAATTTGGAGTGCTTTATGGTAGATATAGTCGACAAAAGAGATATTCTAATATTTAAATTATGGAATTATGATTAAGGCACGGTGAGATATTGCGCCGGTGAGGCCAGGTGTAGTAGTGTCTTGTACAGCACGGTGATGTTAAGGTAAGGGATAATAATAAGATAGTGGACATAAATGGTTAAAATCTACGAATGTCCGGGCCATGGTCTGGCGATGCGAGGTCTGGTCCGTTCCGGTAGTGTCTGGCCGGGTGATGTAAGATTATGTGATGTAATGTCCGGAACGGTAAGGTAAGAGATTATAATAAGATAAAGATAGTGGACATAAATGGTTCAAATCCAAGAATGTCTGAAGTTAAGGAATGGTTTGGCGATGTTTGGTGAAATGATGTTTGGCGAGGTCCGCTTGAGCAAGGTAGGGCTATGTAAGGCATGATTATGCAAGGTGATGCAAGGTAAGGAACGATGAAAATATATAAAGATAGCGGACATAAATGGTTCAAATCCAGGAATGTCGTGTAATGTATTGTAGGGCGCGGCCTGGCGATCAGGCGTTTGGCAAGGTTGCGTATCGTGAGGAAATGTGAGGCAAGGAATAACGTATTCGTGCGGAGATAGCCAAGCGGTCAAAGGCGGCAGACTTAAGATCTGCCCTAGCAGTAGTTCAAGGGTTCGATTCCCTTTCTCCGCATTGCTGACATAATTAAAATATAAACACGAATAATCCAAACCTGAAAATATCCGATTAATATAGTATGAAAATGACAAAAAGATATTATAAGGAATGAGAAAAATGAAGATGATTGAAAACTCGGAAATAGCGAAAAAAAATTCTAAGAATAGGCCCGATTGAAGAAATGGAGCCGTCAGGAAGGTTTTGATGTCGATATCTTTATTTAGTAAACAAGTTGAAAATATCTCACAGGATGAACTAGAAAAAAGAAGACAGTGGTATGCAAAATTAGCGAGGACGTATCCCTCTTATAATTATACTGTCAATTATGCAAGATTGACGAGTACGTGTAAAGAGGTTTCTGAGGCTGCAGACTTCGGAAGAGAATTTGCCCGGACACTTTCCTTCGAATCGGATAGAGATATTAATCAAGATTTGAGATTAGTCGAGATAGAAAAGGATTTAGTTCCTATTGTAGAAAATACTGACAACAATGTGTTTTATCGCCCATTATTCTTTCCATCTATATTTTTTAATAATGATTTTCGTTTTGAAGATTTAATAATCAAAGGAATTTATATAACTGAATGTTATGCTGTACCAGGAGAAAGTATATATCAACTACGCACGCCAAATCCTAATGACTACGCAATTTTCTCTGTGGCTTGCGACATTAATCAAGGTTGTGAATTCTATTCTAGCATTGCGTTGATAAATAAGGCAATAGGTGCAAAATATACTGACTCCAAAGAGGAGGATAAAAAAACAAGAAGGCTAACAGATTATATCAGGATATTGGTTTGTAATATTCTTGATATGATAGAGGGTAATGATGAATTAACTGTTACGACTATCGTCAGTACCAAAGAACATAATGAAAAGAGAAAAAGGAAAGGTCAAATACCATTTCCAGATAAGGTATTTATAAGAGCTACAGGTGAATTCAAAAAATATATCTCTAGCTATAATAGGGAAATATCCAAACCTTCTCACAGTTTTGAGGTAAGGGCCCATTGGAGACATTTTAGAGATAATAGATTTGTAAATATGAAAGGGCAAAAGATATGGATTAAACCTATGATTAAAGGTAAAGGAATCTTTATTAAGAAGGATTATAAAGTTATAAAGGGACACGAAGGTGATGATAATGAGAACAGTCGAAATAAATATATATAAATTCGAAGAATTGTCAAATGCTGTAAAAGAAAAAGTCGTCAATAGGTTCAGAGATAATAACGATACGCCATTCCTAAAAGACGATCTTGAAGAAGAATTAAACCGTTTATTAAAGGAAAATAATATAGAGGTAATTAACAACTGTGATTTTTATTATTCATTATCGCACTCTCAAGGTGATGGAGTCTGTTTTGTTGGACAATTCAAATATAAGAAATATAGAATTGCAGTGAATCATAAAGGACATTACTATCATTATAAATCCGTGAATTTTGAATATGAATACTATGAACCTTACGATAAAGAAGGTAATGAGATAGTAATGACATATGACGAACATAAAGCTATCAGTGATGAATTTAGTTCTATATATAAGGACATATGTCGGAAGATAGAAAAATTAGGTTATGATATAATAGAAACTGAAAATAGCGAAGAACATATAAAAGAAGACATCAAGGCTAATGGGTATGAGTTCTATGATAATGGAGATATTTATCATCAGGACGAAGGCAAAGAGGTTAATCATGGTTATTACGAGACAAGGATGGTTGAGTCGTGGATAAATAGTGACGATGTTAGCCAAAATTTTTGGCTTAATATAGCCAGAAACCATTATATTAATATAGGTAAGAAAAACAAAGAAGTTGCGACTAACAGACTTGCAGAGACCATAAAAAAATTTCATGAAGAAGAAAGTCCTGTCACCGCTGGAGTATATGCAGATATTATTAATGACGGACTTGTCAAGGTTGGCTGGCACAAAATTGCCGAGAGTCTTATAGATGTTATTAAGGAAGAATGTGGTCAACTACCCCCGCCTTAGCTGAGAGCGGCCTGCGACTTGTCGCAGACTGAAGGCAGTCGGCGCTAGCCGACTGGCTATGTTGGCTACCTGCCAACAGAGGGCGGGGGCGGGGGTCTTCGACCTAGGATAAAATAGAAGACTTGAATATAGTAAATTAATAATCGGCTATGTGGGTCTGTATGATAACTAAACAAAAACAGAAAGATGAAGATGCAATGAGGAAATATAATGACAACGTGTGAACATTGTGGTAAATATGTAGATATAGTTTGTTCGGAAGGTATGTGTGCAGATTGCCACTATGATATAAATGGAGAATTGTGTAAAGAATTAAGAGAAAAAACCGGATTATCAGAATTCAGAGATGACGATCTTAGGAGTGAAATAACATGACTACAATTAGATGTATTGGCTGTGGAAATACCATTACTGGAAATATAGGTACCGGGAGAGCGTGGGCTTATACCTGTCCTTGTGGTTCTCATCTTTTCACCTTTGATGGGAAACTGTCGATGCCAAGCTCATTACTCGGATATCTGGCTTATAAACAGTATGGAGCTAAGTCTCCGCTTGGAATTCAGGAATCTATTCCTCATCTTGAATACTATATAGGCTATGATTCCGAATATATGGATGATACCAAGAGATATATCACGGATCAGCTAAAACTCTTGGGTTCTATATCAGAGGATGATTTGAAGAATGTGCCAGAAGAAGAAACGAACGGAAAGATAGACTAAAGGATGCCCTGGAAGAAGATGATTACTGGTGTCAACTACTTGATGTTCATCTGGCGGCCCACTTTCATACACCGCTAGTACAGGTAAGGGAAATGAAAAAGAAACGATGTAAGAACTGCGTCTAATATATGTAAGGCGCACCTGTGTCTGTACTAACTATGTTAACCATTGATACGACATTATAAAAATAAATAATCGGAGCGTAATTAATTATGGCATTAGAGGACTTCCTCGGAGAGACGTCTGAGATCAAAATCGTGGATTTTCTTGCTGAAAATATGGATCAGTCATACAATCAGACTGAGATCAGTGAGTTCACGGGACTCTCGAGAGTTACTGTTGACAAGAAAATCATTGAACTGATCCAGAACAACATCCTGGAAATACATGAGGAACTTGGGCGATTGAAGACGTATCGGTTAACGGATAACGAAATCGTCAAAATGCTAATCGCCGCCTCATTAGCACACAGCTTTAAACAAGCTGAAAATTTACAGTAAATACAAAATAAGAAAAAACGGAGAGAAATAGATGAAATGGAAAAAGGACCAACATTCCCAAAAGCTGAATCTCGGTAATGGAACTATAATGGCTACAATATAGTGGGTTCTTGATGGAAATGGATATCAGGCAATTGTCAATGGAAATGATTTGGGAAGTTTCTCATCTGTAGATATTGCTAAGAGTAACATAATGACATATATCAAGAATCGTATTACAATAATGATATCTGAAATAGAAGAGATGGAAAAATTGAGATGATCGATATGGAAATTCTGACAGTCATTTGTAAATAATGTGTAGAAGAGAGAAAAGCCAATGTATATAAGGCGCAGTTCTGCGCCAGATTTAAAAGGCATATAAAAAGGAGAATATGAAATGAATGGAAAGGAAAGAGTTCCTTATATCGGATTTGGTAATGATGAGCTTAAAGATGCTCCTGGGGTAAAAGAAGGAGATAAAGTGCCATGTCCGATATGTGGTGAATTGACACTTGTAAAGAATAGTGAACCGCCGTCATTACAGTTCATTAGCCATTGCGGTAAGATATGGTTGGCCGGTGTCGGAAATAAATATGTAGGAAATAAAATACCAAGCGTGTCAGGAGAACTAAGTTTGGATGATAAAGATATGGAAAATGAAATGAGCGAAATAGAAAAATTGGTAGATGAATATTTCACTATAGAAGAAAAAATATTGAGTAAAATAAAGGATTTACCGACTTATGGCGAGGAATGTGATTGTAACGATCCAAATCGTTTCTGTATAGTGGATGATGATGTAATATCATGTTTCTGTATCAACTGCGGAGGAGAAATAAATTATTGAACTTGATATTGCAAGAATAATTATAAAATATGAAAGCGAAAATTTTAATTAATGATGTTGGCGAAACTAAATAGGAAGACTGATTTAAATGATCAAAAAGAAGATTATTATCAAAGGACCAAAAGTACAGGATGTAGGATACAGACCATTTTTGCTGAATATAGCAGACTCTGAAGATATACCACGTTTTGATGCGAGAAATAAGAATGGGGTTGATGAAGATGGAGATCAGATTGTTGAAATCCTTATAGGAGGAGATTTAGAAGCGGTTGATAGGTTTATAGAATTTATCAAACTTGGGGTTATTGTTGAGAATAAAGATAACAGGCCTGAGAAGGCAAATGTTAAGAGCGTAGATGTAGTGGACAATGATTATAAGGGAAATATAAGGACTACAGAGTCTTTTTCTAGGTGGTTGTCTAATAATCAGCTCTATAAGATGACATCTATTGGCGGTGAGATGTTATATACGCAGGGAGTTATGGTCGGAAAGATGGATACAATGTTGGAAAAGCAGGATATGATGTTAGGAAAACAGGATGAGACTATACAGGAAATAAAGAAAGTGGCTGTGAAGCAGGATGAGACTATACAAGAAATAAGGGATATGAGAAAAGACATAAAGTCTTATATTGCCGTACCATGACAAAGAGATGAGAGAGGTAGTGAGGAAGGGAAAGGATAAGATAGATTCGTGTGTTGTGAAAAATTATGAAGATAGATAGCAAAAAGATTGCATCTAAATATATA
>Ga0114939_10001935_pt1 | contig 15956 bp, 12 predicted proteins | sample AshMeaCrysSpring_FD_87196 | JGI IMG/M metagenome (GOLD analysis project Ga0114939, IMG submission 87196) | Groundwater microbial communities from Big Spring, Nevada to study Microbial Dark Matter (Phase II) - Ash Meadows Crystal Spring | ecosystem: Environmental > Aquatic > Deep subsurface >... | reverse complement strand
GGTTGCCACTGATCTGGTTGTTGCTGTCGGGCATGCTCTGCTCCGCGATGAAGGTGGCGCAATGCTAGGCGCGAGCCGCGCGCTGCGCCATCGTGCGGACCGGCGCACCCCGGTTCTTCAGCGATGCACCACCGCCGGCCGCACGATCTCGGCGTCTCGCCAGCCCGGCCCCTGGGACCGGCGTCCGCCTACCAACGCGTCGCGCAGCCTGGACAGGCTGGCGAGGCCCCAGAGCACGCAGCCGTCGCACTCGACCGTGGGCACGCCGAACACACCGGCCGCCTCGGTAGCCTGCCGCAGTTCGGCGCTCACCTAGGCGCCGTCCGGATCGCGCATCGGCGCCAGCGTGGCGATCAACGCGGCCAGGCGCGCCGGAGCGACGGCATCGGCGCCGCCACCGGCCCAGGGGTGGCGGGAGATCGCCTCAACCACGCGCCATGTCGGCCCGCGCCAAGTGCAGCAACCGCAGCGGATAGAACATCCGACCGCACGGCGGCTGAGCTCCGATTGGGGTCGGAGGGAACATAGCATCGACAGAAGGCGCTCGGCAAGAACACAGGGGTGAATCAGGGGACATGAATCAGGGGACAGACCACGTTTTATGGTTTTTTGACCCGCTCAGGGCGGTCGCGGGATAAATCATGGTCTGACCCCCTATTTCGACCCCCTATTTCCCCTATTTCCCCCGGTCCTCCTCCGCGTAGCGGGTAAGGACAAAGCGCTCGCAGGTGCTGCGGTAGGCGGTCGCGGCGCGAGGCGGCGCCTTTCCGCGGGGCGCTGCTGGAAGACGCCCCGTCGCGGCGAGGGCGCCGCTCCCACGGGGTTGCCGCGCGGCATCCTTAGCACTGGGTCGCTGCCGGACGGGGGCATGCGCCCCGTTCGGAACGTTCATGCCGCACGGCCAGACCGCCACCCAGCAAATGTTCGTGCCGGGGTGACATACCCCGTTCCGCTCGGGAGCCGACGGGGACGGACGGGGGTTGCCATTGCACTTCCTGGTCGAAGACATACTCGGGTGACGGTTGCGCCAGGGCCTCCCAGTCGGGTACAGCATCGACCGGCGGGTTGTCCCCGGCGGGCGGGCCGCGGGCCGGGATGATCCTCGGCCGCTGTTCCAGACGCGGCTTTTGGCCAGGGATGGCCAGTATCCCATGGGCGCGGGGAGCGGCCCCTGGGACTACCTCCTCCATCCCTGGAGTCGGCGGCGCATCGGCGGGCTCGCAAGCCGTAGGTGAGGATCCCGCATTCGAGATAGCGGCAACCTCATTGGTCTGACAGGCCCCCTCCACGGACGCTGGCACCCGCTGGCGGTCCCAGTCCCTTTCGCGCGCCAGCGCGAGGTAGGCCTCCAGATGCTCCTGGACCAGACCTTAGAGGACGGTCCGCTCGGGGCGGTGCCGGCCGTACACGGCAGGTCGGCATCTCGGGCGGCGGCCACGGTGCCGCAGGGCAACGACTTCGGTGGGGTGTGGGGACCTGCCTGGCGCTGACCAAGTCAAGCTGTACCCTCGTCTTCCGCTTCTGCCGCGTACTGCTGGTCGGCCGCGGCCCAGTCCTCCGCCAATGCGCGGACCTTCACGTAATCGACCTTGCCGGTGCCGAGCACCGGGACCTCTGGGACCTGGACCAGGACTCGGGGGATGGAGATCTCGGCGATCCCCTCGTGGCGGGCGAAGGCGATCAGCTCCTCACGCCTGGGGTCGGGGCGGGCGGTGACGAGCACGAGCTGCTCGCCCTTCTTGGGGTCCGGCAGGGTGGTGACGGCGTGGGCCTCGGCGGGCCAGAGCTGGGCGACCCAGGCCTCCACCGCGGCCAGGGAGACCATCTCGCCGCCGACCTTGGCGAAGCGCTTGACCCGCCCTTGGATGGTGACGAAGCCCTCGTCGTCTAGGGTGACGATGTCGCCGGTGTCGTACCAGCCGCCGTCGGGCGGCTGGAGCTCGCCGGGGCGGTCGGCCTTGAGGTAGCCGGCCATCACATTGGGGCCCTTGACCACCAGGCGCCCGCCGGCCTCGATCCCGGGCACCGGCTCTAGGCGCCACTCGATCCCCGGCATGAGCCGCCCCACGCTGCCGGCCTTGAACTGCATGGGGGTGTTCATGGCGAGCACCGGGGCCGTCTCGGTGGCCCCGTACCCCTCCATCAGGCGCACCCCGAAGCGCTCGCCGTAGAGGCGGCGGGTCTCGTCCTTGACCCGCTCGGCCCCGGTGCAGACGATGCGCACGCTGTAAAAGTCGTAGGGGTGGGCGAAGCGGGCATAGCCGGCGAGGAAGGTGTCGGTGCCGAACAGGATGGTGGCGTTGGTCCCGTAGACCATCTCGGGGACTATGCGGTAGTGCAGCGGGGACGGGTACAGGAAGACCTTGAGCCCGAACAAGATGGGCAGCAGGGTTCCCGTGGAGAGCCCGAAGGAGTGGAAGAGCGGTAGGGCGTTGAAGACGATGTCAGTGGGGCCGAAGTCGATGCGCGAGGCCACCTGGAACCGGTTGGCCTGAATGTTTGCGTGGCTTAGCACCACCCCCTTGGGGGCGCCCTCGGTCCCGGAGGTGAACAGGACCACCGCGGCCTGGTCCGGGTCGCGCATGCGGCAGGCGAGCCAGTAGCCGAGCTGGGGCAGGGTCCCGCCCAGGAGCCCCACGAGCCTGTCCAGGGGGGAGATGGCGGTGCGCAGGTCCTCCAGGTAGCGGACCTCCACCCCAGCCCCCTCCAGGGCCACGATCAGGTCGCCGAGCTTGCCCATGTCCACGAAGCGGCGCGAGGTCAGCAGCCGGCGGACCTGGGCCGCGCGGCAGGCGAGCACGGCGTTGGCCGCCCCGGTGGAGAAGTTGAGCATGGCGGGGACCCGCCCGTAGGCGTGCAGGGCGAAGAAGGTCACCGCAGCCCCCAGGACGTTTGGCAGCAGCACCGCGACCCGCTCCCCCGGCTCGGTACCCAGGGCGATGCGCCGGCCCAGGGCGAAGGCCCCGGTCATGAGCCGGCGGTAGGAGAGGGGCTTGAGCTCCACGTCCTCCAGCACCAGGTGCCTCGCTCCGTGGGTGTGGCGGGCATCGATGAGGGACTGGAACAGGGTGCGCTCGCGGTCGCTGCTCTCGAACATCATGTCCGTCATCAGGTCGTAGAGCCGGTCGGAGACGTATTGCCGCCGCCGCCGCCCGGTCAGCCCCTGCGGTATTTCGAAGCGCTGGGGCGGAAGGAAGGTCACCGAGATCTTCGGGAACCAGCGGATGCGCACCTTGCCCCGCAGCCGTGAGAAGGGGGTGTACTGGGCCCCCTCCAGGCGCACCGGCAGGACCATGGCTGCGGCCTTGTCCGCCACCAGCCCCGGGCCCTCGTAGACCTTCATCAGGGCGCCGGTGACCGTCAGGCGCCCCTCGGGGAAGATCACCACCTTCTCGCCGCGCTTGACCTCGCCCACCAGGGCGCGGATGGCCAGCGGGTTGGTCGGGTCCATGGGGTAGGTCTTGGCGAGCGAAAGGAAGAAGCGGATCAGGCGCTGCTTGGCGATGTGGGTGTTGATGGCGAAGGTCAGGTCCGCCGGGACATAGGCGGCGATGAGCACCGCATCCAGGAAGGACAGGTGATTGGCGACGATCAGGACCCGATCACCCGCTTGGCGCACGTGCTTGAGCCCCGTCACCTCCACCCGGTAGCAGAGGTCCAGCAGCCAGGCGATGAGGGCCTTGACCAGGGCCCCGGGGAGCAGGCGCAGGATGTAGACGGCTACCACGGCGTTGATCAGGGCGATGAGGAGGAAGACCTGGGGGATGGTCGCACCCTGGGCCAGGGCCAGGGCGCTGAGGACAGCGGCGGCCACCATGAACAGGGAGTTGATGACATTGTTGGCGGCGATGTTGCGCGCCCTGTGGGCCTCGGGGCTGTGGTGCTGGAGCATGGCCTGGAGGGGGACGATAAAGAGTCCCCCCGCCACGGCGAGCAGGACCAGGTCTGCGAGCAGGCGCCAGGAGCCCGGCTGGGCCAGGAAGGCACTGACACCCATCAGCTCGGGCCCTGAGGGGGCAAGGCCGCGGGTCGCCAGCCAGAGGTCGGCGGCAAACAGGGTGATGCCGATGGAGCCCAGGGTGACGTAGGTGGCGTGGACCTCGCCCTTGAGCAGGCGGTTGCATAGAAGGGCACCGAAGGCGATGCCGACGGAGAAGGCGATAAGCAGCAGGGTCACCACCTCCTCGTCTGCCCCGATCAGATCCTTGGTCAGGGTCGGGAAGAGGGACAGGAAGGTCGAGCCCACGGCCCAGAACCAGGAGATACCCAGGATGCACAGGTAGATGACCCGGCTCTCCCCGGCGAAGCGCAGGATGCGCCAGGTCTCGGTGAGCGGGTTGTAGCCGACCACCAGCCCAGGGGTGGGGGGCGTGGTGGCGGGGATGGCACGGCTCGCCCACCAGCCGCCTACCGCCACCAGGACCACCAGGGCCGAGACCAGGGCCGTGCCCCCCGCCGCAAGGATCACCAGGCCGCCCAGCAGGGTCCCGCCGAGGATGGCCAGGAAGGTGCTGGTCTCGATCAGGGCGTTGCCCGCCACCAGCTCGTCGTCGGCCAGGTGGTCGGGCAGGATGCCGAACTTGATGGGACCGAAGAAGGCCGACTGGGTCCCCATGAGGAACAGGACCACCATCAGCAGGGTCACGCTGCCGAGCCAGAAGCCGATCCCGGCCGCCAGCATGATGAAGACCTCCGCGAGCTTGATCCAGCGGGTGAGCAGGGCCTTGTCGTACTTGTCCGCCAGTTGCCCGGCGGTGGCCGAAAAAAGGAAAAAGGGAAAGATGAGGATGCCCCCGGCCAGGACGACCAGGACCCGCGCATCCATCCCGGCGCGCTCGGCCAGGACGTAGGTGATGAGGATCACCAGGGCGTTCTTGAACAGGTTGTCGTTAAAGGCCCCGAGGAACTGGGTGATGAGCAGCGGGAGGAAACGGCGGGTACCCAACAGGGCGAACTGGTTCTTGCGCACGTGGTCCTCCGCCGAGCCGGGTGGGTGAGCCTGAATCCGCCAATGAGTCCGAGAAGGACGCGCATGAACGGGAACGGAAGCAGATCCGTGTCAGAAGCTCCATGGCCGTGTCCATCACCCCTCGGGTGGGCTGCCAGCGGCGCCTGGCTCCTGATGCCTGTTAGCGCTTCTCGTGTTCTTTGCGGACTGACCGCCCTTTCCAGGATAAGGGGTTGTGGTCGGCGGCAGGATACGTGAGCCGGGGGCGGGTGGCGAGCCTTCAGCCAAGCACTGCTGTCCCTGGCCCGCATGGTTCAGGGGGAGGTGCTTGAAGCCGAAAGGCGAAAGCGGTGCGGCCGCGAGCCTCGTGGCCATCGGGTATCATGCCCCTTTGCCGCCCCTCTGACCGCACGATGAAGTATCCCGACATCCTGAAGACCATCGGAAACACCCCGGTGGTGCGCCTCAATCGGTTTCGCGACCACCTCGCCCGCGAGCTCTGGGTCAAGGTGGAGCGCTTCAATCCCTGCGGGTCCATCAAGGATCGACCGGCACTCAACATGATCGAAGACGCGGAGCGGCGCGGGGTGCTGCGGCCCGGGGATACCCTGATCGAGCCCACCTCCGGCAATACCGGCATCGGCCTGGCCATGGTGGCGGCGGTGAAGGGGTATCGGGCCGTCTTCGTCATGGCGGCGGACATGAGCGAGGAGCGTCGGGCCCTGATGCGGGCCTTCGGGGCCGAGCTGATCCTGACCCCCGCCGAGCTCGGCACCAAGGGGGCGGTGGCCGAGGCGCGCCGGCTGGCCGAGGCCCATGGCTGGTTGTTCGTGGGTCAGCACTTCAACCCGGCCAACCCGGACGCCCACGCAGGGACCGCGGCGGAGATCTGGGAGGACTTCGGGACCGGGCTCGATGCCCTGGTCTGCACCACGGGGACCGGGGGGACCGTCACCGGGGTCGGGCGGCGGCTCAAGGCCCAGCACCCCGCGCTGCGCGTCATCGCCACCGAGCCCGCCGAGTCACCCATCCTGTCCCGGGGCATCGCCTGTCGGCACGGGATCATGGGGACGGCGCCGGGCTTCATCCCGGAGATCCTGGATACCACCGTCTACGACGAGGTGGTCCAGGTCACTACGGAGGATGCCTGGGCGACGGCGCGGCAACTGGCCCGCGGCGAGGGCATCCTGGCCGGGATCTCCTGCGGGGCGGCGGTGGCCGGCATGCTGACTCTCGCCAGGCGGGAGGCCTATCGGGACAAGACCCTGTTGGCGATACTCCCGGACACCGGCGAGCGCTACATCAGCACGGGTCTCTGGGGCGAGTGATGGCCGGCGCCGATCCGATCGGGTTGCCGGCGGGCGGCCTGGCCGCGGCCCTGGACGTGCGCATCCGCTCCGCCCTGGCCTGCGGGGCCCTGCGCCCCATCGAGACCGAGCAGGCGGAGATCGAGGACGGGGGGGTGCGGTTCCTGGTCCGGGTGGTCTCCAGCCTGGTCCGCAAGGCGCAGGCGCGTCCCCAGGCCCAGACCGGACCCGCGGTGGACCCCTTCCTGCCACCCGAGCCCGAGCTGACGGTGGCCAGGCTCACCCAGACCCATGTGGCGGTGCTGAACAAGTTCAATGTCCTGAAAAGGCACCTGCTGATCGTGACCAGCGCCTTCGAGGACCAGGAGACCCTGCTCACCCCGGCGGACCTCCAGGCCCTGGTCCTCTGCATGGCGCAACTGCCCGCCCTGGGCTTCTACAACGGTGGGGCCCTGGCCGGGGCCAGTCAGCCCCACAAGCACCTCCAGTTAGTCCCCCTGCCCCTGGCACCGGACGGCCCGGTCCTGCCTATGAGACCCCTGCTCGCCGAGGGCCCGAGGGAGGGGGTGGGGACCTGTCCCGGTCTGCCGTTCCGCCACGCCTTTGCTCGCCTGTCGCGCCCGGTGGCGAACGATGCTGCCCTGGCCGCCGAGACCCATGGACTCTACCTGGAAGCGCTCCGGTCCCTTGGCATCCACGGGGTGCGGGCCGGAGGGGAGGTGCGCCAGTCCGCCCCCTACAATCTCCTGATCGCGGAGGATTGGCTGCTGGCGGTCCCGCGGGTGGCGGAGTGCTTCGGGTCCGTCTCCGTCAATGCCCTGGGCTTTGCCGGGTCCCTGTTCGTCAAGGACCGCGAGCGGCTGGAGGCGGTGCGCGCCGCAGGGCCTATGGCGGTCCTGCGGGCGGTGGCGGGGCCTGCCTAGGCTGCGCTAGACCTCGTAGGCGGTGGAGGCTACCGGGCCACCGCTGCCGGTCCAGTCGGTGTGGAAGCGCTGGCCCGCGGGGGCGTCCACCCGCTCGTAGGTGTGGGCGCCGAAGTAGTCGCGTTGGGCCTGAATCAGGTCCGCGGGGAGCCGGGCGGACCTATAGCCGTCGTAGAAGGCCAGGGCAGAGGTCATGGCCGGCGCCGGGATGCCGAGACCGACGGACATGGCGGCGGTCTTTCGCCAGCCGCGCAGGGCACCTGCGATCTCGCCGCGGAAGAAGCCGTCCTGCAGCAGGTTCTCCAGGGTCGGGTCGCGCTCGAAGGCGGCCTTGATGTCGTTGAGGAACCGGCTGCGGATGATGCAGCCGCCGCGCCACATCAGGGCGACGTCGCCGAGGTCGATCTGCCAGCCGTACTCCCGCGCGGCCTCGCGCATCAGCATGAAGCCCTGTGCGTAGGAGCAGATCTTGGCGGCGTACAGGGCATCGTGGATGTGGGTGACGAAGCTATCCGGGTCCGCCGTGAAGCTCAACCGCTCCTCCGGGAGCACCACGGAGGCGCGTACCCGTTCCTCCTTCATCGCCGATAGGCAGCGGGCGAAGACCGCCTCGGCGATCAGGGTCAGCGGGACGCCCAGGTCGAGGGCATTGATGCCGGTCCACTTGCCCGTGCCCTTCTGCGCCGCCCTGTCCTGGATCTTGTCGATCAGGGGCTCGCCGTCGGCATCGCGGGCCTGGAGGATCTGGGCCGTGATCTCGATCAGGTAGGAGTCGAGCACCCCCGTACCCCAGCGGGCGAAGACCGCCTGGATCTCCGCCACCGAGAGGTGGAGCCCGTAGCGCATCAGGGCATAGGCCTCGGCGATGAGCTGCATGTCGCCATACTCGATCCCGTTGTGGACCATCTTGACGTAGTGCCCGGCCCCGTCTGGGCCGACCCAGTGGCAACAGGGAGCCCCGCCGACCTGGGCGGCGATGGGCTGTAAGATGCCCTGCACCAGGGGCCAGGCCGCTGGGTTGCCCCCGGGCATGATGGAGGGGCCGTGGCGCGCGCCCTCCTCCCCGCCGGAGACCCCGGCCCCGACGAACAGGATCCCGTGGCTCCCCAGCTCCCGGGTTCGCCTGGTGCTGTCGGGAAAATGGGAGTTGCCGCCGTCGATGATGACGTCGCCCGGGTCGAGGAGCGAGACCAGGGCCTGGATGAACTGGTCGACGACCTCCCCGGCGCGGACCATGAGCATGACCTTGCGCGGGCGGGCCAGGCTCTCGACCAACCCCTGGATGGAATGGGTCCCGATGATCCGCGTCCCGGCCGCGGGCCCGGCGAGAAAGGCGTCGACCTTGTCCGTGGTGCGGTTGAATACGGCCACCCGAAAGCCCCGCTCGTCCATGTTGAGGGCAAGGTTCTGCCCCATGACCGCCAGCCCGATGAGTCCGATGTCTGCACCCGTCATGAGAGTCTCCTGAGATTTGGTGATGGGGGCTCGCCGGCTTCGCCCGCTCCGGGGGCTCTGGTCCCCGGATGGCCTTCGTCATTATAGGGTGGGCCAGGGGTGGTGACGGCGGAGGAATGCGGCGTGATCGCATGGCACCACGGCTCGTCACGCCGCCTCGCCTGGCAAGATTGCGAGCGAACGGTGATGGGTTTGCACTTTGGGGCTGAGCTGCGAACGCGGGGCCGCAACCGAGGGGGGTGGCGGGCGAAGCCGAACTGTTGCACACTTCGCCGCCTGTGGGGGGCCGCACGCCGCACACATGCCGTTGTTTTATGGCCTTGCCCCTGGGTCAAGACGAGGTCGCTCCAGCATGACGGGAATACGAGTCGAGTTATGCCTGCCACTGTTTGCGCTCGTCGTTGCGCTGGGGGTAGCGGCGCCGACGTCGTCGGTGGCGCGCGAGCCTCGTAGCTTCGACGAGGCCCTGAAGTCCAACAAGCCCAAGGAGCTGGTCGCCTGGGCCGAGCGCTACGAGCACGGGATCGGGGTTGAACAGCACACCGGGCAGGCCGTGCGCCTCTACTGCAAGGCGGCGGAGAAGGGCAGCGTCGAGGCCAAGTTCCAGCTCGGTCAGATCTACGCCTTCGGGCGCGGCATCGAGCGTGACCCGGAGCTGGCGGCCGCCTGGTTCCACGAGGCGGCCAAGGGCAAGGACCCGAAGGCCCCGGGCATGCTGCGCCTGCTCAAGGTGGACGCCAAGCCCAAGCGCGCCGCGGCCTGTCCGCCGGAAGGCAACCCGCGGGTCTGGGTCGCCGGGCGGTCGCATTCGGCACGCGGCCCCCTGGCCGAGCTGGTCCGGAAGCTGGCCCCCAAGTATGGGCTGGACGCCAATCTGGTCCTGGCGGTCATCGAGGCGGAGTCCAACTTCAATCCCCAGGCCCAGTCCCCCAAGAACGCCCAGGGCCTGATGCAGCTCATCCCGGCGACGGCGGACCGCTTCGGGGTCGCCGATGTCTGGGACCCGGAGCAAAACGTCCGCGGGGGCATGGCCTATCTGAGCTGGCTGCTGAAGTACTTCCAGGGCGACGTGGAGCTGGCCTTGGCCGGCTACAATGCCGGAGAGGGGGCGGTGACCCGCTATGGCGGCGTGCCGCCCTACGCAGAGACCCGCAGCTACGTCAGCCGCATCATTGCCCGCCTCAACTGAGATGCACTCGCCAGGGCCTCCCCCGGAGAACCGCCCCCTGGTCTAGGGCCTGCCGCCCCGATGCCTGGCGGGGCGCCCCGACCCGCGAATCTCAAGGTCCCGCCACTCCCCGGGCTTGAGCCCGCCCAGACCCCAGTCGCCGATGGCTACCCGCACCAGGCGCAGGGTCGGCAGCCCAACCGCCGCCGTCATGCGCCGGACCTGCCGGTTGCGCCCCTCGCGGATGCGCACCTCGATCCAGGCCGTGGGGACCTTGACCCGGCAGCGGATGGGCGGGTCCCGTGGCCAGAGATCGGGGGCCTCCAGGGGGGCAACCCGCGCCGGTAGCGTCGGGCCGTCGTTGAGGCGGACGCCGGCCGCCAGGTTGGCCAGCGCCTCTGGGCTGGGACTGCCCTCGACCTGGACCCAGTAGGTCTTCCACAGCTTGTGCCTGGGGTGGCTGATGCGGTGCTGCAGGGCCCCGTCGTCGGTCAGGAGCAGCAGCCCCTCGGAGTCCTTGTCCAGTCGCCCGGCCGGATAGACCCCAGGCATCGGCAGGTAGTCCGCCAGGGTGTCATGGCGATGGTCGCGGTCTGCGCCCTCCACCGGGCTCCTGCTGAACTGACTCAGCACCCCGAAGGGCTTGTTGAACAGAATCAGTCGAGTCAAGCCCGGCATGCCCCAAAAACGCCCGCAAAGTGTGCGGGTCGACGCACCCCCTCGGGTCCCGCCGCCCCTATTCGGTGCCGCCCCTTCGCCTTTACCAAGGCCGGTTTCGCGGTGGTAGACTCTGGGGCTCGCAGCCCCAGACAACAGGACCCAGCATGGCCTACGACAAGATTCAGCCCCCCGCCGACGGCGCCAAGATCCAGGTCAACGCCGACTTTTCCCTCTCGGTGCCCGACAACCCCATCATCCCCTACATCGAGGGCGATGGCATCGGCATCGACATCACCCCCGTCATGATCCAGGTGGTCGACGCCGCCGTGGCCAAGGCCTACGGGGGTCGGCGTCGGGTGCGCTGGATGGAGATCTATGCCGGGGAGAAGTCCACGCGGCTCTACGGGGAGGACGTCTGGCTCCCGGCGGAGACCCTGGCGGCGGTCAAGGACTTCGTCGTCTCCATCAAGGGGCCCCTGACGACCCCGGTGGGGGGCGGCATCCGATCCCTCAACGTCACCCTGCGCCAGGAGCTGGACCTCTACGTCTGCCTGCGCCCGGTGCGCTACTTCAGCGGCACGCCCTCGCCGCTCAAGGAGCCCGAGCACACCGACATGGTGATCTTCCGCGAGAACTCCGAGGACATCTACGCGGGGATCGAGTGGGCCGCCCGCTCGCCCCAGGCCCAGAAGGTCATCGCCTTCCTCCAACAGGAGATGGGGGTGACCAAGATCCGCTTCCCCGACTCCTCCGGGATAGGGGTCAAGCCGGTCTCCGAGGACGGCACCAAGCGCCTGGTGCGCAAGGCCATCACCTATGCCATCGACAACGACCGCAGCTCGGTGACCCTGGTCCACAAGGGCAACATCATGAAGTTCACCGAGGGGGCCTTCAAGCAGTGGGGCTACGACCTGGCCAAGGCCGAGTTTGGCGCCAAGGAGATGGACGGCGGCCCCTGGTGCAGCATGCGCAACCCCAGGACCGGCCGCGAGATCGTTGTCAAGGATGTGATCGCCGATGCCTTTCTGCAGCAGATCCTGTTGCGGCCCAGGGAGTATTCGGTCATCGCCACCCTAAACCTCAATGGCGACTACATCTCCGACGCCCTGGCCGCCCAGGTCGGTGGCATCGGCATGGCCCCCGGGGCCAACCTGTCGGATTCAGTCGCCATGTTCGAGGCGACCCACGGGACTGCGCCCAAGTACGCCGGCAAGGACATGGTCAATCCCAGCTCGCTGATCCTTTCCGCGGAAATGATGCTGCGCCACCTGGGCTGGACCGAGGCGGCCGACCTGATCATCAAGGGCGTCGAGGGGGCCATCGCCGCCAAGACCGTGACCTACGACCTGGAGCGACTCATGGAGGGGGCCACCAAACTGAGCTGCTCCGGCTTCGGCGAGGCCCTGATCGCCAAGATGTAGGCGAGTCAAAAGGCCGCTGGGCGGGGACCCAGCGGCCTGACGCGAGCACGAGTGGTGTTCCGGGGCCGCGGGCCCGGTCGGGATCAGATCACGCGATTGACCTGGGCCGCATGCAGCCCCTTGGGTCCCTCGGTGAGCTCAAACTCGACCTTTTGCCCCTCCTTCAAGGTCTTATAGCCATCCATGGCGATGGCCGAGTAGTGGACGAAGACGTCCTCCTCCCGTCCGTCGGGCTTGACGAATCCGTAGCCTTTGGCATTGTTGAACCACTTGACAACACCGGTGTTCATTGGCACTCCTCCAGGGGTCCATCTCGTATTTGGTGGCAGTCGTTTGGTGTTTGTGGGCGCCGCTCTCCGTACCCGGCGGCAGACGCCTCAGGACGCAAGTATAGTAACGTGATTTGTCTGGTCAAATTCTGCTCGATCCAGGGGCATGGCGGCGACCGCTCCGCGGGGCTGCCGCGGTCGGGTCAAGGCCCCCGTCGGCCTGGCCCAACGATCATGGCGACGCGCGCCACCCCGCATTATGAAAGGAGCGTGTCTCTGTGATGGTTCCCTCACCCCGGCCCTCGCCCAGAGGGAGAGGGAGGTGCGGAGCGCGCTGCGCGCGACCCTCATGCGAAAGGCTGGCTTGCGGGCCGCGAAATCGCCGCTATCTTAGAGCCGGCCTCGGTGGCCCTCGGCTGGCGATCCGGGCGACGCAGGTCACACGGCCCCTGAATGCCGTGGGTCGCCATGGTCGCTTGCTGACCTCGGCCCCGTTCCAGGAGAGACTCGAAGAGGTGGAGCGCACGGCGCGCGGTTTTCGTCTTAGACTCGGTTATCTATGAGCACGCAGGACCCAGATCGGCACCAGGAATCCGGCCCTTCAGTCGAGGAGGCGCGGCCCAAGCTCAAGCGGCCTCCGCTGTTCAGGGTGCTGCTCCTGAATGACGACTACACCCCGATGGAGTTCGTGGTCCAGGTGCTCGAGACCTTCTTCGCCATGTCCCGGGACAAGGCGACCCAGGTCATGCTCCACGTCCATACCCGTGGGGTGGGCGTGTGCGGCGTCTTTACCCGTGACATTGCCGAGACCAAGGTCTCTCAGGTCACGGACTACTCAAGGAGCCATCAACACCCGCTGATGTGTACCATGGAGGAGGCCTGAGCGCCCCTGCGGGTACGGGGCTGCGACCCTGTTGCCCGCCGACTCGTCTCTCCACACCCCCGTACCGGCCAAGGTCACCATGCTTAGCAAAGAGCTCGAATTCTCGCTGAACCAGGCCTTTAAGGAGGCCCGCGCCAAGCGCCATGAGTACATGACCGTGGAGCACCTGCTGCTGTCGCTCCTCGACAATCCCACGGCGGCCAGGGTGCTGCGTGCCTGCGGGGCGGATGCAGCACGGCTGCGTAAGGAGATTGGCACCTTCATCGATGAGACCACGCCCCTGATCCAGGGGGATACGGATCGGGAAACCCAGCCGACCCTCGGCTTCCAGCGCGTCCTGCAGCGGGCCGTCTTCCATGTCCAGTCGGCCGGGAAGAAGGAGGTGACGGGGGCCAACGTCCTGGTGGCTCTGTTCAGCGAGCAGGACTCCCAGGCTGTGTACCTGCTCAATCAACAGGACATCACCAGGCTGGACGTGGTCAACTACATCTCCCACGGCATCTCCAAGGTCCCCGGAGAAAACCCGGAGGACGAGTCCCACGGCAGCGAGGCCGAGGAGGGGCGCGAGGGGGAAAAGGAGAGCGCCTCGCCGCTCGAGAGCTTCGCCAGCAACCTCAATGCCCTGGCCCAGCGCGGGCGCATCGACCCCCTGATCGGGCGTGGGCTTGAGATCGAGCGCACCATGCAGATCCTCTGCCGGCGGCGCAAGAACAATCCGCTCTTCGTCGGCGAGGCCGGGGTCGGCAAGACGGCCATCGCCGAGGGCCTGGCCAAGAAGGTCGTCGATGGCGAGGTCCCAGCAGTCCTGGCCGACGCGGTGATCTACTCCCTCGACCTAGGGGGGCTGGTGGCGGGGACCAAGTACCGCGGCGACTTCGAGAAGCGGCTCAAGGCCGTGCTGGCCCAACTGCGCCGCCAGCCCAACGCCATCCTCTTCATCGACGAGATCCACACCATCATTGGGGCGGGCTCGGCCTCCGGCGGGGTCATGGATGCCTCCAACCTGATCAAACCCTTCCTCGCCTCAGGGGAGCTACGCTGCATCGGCTCCACCACCTACCAGGAGTACCGCGGGATCTTCGAGAAGGATCGGGCCCTGGCCCGGCGCTTTCAGAAGATCGACGTCAACGAGCCGTCCGTAGAGGAGACCGTGGAGATCCTGAAGGGGCTCAAGCCCCGCTTCGAGGAGCACCACCAGGTCGCCTATACGCAGCCCGCCCTGCGCGCCGCCGCCGAGCTGTCGGCCAAGTACATCAACGACCGCCACCTGCCGGACAAGGCCATTGACGTCATCGACGAGGCCGGCGCAAATGTCCAGCTACGCCCGGCGGACAAGCGCAAGAAGCGCATCGACGTGGCCGATGTGGAGGCCATCGTCGCGAAGATCGCCCGAATCCCGCCCAAGCGAGTCTCGACCTCGGATACCGAGGCCCTGCGCAACCTGGACCGCGACCTCAAAATGGTGGTCTTTGGCCAGGACGAGGCCATCGATGCCCTCACCTCCGCGATCCGCATGAACCGCTCCGGGCTCGGCCAAGAGGAGAAGCCCATCGGCTCCTTCCTCTTCACCGGGCCAACCGGCGTCGGCAAGACCGAGGTCACCCGCCAGTTGGCGCGCATCCTCGGTATGGAGCTGATCCGCTTCGACATGTCCGAGTACATGGAGCGTCATACGGTCTCGCGCCTCATCGGCGCCCCGCCGGGCTATGTCGGCTTCGATCAGGGCGGTCTGCTGACCGAGGAGATCAACAAGCACCCCCACGCCGTCCTGCTGCTGGATGAGATCGAGAAGGCCCACCCGGACGTCTTCAACCTGCTCCTGCAGGTCATGGATCACGGGACCCTGACGGATAACAACGGCCGCAAGGCCGATTTCCGCAACGTGGTCCTGGTCATGACCACCAACGCCGGTGCCGCTGAGACCAGCCGCCGGTCCATCGGCTTCACCGAGCAGGACCACTCGACCGACGGCCTGGAGGCCCTCAAGCGATTCTTCACCCCGGAGTTCCGCAACCGTCTGGATGCCGTGGTCCAGTTCGGGGCCCTGACGCCAGAGACCATCGCCAGCGTGGTGGATAAGTTCATCTTCGAGCTGGAGCAACAGCTCCTGGACAAGCGGGTGGGCTTGATTGTGGACGCCGATGCCCGCGCCTGGATCGCCGAGCAGGGCTACGACCCACTAATGGGTGCACGCCCAATGGCCCGGGTCATCCAGAATCACATCAAGAAGCCACTGGCCAACGAGGTGCTGTTCGGAGAGCTGGCAAGCGGTGGTACGGTGCGGGTGTACGTCAAGGAGACTGGCCTGGCCTTCGAAATCAGCGATCGCAAGCCGCATTGAGCAGCGTATCGGCTATGGCGGCCGACTTGGTGACCCCCGGCGCGGGGCCGTGGGTTCGGGCTCAAACGGCCCGCTCCCGGCGGCTCGGCCGGCCTTTGGAATGGGGCGGTCAGCGGGCGCGGTAGGTGATTCGGCCTTTGGTGAGGTCGTAGGGCGTGAGCTCCACCGTGACCTTGTCGCCGGTCAGTATACGGATGTAGTGCTTGCGCATCTTACCGGAGATGTGGGCGGTGACCACGTGGCCGTTCTCGAGCTCGACCCGAAATACGGTATTTGGCAGGGTCTCGACGACCGTGCCTTCCATCTGAATGACGTCTTCTTTTGACATGGAAAGTCGGGCTGATTGGCTTGGTTTCCGGCTACAAAGCCGCGCAAGTCTAACACAACGCCACAGGCCGCGGGTCTCTCTCGACTTGGTCTTGGGCGTTGACCCCAGGTGACCGGCCGATCGCGTGAGCGCTAGGTTTCACTGCCATCGTGCAGCTCAGCCGCATCCAGGGTGTTCTCAAGTAGGCTCGCGATGGTCATGGGGCCAACGCCCCCGGGGACTGGCGTAATCCAGGCGGCACGCTCGCGGCAGC
>Ga0114939_10001934_pt1 | contig 15957 bp, 14 predicted proteins | sample AshMeaCrysSpring_FD_87196 | JGI IMG/M metagenome (GOLD analysis project Ga0114939, IMG submission 87196) | Groundwater microbial communities from Big Spring, Nevada to study Microbial Dark Matter (Phase II) - Ash Meadows Crystal Spring | ecosystem: Environmental > Aquatic > Deep subsurface >... | reverse complement strand
CATCATCCTGATCGTGGCCTACATGATCCCGGTGGTGTGGATGTCGGTGAAGCCGACCAGCGTGCCGGTGCCGCAGGTCGTCTACGGCTATCAGCTGGAGAAGGTCACCGCTGCCGAGAAGAAGCTGGCAGCTGACCCGAAAGAGCTGGAAGTGCGCGAGATCTTCAAGCAGCGCTCCGCCACCCTGGCCGAGAAGCTGAAGGATCCCGCTGCTGCGCTGGCTGCCGACAAGGCCGCTGCTGAAGCCAAGGTGGCCGAACTGAAGGGGGCCAATGCTCCGGCGTCCGACATCGCCGCCGCCGAGAAGGCGCTGGCGGCGCTGCCCAAGGACGCCGACGCGGCCAAGAAGGCCTGGACGGCCGCCAAGACCGGTGCCGATAACAAGGCCAAGCCGCTCAATGGCATGCCGGCGCACGCCGCCCAGTTCGCGGGTGACCCGAATGGCGACGCCGCCGCCCAGAAGGCCTACGACGTGTCGCGTCGCAACTTCCTGGCGCTGATCTTCTGCCTGATGGTGGGTACCGCCGCGCTGCCGCACATCCTGATGCGCTACTACACGGTGCCGAGCGTGAAAGAAGCCCGCGAGTCCGTCGCTTGGTCGCTGTTCTTCATCTTCCTGCTGTACTTCACCGCTCCGGCGCTGGCCGTGCTGGTCAAGTACGAGGTGTTCACTGTGCTGATCGGTACGCCGTTTGACAAGTTGCCGGACTGGATTGCCGCCTGGAACAAGGTGGATCCGAGCCTGCTGTCGGTGGTGGACATCAACAAGGACGGCATCCTGCAGCTCAACGAGATGAGCATCGGTGGTGACATCATCGTGCTGGCAGCTCCCGCCATTGGTGGCCTGCCGTACGTTGTGTCTGGCCTGGTAGCGGCTGGTGGTCTGGCCGCTGCGCTGTCGACCGCTGACGGCCTGCTGCTGACGATTGCCAACGCGCTGTCGCACGACCTGTACTACAAGATGATCGACCCGAACGCATCCACCGCTCGCCGCGTGACCATTTCCAAGGTCCTGCTGCTGGTCGTGGCGCTGGCTGCTGCCTACGTGGCGGCGCAGAAACCGGCGGACATCCTGTTCCTGGTGTCTGCTGCGTTCTCGTTTGCCGCCGCGGCATTCTTCCCGCCGCTGGTGCTGGGCATCTTCTGGAAGCGTGCCACCGGCATCGCTGCCTCGCTGGGCATGATCACCGGTCTGGGTACGACGTTCTACTACATGGTCATGACCCAGCCTTGGCTGCGTGGCGTGTTCGGCGTGACTTCGCCGGTGCAACTGTGGTGGGACATCCAGCCGATCTCGGCCGGCCTGTTCGGCGTGCCGGTCGGCATTGCCACCATCATCCTGGTCAGCCTGGTGACGCCTGCGCCGAGCAAGAAGATCCAGGAACTGGTCGAGTACGTTCGTTACCCGAACCTCAAGGCCAGCTGATGCGATGCATCGTCTGATCCCGGTGTGACCGGGTTCAGTTGAACGGGCCCGGCCATGCAGATGGCCGGGCTTTTTTCTTGTTGTTGCGATAAGCTTGGTTCAATTCACGACATTCATGGCAGGAGCCACCCCATGACGCAAGTTGCCCCCCACCCTGGCACCACGCTGCTGGCCTCCACGCCCTCCGGCAGCCTGCTGGCCAATTTGCGGCAGGAACTGGCGCGCTACACGCCGTTTTCGCAGATGGCAGCGGCCGATCTCGATTTCTTTCTCACCCATGTGCAGCAGCAGTATTTCGCACCTGGCGAGATTCTTGTGGAGCCCGACAGCGGTGTGGTGACGCAGCTGCTCTACATCCGCCAGGGGGCGGTCAGTGGCAAGCGCGGCTTGGCCGATCTCTCGGGCGGGGCCTTCCAGTACGAGACCGGCGACCTGTTTCCGATCAGTGCCGCGATGGCTGGGCGCGCCGTGACCGCAACCTACGAAGCCACGGCGGACACCTTCGTGCTGGCCTTGCCCACCCCGCACATGCAGACGCTGGCGCAGAAAAGCGTGCCGTTTGCCGACTTCCTGAACCGGCGGGTGCTCAAGTTCCTCGACCTGTCGCGCCAGGCGTTGCAGGTGGCCTATTCGTCCCAGACGCTGGCCGAGCAATCGTTGGAGACGTCGCTGGGCGAGCTGGCGCGCCGTACGCCCGTCACCTGCCGACCCGACACGCCCTTGCGCGAGGCCTTGACCGAAATGCACCAGCGCCGCGTCGGCTCCATGCTGATCACGGGCGAGCGGGGGGAGGCGCTGGGCATTCTGTCGCGTGACGACATCCTCGGCCGGGTGACGCTGCAGGCGGTGCCGCTGGAGACGCCCATCCGCGAGGTGATGGTGCATCCGGTGCATACCCTGACGCACGAGCACACCGCCGAAGACGCGGCCCTGATGATGAGCCGGCTCACCATCCGCCACGTGCCCATCACGCGCGATGGCGTGGTGGTGGGCATCGTGTCCGAACGCGACCTGTTTGCCATGCAGCGACTGAGCCTCAAGCACGTGAGCAACGCCATCCGGCTGGCGCAGGACGTGGACACGCTCAAGCTGGTAGCGCAGGACATCCGCCGCTTCGCCCGCAGCCTGCTGAGTCAGGGCGTGCAGGCGCGGCAGCTCACGGCGCTGATCAGCCACCTGAACGACGTGTTGACCGAGCGGTTGCTGGAGATCAAGGCCGCCCAGCACGGCATCGAGCTCGCGCCCTTGTGCTGGCTGGCGCTGGGCTCGGAAGGCCGCAGCGAGCAGACCATCGCCACCGACCAGGACAATGCGCTGATCCTGCCCGACGGCATCAACGCGGTACAGCGCCAGCAGGTGCTGGCGTTTGCGCGCGACGTCAACGAAGCGCTGGACGCTTGCGGCTACCCCTTGTGCAAGGGCGGTGTCATGGCAGGCAACCCCGCGTGTTGCCTGACGCTGGCTGAGTGGCGGGAACGCTTTGCGCAATGGATCGAGCAGGGTGCGCCGCAGGATCTGCTCAATGCCAGCATCTATTTCGATTTCCGTGCCCTGGCGGGGGATGCCACGCTGGCGCAGACCTTGCGGTCGGAGGTCAACGCCCGCGCCCAGCAGATGCCTCGCTTCATGAAGCAGATGGCGCTCAATGCGCTCACGCGGACGCCGCCGCTGAACTGGATGGGCGGTATTGCAGCTGACGACCAGGGGCAGATCGACCTCAAGCTGCAAGGGACATCCATCTTCGTGGACGCGGCGCGCCTGTATGCGCTGGCCAACGGCATCCAGGCCACCAACACGCGCGAGCGGCTGATGGCGGTCGGCCCCATCCTCGGGGTGACGGCGGCGGAGTACGAGGCCTGGGTGCGGGGCTTCGAGTTCCTGCAGATGCAGCGGCTACAGATCCAGTTGCAGGGCGCGGCCGAGGCCGAGCAGCCTAACCATATCGAGGTCAACACGCTCAACGACATCGACCGGCGCATCCTCAAGGAAGCCTTCCGTGTGGCGCGGACCTTGCAGCAGCGGCTGCAGCTGGACTACGAGAGGTGAGCCATGGGCCTGTTTGACTGGCTGGGTCTGGGCGGGCGAGGCGGCATGGCGACCAACGAGAATCGCTGGGTCATGCTCGACGTCGAGACCAGCGGGTTGGACCCGCACCACGACCGCCTGCTGGCGATTGCCGCCATTGCCATGCGGGTGGACTGGGCACAACGCCGGCTGACCATCGACCTGAGCGACAGCTTCGAGGTGGTGCTGCGTCAGGAGCAGGTGACGGCCGCCAAGGACAACATCCTGCTGCACGGTATCGGCGTGCAGCGCCAGCGCGAAGGCATCGAGCCGGAGCGGGCGCTGGAGGCCTTTGCCGGCTTCGTCTGGAACTCACCCTTGCTGGCTTTCCATGCGGCGTTCGATCAGGCCATGATCACGCGCCACACCCGCATGCACCTGGGGCGTGCCTTGTCCAACCCCTTGGTCGACATCGAGCACCTGTGCGCCGTGACGCACGAGAAGGTGCGGGCCCGTTCGCTGGACGAGTGGATGGACCATTTCGGCATCGAATGCGCAGTGCGGCACCAGGCGGCGGCGGACACGCTGGCCGAATGTGAGCTGCTGCAGCGCGTCTGGCCGCGCGTGGCGGCCCAATGTGGCTGCTGGCGCGATGTCGAGCGCCTGGCGCGGCAGCAACGCTGGATTGCCCGCGCCTGAGGGGCGGGCGACGCCCGGCCGGTGGGGTGGCTGAGATCGCCACGCTTCCCGGAAGATGAAAAACAGTCTATAATGCGCGGTTCCACCTTGCTGCACCCCGTCAGACGCCGGGGGCGGCTTATCTGCCCGCATGGCGGGTCATCCACAAGGAGTGTCAATGCGTCACTATGAAATCGTCCTGATGATCCATCCGGATCAGAGCGAGCAGGTTCCCGCCATGCTCGAGCGCTACAAGGGCATGATCACCGCCGGCGGCGGCAAGATCCACCGCGTTGAAGACTGGGGCCGTCGTCAGATGGTCTACATGATCAACAAGCTGGCCAAGGCCCATTACCTGTGCCTGAACATCGAAGCCGACAAGGCTGTGATGGCTGAACTCGAGCATGCGTTCAAGTTCAACGATGCCGTGCTGCGTCACCTGACGGTCCAGAAGAAGAAGGCCGAGACCGGTCCCTCTTCCATGATGAAGACCGTCGAGCGTGAAGACGCCCGCAAGGCCCAGCAGGCGGAATTCCAGGCCTGATTGACCATCCGCGAGGAGTGAATCCCAGCGCCAACCAGCTCATCCTGACTGCCTGTATCGCCGAGGTGGCCCCTCTGCGCTACACCCCGGCCGGCGTGCCGGCCCTGGACCTGAAGCTCGAACACGAGTCGATGGTGCCGGAAGCAGGACAGGACAGGCAGGTGAAGGCCGGCGTCAAGGCGGTTGCCTTCGGTGCCCTGGCCGAACGGCTTGCGAAGCAGGCCATAGGCAGTGTCTGGCGGTTCAGCGGCTTTGTCGCCACCCCTCGCAACGGCAAGATCCTGGTGTTCCACATCCAAGAGTTCAGTCAAGATTAAACAGGAGGCCCCATGGCCACGTTCAAGAAATTCAACAAAGACAAGCGTCCGAAGCGCAACACCCAGTCGCTGCTGTTCAAGCGCAAACGCTTCTGCCGCTTCACCGTTGCCGGCGTCGAAGAGATCGACTACAAGGACATCGACACGCTGCGTGATTTCATTGCCGAGAACGGCAAGATCATCCCGGCTCGTCTGACCGGCACCCGCGCCATCTACCAGCGCCAGCTCAACACCGCCATCAAGCGCGCGCGTTTCCTCGCGCTGCTGCCGTACAGCGACCAGCACAAGATCTAAGGAGTAACGACCATGCAAATCATTCTGCTCGAGAAGGTCGTGAACCTGGGCAACCTGGGCGAGATCGTCAAGGTGAAGGACGGCTATGCCCGTAACTTCCTGATCCCGTCGGGCCGCGCCCGCCGTGCCACCGAAGCCGCCAAGGCCGAGTTCGAAGCCCGTCGCGCCGAACTGGAAAAGGCCGCCGCCGCCAAGCTTGCCGAAGCCCAAGCTCTGGGCGAGAAGCTGGCCGGTACCACCCTCAAGCTGACCCAGAAGGCCGGCGTGGATGGTCGCCTGTTCGGTTCCGTCACCAACTTCGACATCGCCGAAGAGTTGGCCAAGACCGGCTACAAGGTGAGCAAGGCCCAGGTGCGCATGCCCAACGGCCCGATCAAGACCATTGGCGACAGCACCGTCAGCGTGGCACTGCACACCGACGTGGTGGTCGACATCAACATCTCCGTGTACGGCGAGACCGCCTAAGCGATCTTCGCTTTCGCGCAAAAGCCGCCAGGGCTGGTCTCTGGCGGCTTTTTGTTTGCCGTGGGTCGCCCGCACCCATACATGAAATTACACAGATTACCCACAGGCTGGGGGGCAGTTGTCCCCAGCATGTTCCTCGACGCTCGCGTAGCCAGGGCGTAGCATTACGGGTTACAAGGAAAACACCATTCATGTCCGCCGTATTGACCCCCGTAGACGAAGACTACGGTGCCGACCGCCAGGTGGCGCAACTGCGCGTGCCGCCGCACTCCATCGAGGCCGAGTCCAGCGTGCTCGGCGGCCTGTTGCTGGACAACGGTGCCTGGGACCGCGTCAACGACCTGCTGGCCGATGGCGACTTCTACCGCTACGAACACCGCCTGATCTACGCTGCCATGGCGGCGCTGATCAATGCCAGCAAGCCGGCCGACGTGATCACCGTGTTCGAGCAGCTGCAGAGCCAAGGCAAGGCGGAGGAGGTCGGCGGCCTGGCCTACCTGAACTCGCTGGCGCAGTACGTGCCCAGCGCCGGCAACATCCGCCGCTACGCGGAGATCGTGCGCGAGCGCGCCATCCTGCGCAAGCTGGTAGCGGCCAGTGACGAGATCGCCACCAATGCCTTTAACCCGCAAGGGCGGCCGGTGGCGCAGATCCTGGACGAGTCCGAGCAGAAGATCTTCAACATCGGCGAGGAAGGCTCGCGCATGAAGCGCGGCTTCCAAGCCATGGATTCGCTGGTGGTGGACCTGCTGGACCGCGTGCAGGAGATGGCGGACAACCCGAACGACATCACCGGTGTGCCCACCGGCTTCTACGACCTCGACCGCATGACGGCCGGCCTGCAGCCGGGCGATATGATCGTGCTGGCCGCGCGCCCGTCCATGGGCAAGACCGCCTTTGCCATCAACATCGCCGAGCACGTGGCACTCAACGAAGGGCTGCCGGTGGCAGTGTTCTCGATGGAAATGGGCGCGGCCCAGCTGGCGGTGCGTATCGTCGGCTCCATCGGCCGCATCGACCAGGGACACCTGCGTACCGGCAAGCTGACGGACGAGGAGTGGCCCCGCCTGACGGAAGCCATCGAAAAGCTGCGCAACATCTCGCTGCACATCGACGAGACCGCCGGCCTGACTGCCAGTGAGTTGCGCGCCAATGCGCGCCGGCTGGCGCGCCAGTGCGGCAAGCTGGGCCTGATCGTGGTCGACTACCTGCAGCTCATGAGCGGCTCCAGCGGTGACAGCGAGAACCGCGCCACCGAGCTGGGCGAGATCTCGCGGGGCCTGAAGATGCTGGCCAAGGAGCTGGGTTGCCCGGTGATTGCGCTGTCGCAGCTCAACCGCAGTGTGGAGCAGCGCCCCGACAAGCGCCCGATGATGAGTGACTTGCGCGAATCCGGCGCTATCGAGCAGGACGCCGACATCATCATGTTCATCTACCGTGACGAGTACTACACCAAGGACGCCTGCAAGGAGCCGGGTGTGGCGGAGATCATCATTGCCAAGCAGCGTAACGGCCCGACCGGCACCGTGAAGCTGGCCTTCCTGAAGCCGCTCACGCGCTTTGAGAATCTGGCCGCTGGTTACGGCAGTGGTGATTTCTGATTGAGTGAAATTAAGTGAAATGGTGCGTCAACGGAGTCTGGAATGCTGGTCGCTGACCAGATAGCCGCTGATGCATTTACGAGGGTTGGCGCCCTCGGTTGCGTGCTCGCCAAGCACGCTCAAGGTGATGCAGTAGCAGCCGCTGGGCGGATAACTGATGCTGTTGAGCCGGGTTCTGGGGCATTCGCGGTAAGCCTGGAACAAGCGCCCGGCATGGCGCTTTATAAATGCCAACTTTCAAACGTTGGCGTGCACGCCGGCACTGAATAAAGGCTACGCCAATGTTCAAGCTGACGTTGCAGGTAGGAAAGAGTTTTAAGGTAACCATTCAGGCTTCCGCCGCAATGGTTCTTATCCTTCTTTCCGTACTTGCTTAGTGTGGGGCGGGTGGACTTCGGTTCACCCGCGTCACTTATTCGGTTCACAATAAAAACGGGGCCTAGGCCCCGTTTTTATTGTGCTGTCAGCTCTGTTTTCTATAGCACTTCCGAGGCAAAGTCGGCCAGGCGAGAACGTTCACCGCGCGCCAAGGTGATGTGGCCGCCGTGCGGCCAGCCCTTGAACTTGTCGACGGCAAAGGTCAGGCCCGAGGAGCCTTCGGTCAGGTAGGGCGTGTCGATCTGCGCCAGGTTGCCCATGCAGATGATCTTGGTGCCTGGGCCGGCGCGTGTGATCAGCGTCTTCATCTGCTTGGGCGTCAGGTTCTGCGCCTCGTCGATGATGACGTACTTGTTCATGAAGGTGCGGCCGCGCATGAAGTTCATGCTTTTGATCTTGATGCGGCTGCGGATCAGCTCGCTGGTTGCGGCGCGGCCCCATTCGCCGGCACCGGTGTCGGTTTTGGACAGCACTTCGAGGTTGTCGTCCAGCGCGCCCATCCAGGGGCCCATCTTTTCTTCCTCGGTGCCGGGCAGGAAGCCGATGTCCTCGCCCACGCTCACGGTGGCACGGGTGACGATGATCTCGGTGTAGCGGCGGTCGTCCAGCACCTGGGTCAGGCCCGAGGCCAGCGCCATCAGCGTCTTGCCGGTACCGGCAGTGCCGGTGAGGGTGACGAAGTCCACCTCCGGGTCCATCAGCAGGTTCATGGCGAAGTTCTGCTCGCGGTTGCGCGCCGTCACGCCCCAGACGGCGTTCTTCAGGTGGGTGTAGTCCTTCAGCGTCTTGAGCACCGCCGTCTTGCCACGGATCTCCGACACACGCGCATACAGGCTGGGCTCGCCCGGCGCCTCGAAGTAGACGAACTGGTTGATCAGCAGACTGGGCACGATGGGGCCGTTGATGCGGTAGTAGGTGTGCTGGCCTTGCTGCCAGCTCTCCACCGTCTGGCCGTGGGTGGTCCAGAAATCCGCCGGCAGCGCCAGTGAGCCGGCGTAGAGCAGGTCACCGTCGTCCAGCGTCTTGTCGTTCTGGTAGTCATCGGTGGCCAAGCCCAAGGCACGCGCCTTGACGCGCATGTTGATGTCCTTGGACACCAGGACCACCTCGCGTGGCGCGTACTGCTGGCGCAGCGCCTCCACCACACCCAGGATCTGGTTGTCGGCCTTGCCCTGCGGCAGGCTGGTGGGCAGGGTGTAGTTCAGCGGCTGGGTCTGGAAGAACAGCTTGCCGCCGGCCTCGCGGTGACCCGTGCTGTCGAGCTTCAGGCCGGCGGCGATGTCGGCGCCCTGTGCGTCGGCCAGCGCGTCGAGCAGGCGACTGGTCTGGCGTGCGTTGCGGGCCACCTCGGTCATGCCCTTTTTGTGGCCGTCCAACTCCTCCAGCACGATCATGGGCAGGAAGATGTCGTGTTCCTCAAAGCGGAACAGGCAGGTCGGGTCGTGCATCAGCACATTGGTGTCGAGCACGAACAGTTTGGTCGGGCCGCCGGGCTTGGCCTTTTTCGACCGGGTCGTGCTCTCGGGCAGGGGCGGGGCGACGTCCGGGGTCTCGGCTGCCTTGCTGCGGGAGGGTTTGGTGCCGCCGCCCCGGGTCTTGCGTGCCGTCACGCCCGGCGCTGCCTCGGCAGCGATACCACCGCCATGCTCGAACAGATCACGGGCCTGGGGGGCTGTCGGGGCGGGAGAGGTCTCGAAGGCGGCAGCGGTGCCGCGCGATGTCCGGGGCTTGCTGCGGGCCGGGGCGTCAAAGGCTTCTGGGGACAGCAGGGCTGCGCGCTTGGTGGGGGCGGGGGGCAGGGGCATGGGGAATCAGGCTCGCAAAAAAGTTACCGGATGCCGCCGAAAAAGCAAAAAAGCCGCCTGGCAAAGCTGGGCGGCTTTTCTCGGATGACGCAGTCACTGAACTCAACGGCATAAAACCATTATGCACGAGCCTTGCGACGGTGGAATGGCTGTTGCCGCAAAGCATCAGCCTCAGAAAATTCAGGCGGCTGCAGCGGCGGCCTTTTCGGCCTTCTTCAGCGCCTTGACGGCTTTCAGTACCTCATCCACGTGGCCCGGCACCTTGAGGCCGCGCCATTCATGCTTGAGGATGCCATCGGGACCGATCAGGAAGGTGCTGCGCTCGATGCCCTTGACCTTCTTGCCGTACATGATCTTGTTCTTGACCACGCCGAACATGTGGCACATCTTCTCTTCGGTGTCGGCGATCAGCTCGAAGGGCAGTTCCAGCTTGGCCTTGAAGTCGTCGTGGGACTTCATGTTGTCGCGCGAGACGCCAAACACGGTGGCGCCGGCCTTCACGAAGTCCTTGTACTTGTCACGGAACTGCATGGCTTCCGTGGTGCAGCCCGGCGTGTTGTCCTTGGGGTAGAAGTAGAGGACCAGCGTCTGACCGAGATGGGAGGTGTTGGAAACCTTGATGCCGCTGGTGGCGTTTGCTTCGAATTCCGGAATGGGTTTATTGACAACGATCGCCATATGCCTTCAATCTCGTGTGACAGAACCTGTCATGTGCAAGGCCGGGGTTTGTCCGTGACAGCTCGGATTTCGTCCCCGACTCAATTTATCAATTTTACCTTGAAAACGATAACCTTGCCGGGCGCTGCGCTAAGGGCTTTCCAGTAGCAAGGCGGCTATGACGTGTCGGCCTTCGCCCGCAAGGATGTTGTAGGTGCGGCAGGCGGCTGCCGTGTCCATGGTCTCGACGCCGATGCGCTGTGCCATCAGCGCCTGAAGCCACGCAGGACGCGGAAAGCGCAGTTGCTGGCCGCTGCCGAACAGCACCAGTTCGGGCTGCAGTTCGGCCAGGCGGGCGAAGTGCGTCGGCCCCAGCGCGTCGAAGTGCGTGCAGTCCCAGGCGAAGCGCTCGCCACGCGAACCGACCACCAGGCTGGTGGTGAATTTTTCGCCGTTCAGGGCGATCCAGTCCGGGCCGTAGCCGCTGATGGTCTGGACGTCTGATTTGTCGGGTTGGAGTTTCATGAGAGAGGGCGAACTGTGGTCAAATTATAGGTTTCGCCTCGTTTTACGCCGCCCGGAGGGACTTTGAAGACCATACGCAAATCGGACAAGCTGGCTAATGTCTGCTACGACATCCGCGGCCCCATCATGGACCGTGCCCGCAAGATGGAGGACGAGGGGCAGAAGATCATCAAGCTCAACATCGGCAACATGGCGCCGTTCGGCTTCGATGCCCCGGAGGAAATCCAGCAGGACATGGTGCGCAACCTGCCGAACTCGGCCGGCTACTCCGACAGCAAGGGCATCTTCGCCGCGCGCAAGGCGGTGATGCACGAGACGCAGAAACAAGGCATCAAGGGCGTCACACTGGACGATATCTACCTCGGCAACGGGGCCAGCGAGTTGATCGTCATGGCCACCAACGCGCTGCTCAACGACGACGATGAAATGCTGGTGCCCGCGCCCGACTATCCGCTGTGGACGGCGGCGGTCAGCCTGTCGGGCGGCAAGCCGGTGCATTACCTGTGCGACGAGGCAAATGGCTGGATGCCCAGCTTGGATGACATCCGCGCCAAGATCACGCCGCGGACCAAGGGCATTGTGGTCATCAACCCGAACAACCCGACCGGCGCGCTGTACTCGGATGACTTGCTCAAGGGCATCGTCGCCATTGCGCGCGAGCACGGTCTGGTGATCCTGGCCGACGAGGTGTACGACAAGGTGCTGTATGACGGCGTCAAGCACACCCCCATGGCCACGCTCAGTGGTGATGTGCTGACGCTGACCTTCAACTCCCTGTCCAAGGCCTACCGTTCCTGCGGCTACCGTGCCGGCTGGATGGTGCTGACCGGCGACAAGAAGGCGGCCAAGGACTACATCGAAGGCCTGAACATGCTCACCAACATGCGCCTGTGCCCGAATGTGCCGGGGCAGTACGCGGTGCAGACCGCGCTGGGCGGCTACCAGAGCATCGACGATCTGGTGGCCGAGGGCGGGCGCCTGCGCCGCCAACGCGACTTGGCCTATGAGCTGATCACCGCGATTCCGGGCGTGAGTTGCGTGAAGCCCAAGGCGGCGCTGTACATGTTCCCGCGCTTGGACCCGGCGATCTACCCGATCAAGGACGACAAGCAGTTCTTTCTGGAGCTGCTGGAGGAGACCAAGGTCATGCTGGTGCAGGGCTCGGGCTTCAACTACCCGGACAACCAGCACTTCCGCATCGTCTTCCTGCCGCATGAGGACGATCTGCGCGAGGCCATCAACCGCATTGCGCGCTTCCTGGAAGGCTGGCGCAAGCGGGCCGGCACCGAGGAACTGGCGCGCTAGGCGGCCTGAGCCGCAACGAGATTTTTGCAAGAGAAGAAAGCAGTGATGAAACCGATACAAGTAGGCCTGTTGGGCATCGGCACCGTGGGCAGTGGTACCTTCAACGTGCTCAAGCGCAACCAGGAAGAAATCCAACGCCGCGCTGGTCGCGGCATCGAAATCACCATGGTGGCTGATCTGGACGTGGCGCGTGCGCAATCCATCGTCGGCGCCGACGTGAAGGTGGTCAACGATGCCCGCGCCGTCATTGCCAACCCCGAGATCGACATCGTGGTCGAACTCATCGGCGGCTATGGCATCGCCAAGCAGCTGGTGCTGGAGGCCATCGCCGCCGGCAAGCACGTGGTCACTGCCAACAAGGCGCTGCTGGCCGTGCATGGCACCGAGATCTTCGCCGCTGCGTCGGCCAAGGGCGTGATGGTGGCCTTCGAAGCGGCGGTGGCCGGTGGCATTCCGATCATCAAGGCGCTGCGCGAGGGCCTGACCGCCAACCGCATCCAGTGGATCGCCGGCATCATCAATGGCACCACGAACTTCATCCTGTCTGAGATGCGCGACAAGGGGCTGGACTTCGACGTCGTGCTCAAGGAAGCGCAACGCCTGGGTTACGCCGAAGCCGACCCGACCTTCGACATCGAGGGCGTGGACGCCGCGCACAAGGCCACGCTGATGTCGGCTATCGCCTATGGCATTCCGGTGCAGTTCGACAAGGCCTATGTGGAAGGCATCACCAAGCTGGGCGCGCAGGACATTCGCTACGCCGAGCAGCTGGGCTACCGCATCAAGCTGCTGGGCATCACCAAGCGTACCGCCAAGGGCATCGAGCTGCGCGTGCACCCGAGCCTGATCCCGGCCAAGCGCCTGCTGGCCAATGTGGAAGGCGCGATGAACGCGGTGGTGGTGAACGGCGACGCCGTCGGTACCACGTTGTACTACGGCAAGGGCGCAGGCTCCGAGCCGACCGCCAGCGCCGTGATCGCCGATCTGGTGGACATCACTCGCCTGCACACCGCCGACCCGCTCAACCGCGTGCCGCACCTGGCCTTCCAGCCGGACGCCATGAGCAATGTGCCGGTGCTGCCGATGAGCGAGGTGGTGACGAGCTACTACCTGCGCCTGCGCGTGGCCGACGAGGCTGGCGTGCTGGCCAAGGTCACCGGCATCCTGGCCGAGGCCGGCATCAGCATCGACGCCGTGCTGCAGCGTGAGGCGGACGAAGTGGGCGGTGAAGGTGCCACATCCACCGACCTCATCATCCTCACGCACGACGCGCGCGAGGGCACCATGAACGACGCGCTGGCCAAGCTGCAGGCGCTCAAGACCGTGCTGGCGCCCATCGTGCGCATCCGCAAGGAAGAGCTGGCCGGATGAAGTACCTCAGCACCCGCGGTCATGCGGACCGCAAGCGCTTCTGTGAGATCCTGCTCGAGGGCCTGGCGCCCGACGGCGGTCTGTACCTGCCCGAGTCCTACCCCCAGGTCGACGACGCCACGCTCACTCGCTGGCGCAGCCTGCCGTATGCCGATCTGGCCTTCGAGATCCTGTCGCTCTACATCGACGACATCCCGGCGGACGACCTGCGTGCCATCTGCCGCAAGACCTACACCGCGGAGGTCTTTGGCACCCCGGCCATCGTGCCGCTGAAGAAGCTCGAAGACGGGCTCTACCTCGAAGCCCTGTCCAACGGCCCCACGCTGGCCTTCAAGGACATGGCCATGCAGCTGCTGGGCAACCTGTTCGAGTACGAGCTGCGCCGCCGCGGCGAGGAGCTCAACATCCTGGGTGCGACTTCGGGCGACACCGGCAGCGCGGCCGAATACGCCATGCGCGGCAAGCAGGGCGTGCGCGTCTTCATGACCAGTCCGCACGGCCGCATGAGCCCGTTCCAGCAGGCGCAGATGTTCAGCCTGCAGGACGCCAACATCCACAACCTGGCGATCAAGGGTGTGTTCGACGACTGCCAGGACATCGTCAAGGCGGTCTCCAACGACCACGCTTTCAAGCGCCAGTACCGAATCGGTACCGTCAATTCCATCAACTGGGCGCGCCTGGTGGCCCAGGTGGTGTACTACTTCGCGGGCTACTTCCAGGCGACGAAGAGCAATACCGAGAAGGCGAGCTTCACCGTGCCCTCGGGCAACTTCGGCAACGTCTGTGCCGGCCACGTGGCGCGCATGATGGGCCTGCCGATCGACAAGCTGGTGGTGGCCACCAACGAGAACGACGTGCTCGACGAGTTCTTCCGCACTGGCATCTACCGCGTGCGCGGCAGCGCCGACACCTTCGAGACCTCCAGCCCGTCGATGGACATCTCCAAGGCCAGCAACTTCGAACGCTTTGTGTTCGACCTGCTCGGACGCGATGGCGCCAAGGTCAAGGCCCTGTTCGGCGAGCAACTGGGCAAGACGGGGCGGTTCGACCTCAGCGCCGATCCGGCCTTCGCCCAGGCGCGCGCCCGGTACGGCTTCGTCAGCGGCAAGAGCACCCATGCCGACCGGCTGGCGACCATCCGCGACACCTTCGAGCGTCATGGCGTGATGATCGACACCCACACCGCGGACGGCGTGAAGGTGGCGCGCGAGTACCCGCAGGCCGGCGTGCCGATGATCGTGCTGGAGACCGCGTTGCCGATCAAGTTCGCCGCCACCATCGTGGAAGCGCTGGGACGCGAGCCCGAGCGGCCGGCCAGGTTCGAGGGCATCGAGAAGCTGCCCAAACGCGTGACGGTGCTGGATGCCGATGTGCAGGCTGTGAAAGACTACATCACTGCACATTGCAAGTGATTCTGGCATCTGGCCCATGCGGAGCGGGTGTGAGTAGCTATCAAAAATGTAGCATTCTGAGGGGCCGGCGATGAAGGTCGTCGGCTTCGCAGGCTACTCGGGCGCTGGCAAGACCACGCTGGTGGAGCGCCTGATCCCGGCCTTGAAGGCGCGCGGCCAGCGTGTTTCGGTGGTCAAGCATGCGCACCACAGTTTTGACATCGATCACCCCGGCAAGGACAGCTGGCGCCATCGCGAGGCCGGTGCCTTCGAGGTGGTCATCGCGTCCCGCCAACGCCTGGCGCTGATGCGCGAGTTCGAGCAACCGGTCGAGCTGACCGTGCACCAGCTGATTGCCGAGCTTTATGACGGCGTCGACTGGGTGCTGGTCGATGGTTTCCGTGACAGCAATCTGCACAAGATCGAGGTGTGGCGCGCTGCCGCGGCCAAGCCGGCGCTCTATCCGCACGATCCCTTCATTGCCGCCATTGCCACCGAACTGCCAGCCCAGCTGCCGCATGCCACCGGCCTGGAGGTGCTGGACCTGAACGACGCCGAGGCCCTGGCCGAGTGGCTGCTGGCCCGCGGCGCACGCTTCGACTACAGTCCTGAGCTCTACACCGCCTGAACACATGAATGCACCCCGAGCCCCCCTCAAAGCGCTGGACGATGCGCTGGCCGAGCTGCTGGCCCATGCCGAGCCGCTACCCGGCATCGACGAGGTCACCACCTTCGACGGCGACGGCCGCGTCCTCGCACGCGACATCGTCTCGGCGCTGCACGTGCCGCCGCAGGACAACAGCGCCATGGACGGCTACGCCGTGCGCTGCGCTGACGTCACGCCCAGTGCGGTGCTGCCGGTGTCGCAGCGCATTCCCGCCGGTGCCAGCGGTACCCCACTGCAGCCAGGCTCGGCGGCGCGCATCTTCACCGGCGCGCCGGTACCGGCCGGGGCTGATGCCATCGTGATGCAGGAAGAGTGCGAGGCGCTGGCCGAAGGCACCCAGGTGCGCATCAACGCGCAGCCGCGCGTCGGTCAGTCGATCCGCCGTGCCGGCGAAGATGTCACCCGCGGCGCGGTGGTGCTCTCGAAAGGGGAGCGTCTCACGCCCGCTGCGCTGGGTCTGGCGGCCAGTATCGGCATGAGCACCTTGCCGGTGACGCGACGCCCGCGCGTGGCCTTGTTTTCCACCGGT
>Ga0114939_10001933_pt1 | contig 15967 bp, 16 predicted proteins | sample AshMeaCrysSpring_FD_87196 | JGI IMG/M metagenome (GOLD analysis project Ga0114939, IMG submission 87196) | Groundwater microbial communities from Big Spring, Nevada to study Microbial Dark Matter (Phase II) - Ash Meadows Crystal Spring | ecosystem: Environmental > Aquatic > Deep subsurface >... | reverse complement strand
TCAGACATCTCACGCCCTCTCAATCCTGTGGATTGAATTGGTTGGAGATGCCTTCATCATTGCCCGCTCCCTATCCCCACCCTATGAGTACATTGAGGGTGGGGACTTCCGCGTGACGTTAAAAGTGATGTCCCAGGTTATGAGAATTATCGTCAGTGGTGTGGTGACTTGTTGCAGGCTTTAGCCTTCCAGATGATGCAGGGTACAACACCCACAGAATTACGCTTGCAAATTCCCAAACAGGAAGCGGAAGATATCCTCACCCAGTTTCTCCAGCGCGAGAAGTTTGATAAACCCCGCGACTACGCGAAGCGCTGGTTAGAAGACTTGTTAGAGCATCATCTCATCGCTACGGTAGGACAGCAAAAGATTGAATTTCAACACCAGTTGGTACAAGAATACTACGCTGCTGAATATTTGTTGCGACTTGTACCCAGCTTGAGCGATCGCAAGCTGCAACGGGATTATCTCAATTATCTCAAGTGGACAGAAACTATAGCGCTAGTGTTGGGGTTGATGGAGGATGAAGCGCAAGCCTTGCGGATGGTGGGGTTAGCGTTGGATGTTGATTTGATATTGGGTGCTAGGTTAGCGGGGGAGGTGAAGCGGGAGTTTCAGGAGAAGACTAAGAATTTTATTGAACAACTTCAGATTCCTCTAGAACATAAAGCTTGGCTTTCTAATTTCTCATCTCAAACTGTTGCTGATACAAGACAAGAGTTTGAGGAAGATTTTGAAGAACATATGATAGAGATTGGAGCTTATCTTCCACATTTTGTTGGGTATGAAGATGGCATACCAGTAGTAGAGTATGGTCCTCGTCAGAATAAAAATGAAAATATTTATCAGCCCGGAAGTATTATATATGAATACCAAAAAACTCAGGATAAACAATTATTATTTTCCCTACTTCAAGATTTGAAAAATCAAGACTATATGATTCGCTTGAATGCTGCTCATACCCTAGGTATAATTAGGAGTGAGGCAACAGTTGATGAATTAATACAAGCATACAATGCTGAGTTTTCTGGGTTTATTTGCAATTGGGTAGTTCGCATGGCTATCATAGCAGCGTTAGAGGAAATTGGCAGTGAGAGAGGGATACCTACGTTGCGTGATGCTTTGATGAATGAGGAAAATTTTTCGCTCAGGAACGGAGCAGTTAATGCATTATTTAAAATCGGCAGTGATGCAGTAGTGCCTATTTTAATAGCAGCACTAAACGATGAAGAGTGCTATGTTCGCGAGAATGTAGTTGAAGTATTAGGAAAAGTTGCGAATGAACAGGCTATTTCCGCCTTGAAAATTAGTTTGTATGACCCAGAATACGGAGTTTTTTGGAGAATAGCAGAAGCATTAAATAAAATCCAAGAACGCTGCAAATTTTATAATCATGAAATTTTCCACTCTCCCCCTGTAGAAGAGGAAGCATCTACAGATTTATTAAGTAATAATCGAATTATCAATGTTTACCCTCAAACTCTAACTATGCAAGAACCTACTAATAATTTAAATTTCCATGCCCCTGTTGGTGCTGTTAATACGGGAACTGTTCAAGTTAAAGGTACACTAAATCAAGCTGCCACTCAACACAACTACGCACCAGAACAAAAACAAAGTCTCGCCGACGCAGCTAAAGAAATTCAAGCTTTATTGACGCAACTTTCGCTAAATTACCCCACAACAACACCAACCGAACAGCAACAGTTAGTCGCTAAAGTTGATGAACAAGTCAAAACAAATTCCCACCTGAGAGATATTCTCCTAGCAGGCGGTATTGAACTAATAAAAATCCTCTGTCCCCCACTGGGTATCCCCATCGAAATGGGTAGAAAGTGGCTAGAAACTGCTGAACGTAGCAAGGGAGGGTAATAGGCTGGCGGTTATAAACCGCGTCTATTACAGATAAAGCTCACCTATGTGCTAAAAGCGCACACTTCGTGAATGTGGGTTTAAATACCTCTACAGGTGGTAGCAGCGGTTTTATGGATATTTAGTTTGTCGTCAATACCAGTCGGCGATCGCTAGTCCTGGAACCCTGGAAAACTCCTTGACATTGTGATTGACACTCCCCGGTCTAAAGACACGGGGATTCTTAAGACATTGCTGCCTTAATATCCTGATTGCTCAGGTTCCCAGGCTCAACACGTTTGCTTTTTAAGCGTGTTGATATCTCCTTACGATTTTTCGGGCGTTTAGGTTCCGCAGAGTCCCCACGTACCATATCAAATGCTCTATCTCTGATGGTTTTAGCTGCACCAATATCAGCGTGTTCTATGTGCCCACATTTAACACAGATGAATTTTTCACCATCCCTGTTTGACTTATCAATATGCCTACACTTACGGCATTCTTGGCTAGAGTGTTTTGGATTAACCTTAATTACAACCTTTCCTTGCTTTTCAGCCAGATACTCAATTTTTAAAGTTAAATCACCCCAACTTGCATCAGCGATAGACCTATTCAAAGCTTTCTTTCTTGATTGTCCATTGTTTAAGAATCTACCAGTTGATGAGTCTATTTTGACTTTGCAACGCCTCATCATACCGGATACGTTTAAATCCTCAATAGCAATAGCATCAACATTTCTAGAAACAATTTTACTAGCCACTTTCCACTGATAAGCTTGACGTTTATCAGTGATTTTTTTATGAAGTCTGCCTACTTTTTGAACTTCTTTCTTGCGGTTAGCACTACCTTTATTTTTGTGGTTAATACGCCGTTGACGTATTTTTAAAGCTCGTTTAGTTTTTTTATTGGTTGCAAATCTTGGATTATCAATTTGATGGTTATCAGAAAGATGAACCAATTTTGTTAAGCCTAAATCACAACCAATTATTGATTGAACGTCAGTTAATGGTTTAGCAATATAATCTGGTACTGACTTGTCTTCAATTCTTAACGATACATACCATCCATCTTGACGTTTGCGGATTGTCGCAGCTTTGATTACAAATCCATTGGGTATTGGTCTAGAATTGTAAAATCTTATCCATCCTAATTTGGGTAGATAGATTTTATTTTTCTGTACCTTAATACCCATCTGGTAGGTGAAAGATGTGAAATTAGAGCGATTCTTGAATTTAGGAAATCCCCTGCCATCAAAAAAGTTCTTATAGGCAATATCTAGGCGTTTTACATTCTGGTGCAATACTGTTGAATCAATACCACCATACCAAGGTCTAGCTTTTTTTAGTTCTGGTAATGCAGCATCTTGAATCATACCTGCGCTACGGCGTTTGTTATCTCCAGAATTTTTCCAGGGTTCCCCTGTAGCCCCGTTCTTGCTAACAAAACAGGTTAACGGGCAAGCTTCAGACTTAGTTTTGATATCACAATATTCACCGATAATAAATTGTTGAGCATATTGGGTTAAACGGTCATTAAGACACCAATTATAGTGACTTCTGAGCATATCTACCCAATTACTCATTTTTGTTGATTGTGCTGTATTTGGTCTGAGTTTGTATACATAGTTTGTTAGCAAGGTTAATCACCTCCTTGTGTTTTCACCTCCTTGTGTTTTCACCTCCTTGTGTTTGCTTAACTTTTTATATAGTATCATAAATGTACAAACAATGTTAGACATTTATGAAAACTAAAAGATTAGGATTCCGTTTATCCGAACGCAGGTATCATAAGTTGTTGTTATTATCTGTTGAACAAGATAGAACCATGTCTAGTCTTGTTGAAGAATGGATAGATTCTTTACCCGAACCGAAAAAACAAAACGTTACTGAGTCCTAAAGGACTTAAGGCAGCTTTCAACACGCAGCCTAAAGTACGCTTGGACGGCGCTGTGCGCCTGTTCCTCAAGGGCTTTCAGCTAGCCTTTCTTGTAACAAGAGTTGCTCCCAGTGCTACGGCTGTTCCCGCAATCAAAACATCTATCTGACCGATGGGAGTTCCTTGCTGCTCTAACTGGGCACGAATTTCAGCAGCAGCAACAGCAGCATCTTGATCGAATGGAACTAGATTAACTAGGCTCAAAAGTTGCTGAAGTTGTTGGGTACGTTTTGCAGGTGAACTAGATTTAGCAATACCGACTTGCAACTCAAACAAAACTACCGTCGGAATACAAATTTCCTGAGCAGATACGTTAGCAAAGTTTTGAGCAACTTGTCCTTGACCTTTAAAAAAGTAAATCAGAGTATTGGTATCCAAAACGTACATCTAGAGGCTCTCCCGTAGGATATCTTGCCCTGATTCCGCACGAATGTCTTCTAAGGTGGGAAAATCTTCCCCCCAAGTTCCAGCAAGAGAATAAACAAATTCTGCCCAAGGAACAGCAGTTACTGTGTCGATGGGTTGATTAGCATCTTGGTATTTAGCACGAATAAATTCCGCAAAAGTCAGTATCTCGTTGGCTTGGTCTTGAGGAAGAGATTTAACGAGTTCGTAAATCTGTTCGGCGATGGTCATAATAGGATTCAAGATAAAGTGCCGTAATTAATTGTGCAACTGGCTTCATCAAAGCGACAAGCGACTTTCAGAACGGCTGGTGGTTAGAAACCGCTTCTACACAGACAAAACCCACCTACGTGGGTTTAAATACCTCTACAGGTAGTTGCAGCGGTCTTATGGATATTGGTTTGTCATCAATACCAGTCCGCGATCGCAACTTCCGCCACAAAGTACATAATAAAAGTCCGCCTACGCGGACTTTGTTTGTATGGTTCCGCGAATTCTATTCGCCCTAACTCGATTACTCCGTAGCCTCCGCAAACTTCTCAAACCGCATTATCTGCACCGGATGGGGTGTTTCTTCCAAAAACTGTTTAAACCCCCTCGGAAGGGCAAATAACCGGGCATACAGACGACTTTCTAAGACGACTGGTGGTTCGACAGGCGTTTTCCAATTAACCCAGAGCTTTTTACATAAAGAAATCGTCAAACCATCGGTGCTAGGAGCAACCAGAGTAGCTACAGCTTCCACAAAATCCCCTTGCTGGGATGTTCCCATGTGCTGGTATCGTCTGGTGGTGATGAATTGTTCACCATGTTTCACTATCGCATCCAGTTCCGGTGCAAAAGTAACCTGCAAACGCACACGTTCGTTCGCAGCCACAATCCACTTGGGCTGTATTACAGTCGTATCAGTCATATAATTGACGTATTGATTGAAACTTTTGTCCGCATTTTGCGAACGGTTACTTTATCAAAGTACCAAATGTTTGCAAAATGCGGACGTTTATTTTGTGATTTTGTGACATAACTTAACGAATGACAAGAGCAGGAAAGGCACTCAGACAGGTACTGCAAACTTATGGTATTAGTCAAAATCAGCTAGCTGTGGCAATGGGAATAGGACGTTCCGTTGTCAACGGATGGGTGAATGAGAATAGAACACCATCCTCAGAAGTTGTGCTAAATGTACGAGATGCCTTACGTTTAATTAACTCAGAAGCAGCAGAGGAGTTTATCAGACTTTACCTTGAAGGATAAGTCTACATGGCAAAAGCAGGTAAGGCACTCAGGCAAGTATTAGAGATGTATAGTATTACTCAAGCTCAATTAGCCTCAACAATGGGTATAGGACGTACCGTTGTAAATGGATGGGTACTTGAGCGTAGAATCCCATCCTCTGAAGTAGTACCAGAAATTCACAAGGCCTTACAGTCAATTAATGCAGAAGCAGCAGAGGATTTTATCAGGCTTTACCTGGAAGGGTAGTAACATATGGCAAAAGTAGGTAAAGCATTAAAACAAGTATTAATTTGTGGAGTCAATCCACCCATCCACGCATCCACGCATCCAAAATCATCTGACTTATGACCATCACTACTCAACCTCAGTTAACCTTAGAAGAATTTCTCAAACTCCCAGAAACTAAGCCAGCATCAGAGTTTATCGATGGAGAAATTATTCAAAAGCCTATGCCTCAAGGTGAACACAGCCGATTACAAGCTAAACTTTGCACTGTGATTAACCAAATCACAGAAGCGCCAAAAATTGCCTATGCGTTTCCAGAATTACGCTGTACCTTCGGTGGTAATTCTGTAGTTCCTGATGTAGCTGTGTTTCGCTGGCAAAGAATTCCGCTACAAGCATCTGGGAGAATTGCCAATCGCTTTGAAATTCATCCAGACTGGTCTATTGAAGTTCTTTCACCAGACCAGAGACAAACAAAAGTATTGAAGAACTTATTGCATTGTAGCCGGAATGGAACTGAATTAGGCTGGTTAATCAACCCAGAAGAAGAAAGTATTATTGCTGTTTTCCCTGGTCAAAAAATCGAAGTTTTTACCGATAATAATCAGTTACCAATTCTCAAGGATGTGGAGTTAGAATTAACCGTTGAGCAAGTTTTTAGCTGGTTGAATTTTAGTTAAAGTCAACGTATGGTAACTTTACCAGATTTCTCTGATAGTAAAGGGTCGATATACCGTATTACTTAAAAAATTGGAGGTGGAGATTTGGCTTATTAAATTAACCCCATGCATGAATGCACAGGGTTAATTTCAGGAAAATTTGCGGTTTTTTTTCAGCTAAATGAATTTAAGGTTTGATTGTTTTGTGCCGATGGTTATTAGTAGACTAAATACGACTGGTCACGTTTTTTTCGACCTGTACTAGCGACTGGAGTTCTCGACTAGAGCCTTGTCATTTCCCGGATACGCCACGAACCATCTTGGCGAACCAAATGATACTTGACGCGCAAGCTTTCGTCATAGGATCTGTCTTGGTTCTTTTGAGCGTTGTCGTAGACTTCTGCTACTTCGTTAACCGTAGCTACTACTTCTGCTTTATCTGCGTCTTGATTGCTGGTGGAAACAGATTCTATCTTCACATTGTGTTTGAAAACCCGGTAGCGGTTATTTTGTTTATCTTGCTCAGCAATTTGACGCCATTGGGATAAAGATGGATCGACGAGAATATCGTTTAAGCTAGCGGTATTGTGACCGGAACCCAAAGCAGCGGATTTGCTAGATAGCCAAGCCATAATCACATCCTCTGCCGTCTGTTCATTCAAAGGACCAGTGGAGGCTAGCATTTTAGAGTTGGAATCAGGAATTGGCACTGGGGGTCGATTCAGTTCCACTTGCAATTGTTCACCTTTTAGGGAGGGTGCAGGAGAAAAAGCCTCTTTAAACCATCCAAAGGCAGCTGCTATTAACAGCCACAAAATCACAAAGCCGACTAAACCACCAAATACTAGCCAGACAATGCGTGTTTTGGTGTCCATCGAACTACCAAAAGCGCGGATAGCAGCAGCACCCTGACCGAGAGTAGAGGAATCTTTTTGTGAGCGACCAATTTGAGAGCGTGAGCGTCTTCTCGATCTGGCTGAGGGACGGGCTGTAGTTGCGGTAGAACCGTTGGTCGAGTTAGTTACACTGGGAATTCCATTCTGATAGGTATCTCGGTAAGTGTCTTGGTAAGTGTCTCGGTAAGTGTCTCGGTAAGTATCGCTAGGGAATGCTTCACTATCAGCGATTGGTTCGTCAGTTATCGACGGAGAAATATCATCTGGGTTAGTAACACTGTCAGTAATAGCAGAGAACCTAGAATAATCTTCCCCTCTTAAAGGCGTGAGATTTTGGCGTCCATTTTGTTCAACGAAACTGCGAAAACGTCCACGGCTATCACTTCCGAGAGTGCTACTGCGAGAACGGTTGAGGGGGTCTTGAGCGTAATAATCCGACTCTGGTGACATCACACCCCACTCAGTGGTAGTCTCGGCTTCAGAAGGTAATTCCTCTAGATAAAGTTGAACTTGGGGGTCAGCGAAATAATCCTTGAGCGAGGCTTCTTGGGAAGCCAAATCACGAAAATGGGGGAAAACTTCATTTTGTAACCAACGTTCGCCATAAAGGCATAATCCTGGTAACAAATCAGGGGCACCTTGAGAATTTTCCCGAATAAAAGCTAAGGGTTCGTATTCTTGACTTAATTCCAGAGCGCGGCTGGCTTCTTCAGTTTGCCCCAAAAGCAAAGCACATACAGCCTGTTCTAGATGCACATCTTGGCGCTTACCCAAGGGCATGAGCATGTGTTTAGCTTGACGAATCAAAGCCGGTTGGCGTTGAGCAAATCCCCTGGCTAATAGGGCATAAACTGCCAGATAAGTAGCAACTGCTGAAGGACGTTTACTTTCAACTTCAAACAGTTTCTGCTGTTCTTCAGCAGTTAAGTAACTTCGTAGTTGCTGAATAAATCGCAGAAAGTCGTCAATACTTAATCCCGATTGGTCGTCACCTGTGCCATCAATGCCACCCCTTTCTTGGAGGATGGTTTGCAATAACTGCATACCTTGACGGCGTTCGTTGACATTTTCTTCTGGTAGTGCTAGTAATTCCAGAATCCGATAGGGGCGTAGTTTGTACAGATCCCCCTGAATTTCACCTCGAACACTCACGAATAGTCCTTCCCTTAATAACAGTTCTTGACCTGTGTCCAAGGATAAAGCTGCATTTTCGTATTGACCTTGCTGCCATTGCTCACGACCTAATTCTAAACAAGCCAGAGCAACGGTTAACACAATATCTGCCCTAGCAATCGAGGATTCGCTCTGGTCTTCGCTCTCTAGTTTTGCCAAGGATGTGGCGGTTTTGGAATTGGTGCGACTAGTGAGATAGGGACGACCTAACTTTAGTACTAGTTCGTATTCTCCTAACTCTTGCAGCAGCAGCAGAGCGCCGACAAACAGATCGTCAGCAATTTCGATGCTCGGTGTCTGGGGGTCAATAGCATCAGTTTCAGCTTCTTGACGACCTTCTCGAGTAGAAACGCGATTAATCACCTCTCTACCAGTAGAAGTACCACCTTGGTTATAGTTTTGTTGTGCCAGATAAAGCTCATCGTAAGCATTGCGTTCCTCTGGATTTGATAGCACAGCATAAGCTTGTTCTAGGAGTTTTTTCCTAGCTGCGATCGCCGCTTCGGAATACTCGCGTCGCGGTAGTTGCACAGAGCGATCGCGATAAGCGACCTGCAACTGTTCATCACTAGCCGCCAACGGCAGTCCTAAAATCCGGTAGTAATCGAGCGGAATTCGCACAGTCTACTTCCCCTGAAGCCTAGAGCAACACAATTAACCTACTATCAATTTCCCATGCCAGCTAAACCGTGCCATCTATGATATCCTGTTGTTTCCACTCCAGAAGTGTGTTCCGCAACAAGTTTAATTCAGCTTACTTTATAATTAGGCTAATCTTTTCAATTATGCCGTTATACTGATTGACTTGGCTTGCAGAATTTACAATAAATGATGCATACCCCTTAAGCAAGTCAATTGGTACGGATAGCCTAGCGCGTGGGCGAATGATATATTAGCCACTGCTCGTACTGGAAATCAAGTCAACTGATGGATAAAGTTCTGAGTCCTGGGTCCTACGAGACGCCGTTAATCCCCTCTGTAATGAATTTTAGGCGTACTAATTCAGACCGCCCGTCGTGAGTATATTAAACCTATGAGCAACAGTTATGTTTTAGCACTCCCTGTTAAGAGTTCCCTGTTAAGAGTTCCCTGTTACCGACTTCTGCAAGAAGTCTATTGTTAATTGACCAATCACTAATGACTAATGACTTACTTTGATTTTTGTCGCCCCTAAACGCTATCTTTTTGATGAATTAGCGTTTTATGAGCAAGAATTATCTAGAGGATAACGCTAAGTATTACCACTGAGGATAATCTAACAGAATGGATCAAGATAGAACATTACCCGTATTTGACCCGGCTACTGCCAAAATTACTAAAGAAGAAGGTTTGCGGCTTTATGAAGATATGGTTTTAGGTCGCACCTTCGAGGATAAATGTGCCGAAATGTACTACCGAGGCAAAATGTTTGGTTTTGTCCACCTGTACAACGGTCAAGAAGCTGTGTCTTCAGGGGTGATTGTAGGGGCTATGCGTCCAGGGGAAGACTACGTTGCTAGCACCTACCGTGACCACGTTCACGCTCTCAGCGCTGGTGTACCTGCTCAAGAAGTCATGGCAGAACTATTCGGTAAAGCCACAGGTTGCAGCAAAGGACGCGGTGGTTCCATGCACATGTTCTCTGCTGAACATCGCCTTTTAGGTGGTTACGCCTTCATCGGCGAAGGTATTCCTGTGGCTGCGGGTGCGGCTTTTCAAAGCAAATACCGTCGCGAGGTCATGGGTGATGAAACATCCGACCACGTGACCGCTGCTTTTTTTGGCGATGGCACCTGTAATAACGGTCAGTTCTTTGAAACCTTGAACATGGCTGCTCTGTGGAAACTACCCATCATTTTTGTTGTTGAAAATAACAAATGGGCAATTGGGATGGCTCACGAACGTGCCACTTCTGACCCCCACATTTACAAAAAAGCCAGTGTATTTAACATGGTGGGTGTGGAAGTAGATGGGATGGATGTCCTCGCTGTCCGGGAAGTCGCTCAAGAAGCTGTGCGTCGCGCTCGTGCTGGTGAAGGTCCGACTCTGATTGAAGCCCTCACCTACCGCTTCCGGGGTCACTCCCTCGCTGACCCAGATGAACTACGCTCGAAAGAAGAGAAAGAATTCTGGTTTTCCCGTGACCCGATTAAGAAGTTCGCCAATTACTTGACGGAGTATAACCTGGCGACGCAGGAAGAACTCAAAGAGATTGACAAGAAGATTCAAGCAAATATAGAGGAAGCTGTCAAATTCGCTGAAACCAGTCCTGAACCCCCAGCTAGCGAGTTGTATCGCTTTATCTTTGCCGAAGATGAGTAGGGGGATTAGGGATTAGGGAACAAAAGGAGGACAAGCAGGACACTGCTGCCTTGTCTCTCCTCATTCCCAATTACCCTATGACCGATTACCGATTACCGATTACCGATTACCGATTACCTAAAAGCTGTGTTTTCTATATCCCTGCAACAAAAACAATACAAAACCTATATCCTCAACGACGAAACCGCGAATTCTCAACTAGAAGTTGTCCCAGAACGCGGTGGTATCATCACCCGGTGGTCAGTCCAGGGGAAAGAGATTCTTTACCTCGATGAGGAAAGGTTTGCTAATCCAGAATTAAGTGTGCGCGGTGGGAATCCGATTTTGTTTCCCATCTGCGGTAATTTACCGAATAATACTTACACTTATAATGGAAAACGTTATACCTTAAAACAACACGGTTTTGCCCGTGACTTGCCTTGGGAAACTGCTGGTGAGGTGACTCAAGAGGGAGTTCGTCTTAAACTGTTTCTCAATAGCAATGAGCAAACCAAGGCGATTTATCCCTTTGACTTTCAACTGGGCTTTAAATACAGAATCGAAGGAAATACTTTACACATTTACCAGCAGATTACAAATCTCTTAGATGAACCGTTACCTTTTTCTTGTGGGTTTCATCCTTACTTCCTCACCCAGGATAAAACCCAGCTAGAGTTTGCAATTCCATCTCAGGAGTACACAAACCACAAAACTGGGGAAATCGTGCCTTTTAGCGGCAATTTTGACTTTAGCCAAGATGAAATAGATGTGGCGTTTAAGCAGCTAAGCGGTAATTCCGCTTCTGTTACCGACCACAGCCGTCGCTTAAAGCTGACGCTGGAATACAGTGATTTCTATTCCACTCTGGTATTTTGGACTTTGAAGGGTAAAGACTTCTACTGTTTGGAACCTTGGAGTGCGGCTCGTAACTCTATAAATACGGGTGAAAACCTGACTGTGTTAGAACCAGGGGCTAGCTACGAGACATCTGTGAAATTAACAGCAGATTTTTTCTAAATACCTCTTTACAAAGCCTTGGGTCTGTGTGTTATAGTGATAAAGTTGCGAAAAACAGAAAGCGCAGCGGGTCGCTAACTCAACGGTAGAGTACTCGGCTTTTAACCGATTAGTTCCGGGTTCGAATCCCGGGCGACCCATATTTATTGTAATTGCTCATAGTTTAGCAAATTGTTATGTCCGACTACGTAGCTGTCAAACTTCACGGGCGTTCCTATTTATGCTTTCTACTTGATTGATACAAGTGTCTAAATAAACTTGCATCGCTACTGGCATAATTCTTTGTAAATCTTACCTTTTAAAGCTCATCCGCCTGAAAGATAAGTTGGTGTCATAATATAAAGTAATAATTACTACTTTATTAAAGTATTTTAAGTTGCATTAATAACTTGTTAAGTTGCCTTGGCAATTTAAAAATATATGTGCAAATTATACATATCCACTAGTTGGTTATAAGTAGGGCGCCGACAGGTTAGCTTCCCCCATCTGACTGTGATGAAGTGGAATCCCTACCGGAAAACTCACAAACATAAGGAGTGTTAAAAATGAAATTACATAGATGGATTAGTGCGATCGCCGTGTTGATCGTTGTCTTTAGCGTGGCACTGATTGCTAGTCCCTTCTCTGCGGTGGCTGCTCCAAGTAGTTATCAGTTGACATGCTCAAGTATTTCTCTTAAGGGGAATGTATTATCAGCCACTTGTAGAAGAAGAGATCAATCACTCAATAGCACTTCCATAACCTTGAAAGGGATTGAAAATATTGATGGCACCCTCAAGGTACTTGATCCAGGTAAAACTGCTAACTTTGACCTGACTTGTACTAGTACTTCTATTAGGGGAGATATAATTTCTTCCCAATGTCGAAAGATAAATCGTGAATTTGTACAAACCAGTACACGCATAAATGGCATTGAAAACATTGATGGAGTATTGAAGTACACAAGTAGCCCAGCATAGTTCATCTGTTGGTTGTAACATTTAAAAATTGACTCGGTACGGATTGGCGTAAAGAGTCAATTTTTGTTGATTAGCATTGTCAACATCGTCATAGCTGTGTCTGAGTAACCTAGTAAAGGCTCTACGTTGACCATGTGCGGTACAAAGCTAGCAAAGACCCTAGCAGTGGGTAGTTTACTGTACAGCAGGGCATATTTATTTATTTGTTAGCTATGGCGCAAACTTTTTTAACCTAAACACCCATCACTAGATATAATTTCCTATAAGCCCAAAATATCTTAAGATTAGCGTAACAATTGCGCTCTTCTGGACTGACTCGCTGACAACCCATTTAGGAGGACTATCTATGGCGCTCGTACCAATGCGGCTGCTGTTGGATCACGCGGCTGAAAACAATTACGGCATTCCCGCTTACAACGTTAACAACTTGGAGCAGATTCAAGCAATCATGCTGGCTGCCCATGAGACAGATAGCCCTGTAATTTTACAAGCATCTCGCGGTGCCCGTAAGTATGCTGGTGAAAACTTCCTGCGTCACTTGATTTTGGCTGCGGTGGAAACCTATCCTCATATCCCCATTGTCATGCATCAAGATCATGGTAATGCTCCTTCTACCTGCTATTCAGCAATTAAAAACAACTTCACCAGCGTCATGATGGATGGCTCGTTGGAAGCGGATGCTAAGACCCCCGCAAGCTTCGAGTACAACGTCAATGTTACCCGCGAAGTTGTGAACGTAGCTCATTCTTTGGGTGTCAGCGTTGAAGGTGAACTTGGTTGCTTGGGTTCTCTAGAAACTGGTGCGGGTGAAGCTGAAGATGGTCATGGTTTTGAGGGTACACTCGATCACTCCCAGTTGTTAACTGACCCCGACGAAGCAGCTGACTTTGTGGAGCAAACCCAAGTGGATGCTCTGGCTGTTGCTATCGGTACTAGCCACGGTGCTTACAAGTTCACCCGCAAACCGACTGGTGAAATTCTGGCTATCAGCCGGATTGAAGAAATTCACCGTCGTCTACCCAATACCCACTTGGTAATGCACGGTTCTTCTTCCGTACCCGAAGATTTAATCGCTATCATCAACCAGTACGGCGGTACTATTCCCGAAACCTACGGTGTACCTGTAGAAGAAATTCAAAAAGGTATCAAGAGCGGTGTACGTAAGGTAAATATCGACACCGACAACCGTCTGGCAATCACTGCTGCTGTTCGGGAAGCTTTGGCTGCAAATCCCAAGGAATTTGACCCCCGTCACTTCTTGAAGCCTTCCATCAAGTACATGCAGAAGGTTTGTGCTGACCGCTATAACCAATTTAGCACTGCTGGCAACGCTAGCAAAATCAAGCAAGTTTCTCTCGATGACTTTGCTGCTAAGTACGCTAAAGGGGAACTAAGCGCTAGCACCAAGAAAACCATTGTTGTTTAAATTTTAGATTGAGGATTTGAGATTTTAGATAGAGTCAGGTTAATCTCAAATCCAAAGTCGATGAGCAGGTATAATACCTGCGCTCCGAGGTGTTAAGAAATGCATGGCCTTGATTTGGTTTCTCCCCAGTCAAGGCATTTTATTTGACGGTCAGCAAGGTCTTCATCGCGGCTTTGTAGTGTCCGGGTAAGTAGGGGGGTAACACTTTACCTCCCCCCTACGATTGCTTTGGCTTCTATCTAATTAACTGTTCAAAACACTACACAAATACTCGATTTTGTAAAGAGGGCATTTGACGGCGGACTTGTTCTAGGCGTGCAGGGTTAATTTCTGCTAAGGCAAATCCTGGTTTGTCGCCAGCATCGGCTAAAATATTACCCCAAGGGTCAATAATCATGGCGTGTCCGTGGCATTGGCGCATGGCGTAGTGGATTCCGGTTTGGGCAGGAGCGATGACGTAGCAGGTATTTTCTATTGCTCTGGCTTGTAGGAGGACTTGCCAGTGGTCTTTGCCAGTATAAGCTGTGAAGGCTGCGGGGATAAATAACACCTCGGCGCCTTTATGGGATAAGTGGCGATAGAGTTCGGGGAAGCGGACATCGTAGCAGATAGAAAAGCCGAGGTTGCCGAATTCCTCGGAGAAGTATACTGATGGTAATTGACCACCAGCTTTGACGGTATTTGATTCTTGGTAAGTGTTGCCGTCGGGGACGTTAACATCAAATAAATGGACTTTATTGTAACGAGTTAATTCTTCACCGTTGGGACTTACCAGCAAGGCTGTGTTGTGAGCTTTACCTGTCTGTTCTGGGCCTGGAAAGCCGCCACCCAAAATGGTAATCTGAAAACGCTGAGCCATTTGTTTGAGGAATTTTTCGCTCTGTTCAGAAATGATGGCGGCTTTGGCAAGTTTGTCTTGTTCTTCGCCCAAGAAAGAAAAGTTTTCTGGTAAACCAACTAATTGAGCGCCTTGACGGACTGCAAGTTCTATGATATCTTCTGCCTGAATTAGGTTTTTTTCTAAGTCAGGGGTACTGGTCATTTGAATAGCCGCAGCAAGATAGGTTTTCATAGCTCGAATCGAAATCAGCGGGATAGATTATCAAAAATATATCTTTTGTGGCAAAGTTTGGTAGTGAAATAAAAATTTGGATGGGAAAAATAGCAATGTCATCTATCGAAGGGTAGTTGACGGTCGATAAATCAACCTCACGGGAGAAGGATGTAGGAAAGCCTTGGGGGTAGGTTGAAGAAAAATCTTATTGAATAGCTAAAGTGGATATTTCTGTTTTTATCAAAACCTTTCTGGCGGTTTTTGTGTTGGCGGATGCATTGGGGAATGTACCGATTGTTTTGGTACTGACTAAGGGGATGGAACCAGAACAAAAAAATCGCGTGATTGACAAGGCGATTGTGGTGGCAATCGCTTTGCTGTTGGGGTTTGCTTTTGGTGGTAAATTTATTTTGCAATATTTGGACATCAGCATGGGGTCTTTACAGATAGCTGGGGGGTTGCTGCTGTTGTTGATTGCAATGGAAATGTTGCAGGGGGAGTTGGATACCCCAGTTATTAACGAGGGGAAGGATGTAGCAATTACACCCTTGGCTTTGCCTTTGTTAGCGGGTCCGGGGACGCTTTCCACAGTGATGTTGTTAATGTCAGAATCTGGTAATGCTCATCTGAGTGTGGTACTGGGAATTATGGCAGCGATGTTTGTTACTTGGGTGATTATGCGTCAAGCAATACATATTGATAAGTTGATTGGTGCAGAGGGTGCGGTAATTGCAATGAGGTTGTTGGGGTTTCTGTTGGCTGCTTTGGCGGTGCAGATTGCGAGTGAGGGGATTAAGGAGTTGTTTTTGAGTTGAACCTGGCAACGGATTTTGTAGCGGATGAAGCGGATA
>Ga0114939_10001932_pt1 | contig 15972 bp, 29 predicted proteins | sample AshMeaCrysSpring_FD_87196 | JGI IMG/M metagenome (GOLD analysis project Ga0114939, IMG submission 87196) | Groundwater microbial communities from Big Spring, Nevada to study Microbial Dark Matter (Phase II) - Ash Meadows Crystal Spring | ecosystem: Environmental > Aquatic > Deep subsurface >... | reverse complement strand
TACACGTTTTTATTCATTTTTTATTTTCTAGACTGTTTCTTCTTCCAGTCCAGCAGCCACCCATATTCCATCCAGAATGGCCTGTATCGTTTGTTTGTTCCATCCATAAGATTTTGCGTCAAGACCCAGATTTCCCATAGCAACGGTAAGATCTTCTCCCATGCTCATGAGAAAATTTTCTGCTGCCACCTTTTTGACATTAGGTCTATTTGTAAATTCTTCTATTTCTTCCATTTTTAGCTTTCTCATTATTTTTATATCTCCTTTTTGTCTTTTTTCTTTCTATATAACGCTATCAATAATACTACCATTCCTAAAGCGGAGTAAGCCTCAAATCCTGGTATCTCAACCGGAGTCTCTCTAGGATTTGGAGATGCAGGAATTTTTCCCTGCACTCCAGAAGCTCCTCCACCTTCTAGTTTTTTGGTGATGGTAGCACGACTGATGGCGAATTTCCATCTCCGCTTGATCCAGGCTGAATTACATAGACGGTAGCATCTTTTCTGTCCTTGTCGGCTAAGACTTTCCACAACTCAATCTGTGAATTGTAATTCAGAACCCATGCAGGATAATTCTTGAGCAAACCTGCTTTGTAGTTTTCTGCATCTGCAATAGTCCTTGTGGCGTTCGCCTTCTTCTCAGCAGCGGCTAATTCACCTTCTGCCAATGATATTGCCGCCTGCTTCTTTGCTAATGCGTCAAGTGCCTCTTTGGTAAATGTAGGTCTTATTAATTGAACCCTGGTGAATTTGACACCATATTGTTCTTGTATTCCAGACGTTTTTAGCCCATTAAGTATCTTGTCTTCAGATATTCCCTGGTCATTTATAATTATATCCGATGTTTGTTCTCTTGATTGGAGTATCTTAAAGAACTCTCCGTTGACAGTCTTTTGTAACTGTTCCATTGGGCGGGTATTCATTACACCAAATTGGACCAGATCAACTACTTCAAACTGCACCATTCCTCCAGTATCAACAACTTTGTTATCTGAAGTCTTTATATCATATCCTATGCTCCCTGTTTGGGCATCTCCCTGGAATTTTTGTTCTAATTCTACCAGATCTTCTGGGAAATATAGGGCATTGTTGACAATTGAATATTTGTCATAGCTTTCTAAGCCGGGTATTCTCCAATACCAACCATGGTCAGTTATTGCAACTTTATCGCCGTTGACCTTGGTCAATATAGCACCTTCTCCTTTCTCTATCTTATACTGCCCTATCAGCCATACGAAGAATATCAGCACTATTATTACTATAATAGCCTTCAATATGTCTCCGAAACTTATACCGTCGTCATTTCTCATATTTACATCTCCTTTTTATTTTATACTTGTCTTAGGCAAATTTATCTATCAACTTCCATGCTATCATCAGCGCTATGAATAGAGGTATCGCGGCATATCTGCCCATTACTCTTCCCTCTGATAATAGTGCTCCAGCAAGAAGTACCAAGACCACGAACATGATGATGTCTGTAAATGTCATTTGGTCAAAACTTATACGTTTTTTCTTTCCTTTTATATAGTCCATTTCTTCTTCTATGACATTTCTTTTATCTTTTAGATCTCTCATCTTTTGTAGATGCTCTCTTCTTTTATTCAGCTCTTCTATATCTCTTTGGAGAGCTTCTTCTTCATTTCGGAGAATAGTTTCTGTGTCGTTTTTATCTTCTCTTAACATATATGTCACCCGCCATTAACGTAATTTTTATATTGTCTTTGGATTATGCCTACATCTCCCATATTGAGATCATTGACGGCTTTCTTTAAGAGTTCTGCTATCTTATTCCTTACTTTTATTAACTCTCGCCTTGGTTCTATTGAGATAATGTTGGCGTCATCTTCATCTTCACATAGTGTTATCGTTTCCCCATCACTGTATATTCCTGGCCAGGAATTTGCAGATGAGTATATTTTATTTATTTTGTTAGCAAGCTCATGTTCTTTTTCCGCAAGATCGTGCAAAACAAACAATATCACTTTTTGTTCTTGTGTCGCGGTTTTTAGGAATTCTTCTAGTCCTATTGGCATTTTATAGCTCCTTATTTATTTTTCTAATATTAGTCTGCTAACGATTCTAAATATATATGATTAAGAAAATTCGACTCTTTATATCCTTTATATTTTATCCGTGTATGATGACGGTCAATTTTTTCTATTATAACTATTGATTCTTCAACATTACATATTAGTTCATTCTTTCTTATATATTTATTATTGTCTACTTTCTCGAACTTATATTTGAGAAGAAGATTCTCAGAGGTTCCTGGAAAGTCATAGTCATCATTCCCTAATATATATGATGGGATTATTAGTTGTTCTTCTACTATCATAGAAGAACATAGTTTGCCTCTTCCTGTTCCATCTGGGGATAATTGTATCACGTTTAATGTCGTATGTGTATGTTTATCATAATCTATTTCAATATTAAAATTCACATCACATTTTGATAATCCATTTTTATCAAATAGGCAATGGATATGTTTGGGTTGATATTTCTGTTTGAATTGGATAGGCGGTCCATATGTCCCACCATAATCAAATCTACTATTAGCGTAATAAGTTTCGTTCAATTCAATCTTTCTTGAGTTGTACCTATATGTAAAATCAAATATCCATCTTATTTCAATGCCCTTGGAGTCATAAAATAGGCACCTATCAACTATAGTTTCCATCGTTATCGGACTATGTTGCACCTCAGTAACAATATTTTTTTTTGGGTCATAAATATCAGCTCTATATCTTTGAGATGGATCAAAGATTTTTTCTATTTCCATTCCAGCATTTAATGCCTTTTCTTGCCATTCCAAGTGCCATGCAGTGTACGGCTCTGAGTCGTATTTACATATCCCAGCTTTATGAGCCCAGTGCCATATTTTAAAGTCTCCACATCTAGGTATTACATCTTTTTGGCATCCTGGACATACCGCATACAGCCCAGGTCTGGCTCTTATTCTCTCTTCAGTGAGTGGGTCTACAGCGAGTAACATAGATATCCAATTTCTTATCTAATATTTTATTATCTGAAAGAGCGGTTATTAACTATTTTAATTTCCCATAATCTCCAATCATCATTTGTGTCATCTATATAGATACATGATGAGACGTAGCCACGGACTGGTCCGGTAAGTTACTAGACTATATGCGATATGTACTATCGTTTACCTTTTCAAATGTTTTTATCTCAACGTCGTTCCTATTATCCGTCATATTCAAGTCTCTTAACATATCATTTATTTGTACCATTATAGTTTTATATTCTATCAATATACCAGTAAGAATATCAACAGTCTCTCTGTCTTGATAATTACCAAGATTAATGGTATCAAATACGCACAATCTAAATATATTCGACGCCGTAGTATTTAAAACCCTTCCTAATGTGCTTAGTTTATAATAACAATCCTCAAGTATTGAGCAGCTAATTATATTCCTACCGGTTCTAAAGTCATTAACCCTTCTATTGTAGAATCTATTTCTGTTATATACACTACTTCCTTTATATCCACCTTTTAAGTTTTGGTTCATAGCCACTTTAGTAAACATATTATTGATAGCTTTTTCTAGTTCTAACATTCTTTCAAACTTCTCTTCCCCTTCACATAATACATAATGGTCTTCCCAGAACAAGTAAAAAATATCATCCGTCCTTGCCTTGAACTGTACTCTTACATCTCCATTTTGTCTAACAGCATCATTTTTGGGCACTATCTCCACATCTACATCTCCTTCTTTTACCCATCGTTTATTTTTTTATTCTATACCATTTGTCGCGTTTAAAATCTTTTCATCCTTCTGCCATTGTTATCTGCCCCAACCTGTACGGTATGCGTCAATTTATAAGGTCATTGGTTCGTTTCAAAAGCTCGCCGAGCATTTTCTGCAGACTACTGTGCAGGCTGTTTAGGCTAACAATCCCTCTTTCATATAATTTTATTTTATATCACTCCATCCATTTCTTTTAAAGTCTTGGTGTCTTTCTGCTAAATGATCTGCTCCAAGTTTTCTTAACTCATGAAAATCCCATTTCATTGATATACATAATAAGTATAATTGAGTTAATGCATCAGCCAGCGCAAGCTTACCATTAGCCAAATGCCCAGTTCTCATTTTTGGATCATCTTTGAACCTTTCTGCATATACTATCGCTCTATGTAAATCTCCTATTTCGTATGCTATTATTGATAGTCTGTAGAATAAATTATCGCTAGTTGGCTCATTCCTTTTTAATTCTTCTAATAGCTTGTCAACTTCATCTATATTTTCATTCTTATTACCATAATCTTTTTTATTTTCTTCATTGCCTCCGCTATTTTTATTATTCGATAGCTTACTTTCATTTGGAAGAGAACGTCTCGCCAGTCTTTCCGCCCTAATCCTTTCCATCGTTTCTTCGAGATGACTCCTCAGGCCTTTTCCACCGCCTCTTTAATTTGAATATACTTTTTGTCGACTTTTTTGGCATCTTCTTTGCTAAGAAGTCTAAAAGACAAAAACATTGGCATCCCATTGATAGACATTGGACACGCTTTATCCATATATTCATAAATCATGCCAGGAGGATTAGCTCTAAACTCCTCTATTTGTTCTTCTTTCATGAGCACTAATGGCATAAATACTCTGGAGATATCATCAGGGTTTTGTATGTGTCTATCTGTAAATATCAAACCCCTATATATTTCGTCTGCCAGTTTTTTAATCTCTTCATCCGTCAATGATGTATAATTTACCATATCCTCTCCGGATCTCTATTTATTTTTTCACCTATTATAGGAGCATTAAATTCTTGTTTGCACTCGTGACATCTGTACGGTTTAACTTTTGGTTCTTTCCAAGCAGCTCTAATTCTTTTATAGATATTACTGGAATTGCAGAAAGGGCATCTTTTAAGGATTTTAACCGTTCTCTGTCCTAATTCTTGAACAATATCGTTGGAACTATCAGGTTCATTGGGACTATCAAGATCATTAGAATTATAAGCGTCCATTTTCCACGGCCCATCTAACATCTTTTTCTATTTCCATTCTCCTAAATTTTCTTATAAAGTTTTCACTAAGTCCCCTTTTCCAGAACAAGGATTCGCAGTATGTATCATATATAAATCTATGGGCCTCGACAAATTTATCTATAGCCTGGTTTATTAGTTTTTCAATTTTTTCTTCATGTTCTTTGTGGATCTCTTCTAAGGATTTAGTCTCCATTTTCTTTTCTACATATATTTCCCCTTTTTCCTGTAGCGTCAGTAATATATTATTGGCATACGCTTCATCTTTGTCTTCAATTGTACATCCAGCTTTATTGCAGTACGAGTTTAGATCTATTAGGAATAATCCTCCACTTCCCATTATTTTGACTATCGCGGTTGTTGGCTTATTCGTACCTTCATATATGCAAAATACTTTCTTTTTACCATCCTCACTTGCATACATTCCAGTTAATAATGCTCCACCATCTTTTTTCGGGTAGGTTCTCATCATACCTTTAACCCATGACAACCTATGAGTAGCCAAAATTTTCTTAAATTCTTTCTGATTCTCCTTATTACTATATGTATCTCCTGGAAAATATACTCTTTTAATGATATATGGTCTTGCCCCAGAGGCCCCAGGGGCTCCAGAGCCTCCAGAATCTCCAGGAACTGACATCTCTTCTTTGACACTATCAGTCCTAGGTTTGTAAGTAGTCTTTACTTCAGGACTTTTTCTTGGCTCAATTGGCTTTTTTGGCTTAGTAGCCATTTCCTCTTCATCTACGAGTTCTAACTGCATATCATTCCTTTATAGGTATTTATTTTAACCTGTCTAACAAATTGATCAAGGAAGGTAGGTCAGATTTGACAAATATTCCTCCTTTTCCTATCCCTGCAAATTCTTCTAACCTTATTTCGTCACCATCAGGTGTTATAACCCTTTGCCCAGTATCTTTTTCAACGATAAATCCTTCCTTGTCAACAGTCTTATCAAAGAAAGATAATATTGTCTCTTTAGCGGATTCTTCAAATGTAATAGTGTCTAACATATTCCTCCTTATGCAGCCTTATTAATAATCTTATTTATTGTGACTATATACCAATAATTCATCTTCTATTTTTTCTAGTTCGTCTGCCCATCTTTTTAAAATCGGATTCCATGACTCAACGGATAACTTTTCTTCCTCAGACATGTCGCCTGATATGGTCAATATTTGTTTTTCAATTCTCTCTCTTAGATTTTTAATTTTATGAATTGTCGAGGAAAGTTCCGTCTTTGTTCTATTATCCATTTTACATCTCCTACCATCATATTTTTATCTTTCCAACAATCCCACAAGAATTAATCGCAATACTTAATTAGTAGTTATTACCTTTTAGTATATATACTTTTTGCTATTAGAATAACTGCGATTTAAACAGATGTAAACAGAACAAACTTGTGATATGTCTTCGTCTGCAAAACCACTACACGCTCGTATTAATTTTTCGCTATTCTGTTCGGTACACCGCCGCTTCCAATAACTGATTCATAACTTTTTCCATTCTCTTGGTAGGAATAGAACTCATCATATCCGCTACACGTCTAACACTATCATCATTAAGACAGTGTCTATATTTTCTTGCAAATTCTCTTATATCTTTACTATCAAATTGGGACCTTATTGCAAATATGATCTTTCTTATGTCACTCTCATTCTTGGATAGATTCTGGACATAGTATGCAATTTTTATAGGCGATGCTCTAACTTTTTCTTCGTCATTCTTACTCAAACTAATTTCCTCCATTTAACTTAAATTTTTTGTCAGCATGTAAGATTTTAATTTATTTCCTTTATTATTATCTCTTTTATTATTTGTTCTACTCACTATATCAACTCCTATGATTTTTATTATAAGAACTTAGCCTATTTTCGACTATGGGTTATCTAACCATTTTTTGATTTTTTCTATACCGAATTTCTTGTGTCCAAGATATAATATCAAATCTCGGTAGGTTTCTCTTCTATTCTAAATTTTTCCCATTTCGACCCTCTTGAAGGAAGAGGGTTTCCTGGGATAGTTATGCCGGTCAATCCTTTTAATTCATTTTTATGAACTGCATAATTTCTCACAATATTCTCCATATTTTTATCTACACACGATATAAACAAGACATCAAAATTATGTTTTTCTAAGTGTACCTCCCAATCTCCATAACGTGGCATTCTAAGTTTTGATTGAATCGTGCCATATTCCTTATCAATAGAAAGGTCAAATTCATAATTTATATTACCAGTCTCTATGCCTAGAATTTTGAGTCCTCTTACTTTTGCTATAACAGCCTCTCCAATCAATCCTTTCCCTTTATTATCTCTTATCGATAGGTCCCCTATTCTTGATTTGGTCATAGATTTGATTAGATTAGCATAGCTATTCTTGTCACTATTTCTTTTTTCTGAGTTACACTTTGTACAGATATATCTTCCGGTAAATACCTTTCTTTCATTATATTCCTTTAACCAATGAGCAACTCCATCTATGTCTACATATGTATCACTATTTCCGCATATACAACATTTTCTATTGCTCATATCTACTTTAATTCTAGGAGTACCTATGCCGCGGTAACAATAATTCCGTTTTTATCTATATCAGAAAACCAGGTAGGCTCTCCTTGAGGATTTATGTATGTATCTTTTCTTCCACATTTGACACAAACAGTATTAGAATGGTCTACTTTTGGTGTTGGCATAATTTATAACTCCTCAACTTATTTTCCGTTATAGGAAGTTTAAGCCAATGTTCTTCTAAAGATTCCATAAATTCTCTTCTTACATATTTGCCATATAGTTGTTTCTCGTAATTCTTAATTACGATCCCTTCTATTGTCTCAGCACTACTAAGTCTTGACTTATTATTAATACTTAGACCATCCGCAATACGAAGAATATCTTCAACGTCAAGATCTGTCCCACTATAAATAAGAGGAATTTCAGAGAATCCGAGCTTATGTAAAAATTCTGACCTATTTTGGACATCAAGATACCTATATCCATCCCAAATATCGAAAACATAGAAAAAATCTTCAAGCATATCATAGAAAATATTGTGTGATGCTCTTAACCATTCCCCATAGATTACCCATCCCAGAGGTATCTTTTGGATTTTTTCGTAGTTTTGGTATATCCAATTATTGAGCCCATAGAATTTCTTAGAATTGTCGCTATAATTTATCATGCTATGCTTTCCTATAGCAAGATGTCTATCCCCATTCCACGCAATGCCAACCACTCCGCCGTCTACTTTTTCCTCAATTACAGTATTTCCACTCAAAAGAGCCTTTACTTCAGCATCGGCGAGGCACTTCTTTTTCTTCGGAGGATCTGCTACATTTTCTAACAGATGTTTAGGTATGCCCCTCATAGTCTTTGGGCAAATTCTGTACATCCTATGGTATTTGCGTATCTTTTCCATACTTATTCCCAGCATTACATCTACTATTCTTATTTTATCTATTCTTTTCAGCTTCTTGGGTTACCTTTATCTGAGCCGCAACACACTGTTTTATAGCAATTATTAGGTTTTCTCTTCCAATCATAAATCTTTCTGGAGAGTTTTCACGACATATTCCTTCTAAGTAGTGTCTTAAAGTTGTTATGACTGGTCCAAATGTCGCATATGCACTCTTTTTCATATTTTCTACTTCTTCTTTATTTGAGTAGTCATCCATTGGTACAGGGACCTCAAGGAGTATCTTAAATATAGCGTCTCCTTTAGGCCCTTCTAACGTGAAACTTTCTTCTATAACAATGGTTGGGTATGACAGTCTTTTAGATTCTGATTTTTCTGAGTCTGTCCTTTCTCGTTCTAATTTTTTGGGTCTCGACCCATTCAGGTAATTAAATATATTTTTGAACATGTTAATCTTTCTATTAATCTTTCTTGCATTTCATTTCTTGTATCACATATCTCTTCGGTATTCTGTACCTATATGTATCGAAAAGATTTAGCTAAAGACAGCACTTATAACGCCTCCTGAGTGCTTGCAGATGTTGTCAAAATGCGTAGGGTTAAATTCTGAATGCTTACAAATGCTATAATACATTTACATAGAACGCTTATAGGAGTAACATCTTTTTAATCAGCTTATCCAAAATATCGCCAATATTATCCTTCTTCACTTTTATATTTCTTTGTGTTCCTCATGCTTTTCATATTAGTTCTGTAGATAGCATATAGGAATATTCCACTCATTATCAATAATATAATATCCATTTTATAAATGGTTACATCAAACATCCCACCGACTTTATCTAATATTATTATTAGACCAAACCAGGATACGAACAACATATTTGACGTTATCTCCATCTTTTTTCCTCCTTTTTCTTTTTTCTAATTTCCCTTTTTCAACTCTTCTGGAATTGCTATAGATATAAGTATCAACATTACTCCTATTAACATTCCTGCAGGATAAATCTTATAATCACCTATACTGAAATAAGTTGATAAGAATCCCACACCATTCATAGACATCTTTATAGCAATTAATGTTGCTGACATATTAATCGTCTCCAAATATCTTTTTAGTTTTAATGTTATAATCCTTAGGAATAACCAATGTTCCTAGACTTGTTCCGCTCTCTTTCTTGGCAATACAAATTAAGGTATGTAATTCTTGTACACCATCTTCTTCAAAATAGTCTGCAAGTACAGGATTAAAAGGTCTTATGGCATTGCCTATTGTCACTACTCTATCAAAGCCTTCTATTCCAAGTTCTGGAGAGCCTTCGTCTCGGAATGTTACCAGCCCTGTCAATAAATTTATTTGGGCCATCGTCGTAGCAGTTGCCCTGCATCTGCCTCTTCCAGTACACCGGATTCTGCTACACACTTGACAGAGATACTCTTCAAACCTTTTTCTATTTTCTGTATTATCAGCTATCGGAAAATGAAGAGCTCTTATCACGTCTATGTGCGATTCTATAATACCAGGAGTTATATTCTCTTTGTTGAGCATATCTTACTATTAATTGCTTGACCTTCTATGACATATACCCCAGTCGGGGCGTCGTGAGGAGATGTAGGAATGGAATCTTAACCTACGAGCAACACGTCACCACCGACTGTTTGGGCTGTTTTTTACGTTTTTATAATGTTTTATCTATCTTTTTATAATTCTTCAATAATCTTCTCAAATATAACTGCTCTTTTGTTAGCAGTCATTCTTGCATTAATACCTTTTTCTGGCATACAATAAGAGAATCCTATAATCAGGTCATCTCTGCTGTATATATTCATACTTCCCGGATGGGTCCTATGATATTCCTCTAATGAATTGAACATATCTTCTATTTTAATCGCTGCTGACGTCGTCTTGTTCTTCTCAAAATATTGGTTTACTTTATCCGCAAACTCCCTACAGAACTCCATAAACTTTTGATGCGATGCCAGCCATTTCTGTTTAAGTATCTCTAAACCTTGAGTTATCTCTTCATTTGGTATTAATAATGAGTATATATCTTCAGGACGTTTTCCCGTCTTTTTCATGATATACTCGTCAAATTCCTCTAACGGTGTCAATCCTTTTTCTACAATCACCCCATCTATTTTTTCCCCTTTTTTTCTTCCTTCAAATCCCAATTTTTTGGCATGGTACTCTGCCCATTCTCCTTTAGGGCTTATATCTATTATTTTGATTTTATCATCGAGCTTCTCCACCCTTTTTCTTCCTTTGAATCCCCTTAATTTGGCTATCTCGTCTATTACGTCTATACCTTTTCTTGTCATATACCCCACCCTAAGTTGTCTTTCTAAATATGAGATATTTTTCATCTGCTTTTTCTACTCTTATTCCCCTCATCCTGAAATAAAGTTCCATTCCTTTCAAAAACTCTCTTTCCTTTCCTACTATATCATACCCAATCTTTTTCGCCTCATCTATTATGGCACTCATAGGAGCGGCTATCTCTTCTTTCTTACTTGTCGTAATACCCTGTACAATTTGTTTGAAGAAGTCATCATAGAAGCCAGTATATACTCTATATTTGTCATATTCTCTTTCTGCGGCTTCCATATCAGATACAATGATCCTCCTTGGAGGAGTAGGTCTCGCTTTTTCAAACAATATATATTTTCCTCCGGAAACAGGACTTGTCGATATTCCTCTTCTCTTAAAGAAAATTCCCATACCATCCAAGAATTCTTCTTCTTTTTCTATTGTAATTCCCATCTTTTTAGCTTCGTTAACTATGGCATCTGTAGGAGCAGCGACTGAATCTCTCTTACTCTCTTCAATACCTTTTGCTATCTGAGGTTCAAAAGATATATAGAATTTATTGTATTTCTCGTATCTCGCATATGGGTCTACAATTGATAATATAGTGATATCAGTCAAAGGAACAAATTTCTTACCAATCTTTTCGTACTCTTTTCCTCCTTTAACAATAGTAGCCTTAATTTTCTTTGAAAGTTCTTCTAGTTGGAGTTTGTTGACATGATATTTATGCTCTTTTGTCATTGCTACAACAATATGACCCAACTGTATCTCTGGGGCTTTCTGTAATTCTTGGATTACATAATCTATGTTATATGATTTTCCTATTTCAAGTCTTAAATCGTCTAACGGCATATTACCACCTTTAGTATTTCTTTATATATTTGTCGTGTCTTGTCTCCCTATTAAGGTCCTGCATTTATTTTCCTATATTTATAACTCTACATTCTCCTAGAACAAGGCCCCTTTACTCATTTCTTTCCTGAACTCTTCTGTAAATTTATTATGTTTATCTTCTGCATCTTTATGACATTCAGGACAAAGCCTGGCACCTGTCACCCAGAACTTCATCTTTTTCCTTTCTGTATCTTTCTTGCAATAATCACATTTTACCATCTCCGTATTATATTCGTCATATATCATTATCTCCATGCGTGTCACTTCATATTTTCTTATACTTTATTATTTCTTTCCATATTTCATTTATTTTTCTAAGTATATTATCATCTTTAATCCTATATTGTTCATACCAAGGAGTTATAGAACTACCCCGTCTGACAGGATTCTTCACTATAGAAATATATGTCGTCTTTATGATTTCCTTTTTCGGAATTATATACCCCCTCTCAATCGTCTCTCCATCATCACTTACACACCAACATATCATGAAATCAAAATCTTTATCATGGTCTTTTTCTAAATTTCCAAACGGCCATCGTCCTTGTATAGGGTCGTATCTCCTTCCTTTAGTCTGGACAATTCCTATCTCATGATCTCTAGAATGATCTATTGGAGAATTATAATTGTCGTTTTCTTTGTTTAAATCCTTAATTCCTCTCCATCTACAAGTTAATTCCTGACAATTATCTCCAAGCACATTGTCAGGATCATTAAGATTTCCTGTTCTACGGTCTCTTAACGATTTCATCAAATTATTTTTACTGTCAGGATCGTGTCTTTCATAATCTCTAATATAATGACGTATACAGACCCATTCTCCAGTTTTATCTCGACTGACATTTTTAGGATATAATATACTCTTATCTGTTATGTTATTCTCTGTTCTACATCTTGGACATATATTTGTCTTATTATAAGTTTTGAGTTTTGCTCCTTTCAAATCACCTTTGGTAGGATTTTTTATTAACATCTCTCTGTCTACAAGTACCCAAAAGTATTCTTTTTCGTCTATTGATACTAATATTCTGTATTTTGACATATCACATATACTCTTCTTATTATCACCATCTCTTATTATCGTATACTTATCAACCACCTTTTATATCAGGATCAATCTCTCTGAATATCTTTTGACCTTACCTCAGAGGCATCCCGAAGTATTTGTGTAGCAAACCTATCGAGTATGTCTTCGTCGTTCATTTCGTCTGGATACTCGTAATCGACTTCAAAATGAATTTTCTTGCTCATGGTCCCGTGCTCTCCATCTCTCCAAGAATTTCTGATTCCGGTATCTCATCGCTAATAACTATCTCGATCGATTGCTCATCCTTAATGAAGAAATCAGAGGTTTCATCTGAGAATGCCTGACCGGAAGGTACGTGTCTGTACCCCTTACTTTTCAAGAATTCTATGATTTGCTCCCTTATGTCTTTGTCTTCTCCATTAGTATCTTCTTTCTCGATATCTTCTTTGCTCAACAAGGGTATATCCATTCAATTTCCTCCTGTATATTTGTTTTCCTCAGCATTTATTTTTCTCACGGATCTTTAAAGTGATTTCTAAAATACGTTTCTTTATATATGTCTCTTACTATGTCTCTTATATCGAGCAATAACTCGATAATCAATTTCCTCTGAGTATATTGGTCCTCAGGATACTCATCAGCAGCCTTGTTAGACTCTTTCTCTATATCTTCTCTACTTCTCATCATATAAGTCACACACTTATTCTAAATCAGTTTCAAAAATCATCAGTCAATATCTATATCAATCGATATCTACATCTACACGATTATCTGATATATACAGATACGTTATGTCTCCTGTAACATCGTAGTCTAATACCAATACTGAAGGAGGAACATCAGGTTCGTGTTGATTACCATTATTAGGAGAGCATTGATAGAAAGACGCTCCTCCTTCCTGTGCTATCTTTGAAATATAGTGCTCTGTTATATTATAGAGAGATTTATTATTATTGACAGTGGTGTTTATAGTCATGCCACCCCATGACAACGCAGGATCATTTGCCCCAGTGATTTTGGCCGTGCCTGCGGGGCTTCTACAGTTCTGGGGGTCAGACATCGAGTTAGTAGATCCAACTGTCACGCCTGAATATGTCAAATTTATATTTTTATCCAATAAGTTGATCTCTACATATTTTCCTATAGCATCTGTTTGTAAAGAGTAATAAGCTGTTCCCCACGTCTCTCCCAGAGATGGCTCAATACCGTAATCTTGGTAGCCAACTGTAAGTTCCGCAGGATTTGGTGGGTTCATTTTTATGTAGAATATCAACATTTTATTTCCACTTTTTGCGCGAATATCCCAATTAAATGGATAAAGACCTCCATTACCTTTTGGATGAGGATAAACTTTCAGACTGAAATTCTTTAAGGGATTCTCATTTCTTGGAAGCCCTCTCATCTTAACCGGGTTAGTTACCGGCGTTGCCCCTCCAAAACCATTAGGAACTACACTGAGCTCAACATGAACTGTTCTAGTCGCCTCATTTGTATCGATAACTCTTGCATACAATAGACTTCTGGCATAATCAGCCCATGCGTCATAATAGTCGCTTGTAATATCAATGAGGATTTTACCAGATTGGTTGTAATTCAATGGATTGGTCTTATTTCCTCCAACCGGATACAATATGTTCATCTTATTCTTTTTAAAAGATATAGTCGCAACACCTTTTCCTCCCTGAGAATCATCTCCGCTGATATTAGCGATAGGAAGAGTCAGCGTCTGGCCATTATAATGGAACTCAGGTGGAGAGAGCATAGTTGAGCCAGAAGGATATTGTGACCAAACGCCTCCTCCTTCATAAGATATAACCCTATCATCAAGGCGATATCTCAATTTCCCCATCGGTTGTACTATTTTAAAAGTATTATTGTCGCTACTTATGACCATGTAACTTTCTTTACCTGTACCATTAGGCATGACAGCCAAAGATCCTCCATCAAGGTTCATATCAATAGTCTGTATTGGAGAACCTCCTATCGACGCTCTGCTTGCATGAGAGTCTAGTACAGTAAAACTCTGTTCAACATTCTTGACAGTTGCCATATTCTGTAATTTTTGGATATTGGGTAAGCCATATAATAATATCACCGATACGGCTAGGACAGTTATACCCAATATGAGGGCACTTCCTAAAACTTCAGAAACTGCCTTATCGGACCTTATAAAGTTCCTTCCATGTTCATCAGTCCATATTTCTTTCATTTCGCGTTCCATTTTTACATCTCCACCTTTTTACTCGTTTTTTTCGTTACATTCTACCATTATCTTTATTTAATTTCCGGCTAAGTAGTTTCCCGCTTAACCTACGGAAAAAATAAAAATATATAGGAAAAACTTCCCATTATTATCTATTTTTCTTTCTTGTTCCTCATATTATATATGCGGTATGCTATTGATCCTACCAATATTCCCAGTATTATTAATAGCCAGGATATTGAAGATCCCTTCTCTGGTGGTGTCGGAGTTATTGCCACTACAGGTTCTTCTGTAACCGCTGGGATAACTTCGGGTGGTGGATTTATCCCGCTTACTGCAAATACCGATAGGCCTGTAGAGTTAGATTCAAAGTACGTATATGTGTCGTCTCTGCTCTTCATCTTGGTATCTAACTGATTCCATTCCGAACCGGTCAACTTAGACAACTTGACATTAGTATCGTTGTTGTTATCTATCCAGGTGTTATTCACCCTGAACATAATTGATACGTTTTCTAATCTCCGCGCACAGGACCTCACATTCTCGTATGTATATATGATTCCTGGAGCATCGAGTTTTGCAAGTCCAGAAAGGCCTTTCAGTTTTTCTACCCTCACAGATACATCGTAGTCATTTTCCTTATTAACAACTACGACTTGGTATATGGCGAAGTCTTTTGTGGTAAACAGATATTCTATCGGTAGACCAAAGACTAGGTCTCTTTCTCTGACCTCATATTTATATATATTCTTGAAAGGTTCGTCTACCTTTATTCCGCATCCTCCTCCGGAGCTGTCTCCTCCAGATATGCCGCTGCTAACTCCTGTACTACCTCCGTTGTTTCCTCCAGTGCCGTCATCCCCTCCACCATTGTCTGGCGGTGGAGTTGACGTAGGAGTAGGTGTTGGTGTAGGAGTCTCTGTGGGTGTTGGTGTAGGAGTCTCTGTGGGTGTTGGTGTAGGAGTCTCTGTGGGTGTTGGTGTAGGACTAACATCTCCAGATCCTTCATCTCCTCCAGATCCTTCATCTCCTCCAGATCCTTCATCTCCTCCAGATCCTTCATCTCCTCCAGATCCTTCATCTCCTCCAGATCCTTCATCTCCTCCAGATCCTT
>Ga0114939_10001931_pt1 | contig 15977 bp, 11 predicted proteins | sample AshMeaCrysSpring_FD_87196 | JGI IMG/M metagenome (GOLD analysis project Ga0114939, IMG submission 87196) | Groundwater microbial communities from Big Spring, Nevada to study Microbial Dark Matter (Phase II) - Ash Meadows Crystal Spring | ecosystem: Environmental > Aquatic > Deep subsurface >... | reverse complement strand
GGGCAGCAAAGGTTTAAGATTAGCTCTTGTATCATAAATATCCACTAAATCAATGGTTAAATTAAAAGAAGGAGAAGAAGCAAGAGAAAGAATAGTATATGTGACTATAAAAAAAGAGAGCAATATCCTTATATTCCGTGAATTTTTAAATGTGTACTTTGTTATACTTAATGGCTTAATAAGAAATTTTAAAGCAACAAATAACATCAACCAAAAGATTGTATTAGCATAAGCCCAGTATCTAGATTGATTACCAAGAGAATATACAGTTAGTATAGGTATATATGTTAATATAATAAATAACCAGATTATTAAGGTTGAAGTTTTATATTTATTCGTAGGCATAAATATAATAATTGAAGCTAGTAAAATATAGGACTCTATTAATTTATTTATATTGAAATCTATATCAAAACTAACTCGGCTTGTAAACACTGGAGAAATAACATAGTAACTGCATAAATCTAAAATTACTCTAAGAATAAAAGCAGAAATTAAGTTAAGTAACATAGTAACACAATTGATCTTGTTAGCAAAAGTCTAATTAAATTTAAAACTGAATAAATAATTATATTTTATTTATATTTTTTAAGCTATTTTTATACTAAATATATGAAAATTTGAAAAGCTTAGTGGAGCATAAAAAAATAAGGTTCTTCCGTACCTGTTATACAAAACTATTAGTTAATCATCAAAAATTATCAAATTAATATTAAAACATCTATAACTTAAGCTGCTGTACAGTAAACCGTACATAAATAAGTCATAAATTTTGTAGACAGACTTGGTGCGATTGACAAAGCGCTTTTCCTTAAAAAGTATTTAAGCAAACCTTTAAAATTGCCATACATGTGTTTGTGTAGCTCCACACTACTGGGAAATACTTTGATTGCTTCTATTTTGAGTCCACAAGTATTCAACAAGTTAGCAAATGTATCAACTGTGTAGAAATTTATGTGCCCATATTGCTGACCTAGCTTCATCGCCTCGCTAACACGAATTGTATGTTCTAGAGGAACTTCAATCACAATATGATTCGATACCCTCTTTAATTCAGTGATAAACAAACGCTCATGCTCTACATGTTCTAAAACATGAATTGATACAGCCAAATCAAAAAATTTGTCCGGATAAGGAATCTGATATCCATCAAACTCAAGTATTTCCACAAGTTCAGGTATATTTTTAGAACGAGTTGTTTCTACTCCGCTTTTAGAAACTTCTACTGCGTAAAGTTTATCTGCAAACTTTTTATGGCTCATTTGTTCCATTAGGCTACCTTCTCCACATCCCACATCCAAAAGCTTTCCGGGTAAGTGGCCATTTAAAACTGCTTGAATATGTTCTAAAGTCTGTACAGCAGTAATTTTTCTTTTTTGAAGAATATCATCACTTTCATAATAATTTGAATACATTGCTATAAGAGATTCATCAACTGTATTCTTGCCCATAATAAATTAATTACTGATAAATTTCTGTTTCTGAATTTTGATGTTAGTAATACTCGGAATTGAACCTAGAATGTATTTGGTATTTAGTTTAGATATTCACTTTTTGCTATAATCTGAACTACATGTTTGTTAAATTTTGGCTACATTCAGAAGCTATCCTTGAAAGAATAACAAAATATAAACCATAGACAATTGTATTTACTATACCAAACATAGTAACCGTATTTGTTAGAGACAAGTCAAAGATTGAAATACAATAAGATATAATTAATTGACTCATCAGCAAAAAGATATCGAATATCAATTTCCATTTTTGTTCTCTTACTACAAAGACAATCCGACTCATAGAACTGGATATTAACCCGGCAAAGGCCCAAGGGGTGATTAAAGTAACAAACCAACCTGATTCAGCCCAAGCCTTACCAAATACCCAACTAAAGAGTAGCGGACTTACACAAGCTATTAGAATAGCAGGTAAAAAGCCTACTAATGCTAGTGATTTTGCAGTTTTCCAAAAGAAATGTTTAACTTTTGCAGGTTCATGATGAAAATAATAGGTGATTTGATGATGAAATACATCAGCAACAGCACTACTTATTAAACTTATGGGTAGAGCAATAGTGCGCTGTGATAGGAAAAAGTATCCTCCTGCAGCCGCTCCATGAAAGTGGATGATAATTGGTGTGGGTAAACTTGATGCTAAAATATTTATGACTGTAGATGGTAAAGCGTACAAAGGAAATTCTGAGTATTGGCAACCAACTTCTATCAATTTACTTACACTAAGTGGTTGGATAAGTCTAACTAAGTCTTGACTACTTTGTTTTAACATTTTTCCTAAGCCAGACCCTCGTCCAATTACATCACCAATCAATAGTCCAATCCAGTCAAATGATAATATTCCTAATCCCAATTGGCTCAAAGTCCTTACAGCATTTTGTATAACTGTTACTTTACTAATAAGAGTAAAAATGTTTTTCCGAATAAACCAATATTTCAATATATTGAAAACTGATGCTAGCAAGAAAGTAAATAACATCCACAATAGTGTTTGAACTGATAGTTTACCAAAACCAAAAATATCAAATTTTATCAAGATAAATAATCCCAATATTGCCAAAGGTGCTGTTAAAGTAGCTAGTAGGATTGACAATATAACCAGGTATCCAGCTTCTTTATCGTCTTTAGCTGAAACTATTGCCCCTTCATAAAGAAGGGATGCAGCAACAACAGCGACTGTGATAAATGCCGTAAATAGACTAAATTTACCCATTGCATCCGGGGTGTATAAGCGGGTTAGTATTGGCAGAGTTAGAACTACAAAACCCTGACTAACTGCTGTTCCCCCTGCTAATACTGTAACTCTATGGACAAAACTACCTTGATAAAAAAAAGTCTTCAGTTGGTTAATTAAATTTATCATTTTAATGTTAAGATAAATTTTTCTGCCGTCTTAGCTTGCTGGTCATATTCAATTTCAGGCCAAATCGGTAAACTCAACACTTCCCCACTCAACAACTCACTCACAGGAAGCATTTCATACTGACCCTTATAAACCGGCAACTGATCTTGCGGCACAGGATAATAAATCATTGTCCCAATACCCTGCTCTCCTAGATAATACTGTACCTGTTCACGCTTCCCACCAGTCACCCTAATCGTATACTGATGAAAAACATGACCATCAACCAATTCCGGTGTAATTATCCCTGGCACATTTGCTAATAACTCGTTATAAGTTTTTGCAACTCGACGACGACCCTCATTCCAAACATCAATATGGGGTAACTTCACCCTTAATATCGCCGCTTGTAGAGTATCTAAACGCGAATTATAACCAAGGACTTCATTATGATACTTCTTCTTGGCACCATGTACCCGCAACATCCGAGCTTGTTCAGCTACATCATCATCATTAGTAGCAATTAACCCCCCATCACCATAGGCACCTAAATTTTTGGAAGGGAAAAAAGAATAAGCTCCAACATCACCTATTGTACCAGTAAACTTACCATCCAAAGATGAATTATTTTCATAATAACGTGCCCCAAAAGATTGAGCGCAGTCCTCAATTACCTTTAACCCATGAGCTTGAGCAATATCCATGATTTGTCCCATAGCCGCCGGACAACCATATAGATGAACCGGCATAATGGCCTTAGTACGGGATGTAATTTTGGCTGTGATTTCTGTAGGATTAATATTAAAGCTTCTAGGGTCAATATCAACAAATACAGGTTTTGCTCCGACATTACTAATCGATTCAGCGGTAGCAAAGAAAGAAAAGGGAGTAGTAATCACCTCATCCCCAGCACCAATACCTGCAGCTTTTAAACCGATAACTAAAGCATCAGTACCAGAGTTAACACCAATAGCATGTTTAACTCCCAGATAAGCCGCTACTTCCTGCTCAAATAGCTTCACATCGGGACCCATAATAAATGCTCCCGATTCAAGCACACGATTTATCGCCTCTTGAATTTCTGTTTTGATACTTTCATATTGGGGTTTTAGGTCGAGGATAGGTATTTTCATAAATTTAATTTCAAAAAATCAGTAAGTCAGTTAAGTAGGTGATTACAAATAATTAAAAATTTGTAGTGAGGACTTTAGTCCTCAGAATAAGCGGCTCAATCCGCTTACTACAAACAAAACTTTGTGACACGTAGCTTTAGTCCTATATTAAGCAACCTTGATTACCTCTGTTTCCGACAAACGCTGATATTTTACCCCTATCGAATCAATAGCATAATTGTGTTCATCAAACTGCAACACATCTCCATAAGCACTCATCCAACCAATGATTTTTGCTGGCACTCCTGCTACCATTGCATAGGCTGGTACATCTTTGGTCACAACCGCACCTGCAGCGACAAACGCACATTCATCCAATGTCACACCACAAACAATAGTCGCATTAGCACCAATACTTGCACCACGTTTAACTAAAGTTTTGCGATAATCATTGCTGGTATTGCGGGGATATTCGCAACGAGGTGTTTTGATATTTGTGAACACCATACTCGGTCCACAAAAGACGTAATCTTCTAAAATAACTCCCTCATAGAGAGAGACATTATTTTGAATTTTGCAGTTGTTGCCAATTATAACATTATTAGAGACAAGAACATTTTGTCCTAAATTACAATTACTGCCAATCTTTGCCTTGCCAAAAACATGACAAAAATGCCATATTTTAGTTTCATCCCCAATCTCAGCACCATCATCCACATAAGCAGATTCATGGGCAAAATAATTAGCCATGTAACGCCTCTTGTGCCTTCTCTAAAATTTCTACCACAGCTACCCCATTCCAGCCATCAGAACGAGGTTTTTCACGGGTTTGTAAACAGTTAAGAAAATGTTGGCATTCTATTTTCAGGGGTTCTGCAGCCGCAACATCCACAACCTCACTTCCCTCATCCCGATTGTTTAACTGCTCATCAACACCCTTGTTATATATAACCACCTTTTGAGCAACTTCATCATAAACAAGCATTTGTTGCTCAGTAATTACTGTTGTGCTGCGTAGTAGTTGAGGCCAATACCAGGAAGAATGCAAATGAGCAGTTTGACCACCTTTAAACACCAAATCTACATGGACATTATCCTCAATTCCTGGTTGCAACATAGCATGACCACTAGATTGCACCTTTTCTATTTCTGGATTGCCCAATAAATCTAACACTACAGACACATCATGAGGTGCAAAAGACCACCAAACATTCTCTTCTCGTCGCACCTTACCTAACTTTGCTCTTTGGGTAGCAACATGGAGAACTTTTCCGGCTTTTCCACTAGCTAAATACTCTCGCATCCAAGTAATTGCTGGTTGATAAAGCAATAAATGTCCTACCATTAAAATCCGGGAATGCTTGTCTGCATATTCCGCCAATGCACGAGCTTCTGATGTTTGCAATGTCATGGGTTTTTCGACAAATACATCTTTACCCGCTGCTAAAGCCGCCATTGCAAATTTATAATGAGTAGGGGCTGGGGTAGCCAAAACCACCGCCGAAACATCACTGACTAATACTTGATTAAAATCATCATAAGTTTTAACGTCAGGGTAGTTTGCCTCAACCTTACTTCTTAAATCTGGGTTCATTTCTGCAACCCCAGCCAAAGCACCCAAATTGTAGAAGTTTTGAATCAGGTTTTTCCCCCAATTTCCCGCTCCAACCACAACAACTTGTTTCATAGCAGTGTCACCTTTTCTTTCCCACAGTGCAATTTCCGAGTTACTCCCCGTGTATCCAACACTGCACGAGCATTATCAATTAGATTTACATAATCAATTTCACTGTGGTCAGTGGCGATAATCACTAATTCAGCACTTGCTAAAGTTTCATTGCTTAATGGTATTGAATGAAATTTTTTACCGCTGATAGAAATCTCAGAAACAAAGGGGTCGTGATAAGCGATATCAACTCCATCTGACAACAATCTACTAATAATATGAATAGCTGGAGATTCCCGCCAGTCCCCTAAATCTTTCTTATAAGCAACACCAATAATCAAGACTTTTGCATTACTGGGTGCTACACCTAATTTATTTAATACCCTACAGGTTTTTTCCCTGACAAACTCCGGCATACGGCGGTTAATTTCCCCAGCCAAAGCAATAAAATGAGTGTCAAAGTTAAATTCTTTAGCCTTCCATTCTAAATAATGGGGGTCAATTGGGATGCAATGTCCACCAACTCCTGGACCAGGATAAAAAGGCATAATTCCAAAGGGTTTTGTGTTCGCTGCATCTAGAACTTCCCACACATCTATATTCATGCGATCGCACAGTAATGCCAGTTCATTCACTAAAGCGATATTGACGGCTCGGAAAGTATTCTCAAATACTTTAACTAACTCTGCAGCTTTAGCACTATTAACTGGTACAACATGGTCAATTGTTTGCTCGTAAAATAGCTTAGCAACTTCCAGAGAATTGGCGTCAGAAGCACCAACTACTTTATTAGTATTTTTGGTAGTATAACGCTTATTACCAGGGTCTACCCTTTCTGGTGAATGTGCTAGAAAAAAGTCTTCTCCCTGCTTCAAACCAGTTTTTTCTAATACTGGACGAATAACATCATCTGTTGTCCCTGGATAAGTAGTTGATTCTAAAGTTACCAGTTGCCCTTTTCTTAGTCCTTTAGCAATGCCATGAGTTACACTTTCAACATAGCTTAAATCAGGAGTGAGATTTTTTGTTAATGGCGTTGGTACACAAATAACCAAAACATCTATTTCAGATATTTTATCAAAACCAGTTACTGCTTTCAGCTTACCAGCCGCCACTACCTGCTTTAGTTCTTCATCTTTAACATCGCTAATATAATTATCGGCACGTTTAACGCGCTCTGCTCTGAGAGGATTTTGTTCAATACCAATAACATTAAAACCTACCTTTGCTTTTTCCACTGCAAAGGGCAATCCCACATATCCTAAACCAATAACTCCAATATTAGCAGTCCGGTCTATTATTTTTGACTTTAAATCTCTAAGTGTACTATTAGACATTTTTTTAATGTAACTCCTGACATTTTAACTGGTGTTTTAACTGGTGAATGAATAAGTATATGGATTTTCCAATTGTCAATGCTTACTCCAACCAAAAATGCCCACATCTAATATTCCCAATATGCAAAAAAACATTCCACTTCCATTGAATATTCCACTTCTCATCATCCGTGTATTTCAACAACTCTAAACTGGTTATTTTATCTACTGTCTCAACCCATTGCTTTCTCGACAAAAAACAGACCCCAACACCAGCAGTATTAGCCCCCATCTTTCTAGTAAAACCCGCAAGAGCCTTACTAGAAGTCAGAGTAAATATCAAATAACTAGGCAAACCATCAAAAATCAACCCATTGTACATATTCTCAAAAATAGAAATCCTACCTCGTTCACTCAAAAGAGGAATAACTGCCTCAAGAGCAGTAGAAATATTCTTGCGAGTTTCTGAATAAGAATTACCAACCAGATGATGCAACAACCAATTGAAGCAAACTATATCATATTTCCCCTGTAACTTACTCAAATTCTCCACAGAATCACAAATCAAACTTTTCCTGGGATTTTGTTGATTCCGACTCAAAAGCAACTCGGAATTATCCAGCACCGTTCCTCTAGCTTTCGGATAATGGCTCAGTAATTTATCAGCAAACTTCCCATTACCTCCCCCAACATCTAAAAAAGTAAAATCACCTTCCGGAAAGTCTCTATCAATTTGCTCTTTGATAATCTTCCAGCGAGGTTCATTCACATACTCTGTATCGAACGTCTCAAGCTGTGAATCTTCAAGTTGTTTCATAAATTTTTAACTAAAAACTATACTTTGCAATTGTCATCGCGAAGAACGAAGCGATCGCTCTACCTATAATTACTTCCTCCACATCACATTTCTCCGACTCGCAATGACAAATTAGTAAGCGAAGTGGGGTTCTTCTCACCCCACCCGAATCGGAGGCACCACCCCATTCTTATCCAAATTCTCCATTCCGTAATAACCCTTAGTATAGTAGTAACCACCATAACTATTACCACTATCCACACCATTGACAATCATCCCTAAAACCGGCACCTTCGCCTGCTCCAACATAGACTTAGAAGCCTGCACTGCACCAGATTCCACCTCACCAGGACGCACTACCAACAACATCCCATCCACCAACTTACCCACCACCAAAGCATCCGCTACAGCCGTCAGGGGTGGCGTATCAATAATTACGCAATCATAATTACTACTCGCTTCCTTAACTAAATTTGCCATCCGCTGCGACTCTAGCAACGTCACCGGATTGGGGGGAATAGTCCCCACAGGTAGCACATCCAGAGAAACCAACGCTTCCTGTGCTACACTGCTCAACTGAGCTTGTCCCGTGAGAACGCTGCTCAGTCCCATGAAATTAGGTAACTCCCACACCTTGTGCTGACGAGGACGACGCATATCGGTGTCAATCAACAGCACTCGCTTACCCAGCATCGACATAGACACAGCCAAGTTCGCACAGACAAACGACTTACCCTCCCCAGGACAAGAACTAGTCACCAAAATCACCCGCAATTCCTTATCGGAAACCGCAAAGCTCAAATTGGTTTGCAACATCTCAAAGGCAGTACTGACAGGAGAGTAGGGATTATTCAGTACAGGTAACTCTGCGCGTCCCTCGGTTGCAGATTTGTCCTTTTTACCCTTCTTCTCACCCCACTGGGGAATCGAACCCAACAAGGGTAATCCCAAGAGCCGTTTGGCTTCGTCGATATCCCGGAGAGTCTTGTCCATAGCTTCCAGCAACAGAGCAGTTCCTGCACCCAAAAGCAAGCCGAGAAATCCTCCCAAAGCCAAGTTGAGCGGAATTTTGGGGGAAATAGGTTTATCAGGAGTGAGTGCTTGGGAAACAATCCGCGCATTACCCACCTTTTGCTGTTCCACTACCTCCACTTCCTGTAACTGCTTCAGCACTTGCTCATAGGTAGAGCGAGCTACCTGCAATTTTCTTTCCAAAGCTCGCTGACTTTGTTCCAGCTTTGGTATATCAGCTAACCGTCGCTGGTAGTTGATATATGCATCCCGCAGCACTACTACTTGTTGAGCAGAAGCCAATCTATCAGCCTCTGCTTTCACCAATTCCCCAGTCAAGGTTTGTTTGAGATTACCCAGTTGCAAATCCCGTTCTCGAACCGCTACACCTTGTCCAACAACCTTACCAATCCGCTGTTCTAAGTGAGTTCGTAGAGCGCTTTCCTTCTCCTTGAGATTACGTACTGTCGGGTGTTCTTCTGTTAACTTCGTCCGAGCCACCGTCAGTTCATCTTGTGTCTTTTGGTACTCACCTAGGACTTGTTGTACCCCCTGGGATTGACTCAATGTCGAAAACTCTACCGCTTCTTTGCGAGTCATTGCCAACTCATTTTGCAATACCTGCGATCGCGTATTTTTATCTGCTAGCGCTGCTTCGGCTCTGGTTAATTCAGCTTGTAAATCTTTTACTGCTTCGACACCAAATCTTGCTTCCTCCTCCAAGGAAACTACACGATTTTTATCTTTGAATTGCCGTAATTCTGCTTCCGCTTGGATTACCCGATTTTCTATTTGCGGTAATTGCTTGGTTAAAAAATCTTTAGCAGATACAGCTTCTTCGCGGTTAGAACTAATATTACTATCCAGATAGGAGTCCATTAAAAAATTAATAACAGCCGCCGCTTCCTCTGGTTTTTTACTGCGGTACGAAAGTTCCATCACATCCGTACCCCGGACGCTCTTGATTTTCAGATTAGCCACAACCGCTTGAATTGTCAGAGGTTTACCTTTTTTGTCCTGGAGGTTAAATTTATCAATAACTTTCTGAATAGAAGCATTAGAACGAATCTTTTCTGCTTCCGTATCTAGGGGATTACTCGTATTAGTCAACCCGCTCAATTGACCCAGTTTGTCATTCAACCCCGTCAGGGAAGAAGTATTACTATCCTTCAGAACTAATTTACCCTGAGCCTCATAGGTTGGCTTTTGGGCAAAGGTAACAAAGGCAGATAAACCCAGTACCGAAGCCGCCACAATCGAAGTAGGCAACCAACGGCGCTTTAAGATGAGCCAGTATTGGTTAATATCAATATAATCCTGGTCTTCTTGTTCAGAAGTCATAAGCAGATACGTCTATAAAAATTGTCGATTGGTCAGCGGCAGGAGAAGTTATAAATATTAGGCTGGTGTAATTATTACGGTTAACTATACAGCATTAATGGATAAATAGCGAACATTTTTTTTGACGCATTTACTCATATCCCCGACTGCTTTAAGAAGGATGTAGCCCGCTCTACGGTCTGTTTCTTGCATTCCTATGCCATATCCGGAGGCAGCCCACAAACCCTCGTTACTAAGCTCTCAGCCTGGTAACGAGAATCAAGCAGCCCGCTGGCTGTTTTGAGCCTGGTAACGAGAAAAAATCTCGGTAGGGGCAAGGCATTGCCTTGCCCCTACCTACCCATTTGTATCATTATTTTAGGACTAGATGTAGGGTGGGCACTGCTATATACGCTCTGATTTGGCGTTACGGACAGTGCCCACCTACGGTCATCTAACTATGGTCAGACTACCAACTCCGATTGTTCAGTGCGCCCCTGGTGGCTGCCAAAAACGCCCTTGCATCAGCTAACGCTTGGTTGATTCGAGCGCGATCGCCAGACTGGATAGCTGCACGCAAATTGGCTGAAATTTGCTGTGCCCGGATTGCAACCTGCCGTCCAAATCCGTTAGGATTCGTACCACCATTGTTAGAAGCGTTAAACCCAGGATTACCCGGAGTCACAACTGGTGGAGTCACAACTGGTGGACGCACAACCGGGGGAACCGGAACAATCGGCGGACGGTTTTGAGCATGAGCGGGTGCAATTGCGGCAGACAATAAAGCTGCCCCCAAAATCGCACTACCAATATTCATTGGTTTCACTATCAATTCCTCCTTGAAGAAATCAAATTACTTAGTGTATACGTTATATTTTACACCATCTATAAGTTGGTGTAGGTTTGTGGTAGATGCCCTCAACTTCTTGCAAAAGTCAAAGAAACTACCCTCATATCATCTATAAACCTAGGGTTTGTAACCCTTGGGTGGTTTGGAACCTATTTGAGAATGGTGCAAAATTTCAGGTACTCTCGACCTTTGCAAGAAGCCTTATCTTTCCAGAACTTTCTTCGCGATACCGCATTGGTTTTCTGCTACAACCCTCACCCCAGCCCCTCTCCCCTTGGGGAGAGGGGTGAGGGGATTCTGAGAACCGCTATTTTAAGTTTGTAGTGAGGACTTTAGTCCTCATTTCCAGCCCCTCAAGCCCTGACTACGAACGAAAAACTAAAAAACATCCTCTATTTTAAGTTTGTAGTGAGGACTTTAGTCCTCATTTCCAGCCCCTCAAGCCCTGACTACGAACGAAAAACTAAAAAACATCCTCAAGACTTTGTTTGGTTTCGCTAGGCTTAACCCAACCTACTATAAATTTCTGAAATTATACCAATTCACTTTATGGATTATACAAATATCTTACCTAGGGCGGGGTTTCCCCGCCCCTACACCAAATAATATGTATCACTATTTTCGTGAAATGGTATTACACCTATTCCCCTAATCCATCCATCATCCGTGTATCTGTGATATCCGTGTGTGCCCCATTCCCTACCTACAACTGAAAACCCAACCCCACTCCCATAATAAACCTTGCACCATCTCCCGCTCCGGAAATATCGCGAACTGCTGGAGTAATAACTATTGGCAGATTCTTGAAGGGAACAATCGAAACGCCAATTCCTAAATCCTGTCCCGTCCATTCTACAATGGCACTCAGGGGTTCCAAAATCCGGATTCCCAGAGAACCAAACACCCCTATACCACTGGGGTCTTCACCAAGAATAAACGCCTCCACTTGGCTATCAAAGTCGGTAAATTCTCCACCACCAACCCCAACTGTCACTGCTGCTCTACTAAATGCTTGGTTGATAGATGGTCTGAGTCTAAAGATTTTTGTTGCTACTGCATAATAGGAATTTTTCGGGTAATCCGAAGCTACCTTTTTCTCAATTCTGAGAAACTGATTCCATCCTATTGCTACAGCCAAATCATTCGTAATCTGCCGATGTATTTTAGCGCTAAACCCTCCCGTACCAAAGCCTCTGGAATCACCAAAACTACCTGCACTTGTACCAAAACTGTTAAGACTATAGTTAATTTCCACTCCTACTGCAGTCGCAGAATTTCCTAAACCAATCCCGAAACCCATTTCACCATCGCTTTTCTTGGTGAATCGAGTCCGGTTTTGATAACTGGCACCAATAAATACCGTATTATTATCGGCTCCATATCCAGTGGGAACGGCAATGGTAAATCCCGGTGAAAAGCGATAACCACTATCTAGGGGAATCTTTAATTGTTCCAATTCTTGTAAGGGGTCTTCTGCTGGTTTATCACCATTATTCTGGTTATTGGCATCAACTGGGTTGCTAGAATCTGTCGGTTGTTCGGGAGCTTGGGCTTGCTTGATATCACCTGTTAATTGGTCATCTCCCGCAATCAGATTCCAATTACGAGATGCTTCTAATTTGATGGTTCCTAATAATGTTTTTGCTTTATCTGGGTTTTCTTCTAATCTATAATCCAGACTTTTATCGCTGTCAGTTTCTAAGGAAATTTTTCTAACTGCTTCTTTTAAAAGAACAGCACTACTCCCCTTTTCCTCAACGATAACTGAGGAATGTTTGTCTTTCATCTCCTCATTTATTAGGGAAGCTAGGGGAGTTATTTTAGCTGTAGTGATAGGTTTATTATTTGCGGCTCTCAGCTTTTGGATTAATTCCCAACTGGGATTATTTTGGGCTATAAGTGCTTTATTATTTGCGGCTCTCAGCTTGGCAATTAGCTCAGAACTTGGATTATATTTGGCTACAACTGGTTTATTATTCCCTGATTTAAGTCTTTGGATTAATTCCCAACTTGGATTAACTTTGGCTACGACAGGTTTATTATTTGCTGATTTAAGTCTTTGGATTAATTCCCAACTGGGATTAGCTTTGGAGTCCACATTTTTGGATACAAACTCAGACTTGAGCAAAGATGATGAACGTACCGTTATCTCTCGCGCTTCCACAGAGGGAGCGTAAACCCCTGTAATCGTAGCTAGCAAGCCTGCTACTATTACATTTAACTTTAACCTTAAGTGTAAAACTACCATTTTGGTAATAATTAATAACCAAGTAATATTTTTAACGTTTTAAATTTTACCAGTTAACAGGAGATTGTTGTGCGATCGCTTTTCCCAGACACCCCTTAAAAGATACCCCTCTCCCAATGGGAGAGGGGCTGGGGTGAGGGCAAGAAGATTGATATCAACCGTCTTGTTGCTTTTCCCAGGTAAAAGTTGTAGCGACAATTTGGTCTAAATCATCATATTTTGGGCGCCAACCTAAGACTTCCCGGATTTTATCGGCACAAGCTGTGACACAAGCTGGGTCTCCGGGACGACGTTGAGTCACGACCACGGGAAAGTCTACACCGGAAATTGCTTTGACTCTGGCGATAACTTCCTGAACGCTGTAACCTTGACCGTAGCCACAGTTAAGAATTTGGCTTTCTCCTCCTGACTCTAGGTAACGCAAACCGTCTAAGTGGGCTGCAGCTAAATCTTCTACATGGATGTAATCTCGAATTCCCGTACCGTCGGGTGTGGGAAAATCATTACCAAATATTTGTAACTCTGGAATCCGACCTAACGCTGCATCGCAGGCTGCTTTAATTAAGTGAGCAGCTTTGCGAGATAATTGACCAATTTTACCATTGGGGTCGGCTCCAGCAACGTTGAAGTAACGTAAAATCACATAACGCAGTCCAGAAGCAGCCGCATAATCGCGAATCAACCATTCGCTCATTAATTTAGAGCGTCCGTAGGGATTGATGGGAGAGGGTGGGGAAGTTTCTCTGACCGGATTTTGTTCAACTTCACCGTAGACTGCTGCAGTACTGGAAAATATTATCTGGTTCACCCCCATGACACTACAGCAACGGAGTAAATTCAACGTGTTGCGGCTGTTATTTGTATAGTAGTCTAGGGGACGTTCTACGGATTCTGGGACAGATAAACTAGCAGCAAAATGAAGTACTGCGCTAAATTGATGCTGGGAAAAAACTTGGTATAAATGGTCTTGATTTCCCAAGTCCCCCACAATTAGTTGACCATATAATACTGACTTTGGCGAACCTGTGGACAAATTATCGTATACAACTACGTCGTACCCAGCTTCACCTAACTGACGGACTACATGGGAACCAATATAGCCCGCACCTCCCGTCACTAGTACTTTGGACTTCATCTTCCTTTACCTAAAAGCACGACGCGAATCGTCTTAAAGAAGATAGCGACATCCAGCCATAGGGAATAATTTTTGATGTAATAGAGGTCATAGGATAGTTTTTCGTAAGCATCTTCCACGGAAGCACCGTAGGGATACATTACCTGTGCCCAGCCAGTGATTCCTGGTTTAACTAGATAGCGGACATCATAATAGAGAATCTCTTGTTTGAGTTTAGCATCAAATTCCGGACGTTCCGGTCGTGGTCCAATCATGCTCATTTCTCCCGACAGGACGTTCCAGATTTGTGGTAGTTCATCGATACGAGTTAATCTGATCAACTGTCCGACTCTGGTGATGCGGGAGTCTCTTGTTGCAGCCCACTGCGCTCCTTGTTTCTCGGCATCTTTGTACATCGAGCGGAATTTGTAAACCCGAAAAGGTCTACCGTTTAGACCTGTGCGATACTGACTGTAGAAAATATCTCCGGGACTGTCCAATTTGATGGCGATCGCTGTCAGTAACATCAAGGGAGACAACAGCAACAGTAAGACTGTCGCCAAAGTAGCATCTATAATTCGTTTCAGTTTAAAATTAAACCCACCAGGCACAAGGTTGAATCCAGCGCTAAAAGCAAACCATGTGTCTTGTAGCAATGATGATGGCAGTTTAAACCACAAGCTTTCATAAGCTTCCGGTAAGCGATAAATCGGAATCCCCCGTAGTCGTAGCGGCATTATCTGTCTAACTTGTTCATCCGATAATTGGCTTTGGGTGGCGACTATTATCCCTGACCAAGGTTGGGAAGTAAGGCTGGATAAATCATTTAACGTACCCAAATAGTTGACGTTGGGACTTTGGAGAAAAATCCTCTCCTGGGCTTCCGTTTCTAGGGTTTTTTCCGCTAATGTGGCTCCACCTTTTTGAGTTCCCGAACTGTTTCTGTTCACATAAAACATCAGAGCTTCATCCAGGGAACTATTGCTCCCATTGGTTGCGCTCAATTCGTAAGGTTTCACTTTGTCGGGAAGCGATTCTGCTAAGACGACAAACTTAGCAAATGAATGTTTGTCTAGAAATCGCCGACAGAACTCCATTGCTTTCGGATTGGCACCTAGTATCAGCCAGCGGCTTTGTTCGCTTTGAGTCCGTACCCAAGTTGCAGCCCACAACCGCGAGGTGACAGCCCAAAGTGTAAAGATACCTAGACAGGGATAAAGTGTGCTACGCCACATCAATTGATTCTGCTGCCACAGACCCAATAGATAAATTGCAGCCGAAAATAGAATTGCTACAACGGCGTTACTGACAATGATTCGATAGGTTGCTCGCAACCCAACTATTTGACTATCGGGACGGTAAGTATTCCCTAGGTACAGACCACCTAATATCAGCACAAAGAATGTAGCAAGTAAAGGGTCTAGGACTCTTAAAGGTTGATTGAGTGAGAGGGATAGGTAGACCCCAAAACAAATTATCAGTCCGAGAATATCGGTTATCAACAGTGCGAACGGCAAAGTTCGCAAGATATTACCCCAGTGAACCCGTCTGGATTCACTATTGACGAAATATCTATTATCCATCTCCATAAGTGTTTCCTCTACCTCTGTCAAAATCACAACTCTTAGGGTTGTTGATTTCCTGGTTGATTTCTTGCTAGAAAATAATTTGCTCTGACGCCAAAAATTTTG
>Ga0114939_10001929_pt1 | contig 15995 bp, 12 predicted proteins | sample AshMeaCrysSpring_FD_87196 | JGI IMG/M metagenome (GOLD analysis project Ga0114939, IMG submission 87196) | Groundwater microbial communities from Big Spring, Nevada to study Microbial Dark Matter (Phase II) - Ash Meadows Crystal Spring | ecosystem: Environmental > Aquatic > Deep subsurface >... | reverse complement strand
CGTCTTGCGCGAACGCGAACGTGATGTCTACCCTCAACCTTTGCCCGAATCTGTCTCAGCGGCGATGGCGGCCATGCACGAAGCCGGCGTAGATGAGTATGAAATGCGCCCACTCCTCAACCGGTTGCATATTGAGCTGGTCTTCACCGCGCATCCCACGCAAGCGAAGCGCCGCACCGTCCTGGGCAAGTTACGCCGAATTTCCCAGGCCCTTATCGAACTCGATGTGCGCGATTTGCTGCCGGCCGAAAGGGCCAGATTGATCGATCAGATCACGGCCGAGATCACCTTGCTCTGGGTGACCGACCGCAGCCGCACCGCTCGCCCAACTGTGACGGACGAAGTCAGGACCGGCCTCTACTATTTTGATAACACGATCTGGGATGTTTTGCCCGAGCTGTATAAGGATATGGCGGCGGCCCTGGCCCAACACTATCCCGGCCTGCGCCCGCCCGATCGGTTTCTGACCTTCGGTTCCTGGATCGGCGGCGATCGCGACGGCAATCCGAACGTCACGGCCGATATCACGGCTGAGACCCTGCGGCTGCATCGCGGCCTAGCGCTGGAGAAACATCGCGCCGCCACTCGCATTCTCGACCGCTCATTAAGTATCTCGGACGAATTGATCCGCTTGGACCCTAATCTGCAGGAGAGCGATGAGCGAGACGGCCACATGGACCGCCACCTGGCCTTTTTAAAGGAACGCTATCCCAACGAATCTTTTCGTCTCTACGCCGCCCGGTTGGGTTCTGACCTCGCCGAAGCTTCGGCTGGGGATATGGTCGCCCGGCTGATGGGCCGGCCCAGCCCGGCGCTGCGGATGCGCCGCATGGAAAACCTGATCGTGCCGCTATTGGCCATAGACCGCAAGTTACGCGAGGCGGGTCTGACCGATATCGCTCGCGCGGATCTGGAACGCAGCCTGCTTCAAGCCCAGATTTTCGGCCTGCACGCGGCGCGCCTCGACATCCGCCAATACAGCGAATACAACACCGCCGTCCTGGATGAACTCCTCGGCCGACTCGATTGGTGCGTCGGCTTCGGCCAGATGGACGGGCCAAAACGCGCGGTCGTGTTGACCGAGATGCTGGGCCGGCCTGCCCCGGATTTGACGCAATTCGACAACTTGTCGGCGGAAACGGCGGAAACGCTCGCGTTGTTCAGCATCCTTAAACAAGCGATCGGTTATTATGGCCCGGAGTTGTTTGGACCTTACATTGTCAGCATGACCCACGGGCCGGAAGACATTCTGGCCCCGCTTTTATTGGCCTATTGGCACGGTCTTTGCTTGCGGCCTGATAGCGCCGAGGAGGGACTGGCCTTTGCGCCTCTCTTCGAAACGAGAGCCGATCTGCGCGCCGCCCCGGAGATCATGACGGCGTTGTTCACTCACCCCGGTTACGCGCCGCATCTGGCGCGAATCGGCCGGCAGCAGACGATCATGATCGGTTACTCGGACAGTAATAAGGATGCCGGCTACCTGGCCGCCAACTGGGAATTATACCGGGCGCAGGAAACCCTGGCTGAGACGTGCCGGAATCATAACGTCGTGATGACCCTCTTCCACGGGCGAGGTGGCACAATCGCCCGCGGCGGCGGTCCAGCCAACCGGGCGATATTGGCCCAACCTCCAAGTTCAGTCGGCGGACGGATTCGCATCACCGAGCAAGGCGAAGTGATCTCCGATCGCTATGGCCATCCGGCCATCGCCGAACGCCACTTGCAACAGGTCATGCATGCGGTCCTGATCGCCAGCACACCAGAGCATTACCGGCTACAGGTCAAGCCTAACGCAGCCTGGCTGGCCGCCATGGACGAGCTGGCCGCGATCTCATACCAGGCTTATCGTCGGCTGGTTTATGAGACGCCGGAACTATTGGTCTACTGGAGCCAAGCAACGCCGATGGATGAGATCAGCCAAATGCGTATCGGCTCCCGCCCTTCCCGGCGCGCCACCGGCGCAACATTCACCAGTCTGCGCGCCATTCCGTGGGGGTTCAGTTGGATGCAGTGCCGCCATGTGCTTCCCGGTTGGTATGGGGTCGGCGAGGCTTTGACAACCTTTGGCCAGAAAGGCGAAGGGCTGGCCTTGTTACAAACCATGTATCGCGAATGGCCTTTCTTTCGCAACTTGCTCAATAACTCCCAGGTGTCGATGTCGCAGGCGGATATGGGGATTGCTCGACTCTATTCAGAACTGGTTGAGGATATCCGGGTACGCGACCTCATCTTTGGCCATATCTCGGCCGCCTTCGATAAGACGCGCGACGCGATCCTGCGGGTTACCCAACAGCGCCATTTGCTCGATCACGACCCAGTCCTGCAACGTGCCGTCCGCCAGCGCAATCCTTATATCGACCCGCTTAATTTCATCCAGGTCAGTCTACTACGGCGGCTGCGTGAATTGGCCGATTTGGACAGTCCCGAAGCGGAGCAGATCCGCAATACGATCTTCCTGACGATCAACGGCATCGCCTCGGGTCTGAAAAATACCGGGTAGAGAGGGGCAGGTCTCGCAGGTGGCACGTGTCACGTGGCACGTGGCTTGCGGCGGGCTGAAAGAAGAGCCAAACGATAAGTACAGACACGACTTTCTGTTCAAGGGATGAATGCCGCCGGGAAGGAAATAGGGGATAATTGCTCCCTATGGAGCCGAAGCGCATCGAGCTGCCGACCGGCTTAGGAGTAGGGCCGGTCAATGCCTATTTATTCGACCAGCCGGAAGTTGTCTTGGTCGACGCCGGAATCAAATCCGATGAGTGCTGGGCGGCGCTGGTAGACGGTCTAGCGGTTTACGGCGTCAGTCCTGTGGATATCGCCCGGGTGGTGATCACCCACCCCCACGTCGATCATTATGGCCTGGCGGCGCGGATCACAGCCGAAAGCGATGCGATGGTCTGGATCGCGGAACCTGGCGCGCCCTGGATTCTGGCCGATGCCGGCAAGTGGCGGCAGCGATTGACCTATTATCGCGATGACTTTTTGATCCATATCGGTTTGCCGAACGAGTTATTAGACGGCGCGCTGGTCGGGATGCAAACCCTGGAGAAGCGCGCCGATCCCGTTCCGGCCGAGCGTATCATCACCTTTCGTATCGATGGCGTGCTCCAGATGGGCGGTATGGCCTGGCAGGTGCTCCATGCCCCCGGGCATGCCAGCATGCAAACTGTTTTTTACCAACCGGAGACTCGCCAACTCATCTCGGCCGATATGCTTTTGGCAATCACCCCCACGCCGGTTGTGGAGCAACCGCCGCCGGGCGAGACGGGGCGCATCCCGGCATTGCCCCAATTTCTACGCTCGCTGGCGATGCTCGAGGAACTGGAGATCGACCACGTTTACCCCGGTCACGGCCGTCCCTTTGACAACCACCGCCGGGTGATCGAGCGGCAGCGCGAGCGAATTCTGCAACGCAAAGCGGAATGCCTGGCGTTTGTTCGTCAGGGCCAGGCCACCATCCCCGAGTTGTTGGAAAGCATGTACGCCCACCAACCGCCGGGAAGCCGTACAGTCGGCCTGTGGATGCTGGTTGGTTACCTGGACCTGCTCATTGCCGACGGTTTGATCCGGCAAGACGAAATTGACGGGATCTGGCATTACCGCCCAAATCAATAGAGTAAGCGCTCGGGATAACAAACTCTATGGCATCTCTACTCTCGTCGCTAAAAATACTGGATTTCTCCACCCTGCTTCCCGGCCCGTTTGCCACAATGATGCTGGCCGATATGGGCGCCGAGGTCGTGCGTGTGGAGTCACCCGACCGGCCGGATATGGTGCGCTTGCTGCCGCCTTATGACGGCGATATCTCGGCCTGGCATGCCGTGCTGAACCGGAACAAGCGTTCACTGGCGCTCGATCTGAAACGTCCGCAGGCTATCGACGTTGTAAAACGACTGGTTGGACAGGGCGGCTTCGACATCGCGATCGAGCAATTCCGGCCGGGCGTGATGGATCGGTTGGGTATCGGCTATGAAGCGCTGCGGGCGACCAACCCATCCGTCATCTATTGCGCCATCACAAGCTATGGACAAACCGGCCCTTATCGGAATCGGGCCGGTCATGACAGCAACTTCCTGGCCCTCTCGGGTATTCTCAGCTACAGCGGCCGAAAAGAAAGCGGACCGCCCCCAATTGGAATTCAAGTCGCCGATATTGGCGGCGGCTCATTTGGCGCGATCGTCGGCTTGTTGGCCGCGGTCATCTATCGACAGGCAACCGGCGAAGGCCAGTTGGTCGATATCAGTATGTTTGACCTGATGGTTGCCTGGCAGAGTCATATCGCCGGCCACGTATTGATAGCCGGCGAGCTACCCGCACCGGAGGCGATGGCCCTCAATGGCGGGCGTGTTTATGACTACTACCGCACCCAGGATGGTCGCTGGCTGTCCGTCGCCGGTCTGGAACCAAAGTTTTGGGAGGGATTCTGCGCAGCCATTGGTCGTCCTGACCTCCTCCATGACGGATTGAGTCTTGAACCGGCCGTCCAGTCACGCGTAAAATCCGAAGTAGCCGCCGTCCTGGTCTCCCGGTCACTGGCTGCATGGATGGAGGTCTTCACCCGGCTGGATGTGTGCGTAGAGCCGGTTCTCACGCTGCCGGAAATGCTGGCCCACCCACAAACGCAGGCACGCGGATTGATCGTTGATGTTCCAAAGCCTGATGGGTCGTTCCAACGGCAAGTAGGTCAGGGTATAAAATTTTCGGCCGGTCAGTCGGACTACCAGCAGATCGGTCCCAAACTTGGAGCCGATACGGACGCGGTTTTAACCGCGGCCGGCTACACGGCGACAGAGATCGAATCGATGAGAACGGAACAGGTGTTTGGCTGAAAGACCGAAAAAACCGGTTACAGGCCGGAAATGTGCCGGCGAGACGTTCCGCCTTGGGAGAGACAGATGAAATTCCAACCTTTTAACCAACCTGCGCCGCGATTAGGGAATCAATACGAGACGGATCGGGTTTTGCGATCCTACCTGAAGCGCCATTTATCGCCGGAGATTTTGGTCGAGGTAGAACCCTCGCTGCGCGAATTAGGAGCGCTGGCGGGAAACGAACTCTATCACCTCCAGTTGGCCGACCGCAATAATGAGCCGGTATTAACCCAATGGGACCCCTGGGGTGAGCGCATCGATCGGATAGAGGTAACCGCTGTCTGGCAACGAGCCGAACGTCTGGCGGCGGAATACGGTATCGTGGCCGCTGCCTACGAAGACAGGTACGGGCCACTCGACCGGCTCTACCAGTTCGCCCTCGCTTATCTTTTCCATCCGTCAACCGACGTCTACACCTGCCCGCTGGCCATGACCGATGGGGCAGCAAGAACATTATTGCACAGTGACCACCAGGCGCTCATCAATCGGGCCGTGCCCCGCTTGACCAGTCGCGACCCGGCGACATTCTGGACCAGCGGGCAGTGGATGACCGAATCGACCGGCGGGTCGGATGTCGGCCTTTCGGAGGCGATCGCCTGTCAAGACCCCGATGGGGCGTGGCGTCTGTATGGTCGGAAATGGTTCACCTCGGCGACAACATCGCAGATGGCGCTAACCCTGGCTCGGCCTGAGGGCAACCCGCCCGGCGGTCGCGGGTTGACTCTGTTCTACCTGGAGTTGCGCGATGAAGCCGGGCGTCTCAAAGGCATCTCGGTTAACCGGCTAAAAGACAAGCTGGGCACACGGAAAGTACCGACGGCCGAACTCATGCTCGAGGGCACGCCGGCCATACCGGTGATGGGTCTGGCCAATGGGGTGCGGAACATCATTCCCATGCTCCATCTGACACGCACCTGGAACAGCGTCATGGCCGCTGCAACCATGCGGCGGGGACTAGCCCTCGCTCAAGACTATGCGCAAAGACGCGAGGCTTTTGGCGCGCCTTTGGCCCACCAGCCCCTCCATATTGACACGCTTGCCTGGCTCCAGGCTGAGGCAGAAGCGGCTTTCCATCTGAGTTTTTTCTTGGTCGAACGAATCGGCCGGGATGAGCACGATCTTTCCAATGATGATGAAGCCGATCTCACCCGATTGCTGACCTCCATCGCCAAGCTAACAACCGGCCGGCAAGCCGTCGCCGTCACAAGCGAGGTATTAGAGGCTCACGGTGGGGCCGGCTATGTCGAGGACACCGGCTTGCCGCTCTTGCTGCGGGATGCCCAAGTCATGCCCATTTGGGAAGGCACGACTAATGTACTCGCCCTCGACACCTTGCGGGCCTTGGCTCACGAGGACACAGGTCTCTCTACTCTGCGGGCCAGGGTTAAACAAATTTCGCAATCAGTCACAGATGACGCCCTGGTTCAGGCGGGCAAGGCGGCCGATGTCGCCATCGACCACGCCCTGCGATGGCTGAATCACGCCGCGCCAAACCAGCCGGCACTGGAAGCGGGCGCGCGTCGTTTCGCTCTCACGCTCGGTCGGGCGCTGGCGCTGGCCCTGCTGGTCGATCATGCCCAATGGTCATTGAGCCAGGAACAGGACAGCCGCTCGCGTGCCGCGGCATGCATCTTTGCCCAGACCCCCATTGACCTGATCGTTGACTTCAACCACGCCTACAGTGCCGAGCTTTTGGGAGGTTTGGCCGCTGTAACCGGGTAAGTAACCTTAATCGATGGGAGAGAATTTTTCGATTTGCCGCCAGACTAGGCGCAGAATAGAATCCGGTTAGTGAATAATCCGATGAGTTATCACTTCGTTAATTCACCCTTTCTTGGGAGTGTGCCGGGATGACCACCAGCGTGAATACCACCTTGTTTTTCATCGGATTGGCCGTTGGTGGTGGTGTCGCCATACTAGGGGGAGTGATCGAGTACCTTCTCCATCTCCGGCGGAATCGAGAACCCCGCTTTGGAGTACCCGGCTGTTTGGTTTACGCAGTTGGCGGGTTGATTCTGGCAGGCATCGCCGCGATCATCACCTCTCTTGTCATTACCGGCCGGATCAGCCCCGCGTTGTTTATGGGCGCTGGTGTCCTGATCGGTTTTTATGGCGGTTTTATAATTTTGGTGGGGTTGTGGTTTCTGTTCGACAGTCGCCACAGGCAAACTGTTGAACTCGACAATAGTCTATCATCCGATCAGACACTCCCATAAGATCGGTCGATCGCGGATAATCCGCACCCGGCAACACGCAATCGCACTAGCACGGGTCAAGAATGTTCCGCCTGGATCACGTTCATGGTCATCCGTATCTTTATCACGCTCAGCTTCGTTATCGCCGGGATCGCTGTCATGTATTGGCTGGCTGACGCGTATGGCGGGCTACTGGCGGTGACGGTCGGGTTATTATTCTTTCTGATGTCCCTTTCCATCTGGACCTTGCCGGCCGCGACCTTTGAACGCGGCCACCGGCTTGACCCGATGCAAAAACGGGTAATCGGCACTTTTTTAGGCATTGGGATAGGGATGCTCGGCGGCTTGGTGGTGGCCGCTTTGGTTCCTCGACCATTCAACTGGGTAGTTTTGGGCGCTGTCGCCCTAGGGGCGACGATTTGGTGGTATCGACGAGCGTAGCCCAACCCGCTCCAAATATCGCTAACTCAAACAAGTTCGCGACTTATCCGGAATTAGACAGTCCATCGACAATACAACATGAACACTACCTATAACCTGGAATCACTCACGCTACCGAAACTCAACGGCCGCTCGCTGCGTGTCTTCGCCTCGACGCTTGAAAGTGCGCCGTTACGCGGAGTTGTACTGGGTCAGCTTTTACGGCAGGGCGGCGTGATCAGCCTCCGCGAGAAGGTGTTTCCGGACCCGCCAACATTTTACCCGTTATGGCAAGAAGAGGTGGTGGCCGGACGGCGAAGGCCGCATGGCGACCGGGCCGACCTTGAAATGTCAGCCCTGGAACGGGTCAATCGCGAACCCTTCGCCAGCATCAGCGATTACGCCCGCGCCTATCGTGCTGGTTCTACTTCCCCCGAAGAAGTGGCGACGGCTGTGTTGGCGGCGATCGCCGACGCGGATGATGATCCGCGACCCTTGCGTGCTTTCCGGGCTATCGATCGCGACGATATAATGGCCCAGGCCCAGGCTGCGGCCGAACGATTTCGCGGCGGAAATCCGCTTAGCTTCCTGGACGGGGTGCCGGTGGCGGTGAAGGATGAAGTCGATCAGGTACCTTACGGCACAACCGTCGGCACAAAATTTCTGGGGCAGGAACCAGCGACCGTCGATAGCACAGTCGTCGCGCGCTTGCGAGCCGCCGGAGCTTTGTTGATCGGCAAGACGAACATGCACGAAATCGGCATTAATCCCGACGGCTTTAACGGACATTATGGCATCGTTCGCAACCCCTATCGACTGAGTTGCCATGCCGGTGGTAGTTCCAACGGTTCGGCTGTGGCTGTGACCGCCGGGTTCTGCCCGGTCGCCATTGGAGCCGATGGCGGCGGGTCGATCCGCATCCCGGCCGCGCTGAACGGTATGATCGGCCTCAAGGCCACCTTCGGTCGCATCAGCGAACTAGGCGCCGCACCTCTCACCTGGACGATGGGGCATCTAGGCCCGATCGGTGCGACCGTGACCGACGTGGCCCTCGTGTACGCCTTAATCGCCGGGCCGGACAAACTCGATCCCAACACGCAACACCAACCGCCTGTATCCCTCCAGGACTGGAACAAGACCGACCTGAAAGGTTTGACGCTCGGAATTTATTGGCCGTGGTTTGAACATGCCGCCGAACCAATCGTTAAATCGTGCCGGGAGATGGCCGAGCGGTTGGCCGAAATGGGCGCGACAATCCGCGAGATCGACATACCCGAACTGGATGAGATGCGCGTGGCCCAGGTGATCACTATCCTGGCCGAGATGGCCAGCAATATGGAGCGTTATAGCGATCACTGGCCGGAGCTTAGCCCGCCGACTCGCGTCAACCTAACCTTGGGCAAGGCCACAACCTCATTCGATTACCTCCAGGCACAGCGGGTCAGGACACGGGCCATCGCCACCTTCCGGCGTGTGTTCAGCGAGGTCGATGTTGTTCTCACGCCGGCAACGGCTGTCACCGCTCCAACCGTGCCTGATAATTGTGAAAATGATGGCTGGTCAGACCTGAGCAGCGTGACGGAATTGATGCGTTTCGCCTTCCCGGGCAACCTGACCGGTCTCCCGGCGATCGCTTTCCCCACCGGTTATGACAGCCAGGGTCTGCCGATCGGGATGCAGGCTATGGGTCGTCCCTGGGAGGAACATGTCCTGATCCGCGTGGCTTATGCTGCGGAGCAGGTCCTGACGCGCCGCCGGCCGCCCGTATTTTACGATATTCTGCCATCGCTAACAGCGAGGGTCCCGGCGGATAGAAAGCGAGTCGAACCGGCATGAAGCGCCGCTTACTAAACCAGGAACATCTCGCCTTTCGCGACGCCTTCCGGCGCTTTCTGGAGGCCGAAGTGCTGCCCCTTCACGAACAATGGGAGAAGGACGGCATCGTTCCGCGCGAGGTCTGGCGAAAAGCCGGCGCGCTCGGCTTTCTCGGCTTGCAGGTTCCGGAGATCTATGGCGGCCACGGCGCGCCTGATTTTCGATACAACGTGGTGATTACCGAAGAAGTCGCCCGCGCCGGGGCGACGGGCCTCGGCTTTAGCCTGCATAGCGATATCGTTATTCCCTACATATTGACCTATGGCACCGAGGCCCAAAAATTACGCTGGCTGCCACCGATGGTGCGCGGGGAAATCATCGGCGCGCTGGGCTTGACCGAACCCGACGCGGGCAGCGACCTGGCCGGCATTCGGGCGACGGCCGTTCGGCGGGGCGATGAGTACATCCTCAACGGACAAAAAACCTTTATCACCAACGGCATCAACGGCGATCTTGTCATCGTAGCTGCCAAGACGCGCGATGTCGAAGGTGGACAAGGGATGAGCCTGCTGGTTGTTGAACGCGGGATGGCCGGCTTCAGCCGCGGGCGAAACCTGGAAAAGATCGGTCTGAAAGCCCAGGACACGGCCGAAATGTTCTTCAGCGATGTGGTTGTGCCGGTGAGTAATCGGCTCGGCCGTGAGGGACGTGGCTTCCATATGTTGATGCATCAATTGCCACAGGAGCGCCTGGCCATCGCATTGATGGCAATTGCCGCTTCCGAAGCGGTTCTGGCGATGACCACCGACTATGTTCGCGGGCGGCAGGCCTTCGGCCAGGCGATCGGCAAGTTTCAAAATACGCGCTTCAAACTGGCTGAATTGCAGACGGAGGTGGAAATTGGCCGGGTGTTTGTCGATCGTTGTGTCGAGGAATTAGAAGCCGGGCAGCTGACCACCGAAGAGGCATCGATGGCCAAGTGGTGGACGACAGAGTTGCAGAAGCGGGTCGTCGATGAATGCCTGCAACTGCACGGCGGCTACGGCTACATGACCGAATATCCGATCTCGCGCTTCTTCGTCGACGCCCGCGTGCAGACCATCTACGGCGGCACAACGGAGATCATGAAAGAGATCATCGCCCGCAAACTGGGATGAGTTGGGGTTCAAACGACTGGTGAACTAAAAATCTTTGTAATCGGTGTAATCTGTGAACTCTGTGGATGCTTTCAAAGTCGATATAACGCTTAAAGAAGCGCAGGAGCGGGTCGATGAATGGATTCGCACCGTGGGGGTGCGGTATTATTCGGAATTGACCAACCTGGCTGTACTGGTCGAAGAGGTCGGCGAGGTCGCCCGGCTGATGTCCAGATTGTATGGCGACCAGAGCTTCAAGCCTTCCGACGAACATTCGGACCTGGCCGAAGAATTCGCCGATGTGCTCTTTGTGCTTATCTGCCTGGCCAACCAGACCGGCGTGGACCTGACCGCCGCTTTCGACGCGACCCTGGCCAAGAAGACAGTCCGCGACCGCGAACGTCACGCCAACAATCCCAAGTTGAAGAAATCGCCATGACCCATAAAACTGAATTGAGCGAGTCAAATCCGACGAATGGCCAAGCAGCCCAAGGTCCCCTGGCCACCGTCGGCTATGAATTCACGCCGGCTACGGTCACCTATACCGGGCGCGACCTGAGTCTCTATGCCCTGTCAATTGGTGCCACGGCCGATCCTCTCGATCTGACTGAATTGCCATTTGTCTACGAACTCAGCCGGGGCGGATTGAAAGCCCTGCCGACCTTCGCCGTCACCTTCCCGTTCTCGCTACTATGGCAGATAACCAGTGTGCCGGGGTTGAGATTCAATCCTGCGCTCCTGTTGCACGGCGAGCAATACCTGGAGATGAAAAAACCACTACCGCTCAACGCGACCATCACCAACAAGGGCCGGATCAGCCGGATTTATGATAAAGGCTCCGGTGCGTTGGTCTTGCTCGATGTGGATTCATATGATGAGAGCGGAGAGCCGGTCGCCTTCAACCAGCTGTCGTTGTTCATACGCGGACTGGGCGGATTCGGCGGCGACCGCGGTCCGTCAGGTAGCGGCTTTTCCTTACCGCAACGCCCGCCGGCGAGCATTCACACGGACAAGACAAGCCCCAACCAGGCGCTCTTCTATCGCCACACATCCGGTGACCCCAACCCTTTGCATGCCGATCCGGCTTTCGCCGCCGCCGGCGGTTTTGACCGGCCGATTCTACACGGCCTGTGCACCTTCGGCTTCGCCGGGCGCGCTGTCCTGCGACATTTCGCCGGGAACGACCCGGCCCGATTGAAGAGCCTCAGGGCTCGTTTCGCCAAACACGTCTTTCCCGGTGAGACGATCGTCACCGAGATGTGGCCTGAGCAGGACGGCCGGATTCTCTTCCAATCCAAGGTCGCCGAGCGTGATGAGATTGTCCTATCAAATGGGATCGCTGAATTGGGGCCGGGGTAAACCTGTTCCGGGAGTCAAAAATGGAAAAGCTCGATCTTCGCCAGCAATATAAACACCTCTACAGTCCATCGGCCAAGAAAGTGGAAGTGGTTGATGTGCCGCCGCTGCAATTCGCCATGATCGACGGGACGATTCCACCGGAGTTAGGTCCCGGCGAATCACCGGTGTTCCAGGAGGATGTCAGCGCCCTCTACGGTATCAGCTACACCCTGAAGTTTATGTTCAAGAAGCGTGCCGAGAATGCCATCGATTATCCGGTGATGGCTTTGGAAGGGTTGTGGGCCGCGGCATCCGGCGTGTATAACCCGGTGGAGCGGGATACATGGCTTTACACGGTCCTGATCATGCAGCCGGACTTCGTCACGCCACGAATATTTGAGGACGCGCGGGCGCAGTTATTGAGGAAAAAACCTGGTCCGGGTCCGGAGCGCCTGCGTCTGGAGAAGTTGCACGAAGGGCAATGCATCCAGACCATGCACATCGGACCTTACGCCACGGAGCCGGAGACCATCGCCCGGATGGATGCCTTCGCCTCAGAGCATGGTTACCAACTACATGGGCGGCATCACGAGATCTATCTCAGCGATCCCTTACGGACAGCGCCGGAGCGGATGAAGACGATTCTGCGACATCCGATTCGGGTTCAACCGGCTTGAGTGCAAACAGATCGACAGGAATCATTCGTAGGCCAGTGTCTCTCGCACGCTCATTCGGACGGCCGAGTAGGCCGGTAACATACTCGACAGCGAGGCGATGACGACGACGATCCCGATCCACATCAATGGCGCGCGCCAATCAAACATGTAGCTCAGGGGCAATTTCACGAAGCTCATCCCGACAGCATAGGCCATAAATCGGCTCAGAACCTGGGCCACCAGCAACGCGCCCACCCACGAAAGCAGGCCGATCGCCACGCCTTCGACAACGACGATAGCCATCACCGACCGATTGGACGCGCCGATGGCACGCATCACCCCGATCTCCCGGCGCCGCTCCAGCACATTGATGCTCATGGTCCCCATAAGGCCCAGTCCGCCGACCGTGCCCAGCAGGAAAGCAAGCACCAGCAGGATGACCGTCAGGATGTTGAAACGTTCGGTGAATATTCGCCGATCTTCAGCACCGGTACGGGTCGATCGGATTTCAATTCCCGCCGCCCCCAGCCGGCTTTCGGCCTCCGCTAACACCGAATTGTGGGTTGCCGCATCGTCAGCCGTTGTATCAATTCGGATGGTGTCGGCATGATCGAAATGACCGATCGATTGGGCCAGTTCCGTCTCATCAACATAGACCAGCGGCGCAATGATTGGCGGTTGGAAAGATCGGCGCACGCCCACTATGGTCCATTCGATCTCTATGTCCCCGATGCGTAATGGCATTTTCCCGCCCAAATGGAGCCACGGTTCTTCCAACAACAGTCCTTCCGGAACAACAATCGCCCGATCGTCGCCGGCCGCCAACCACCGACCGGAGGTGATATGCGGATCAAATTGGACGGAATCGATCGGCAAGCCATTGACGATCAGGCTGTCGCCTTCGGAACCGTCCGCCCGGAGAAGCACGCCCGGTTGAGCTGTCCAATACTCAACGCTGGTTGTACCGGATATTTGTTGCAACGTATTCTCAAGTTGTGCAACCCGCTGCGGGTTGGTCAATTGGATCTGGACATCGGCCGATTGTTCATCCAGTGTCTCTTCCAGGGTGCGAAAGAGCGAGCCGCGCACGCTCCACACGGTCATGAACATCGCACCCGCCAGGATCATAGCCAGCAAGGTGCGCGCGAGCCGGCCTTTGCGGCGAAAGACATTGCGCAACGAAAGGCGCACCGGCCGTGATAGCGGCAGGTGGTCCTGTACCTGAACGAAAGTCCGTTCGAGGCGACCCGTGCCGACGGCTTGACCTTCAAGTCCATAATCCTGGATAGCCTCACGGACGGTGACGCGCGTACCGCCGAAGATCGGTCCCAGCGCAGCAACGACCGGCACGGCCAGACCCACCACGATCTCGGTCAGGATCACCGACGGTACGATACGTATTTGATTCAGGTCAAAGTTTAATTGCCCAGCGACAAATCGCGAAAACAGATGGGCACCGAGGATACTGAGCGGCACAGCCAGCAGCAAGGCGCTGGCACCGAAAACGACGACCATCCTGAGATAAATACCGGCGATCTGGGAAGTCCGGCCACCAACCGATTTCATCAACCCGATCTGGCGGCGCTGCTGGACAAGAATGGCGACGATTACGTTGATCGCTAGCAAAACGCTGAGTAAGAGAGCCAAAAAACCCATGATCGTCATGATCAGGATGATGGCCGGGAGGAATTCCTGGACGAAATGCTCGCCTGGGTTTGGCACATTAACCCAATAAACCGTTTGACCGTTACGCTCGAACTTGTCCGCCACCTCATTAGCGACGGCCTGGATATGCGCCTTGTCAAGATGGTTTTCGGCCACCTCTAGATGAAGTTCATTGTACATAGACGGATAGCCCAACCAAGGCAGCGTATCAGCGCTGATATAGCCATAGGGAATGCCCGTCACTTGCGCCGGTGCCTGGTTCATGTCATGGGTTAGCCCGGCGATCGGGAGAGGCCTCTGGGCACCATCGCTCGTCTCCAGCCAGAGGGTCTCGCCAACAGACAGCCCGATTTGTCCAATCGAATTGCGTTCGAGCAGAATCTGGTGCTTGGGTGGCGGCCAAGCGCCCTGCCAGGGCAGGACCACATCGACCCGGCTGTCTTCGTAATCGTCAAGGGCGTAAAGCCTGAGGTCATGCCACTCGCCGGCGGCGTTCCGGTAGCGAACCGTCGCCGCAAAACGACCGTCGGCCGCGGCAATGGAAGGCATGTGGTCGACGCTGGCTACCAGGTCATCCGTAAAGGCGGAGCTATGCAGCGTCGCGCTGGCAGGGTTGACGGACCTGTAGCGGATCGGCAGTTCGCTGGTGATCAGGTTGCGCGTGCCAATGATCACGCCAAACGTGAACAGGCCGACGGCGATTGAGAGAATGACCAATAAGGTGCGTGTCTTCTCCCACCACAGGTCGCGCCAGGCTTTGCGCCAGCGAAGACGGGAAAAAGTTAACCGCCGGTGGGGCATTTGGTCAGCAGCCATTACGGCTCCGGCGTCGAACAAAAGATAAAGGGCTACAACGTAATCACCTGATCGGGCATGTTCCCCGCCAGGGCGGCGTAAAGATCGGGGAAGCAGCCGACATGCACGCCGTCAACCGTATCGACCACGCGGCAATCGCCCGGCTCGCTACGGCCCAGGCCATCGGCGTCACACCAGCGCGGCTCGCCTTCGGCCAACCCTCGTTCCAGGGCGCACATATCGCACATCATCAGCAGAATGCCCTTCTCGGCGGCCGCTTTAGCCAGTCGTTCACCGATGGGATCGCCCCGGCGTAGGACAAAAGTGTTATCGTCGAAGAAGAACATGCCGGCGACGTCCACGCCGTGGGTTCCGGCTTCCAATTGGGGCAGGATCATCCGGCCGAGCTTGTAGCTGGCGGAACGTGGTAAAGCGAACACATAAGCGACCTTCATTTTTTCTCCTTGGCTTGTTATTCCTGAATAACCGGTTGCAATCTCCGTCGGTAACCTGGGCATTCAGCTAAAAATCAGTGACAATAACAAGAATGGCTATCATTTGGATCAGACTGCCCGACAGTGGACATCACCCGAGTCAACCGACAACCAACTTTGGCCAAAACTCCAGAGAACGGCTATGTTGAGTCATGACCCGATCGTCTTCTATCATATCCCAAAATCGGCCGGCACCACGCTTAATCGCATCCTAAAAAAAAACTACTCGCCGGAGGGGTTTGTCGAATGCGGCATTAATACCCAGGAATTCATGGCCGACCTTAAAACCTGGCCCGTAGAGCGACTGGCCCAAATCCGCCTTTTACAAGGTCACTTCCCGTTCGGCATTCACGATATTTTGCCCGGTAAAGCGCGTTTCTTTACCATCCTGCGCGACCCGGTCGATCGCGTCATTTCCTACTACTATCATGCGCGGCGGGAACCAGAGCATTATTTGTACCATTTGATTCATGACAACAACTGGACCTTGAAAGACCTGCTGGAGAGCGGTGTGCCGATCATGATGAACGACGGCCAGGTGCGGTTCATCTCCGGGACCTTCGATAAACCGCGCTATGGCGAAGTCGGCGAGACCATCTTGCAACAGGCT
>Ga0114939_10001928_pt1 | contig 16000 bp, 16 predicted proteins | sample AshMeaCrysSpring_FD_87196 | JGI IMG/M metagenome (GOLD analysis project Ga0114939, IMG submission 87196) | Groundwater microbial communities from Big Spring, Nevada to study Microbial Dark Matter (Phase II) - Ash Meadows Crystal Spring | ecosystem: Environmental > Aquatic > Deep subsurface >... | reverse complement strand
TACAGCAGATATTACTAGAGTACGGCCAACAAAAACCTGCTTATGGTGATATTGAAGTTGAGAAAATTTTTGATACAGAACGCGACCACTACCAAATTGTTCACGTAGGCTGGGAAGGAGATAATTGGGTGCATAGTTGTATCGTCCATATAGACATTAAGGGTGAAAAAATTTGGCTCCAGTGGAACGGTACAGAAGATGATATTGCTGCAAATTTGCTTGCAGCAGGAGTTCCCAAGGAAGATATTGTGCTGGGGTTTCAGTCTCCGTTTATGCGGCAGTTTACCCAGTACGCTGTGGGTTAATGAAATCACTGGCGGTAGGAAACACGGTTTATTGGTGTAAGCTTCAGCCAAAATCTCTGTATCTCTTTGTTCCCACCTTTGCGTGGGGGACTTTATCAAAATTTTAACCGTATTTAGACAAAGTTAAAAAATTTATAGGATATCAATACTGATTAGCTAGTAAAAAAGGGAATTATATAGACAGCTACTCCTCGGTAGCCAAGAACATTCCTTTTTAACTGCTAACTCAGGAGAATTTCATGATTTTTATAATTCCGATTATTCTTGGTGCTTTGGGTTTAGGTACTATCGCTGTCGGAGCGATCGCAGGGGCTGAAGGTATTTCCGACATGAACGAAGCAAAGGAAATTGGTGAACGCGCTCAAAAGCGTCATGAGCGTGCTGTAAGCAAATTACAAGCTGACTGGGAAGACACCAATAAGCTAGCAGAAGAGTATGGTAAACTCCAGCTTGATGTTATGAAGCATACAATTGGGCGGTTTGTTGATTTCATTGAGCGAAATATTGGTAAGGGTAAACAAAGCGAAAAGGAGTTTTTAGAGGGGCTGGACATTTCAGTACAGCAAATTTAGGAATATAAAGCAGCCGCTATTGAAGTTGAGCAATTTTTTGGCGGCGGTGCTAAAGCCATTAGCGCAGCAACTGTAGGATACGGTGGTGCGATGGGACTTGCTACCTCTGTAGGAGTAGCGAGTACGGGAACAGCCATTGGTAGCCTCAGCGGTGCTGCAGCTTGGAATGCAACTCTCGCATGGTTAGGTGGTGGTTCCCTGGCTGCAGGTGGCGGTGGTATGGCGCTAGGCTCTCTTGTATTAGGTGGTATCACCGTCGGTCCCGCTGTACTGATTGGTGGCTTTGTCCTGGCTGGTCAGGGTGAGAAAGCTTTAACAAAAGCGCGGAAGTACGAAGCTGAAGTTAACACTGCGATCGCAAAGATTAACGCAGCAAAAGATTTTATCAAACAAGTGAGACGGCGAATTAGCGAGTTGAATCACTTGGTTGAATCTCTTAACGAACGTGCTGTTTTAGGTCTAGATGAACTTGAATCCTTACCATCATTTGACAAAGACAGAGATGCTAGCAAGTTTCAACAAGTAGCGCTTCTAGTCAAAGCACTGGCAGAAATTATGAAAACGCCTGTTTTGGATAGTAAAGGAAAACTTAACCCTATTACTGCGACTATCCAAGCCAAGTACCGTACTCTAGGAGGCAATTAAAAATGTCTATCCAGAAAGTTGCCGTCAATCAATTTACCAATCCTGCTGAATGTTTACAGCAAATCGTCTCAGCCTACACAGAATACAAGATAATTGCGGAACAGGAACAAACAAAGCGACGGGAAATTGACGCTTGGGAAAAAACAACCATAGCACAAATTAACGCCCAGCGTGATTTACTCATCACCTACCTTGAGCGTTCCTTTGACGAGCGGGCAGAAAGTTTTCGCACTTTGTTCACTATAGTTGATGATGCCATATCATCCAGTAATAACGCGCAATTAGCCCTTACCTTAAATGCCATTACAGAAATAGCGAAATCCAGCCCATTCAAAGAACTTGCTAACTTAACTTCTGTTCGCGCCGCACTGGACGATCCAGACCACGAATGGACATTTTGATACCAATCTCTGGTAGGGGCACAACAGTGTTGTGCCCCTACGAGTCAGTTTTTTTGCGTTCTTCTTTGCGCCTTTGCGCGAAACAAAAAATATTTATCCCATAGGTTAATCATCCTCATCCAAAGTCCGCACCGTCAACACCTGGGGTGGCGTCGCATCCGGCGGATAAAGCAAATCTACCTCCACTAATCTGCGTTCATTAGGCTTCATATTCAACGTCAGCAACGCCTCACCCAACTGACCCCGCCGCTGTATCAAATGCACATATCGTGTCTGCGATACTCCCTTATCATCTTTGTAACTCAACCGCACCGTACCCCGGAAGAATATCCTGGTTTCTGGTGGTGTAAAAAACAGCAGTTCTTTCTTTGCTTCATCTTCTTTTACAGGTGTTTGCAGAGATATCGTCACCGTCCGCTGTTTCTTACTCTTATTTCTCAACGGCAAAGTCAGGCTATATTTAATACCATAGTTGCCGTGTGCCTGATAAGCCGTATCCGGATAGCGGGCAAGCATTCTCGCACTTTGAATTTGCCCTGTACCGAGGGTGCCATCATACAAAGTACTAATCCCGTAGGAAAAAGACCTACCCGGCTTGGGAATATTTAGACTATCAGACCTAGTATCTGTAATCTGTGTCTCCCACAGAGAACCTTCCGCCACACCTGCTACGCGCCCATATACCACATCAATAGGCGGTTTGTCAACTATCGGGGTGGGAAGCAAATCTCGCGGTCCTGCTAGCTTACCAGAAACGAGGATTTTTTCCCATTCTTGTAAGGTGGGAGGACGTTCAGCTTTATTCGGAAGCAAGGGAGCGTACATTGCCAAATTTGCCAGATAAACAGGTCCACTACTTTGCAACCGCAACAGAGTTGAGCGACCATTGGATGTAGGTGTCACCGTCCCTGCTGGTATAGGCAGGTTCATCAACATCCGGCTTTGACCAGGGGGAATTTCCATCACCGGCAGCCATGTACTTTGCCGCAGTCCCCGGAGAATATCACTCATAGCACGGCTACCGGGTCCAGAAAACACCGTATTTGCAGAATTATCTACATAATCAGGTAGCTCGACAAACAAGGCATCTGGGCGCGTCAGATAGCTTGCTGCTTGCAAAATTTCTATCTTCACCGTTTCCAGTCCGGGATTGTGGATAATTATCCCTTGGAACATCGAGCGGGTTTCCGCTGCAGTCCGGGCACGGGTAATGTGATGACTGAACACATCAAACCTGCCTTTGAAAGTCATATTCAAATGGGCTGAGGAAGAAACCTTCCCTTGCGGCGGAAAAGTAGACAGTAAAATCCCTTCCGTCCCCACCACTTCCGGACTGTTGCTATTAAACACCGGAACATTATCCAGTTTTCCCGGTAAGGAGCGCATTTCTGTCGGTTGCGCCACTTCTTGGGGTGGCAGAATCTCTTGGGGTGGTAACTCTTGTGCTGGGGACAGAAACTGTTGAGTAGGTGTCGAGACAGTGTTAATTTGAGCTACGGGGACAATCGGCAAAAATGGCAACATTGGCGCTTTTAACGAATTATTAACGCTAACTGTGGTACTTTAAACGACTTAACTAGCTTATGGTGCGTTTTGTAGGTAAGTGTGAGGATTCATTGACAATGGCGCAGCAAATAAAATTAGCCAGGGGAAGATTTGTTCATGACGGCAGACTTCCTGGTTTTGGGCGAATGTTGATTTTGGGAGTTGCCACTGCTAGCTTGAGTATTATCGGTGAGATGATACAAGCTGCACCAGCAGCGGCGGAAAAACCAATTGCAAGTTATTGCACCGGGATATTGCGTGATGGACTCCTGAATGGCAAGGGTAAGTGTACCTTCAAGAGTGGCAACCGTTACGAGGGGGAATTTCGCAATGGCAGACGACATGGTAAGGGAGTATTTATCTATGCCAATGGCACCCGCTGTGAGGGCGAATTTCGCAATGATTTGCTCAACGGTAAGGCAGAATGTACCTTCAAGAGCGGCAACCGCTACGAAGGCGAATTTCGCAATGGTAAGCGTAGCGGTAGTGGAGTATTCACCTATGCCCAAGGTATCCGCTGCGAAGGCGAGTTTCGCGATGAATTTCTTAACGGTAAAGGTAAATGCACCTTTAAGACTGGTGACAGGTACGAAGGCGAATTTCGCAATGGTAAGAAACATGGCAATGGAGTTTTTACTTACGCTAATGGCACCCGCCTAGAAGGAACCTGGAAAGATGGACAGTTTGAGCGTTCCCTAGCGCAACAACCGGGAGTGGGGAATAGGAATTAGGGAATAGGGAATAGGGAATAGGGAACAGGGAACTCTTAACAGGGAGCAGGGAATAGGGAATAGGGAATAGTTTTTATTACCCATGCCCTCTTGCCCTCTTGCCCTCTTGCCCAATCCCCCATGCCCAATCCCCCATGCCCAATCCCCCATGCCCCATCACTGCGCTCGACAGAATTTGCGACCGCTATCGTGGTCAGGGTCTTGCCAGGAGTAAGCAAAATGGCTGACAGCCCGAATTTGGGGAGCGACGCGGCGAATTTCTTGCATTTGCAATTCTAGGGAGGGACGATTATTTGTGGGGGCGCCCCAGGTACCAGCTATAGCGGGGATAATCTCAGTATCAGATTTTGCCATGCTCGCCACCCGCTGCACTTGGGAACCAATGCATCGAGCATTACCACAAGCTGCGTAGGACATGGGATGCCATTGCAGAGATTTGGGGAACCTATCCCAAGGCTGGAGACGGGAGTCATAACCCTGTCCAATGGTTTGATTTCCCTCTGGGAAAAATACAACCCCGGCAGGAATTCCTTTCTGTTTGGCAGCCCAACTAGCTAGATTCACAAAATCGATGATACCTTGCATGGCGTGGGCAACGCTCAATTGCCACAATTCCCATTGCAGTATAGGTTGGCGTTCAGCGGCAGTGGGTAGAGGTTGTCCGGGTGGTATTGGTTGCGGTTCTCTGCGTCCCTGCCACATGGGTTCCCCTTCTAGAGGATACCGCCGATCTACTTCGGTAATATCGCCCGCTGAAACAAACCCTTTACTCAAGAACCGGCGAATTAATTCCAGTCCTTTGCTATTTAATGCTCTGCCAAACAAAGCTTGTTGGGTGGCTTCGCTATACAGCCACAAATCAGTGACTTTGGTAGCAATGGAATTAGTACCTGCTTGTCGGGGATAGCGGATGTAATCAAATAAAATACCATCAGGACGACGGCGCAAGACTTCCTGCACCATTTGGTAATAATCCCGTTTGGCGGTGAGGTTGTAAGGGTCGATAAATACTTGGCTGCGATTATCAGTGACATACAAGCTGGTTTGACCTTTACCATTACGAGCGATCGCATCTTCTCTATCTGGTCGCTGAGCGTAGGTATAACCAAAGTTAGTCGTAAACATCCAAGCATAGACCTTCAGTCCCCGTTCTCGCCCTTTTTGAATAGCCTGTGCTAACAAATCTACGTTTTCTGCCCCCGGAGTGCGAATAACGGAAGGCCAGGCTGTGGGGTTAGCGGACTGGGGTAACAACACCTGTCCGTCATAAAATGTTTCCACGTAAACCTGGTTGTAGCCGCGATTAACCAGCCGATCCATAATTTGCTCTAGTGACCCTGGTTGCAAATCACAGGGATACAAACGCAACCAAATTGCTTGTGTTTCCGGCCAGGTACGACTACGGCAGGACTGCATTTGCTCTGAGTGTTGTTTTAATAGTTCCTCGTAGCGGCTTTTAGCATCTTTATTCCCTTTGAGTGCCGCTACACGAGTATTTTCTTTTTCTTGCGCTGCTACTGTTGATACCTGGCAGTATTTGTTGGTTTCTGCCCAAGCTGGTGTTCCGGATAAATTCACACCGCTCAACGTACTCGTTAGAAGGACGGCAACAAGGCGTCGCCAAGCCAACATTGGTCGTGTAAAATTCCAGGTATGTTTACCCATACCTACAAGGTGCAGAATCAAAAAACGCTCCTCAACCTTAAGCAATATGAATTATGGCGCTGTACTCACAGCGCCATAGCCTACACCTAGGGATTTTAAGCTGATTTTCCAAACTCTTGAGTACTGAATCCATCAGTGCTGAGTCTCTAACCCATAGTGGGATAAATCTGAGCAAAACTCCTACTAGTTATTAACCTCCTCGACGCAGCGCGGCTTCCACTTTTTGGAACTCATCTTCTAAGCGATTCTTGAGCTTTTGGGGTACAGGACGGTTGGGGTAAGAACTGTAGTGTCCTGCTAAGGAGTTTAGTGCTGTTCGCATAGTGGTGAAGGAGCTAAGACCAGAAACAGAGCTATTGCGCTGATAACGGGCGGCAAAATCATTAATTTTTTGGCGTGCATCTGCTTGAATTGCTGCTTTATCAGGTGCATCCGCTGACACATCCAAGGCTTTTCTCAGGGTATTCACCACCGTCAGGGTATCTTGCCGATAATCCCCGGATAAACCATCAGGACTACCAGAACACCCCATTAAGCCAATTACTAAAACTAAAACCACGGCAAGCAGACGTGACAAGTAGTGCTTCATAAACTTTCACTGAACGCAGACACAAATCACCGTTTATCGTATCTTGGATTGGTACCCAGGGGATCGGGAATGTGGGGATTGGGCATGGGGCATGGGGGATTGGGCATGGGGCATCGGAATAAGCCAGTCTGACCATCCCTGTTAAGAGTTCCCTATTAAGAGTTCCCTATTTCCTATTCCCTATTCCCTGTTAAGAGTTCCCTATTACCTATTACCCATTCCCCATTCCCCATTCCCCATTCCCCATAGAGCGTATCCCGTTGTTGGTATGGTCTACCAAGGGATGTAATGGCGGTTTGTAAGGTTTCTACTTCCATGCAGGTGCCACCAATAGCACCTGCCATTGTGGTTATGTGTTCTTCCATCAAGGTGCCGCCGATATCGTTACAACCCCACTTCAAGGCTGCCGTAGCACCCCCTAATCCCAGTTTTACCCAACTAGGTTGGTGGTTCGCTATCCAATTTCCTAAGAAAATCCGTGCTACGGCGGTGAGTAATAGTGCCTCATGTAACACTGGTTGGTCTCGTCCTACACGCCGACGCAAGGGTTTCGGTGCTTCTTTTCCGACGAACGGTAATAAAATAAACTCTGTAAACTTTCCAGGGTATCCCCGGTTGACTGCGGTTTGTTGGAGCGATCGCAGTTGATCCAAATGCTGCATCTGCTGTTCTGGCGTCTCAATATGACCAGATAACATAGTGCTAGTACTGTGTAAACCCAACTGATGCGCTATAGTAACAATCTCCAGCCAAGTTGCTGTGTCAAGTTTCTCTGGACAAAGAATCCGCCTTACCTCATCATCCAACACTTCTGCTGCGGTTCCCGGCATGGAACCCACCCCAGCATCGCGCAAGGCTGCAATTACTTCCGCGTAGGACAGTCCATCTTCTCTAGCGATAAATTGCACTTCCTGGGGTGAAAAAGCATGTAAATGTAAATCAGGAAATTCCTGTTTTATCGTTTCCACCAACTTCAAGTAATAAGGCAAAGATTTACCGTCTATTTTCGCTTTCAGGTTTAATCCCCCCTGGATACAAATTTCCGTCGCACCCCGTCGCACCGCATCTGTGGCTTTCTCGAAAATTTGTGCCCAATCTAACCAGTAAGCACCATCTTCTCCTTCATCCCGGCGGAAAGCACAGAAACTACAGTGCTGTTCGCAAATATTTGTGAAGTTAATATTACGATTTATGACATAGGTAACAGTATCACCAGCTTGCCGTTGTCTAAGTTTATCTGCCGTTTCCCGAATTGCCTCTAAAGCTTTTGGTTCTGTTTGTTTGAGTAATATAATGCCTTCTTCAACAGACAAATCTTCGCCAGCTAAGGCACGGTTAAGAATTTTATCAATCACGATGCATCCGGGGATACTAGAGTATTAGTATTAATTGTTGCAAAAATTGTGATGAGTTTGCAGGAATGGATGGTAAGGGATTATTGTATGTTTTTTTTCACCGCCAAGATGCCAAGGACGCTAAGACAAGAGAGTGAACACATAAGTTGAGGAATGAAATTCCATCGGGGTTTATTTTTTAAATTTTGGGAATGAGTCGATTAATTCCTCAAAAGTCTTCTTCATCGACAAAAAACTCGGCATCATCTTCTAAACGAGCAGTTGTTTTTCCAGCACCATCTCCACCTAAAAGCGGCTGCAATAAAGCAGTAGCAATTATTCCTAAACCTACACTAAAAGCTAATACTAAACCTACAGGAATTTGCACTGATTGAAAGGCAAGAAATTTTAAAGATACAGGTGTAGCGTTTTGCACAGAGAGGATAGCAATAGCCACTACCCAGAAAGTAACAATTAGAGATGTGAGAACAATACCTATAGATTTCATAATAGTTTGCGGCGGATGGCGCCAGATTAACAACGGATGTAGCGAATAGGTTATATCCGTTACATCCGCTACATAATCCGTTGCTAAGTTTAAACTCCTAGTGGTTCTAGCTTAGCAATTGCGCTCTCCATTGCTTGGGTAATTTGAGTTACTTTTTCCGGAGAGTTGGTTTCCATGTAAACCCGCACCAAGGGTTCAGTACCGGAAGCACGCAGCAATACCCAGCTACCTTCTGCAAGGTAGAGTTTAACGCCATCTTTGCGTCCTACTTCTTTGACGCTGATACCAGCTACTTCGCTGGGGGGGTTGCTGGTATATGCATCCATGACAGCAGCTTTGTGAGCTTCTGTGAGGTGCATGTCCAGGCGTTTATTGTACAGCGGTCCGTCAGCTTCGGCGATCGCTTCTTCTACCAGTTGACTGAGGGGTTTACCTTCATAGGCAATTGCCTCTGCCACTAGCATATCTGCCAGGATGCCGTCTTTTTCAGGAATGTGACCAATGACGCTTAAGCCACCGGATTCTTCCCCACCAATTAACACATCTGTTTCGCGCATCTTTTCGCCGATGTACTTAAAGCCTACAGCGGTTTCGTACAACTGCAAGCCATATTTAGCGGCAAAATTATCCAACAGGTGGGTTGTGGCTACAGTGCGGACAATTGCCCCTGATTTGCCTTTATTCTTGATTAAATGACGCGCTAGGACTAGCAGCACCGTGTTAGGGGTGAGGACATTGCCTTGTTCATCGACAATCCCAAAGCGATCGCTATCGCCATCGGTTGCCAAGCCCAAATCTGCTTTATCATTCTTAACAGATTCAACTAATTCAACTAGTTGTTCTCCCTTGGGTTCTGGCATTCCGCCACCAAACAGCACGTCACGGTAGGTGTGGAAAGCTTCTAATTCGCAGCCACAAGCCTTGAGAACCTCATCCAAATAGCCGCGAGAGGTAGAATAGAGGGCATCGTACTTGACCCTTAACTGGGCGCTACGAATTCGTTCTACATCCAGGAGGCTGTAGATAAATTGCATATAGTCCGGCTTGGGGTCAAAGGTAGTAATGTCACCGGAGGGTTTCCCACTGGGTGGTTCATCCGATGCACCTTCAATATTTGCCACAATAGTGTCAGTTATCTCTGGAGTGGCAGGTCCGGCGTAGTCCGGAATATACTTAATCCCACAATAGGGTGCAGGATTATGGCTAGCAGTGAACATTAACGCTCCTGCGGAATTCAGGTGACGAGCGTTGTAAGCAATTACAGGGGTGGGACAATCCCGTTCTGTAATTTTGACATTCCAACCCAAGTCAGCTAAAACTTCCGCTGCTGTCCGAGAAAACTGCTCAGCTAGAAAGCGTGTATCGTATGCTACTAGTACTGGTCTATCTTTACTGTAGGCTGTTTCGAGGTAACTTGCGATTGCACGAGTTACTTTCCGCACATTTGGGAAAGTAAAATCATCAGCAATAATTCCTCGCCACCCATCAGTACCAAACTTGATTTTGCCGGAATTGCTACTGGCGCTCATTTTTTTGCCACTTCCTCCTGTTCATGATTAATACTACAGGAAGCTTCCTGCGAAGTGCGAATAGCCGCAAGTATCCTATAGTGCATTTTCCCTTACTGAACCTAAACAATGTTAACCCTTGGGCGACCCTTTGCCAGTTATCATCTTTGGTCTTTAGTAGCCCCAGCTACCGGTCAGGAGCGCTGGCACTGCCAGATGCGGCGGGGGTTTATCAAGGCGCGGCAACACGAACCACAAGTTAAACAGCTCTTAGCACAAGCTACTATACCGCAAAGAATAGGCATTCTGGCACAAAAAGGTGTATATGAGTTTCATCACCACCGGCAACTGCTCAAGCAGGCAGATGGTGTGGAAAAGGTGGCGCAAATACTCAAGTTAAGCAAAGTCAGCGTTGAAATCCAGCAGCGCGTCCGCCAAATTCTGAAAAACTACCACGATGCACCTCTACTGTTGGGAAAACGGATCATCCAATTAACTCGTGGTGATGAAGGCTTTCCTCAACCAATTATCATTGACCAACAAAATTATTACTTCCGACTCTATGCGGCTATGGACTGCGTTGTGATTGAGTCGGATAGTACTTTACATATTATAGATTTCAAGACTGGTAAATCAGCTTTTGACCAACGGCAAGCATTGGTGTATTTGCTAGCTGCTCGTTATCTCTACCCACAACAGGAAGCAGTCGCCTCATTTTATAATCTAGAGCGGCGCAAAACCTCAGATTTAATCACACTCACCCCCAACCAATTAGATGCGGTAGAACATGAGTTGGCGGTTATTGCTGGCAAACATCAGCAAGATTTGCAACATTATCAAGCAAATCCTGGCAAGTTCAGCGTTATCTTCCCTCCTAACCCCGGAAACCACTGCCGCTACTGTCCTTTGCATCGCATTTGCGATTTCTCTGCCTCTAAATCCTCTAAATTACGACTGGCAGATAAATCTGCTTATCATTGAAATAACTACGTTTTGATTTATACTCTTTCTTGATAAATAGTCCTATAGCTTGACTAGGAATACCTAAAGCTATTACTTCAATATATTTACTTATACAATTTTAGTAACTTTAAATACATTTAATTTAAATTTTACAATCAAATAATAAAAACAGCATCTCAATTAGGTTATTTGACTATCTAGTTTATAAGTAATGCTTCGTATATAACTAGTAAAAACTGCCATAATTGCATATTATTAGTGTTATTAATAAAAATTTAAATATTCGTAAACAAAAAATTTATAATCGGAAAAAAAGCGTAAAAATACTGCATAATTAGCTTTATAAACACTCTGTATAGTTTAAGCAAACAGCCTAGATAGCTGACTGATAGCAGGAAAATATCTAGTTGATTTATTTTAAACAGCTAGATATTCTACATCTACTCTGAGTTTTTTCGGTTTCAGCAATTAGTCCATGCTGAAGTAATTTGACTTGCAAACTTGTGTTTCCTACCTATTTAATAAACCCTTGGAGCGACTGATGACTTACTCATTTGCATCAGATAAATATCCTTTGCCTAGTGTTTCAGATTTAGATATTCTAGAAGCATCTCATGAAGAAGATAAAAATCCATTTTGTGCCCAGAAAGTTCATTCCCTTGCGGCTTTATGGGCAAGAAAATACTTCGTGACTGTTAACAGCCACGAGGATGAATGGCAACTAGCAAATGCTGCAAGTGTGGCGGAAGTTACTTCATCTGTGGGGTTGACTTATACTGCTAATAAACTCAGTCAAAATCTGAATTTAGCAAGCGCCCAAGCTTGGTCTTTGACCGAGACTCTGCTATCCCAAGAAATTCGTCGTCATGGTATTAACCCAGAATTAGTCAATCCTCTAGAAATTGCCGCCGACACACGAGCTTTATTTGAGGGTGCATTTAAAGCTTATGTGGAACGTGCTACCCCAGCCCATCTATCTGTAGCGGTGGGGAGGAATATTGGTCAAGTGCGCTCTAAATATACTAGTGTTGACCCCCGTGCCATTGGCTTTGTGAGTATGCAGTTTCACTACACGGGGCAAAAATTGCTAGAGTTGCTGTCACCTCTAGAACAGAAGTTGTTTGCACCTTATCTTAAGGTGATGGACGACCACATGTATATGCCTTTACCAGCCGCCTACGCAGCCGCCGCCAAGCATGACTACAATTCACCAGCACTCTTAGCAGTACGTCGTCTTCTACCCATCAGTAGCAAAATTGCTGAGGTAGTTTGCGCTCGTGTTATCCGCCAGCATCCTAATTATCAAGCCTACAGCGGCAACCTGAACAATCCAGGGGTGAAAATTTCCAGTATCCGCGATGTGGAGATGTTTCAAGTTTACCTGTGCGTTTGTGTACTAGAAGACAGCATTCGCTCCGTGCAGAGAGAATTGTTTCCCCTGTGCGTCATGCTGTATCCTAAGTTGCAAGTACGCTGGATATTAGTACAGCAAATGATTTCTCAGATGAGTTGGGAAATTAAAGACCGCTTACCTGTGGATGATGTGACTGTGTTTTTACCTTACTTGCGTACTTTTGCAGAGATGTTTTCTCATCAGGTGTTTGAAAAAAATCCCTAAGTCATATCAATAGCCAGCGCTAACTCATAAAGCCTCCGCCTTGCAAGCTTAGTGGCTATTGCTAACTGACGGCTAGCTTGCGATCGCGATATCCCCTGAGACATCAACTGTTTTAACTCCGCTTTTAATTGTTCTTCTGTAAGTTGCGGTTGTGTCAGGGGAGTACCCGCTACCACCAGGGTAAATTCCCCTTGGGGTTCTATAGCGCTATAGTGAGAAATTGCCTGTGCAATAGTTCCCCGCCAAAACTCTTCATGTAACTTAGTTAACTCCCGCCCCAGAACAATTTGGCGTCCATCGCCCAAAACCGCTGCTAAATCTTGTAAAGTTTGCCGCACACGATGGGGAGCTTCGTATAAAATTAGCGTCCGAGACTCCGTAGTTAAAGCTTCTAGTCGTTCCCCTCTTTCCTTACCTTTGGTAGGTAAAAACCCTTCAAACACAAACCTATCTGTTGGTAATCCGGCTGCACTCAAGGCTGTAATAGCTGCACTCGCACCCGGAATCGGGACTACTGATATCCCTTGGGTGACGCAAGCTTGCACTAATTCATATCCGGGGTCGGAAATTAAGGGTATACCAGCATCAGTAACTAGGGCTATTGCTTTACCATCACTTAACTGCTGCAATAATTCTGGAGTGCGACTGCTGCGGTTGTGGTCATGGTAACTAGTTTGTGGCGTTTTAATTTGGAAATGCTGTAACAGTTTACCCGTGTGACGTGTATCTTCAGCTGCAATCACGTCCACCGTTTGCAAAATCCGCACTGCCCGAAAAGTCATATCTTCTAGGTTTCCAATAGGGGTAGCGACGACGTAGAGTGTTCCTGATTTTGCTTCACTTGACATGGGGATTAGGTAATGGGTAATGACTAATGAGTAAAAAAGCTTTATTTGTCGGTTTAGTAACGCTGGATCTGATTTACCTGGCTGAGTCTGCTCCCAAAAATAATCAGAAAATTGTCGCTTCTGACTATAGCGTTGCGGCGGGGGGTCCAGCAACCAATGCTGCTGTGACGTTCAGTTATTTGGGAAATCAGAGTACACTCCTGGGTGTTGTGGGTTCACATCCGATGACGCAATTAATCAGAGCAGATTTAGCAACTTTCAACGTAGCGATCGCTGACCTTAACCCTAGCGCTATACAACCTCCGCCAGTATCTTCGATTATTGTTACCCAAACCACCGGAGAAAGGGCTGTGGTTTCCATCAATGCGGTGAAGACACAAGCTAGCAGCGCAACTATCCCAGGGGAGATTTTGCATGGGGTAGATATTGTATTAATTGATGGACATCAGATGGAGGTGGGAGGAGCGATCGCTCAAATAGCAAAAGCGAAAAACATCCCTGTAGTTATTGATGGTGGTAGTTGGAAGCCGGGATTTGAGAAGTTATTAACCTACGTAGATTTTGCGATTTGTTCAGCTAATTTTTATCCTCCTAATTGTAAAAATTCCACTGAGGTGTTTGCCTATCTGCGTCAATTGGACATTCCCCACATTGCTATCACCCACGGAGAACAAGCGATAGAGTATCTCAGTCAGGGAGAAACTGGCAGTGTAGATGTGCCGAAAATTCAAGCTGTAGATACACTAGGTGCAGGAGATATTTTTCATGGAGCTTTTTGTCATTACATACTGAGGGATAATTTCACAAATGCTTTGACTACAGCGGCTGAAATTGCTTCTGAAGCTTGTAAATTTTTTGGTACTCGTCGTTGGATGCAGATGTAATAGTAGAGACACTGATATTTGAGAATTACATGAAAGACCTACAAACAATCCTGAAGTTAGCGCGTACTGTTGGTTGGGAAGCAGCAGATATCCTGCGCTCTTATTACCGGATGTCTGATGATCGGAGTCAGTTAAACATTCAAGACAAAAAAGAGGGTCCTGTGACCGCCGCAGATATTGCTGCTAATCATCATATTTTAGAAAGGTTACAAACCACTCTAGTGGATGAAGATTTTGGCTACTTAAGCGAAGAAACCTACAAAGCTGGTAATAGTAGACTGAATAATCAGTGGGTATGGATTATTGACCCCTTGGATGGGACGCGGGACTTTATTGACAAAACTGGGGACTACGCACTGCACATCGCTTTAACCTATCAAGGAAGTCCGGTACTATCGGTGGTGGGAGTACCAGAGGCGCAAAAGTTGTACTATGCTACCAAAGAAGGCGGTGCTTTTGTCGAAACTAGGGAAGGAACTATTCAGCAGGTGCAAGTTTCCCAACGCGATCGCATCGAAGATTTTACCTTAGTAGCTAGTCGCAGCCATCGCGACCAACGACTGAATAAATTATTAGAAAAGCTACCCTGTAAGAATCAGAAATTTGTTGGTAGCGTCGGCGGTAAAATAGCCAGTATCGTTGAACAACAAGCAGATATTTACATTTCGCTTTCCGGTAAATCAGCTCCTAAAGATTGGGATATGGCAGCACCGGAATTGATTCTCACCGAAGCAGGGGGAAACTTCACCCACTTTGATGGTACAGGTTTAGAGTACAACACTGGTGATGTCAATCAGTGGGGTGGTTTGCTGGCTAGCAATGGTCATTGTCATCAGGTACTGTGTCAGCAATTAGCAACCAATCTAGCAGAGATAGATAGTAATTCCTAATTTAGCCTTGGTGAATTCGGAGATAAGATGATCTGGGAATTTTTCGCTTAACCCAGAAAGTTATGGAGACGTTACATGTAACGTCTCTGTTGAATTACCATGTGTCCTATCTGAAATCATGGGATTTTCTGGTGTAGCTGCTGAGTTAAGGTCAACTAAAACAATTTAAAGGGGTGATGCCCATGAAACGTGCGGTAATCTTTATCTTACTATTCTTAACTACACTAGGATGGGTTTTATTTACTCATCGTCATCACTTGATGCTACCGGGTTCTAATTGGTGTGCTGGAGTAGGATATCTACCAGACAACCGTCCTACCGAAACTATCCATGCTGTTCATGTTACAGCTAAACCTTGGCGGGGTGAGCATCATGTATACGGGATTTTTGAACTAGATGAACAAAAAGTTCCCCCCGGTCAACCAGTCATTGTCCGAGTCAGTGGTGCGGCTAAATACTGCACAACATCCAATCCTGTGGGGAATAAATTTAGAAATATAGAAGCTCCAGAAGGCTACTACCTATCGAGACATTATATTCGCACGCGCACAGGTTTTTGGGTGACTTTACTAGGACAAAGAGGGAAACTCAAGCAACCGCAGAATTGGACGCTGACTTACGCAAAGTGAGCAGGGGACAAGGACACGGGTGACACGGATGACACGGGGGAAATGAATTCCCATTACCCATTCCCCTAACCCATCCATCATCCGTGTATCCGTGATATCAGTGTGTACCCCATTCCCCGTACCTGATAAGTACCTCTTATGGAGAGTATTTATCTTTATGTGTCAATACCTCTTGACGTTTTGTAACAATATTGTTAAATTTATTTACATAAGTTAATTATCTAGAGAAGAACAATCTATGTATACCACTGCGAATGAAGAAGGTGTTCTCAACAATTACGCAACCGAACCCCAGATGTACTACGCCCAGTACCCTAACCAAGAACAACAACGTCAATACGCTTTGCAAGCTGCATTTGCTACTT
>Ga0114939_10001927_pt1 | contig 16005 bp, 14 predicted proteins | sample AshMeaCrysSpring_FD_87196 | JGI IMG/M metagenome (GOLD analysis project Ga0114939, IMG submission 87196) | Groundwater microbial communities from Big Spring, Nevada to study Microbial Dark Matter (Phase II) - Ash Meadows Crystal Spring | ecosystem: Environmental > Aquatic > Deep subsurface >... | reverse complement strand
TGATCATTCAACCATCGAAAATAACACCCTGAACTTCGATTAATCACATCACGGGAGCTGGAAACCTCTTATGGTCGTATTTCGAGATGAGAAACGAATCGCCCGTCTGGCGCGCCTGGCCCAGGTATTAAGCCTGGGTGGGCTGGCCGCCCTGGTGATCGGCTTGCTCTTTATTTTCATCAGTGACAATCCGAATGTCTTTCTTTACCAACTGGCAGCGTTGATCGTCGGCTATGGTCTGTCACAGATCGGCCTTCATCTGGCTCATCGTTACTTGCGCCAGCCTCGCATGGACCAGGTCTTGGACCGGGCTGTGCTAAAAGCGGGACGCAAGGACGGCCGCATGTATCATTACTTGCAGCCCGCGCCCCATGTTCTTCTATTGCCGAATGGCATCTTTCTACTGGTGGCCAAGTTTCAGACAGGTCGCATCATCGCCGATGGCGATTCGTGGAAACAAACCGGCCTCGGCATGCGCCGTTTCTTCGGTCGGGAAGGACTAGGAAATCCGACCCGCGAGGCTGAGGCTCAAGTGGCCAACATGGCCGCCTACCTGAAGGATGCGGCGCCCTCCGTGACCAACCCGCCGATTACGCCGATCATCGTGTTTACCGCGCAGAATATCGAGAACCTCGACGTGAAAGATTCCCGAATCCCGGCCGTTCATCATTCCAAATTAAGTAGCCTGATTCGACAATATAAAGACAAACAAAAAGCGCTCCCACGCGTCGATTTCGACGCTCTCCAGACCGCTCTGGATGCCAAGGCGACGCACCTGATCGAAGCGACTGTCGAGGAAGGTTCCGAATAATACCGGGGTTCGGAAGAATACAGGCCGCCGTGAATTTTGAAACCGCAGCAACATGTCATCATGCCCACTTGGTAATTTTGGAGGATTTCTCATACCATGACTCATATTACACGTTCCATCTTGGATAACGAACTCACGGACCTCAATACCAGCGTCCTGCAAATGGCCAGCATGGTAGATGCGGCTATTGGTAAAGCAGTCGACGCCTTGACGAATAGTAATATGGCCTTGGCCAATGAAGTGGTCGCCGGTGACGTTGAAATTAACCAATTACGATTCAAAATCGAAGAAAAAGCGTATGTCATTCTGGCGACCCAGCAACCGGCCGCCAGAGATCTGCGCACGGTGATCGCGGCGATCCATTTCGCTATCGAATTGGAGCGAATCGGCGATCACGCCGCCGGCATTGCCCGAATCGTTACCCGTTTGGAAGGCGTACCCATCTCAACCGAGAATATCGTGCGGTCTGAATCTGTCGAGGCGGGCGAAGGGGTGGTTCCCCAGTTAAATCTCTCGCGCTTGCCGAAGATGTCGAAACGAGCCAGGGATATGCTGGCTCGAGCGATTGATGCTTTTGTCAATCGCGACGTTGAAAAGGCATACGCCATTGTAAAGCGCGACCAAAAAATCGACCGCCACTACCGCAAGTTCTTTGCCGAGGCAATGGCAAGCATGAACACCCAGAGCATCGCCGAATTGCCGACCTATCTATTATGGATCGCTCATGACCTGGAACGGATTGGCGATCGCGCGACCAACCTGGCTGAACGGGTTGTTTTCATGGTCACCGGCCAATACACCGAAGTTTTGGAAGATTACGAGTGATTTTCCACACCTGCACGGAAGATTCTTCCCCAGAGTTGACAAGCGGGCATTGTCAATTTAGAATTCTCCACCATTAAACTTATTGCTCAAAACGATTTGATTTTGAAGGACAAACCGAAGTATGCATAGGTCAACAGACCAACAACGCGAAAAGAGGAGGTGATGCGGACTATCGGTATGTGATTGTATGGGAAGCCTATAATAATCATAGAGTGATAAGTGAAGTGGGTAAGCCGGAATCTGTACCGGCAGAAAAGTGAACAATCGCTTTGAGACAACTTTCAAAACAGAATATTTGAGGAGAAGAACGATGAAAAAACTGTCTTTGCTTGTGATGTTGGTGTTGTTGGCGGCGCTGGCCCTGGTGGCCTGCCAGCCGGCAGGCGGAACCACCGCCCCCGAAGAGGAAGCCGTCCCCACTGAAGCGGCAATGGAAGAAGCGCCGGCCGAGGAAGAAGCCCCCGCCGAAGAGGCTGCTTCGCTGGAGTGCACCGACGCCATCGGTTGTGTTGAGGTCGCTCCTGGTGACCCGATCCAGATCGCCTCCGCGCTGGTTATTTCCGGGCCGAACGCCGACCTTGGTCTTGACTCTCAACGCGGTGTCGAAATCGCCCTCAAGATGAGAGGTGATGTCCTCGGCCATCCGGTAACCCTCCAGGCTGAGGATGATGGTTGCAACGCGGAGGGCGGCCAGACCTCAGGCACCAAGATCGTCGCCAATCCACAGATCGTCGCCTCCATCGCCACCAGCTGCTCCGGCGCGGGCGTCCCGTTCTCGGCGATCAGCTCTGAAGCCGGTTACGCGATGATCTCCCCCTCGAATACGGCGGTCGTGCTGACCGACCCGAATCAGGCTTTCAAGCCCGGTTATCTACGCACGGCCCACAACGACCTGGTCCAGGGTGCGGCTATGGCTGACTATGCCTATGACGTCCTCGGCGTTCGCAAAGCCGCCGCTATCCATGATGGTGACCCCTATACCGAAGGTCTAGCGACAGCCTTTTCCGAAGCCTTCACCACCAAGGGTGGCGAGATGGTAGCTTTTGAGGCTGAAGCGGCCGATGCCAGCAACGTCGAACCGTTGCTGACGACAATCGCCGCTGCGGGTCCCGAGTTCCTTTACTACCCGGTCTTTATCCCGTTAGGTTCGCTAATCACCAACACGGCCAAGAACATCACCGGCCTCGAAGGTGTGAAGTTGGCCAGCGCTGACGGTGTCCAGTCACCAAGCTTCCTGGAGAACACCCCCGATACATCGGAAGGTATGCTAGTATCCGGACCGGATCTGAACTTCTCGAACACATTCTACAACGACGAGTTCTTGCCGATGTACGAAGCGGAATATGGTACTGCGCCAACCGCGCCGTTCCATGCCCATGCTTACGACGCGACGATGATCTTGATGAATGCGATCGAGCAGGTCGCCCAGCAAGGCGCTGATGGTACCTTGTTGATCGGCCGCCAGGCACTGCGTGACGCCCTTTATGCCACTTCCGGATTCGAGGGTATCACCGGTACGATCACCTGCAATGAATTCGGCGACTGCGCTGATCCGGCGATTTCGGTCAGCGAGGTCCAGGGCGGCGAATTCGTTCGTATTTGGCCGTAATTTGCTGTAGACATGTTTATAACGGGCCAGCCCGTCATGGCTGGCCCGTTATCGTTTACTCGTTCAGGGAGCTTTGGACAAGAACAGACTGTTTTTGTTCTAAAAGCCATAAACGGCCCAAGGCGGCCTGGGGTTTTCGGGCCAAAAGCGATATGATGTGATCGCTTAAGCAGGAGGCTAATCAATGACGCTTTCAAAGCGCCTCAAAGATGTTGACTGGATCGGCGTAGCCCTCTGGATATTCCGCGCCGTCATCATCCTCCTCATAATCATTGGTACGATTCGCAAACTTTTTTTCGGGGTCGGAGTATCCTACACGCCTAAAGACTGGATCGACTTCATCGTTTCCGGTCTCTCACAGGGCGGCCTTTATGCGCTGATCGCTTTAGGTTATACGATGGTTTACGGTGTGCTGTTCATGATCAACTTCGCTCACGGCGAGTTCTTCATGTCCGGCGCGATGACTTCCACCGTTCTTGTCGCCTCGACGCTAGCCCGAACGGGGTTCATGAATGAACAACCAGTCATTTATATCGTGCTCGTCACCATCACCTCCGTTCTAACCGCTATGGCCGTATCGTTGCTCACTGAGCGAATCGCCTACCGGCCGCTCCGTCGCGCGCCTCGCCTCGTGCCGCTCATCACCGCCATCGGAGCTTCATTTTTCTGGCAGAATATTTTTCGCGGGTTATTTGGCGGAGACTTAAAGCCCTTTCCCGTTCCAACCGTCTTGGACGGCCGCGTCTCCATTTTCGGTCTGGAATTTTTAAGGACGCGAATCGTTGTTTTCGCGGTATCCATTGTTGCCCTCATCGCCCTTTATCTGTTTGTTATGAAGACCAGGACCGGTAAGGCGATACGGGCCGTGGCCGAGGACAAGGATGTCGCCGCATTGATGGGCATTGACGTCGACCGCACGATTGCCACCACATTCGCGGTCGGCGCGGCCATGGCCGGAATTGCCGCCGTCCTCTGGGCGATGGTGTTCAAGCAGGTTAATTTCTTCATGGGCTTTGTGCCCGGTATCAAGGCTTTTACGGCCGCCGTCCTGGGCGGTATCGGCAGTATTCCCGGCGCGGCGCTTGGGGGGCTGCTCCTCGGCGTCATCGAGGCGGTTGGCCCGCCGTTGTTCCTGGAAGGGCTGGGCGTCCCCGGCGCTCACCAGCTGAAAGATGTCACGGCTTTTCTTTTATTGGTGCTCGTGCTGATCTTCCGGCCGCAGGGTATCCTGGGCGAACCAATGGCCGAGAAGAAGGCTTAATCATAGGGGGCACATGATGAGCGACTTTATCTGGCGAAACGCCGTGAAAATAGGACTTATACTTGGCACAGTCGTGCTCCTGGCCAGCGCCATCGGCATGGTGGAGAAATTCGACGAGCGCGACCTTATCGTTGGCATCCTGACCCTTGGTCAACTCCTGCTCTACATCCCGGCGCTCTACGCCGGTTACCTGACCGTCGTCGGGGAGAAAAAACACGCACCCGCTCCTACCCTGTTGGGAGGAGCGCTTGCCGGTTTTATCACCGCATTACCCGTAGTCGGTCTGATATTTCTGGCGACAGCCTGGCCCGGCATTCGGGAATACTTCGTCAATGTTTCGCCGGCTTTGATCGAGATATTAACATTCGGCCAGGGTCCGGTCGTCGGCAGCCTGATCCTAATAGGCATCATGGCAGGGCTGGGATTGCTCGGTGCGGCGATCCACCTGATCCCCGTCAGGGTTCGTCGCCCGATCATCACGGCGCTTATCGTGACTTTAGTGGTCAGCCTCTTCTCCGATGTCCCCTTGAACGTCGCCAACCAACTGCTCTCGCGCGATACCGTTCGAATTCTCTTCGGCACCAAGGGTATCACGGTCGCTGCGGCGATCATCATCTTTGTCATCTCTCTTGCGGCGGCCGTATTTTGGGAGTGGCGCGGCCGCGATATGCGGCAGAGCAGACAGGTCAGTCAAGACCCGGCCGCGACGAAACGCCGCCAGCGCATCGTCACCATCGCGATGTTGTTGTTCCTGGCGATACTTCCCCAGATACTGGGCATTTTCCTGACCAACGTCATGGCCCAGGTCGGAACCTTCGCGCTCATGGCACTGGGGCTCAACATCGTCGTCGGCTTCGCCGGTTTGCTTGACCTGGGTTATGTGGCCTTCTTCGCCGTCGGTGCCTATGTGACCGGCTTGCTGACTTCCACCAGCGACCTGGGGCTGGGCATGAATTTTTGGCTGGCCATGCCGATCGCCGTTGCTGCCTCCACCATCACCGGTATCATCCTCGGTATCCCGGTCCTGCGATTGCGCGGCGACTACCTCGCCATCGTAACCCTTGGCTTCGGCGAGATCATCCGCGTGTTGGTCCGGTCCGACTTGCTCAAGCCGGTCATCGGCGGCGCGCAAGGCATCCTCAATATCGGCCGGCCGACGATCGGGAACTTCGAGTTCGTCACGCCCCAGCACTTCTATTATCTGATCCTGGCCGGGTGTATTCTGGCCTGGTTTATTGCCTCACGACTGCGCGATGGCCGGCTCGGCCGCCGGTGGATGGCCATGCGCGAAGATGAGGACGTGGCCGAAGCTGTCGGCATCAACCTGACCACGACCAAGTTACTGGCTTTTGCCATTGGCGCGACCTTTGCCGGTTTGGCCGGCTCCATCTTTGCTTCCCGCCTCAATTCTGTTTTTCCCAACAGCTTTGAATTATTGATTTCCATCAACGTGCTGGCCATCGTCATCGTTGGCGGTATTGGTAGCCTGCCGGGTGTCGTCCTGGGCGCGTTCGTCCTCGTGGGCTTGCCGGAGCTTCTCCGCGAGTTTGAGGAGTATCGCCTGCTCATGTACGGCATCCTGCTAATCGTGATGATGCTCGTCCGGCCGGAAGGGTTGTGGCCCTCGGCCGTCACCAAGCGTGAGATGCACGCCGACGCTGAAGACGCGGCCCGCGAGGGCATCCACCCCGAACAAACCGCTCCGCTCGTGTAAAGAGGAAACATGGCTGAAAACATCCTTGACGCAACCAATGTGACCAAGCGTTTCGGCGGATTGGTGGCCGTCAACCGCCTTGATTTTTCGATTCCTAAAGGCGCGATTGTCAGCATCATCGGGCCTAACGGCGCGGGCAAGACCACATTTTTTAACTGCATCACCGGGTTTTACCAGATTGACGAAGGTGATATCGTTTTCGACGGTGATTCCATCAAAGGCCGGTCACCGGATCGGATCAGCCATCTTGGTATCTCCCGTACTTACCAAAACATTCGTCTCTTTTCGCAAATGTCGGCGATCGAAAACATCCTGGTCGGCATGGAACCACGCCTGCAATCACATTGGTGGGGACCGATCTTCGGTATGCGAGGAACCAAGATGGAGGAAGAAAAGGCCGTTGTCGAGGCGAATCAGTTACTGGACTTCATCGGTCTGCGCGGAAAAGGAGACAGCCTTGCCCGCAACCTGCCTTACGGTGATCAACGTCGTCTGGAAATCGCTCGCGCGCTGGCCAGCAATCCTAAACTGCTGCTCCTGGATGAACCGACCGCCGGGATGAACCCGCGCGAAACAGCGGAAACAACCGAGTTCATTCGCAATCTGCGGGATGAAATCGGCATCACCATCCTGTTAATTGAACACGATATGCGCGTGGTCATGGGCATTTCCGAGGACATCACCGTTCTTGATTATGGCGAGAAGATCGCCCAGGGATCGCCGGCCGAAATCCAGCGCAATCCCCGCGTCATCGAAGCCTACCTGGGACGCGGCGCGGCCGGCGCGGCCACTCTGGAGGTGACGGCATGAGTGTCCTCGAACTGAACGATGTTCACGCCTATTACGGAAAAATTCACGCCCTGAAAGGAGTTTCCCTGACGGTCGAGAAAGGCGAGATCGTGACGCTGATCGGCGGCAACGGCGCGGGAAAAACGACAACACTCAGGACGATCAGCGGCCTGATGCGCCCAACCTATGGATCAGTGATTTTCGAAGGTGAGAACCTGAACAAGTACAAGGCCAGCCAATTAGCAGCAAGAGGCGTGGCTATGGTCCCGGAAGGACGCGGTGTGTTCTCGCGCATGACGGTCCTGGAAAACCTGGAGATGGGTGCTTACCATCGGAACGACAAAGCCGGTATCCTCGAAGATATTGAACGAATCTATGAGCTTTTTCCGCGATTAAAAGAACGCCGCAGCCAGCTTGCCGGAACCATGTCCGGCGGCGAGCAGCAAATGCTGGCGATGGGTCGCGCCCTCATGTCCCGTCCCAGCCTGCTGCTGATGGATGAGCCGTCGATGGGTTTAGCCCCGGTCCTGGTGGAGGCGATCTTCAGTACGGTCGAGGATATTAACAAACAAGGGACAACGATCCTGTTGGTAGAGCAAAACGCGCTCATGGCCCTGCAAATCGCCAGCCGCGGCTATGTATTGCAAACCGGCGAAATCGTTCTGACCGATAAAGCCGCCGCGCTCAAGCAGAACGAGATGGTTCAAAAGGTTTACCTGGGCATCGACTAGTCGGCCGCGATGGAACTACGCATCTTTAGCGCGGCTGACGTGCGCCAGGCATTGCCCATGGCCGAAGCGATTGGCGCCATGAAAACGGGCTATGCCCAGTTGTCGGCGGGCCAGGTCCAGGCACCCTTGCGAACCCACCTCGCCGTAACCGAGACAGACAGTACGCTCATCATGCCATTCTATGCCCCGGAGGGTGGCGCGCTGGGCCTGAAAGTGGTCTCTGTCTTTGGCAGCAACCCCCCGCGCGGTTTCCCACTCATTCATGCCTTGGTCTTCGTCGTCGACGCCGCGACAGGCCAGCCACAGGCCTTAATCGAGGGCAGCGCGCTGACGGCCATCCGCACTGGCGCGGCATCAGGCGCGGCAACCGATATCCTGTCCCGGCCGGATGCAACGACGGTCGCGATATTTGGCAGCGGCGTCCAGGCCCGGCGGCAACTGGAAGCCGTCTGTACGGTACGCCCCATCGAGCGGGTCACGGTTTACACCCTGGACGGGGCCGAAGCCTTTGTTCAGGAGATGGCCGGCTATGGTCCTGTTCCCAAGACGATCCAAATCGCGAACAGTCCGGTCGAGGCTGTCCGCGGCGCGGATATCATCTGTACCGCGACGACATCATCCACGCCGGTCTTCGACGGCCACGACCTAACACCGGGTTGCCACATCAACGGGATCGGTTCGTTTACGCCTAATATGCAGGAAATCGATGCCAAGACCGTTCAACGATCGCTGGTCGTCGTTGATTCGCGCGAGGCGGCCCTGGCAGAGGCGGGAGATTTGATCATCCCTCTTAACATGGGTCTCATCACCCGCGATCACATCGGGACAGAACTGGGTGAAGTCATTAATGGAACAAAACCCGGCCGGAAAGATGAATCGCAGATCACATTCTTCAAGTCAGTTGGCGTAGCGGTTCAGGATGCGATGGCCGCCGGAATTATCGTCCGCAATGGCTCCTCCCTGGGATTGGGAACAGTCGTTGAGCTATGATCGCGCTTCCTTCCTCCGCTCAAGTGGTGGTCATAGGCGGTGGTGTTATGGGCGCCAGCACGGCCTATCATCTTGCCCTTCGTGGTTGCCGGGATGTCATCCTATTGGAAAGCCAACCTTTTTTCGGTCAGGGCGCGACCGGCAAGTGTGCCGGTGGTATTCGCTACCAATTCAGTACAGCCATCAACATTCGTCTCTCCCAACTCAGCCTGCCGATGCTCGATCGGTTTGAAGATGAGATAGGCCAGGCGATCGGCCTGCGCTACGACGGCTATCTCTTGCTGGCGACCAATGAGCGTGATGTTGAAATCTTCCGGCGCAACGTGGCGCTGCAGCATAATCTAGGAATCGCCACAGAATGGCTGGATGGTGACGAGGTGCGGTGGCGCGTTCCGCAACTGGCGGCCGAGGACGTCATCGCGGCTACATTCCACCAGCGAGATGGTTTGGCCGATCCCCACGGCGTAGTCGCCGGTTACATCAGCGCCGCACGAAGGTTGGGAGTCAAGGCGTTCACGGACGTGCCGGTTACCGGGATTGAGGTGGTTGCCGGGCGGATCGCGGGTGTCCGGACACCTCACGGGGGCATCGCTTGCGAGACAGTCGTCAATGCCGCCGGCCCCTGGGCGGGACTGATCGGGGAGATGGCCGGGGTCGCACTACCGATCACGCCCATACGCCGCCAAATGCTCACGACCAACGCGTTGCCGCACCTGGCCCCGGATTTCCCCTTTGTCATCGACTTCGCCCAAAGCCTTTATTTTCACCGCGAAGGCGCGGGAATTCTGACCGGCATGTCGAACCCCAACCAGGAACCCGGATTCGATGAATCCGTCGACGAATCGTGGGAACTCGTTCATCTGGAAGCCGCGGCCGCCAGGCTGCCCTTGCTCCATGAGGCCGGGTTGCTGGCTCGTTGGGCCGGCTTGTACGAGGTAACGCCCGACGCTCATCCGATCATCGACCGGCTGCCGGAACCGGAAGGATTCGTCGTCGTCACCGGCTTTTCCGGGCATGGTTTTATGCACGGCCCGATTGCCGGCTTGCTGGTGGCCGAAATCATCCTGGATGGAAATTCCAGCACCCTCGATATCAGCGATTTGAACTACCAGCGCTTCGCTACCGGCCGGCTAATCAGGGAGTATAACGTCATATAGTAGCCACTCTCCCGTCATAGTCTTCCTCTCCAGGCTCTTTCGGGCATCACGAATGAGGCCGTGATGATTTCAGCCCGATTCGCATCGACGACCAACCGGGTTTAATGTCCTGAAAGCTGTGCGATTTGTGAAATATCGACGTAACTTACCGCCAGATGCGGGCACGATCGCTATACTTGCGGCATGGCTAAAGTAACCCCTAACGAGGTTCTCCATGAAATCTATTAGACAAATCCTGGCTGGATTTTTGTTGCTGGGATTGTTTGGGTTGGCGGCATGTGGAGGCGGGAACGAACCGCCCGCGGAAGAGGTCAACCTCAGCCCGACAGCCACCCCGGCCCCGACAGCTCAACTGCCGTTCGATCGCGAGCGCGATTTCATCGTGATCGCCACGGACGCGCCTTTGCCCCCCTTTTCGGATTTCGATCTGTTTGGCAATGTCGTCGGTTACAACAACGCGATTATGGAAGCGATCGCCGAGGAAACCGGTTTGGCGTATGAGTTTGTCGTTACCCCGAGCCAGGGAGTCCTGGATAGCATCGCCGCCGGGTCGGCGCGCGATTTTGATGCCGTGATGTCAGCGTTCATGATTCCGGAGCAAGCCCCGCCGGGGATCGCCTTTACCGCGCCCTATCTGGAAACGGGCCAGGTCGCGTTGGTGCTGGTCGACAATCAAGAGGTGCAAGCACCGGAAAATATCCTGCCCGGCATGCTGGTCGGTGTCCTAAGCGGCAGCCCTGGCTTCGATGCGGCTCTGTCTCTCGGCCTGCCGGAGAGCGATATTGTGGATGATTTTGACCAGCCTTCCCAGTTGGTGCAGGCTCTCATCAACGAAGCCATCGATGTCGTGATCACCGACAGCTATACGGCCAAACACTTCGCGACAGCCTTTCCGGAGCAGATTCGTCTCGCCGGCAGCGAGGACCCGGTGACCTGGATCGATCATAAAGCATATGGCATCGCCATTGCGGCCGATAACACAACCTTGCTGGAGACGATCAATGAGGCTCTGGACGAACTTGAGCAAACCGGCATGATCGACCAACTGACTGCGACATGGCTCATCCCCGAAGCCAACGCCATCGCCGCGGTTGATCCCGGTGAATCGCGCGTCGGCACACCCACCGGCGAATTATTCATCGGCGTGGTCGGCCAATTCACAGACTTCGACCCGGCCAGTCTCAATATCGATTTCATCAGTTGGGAAATCAAATCGAACACGATGAGCGGGCTTTACCGATTTAATCCCGACAACACCCTGGAACCCTTGTTGGCCTCGGAACTGCCAACGGTGTCGGAAGACAAGCTAGAGTACACCATTCCGCTGCGAACGGGGTTGCAATTTCCGGACGGCACCGACTTTACGGCCGAAGATGTCAAGTGGTCTTTAGATCGGGCGGCCGGGCTGGGCAGCTATTTTGTCAATAACTATCTCAAGGACAGCAATGGCGACAACTTCGCCGACGAGGACGCCGTCCAGGTGATCGATCCGGCTACAGTCAAGATCGTCCTCAAAGAGCCAACGGCCTATTTTCCGGCCATCCTGGCGACCCCGCCCTATTCCCCTATCAGCCGGGAATGTTTTGGTGATGCCGGGAATCCAAGCAGTACTTGTGGCGGCTTGGGACCCTATACTGTCGTCAGCTGGGATGTCAATGAGCGCCTGCGCCTGAAAGCCAATCCCGGCTGGCCGGGTAGCCCAACCCCATCCGCAGCCAACATCACGATTCAATTCTTTCCTGATCCGGCGTCGATGCGCCGATCGCTGGCGGAATTTCGCTCCATCGACATCGCCTGGACGGGGCTGACGCCTGAAGACTTCAATGCCCTCGTCGGCAGCGAGACCAACGAGTCAGAATTTTCCGGCTGGGTCGGGCCGTCGACCTTCAAAAGCTATCTGATCTTCGAACAAACGACAGCACCCTGGGATCGAAAAAGGGTTCGCCTGGCGGCAGCCTACGCCCTCGATCGGGAAGCACTGGCGCGCGACATTTTCGAGGGCGATCGCTTGCCACTCTTCTCACCGATTCCCAACGATATTCCCGGCCATCAGGACACCCTGCCGGAGCGCAATCTGGAACAGGCTCGCATATTCCTTCGTGAAGAGGGTTACACCGAAACCAAAAAGCTGCCGGTTGAAATCTGGTATGTCAATGATGGCCGCTACAGTTCGGTTGAGGAGGCCTACGCCAATGCGATCAAGGCCCAACTTGAGGAGACGAATATCTTCGAGGTGACCATCAATGGTGTCACGTGGGATGAATTCCGGCTGCAAATCGACCAGTGCGCCTTCCCGGCTTATCTACTGGGCTGGCCTTCGCCGGGACAGCCGGTCAGTTACCTGGATGCCAGCAGTTGGACCGATTTCTTCGTCACAACCACCGATCGTATATTTTGTTCAAACTATGAAAGCCCGCGAATGACTGAATTGATCGCCGAGGCGCGCGGCGAGCTCGATCCGACCAAACGGCTCGAGGTCCTCGGCCAGATCCAGCGTCTTTGGGCTGATGAGCTGCCGACGCTCGACCTGACCCAGGCACCCCGACGAGCCGTATCCTTGCCGACAATTGACGGCGTGCGCGTCGACGCCCTCGGCTTGATGCATTATGAATGGTTGGCGAAAGAAGAAGTCGAGTGATCCGTGAACGGTTAAAGCGGGTTTATGACCGGCCGTCCTCCAGCGTTTGGTTTATCCCTTGCCGGTCTCCCTGGCCTGCTGGCGGGCGCGCCGCTTAGCGCGAGGGCCGACAAGGCGCTCCTCTCCGGCCAGGAGACGCTTGATATTCGGCCGCAGCGCCCAGGTGACGATCAGTCCGGCGACAATACCGCCGGTTAGATAAGCCAGAGTCGGGTCGATTCCCAGAAAATAACGAATGGCGAAGACGACGATGATCACCCCGGCCATGCTGAGCGAAGCGACAGAGGCTATCCCCACGCCGATCAACAACCCGCCCATGACCAGGAAAGCGATGGGCAGCACCCACGGCCAGATCGCCGTCGCCCAGCCCACGTTTGGACCGGTACCCGCGCCACCCTTAAATTTCAGGAATATCGACCAGTTGTGGCCAACTACCGACATGACGCCAGCCGTTGCCTCCATCCAGGGCTGAAACCCGCTGTCCAGGGTGTCACCCAGGAGCCAGCGCGCCAGCAGCAACGCCGCCGCCCCCTTGGCGACATCGCTGAGTGATGTCAGCATCCCTACCCCTAAGCCGGCGGCGCGAAAAGAATTGGTCCCCCCGGTGCGGCCGCTGCCAATTTTCCGCAGGTCCTCACCCTTGAATAATTTGACATAAATATATCCGAAGGGTATCGACCCGCAGAGATAACCAATCAGACCGGCTAAAATAAAGTAGAGGATTTGCATCGTTAAGCTCCCAGAGCCGGGTAAGAAATCACATTAATAGAACACCCGAAGGCTTAACAAGTTGCTCAATCCGCGGGGTCCGGGGTGATAGCCAGTTCAACCCTGGCTACTGAACCGTCACGGATTGCAAACGCGTCGATCTGCGGCGCGTCAATATTCGCCAACGAGATAATGATCTGTATTGCATCCGGATAATAAGCCTGGGCGATGTCAGAAGGCGACGGATGGGGCGGGCCGGACGGGTGGGAATGGTAGATACCGATCATGTCCACCCCATCAGCCTCCATGAGAAGCATGGCCTTGATCTGCTCTACCGGGTTCATCTCGTAAGCAACCGGGCTGTGCCGGATATTTTCAATCGGGAACAGGCGTTCCGCTCGGCGCTCACGCCCGCCGATCAACCCGCAGATCTCTTCCGGGTAGCCAGTCACCGCCGCCGCCACCATTTCAGATATCAACGCCTGGGACAGAATCATGCGCCGCATCATCTCATCGCGAACCGCGCGGACAGATGAACAGACGCGAACCGGTCCCGCTCGGATGGCAGGGCGACCGGTTCGCGCCTTTAATCTGTTTAACCTCCGGCGCCGACGCCTTGTATACCGCCCTCAGTCAGGGCGCTCACGTCAAGCAGCTTGTCCGCTTCCTCGGCGCTGATGTAGCCTTTTTCAACGACGACTTCGCGTACTGTCCGGTTCGTCGCCAGGGCTTCCTTGGCAACCTCGGCACCCTTGAGATAGCCGATCACCGGATTGAGCGCTGTCACCAGAATAGCGTTCTTCGCCAGCCAGCCGGTTGCCTTTTCGGCGTTAGCCGTAACCCCGACCAAACACTTGTCGATAAAGGCGTTGACGGCGTTGATGATGATGTCCATGCTCTGGAAAATATTATAAGCAATGATGGGCATCATGACGTTCAACTCCAATTGCCCGGCTTGCCCGGCAAGCATGACCGTCAGGTCATTCCCCATGACCTGGAACATGGCCATATCCATCATCTCGGCCAGCACCGGATTGACCTTGCCGGGCATGATCGACGACCCGGGTTGTACCGGTGGCAGCCTGATCTCATCGAGCCCCGTAGTCGGTCCGGAAGCCAGCAATCGGAAATCATTGGCAATTCTGGTCAGGTCCTGGGCCAGTGTGCGTAAGGAACCACTGAAATGAACGGGATCGCCCATACTTTGCATGGACTCAAAGAGGTCGTCACTCTCGTACAAGGTGAGACCAGAAAGCCGGCTGAGGGCCTTAATCATGCGCGGGTGATATTCCGGGTGGGCATTTAGTCCGGTACCTGTCGCCGTGCCACCGATACCCAGTCGCCGCAACCCTTCGGCCGCCTCGCCAATCTTGGCGGCATCGCGTTCTACCGCGCGGGCGTAAGCGCCGAATTCCTGACCCAAACGAACCGGCACGGCATCTTGAAGGTGAGTCCGGCCACTTTTCACGATGCCGTCAAATGCAGTTGCCTTCACCCGAAACTCGGTCGCCAGGCGGTTGAGCGTCGCCAACAACTCATCCACGCGCCACAATGCGCCCAATCGAATGGCCGTCGGGATCGTGTCATTCGTCGACTGGGCCATATTGACATGATCGTTGGGGTTGATCGGCTTGCCCTTCTCGCCCAATCCAAATCCCAGGATCTCGTTGGCCCGATTGGCGATGACCTCGTTGATATTCATATTATGGCTGGTGCCCGCGCCGGCCTGGATCGGATCGACAACGAATTGATCAGCAAATTGCCCGGCGAGCACTTCGTCGGCCGCTTGCATGATCGCCTTAGCCATCTCATCACCCGAAATCGTCCGGCCACCGGCTTCCTTGTCCGCAAACAGTTTCAGGTCGTTGTTGACTTCCGCCGCCGCGCGCTTAATCAGCGCCATTGACCAAACGAAGGCCGGGTACGGCCGCAGGCCGGTGATTGGAAAATTATGAATAGCCCGCTGAGTTTGTGCACCCCAGTAGGCATCCGCCGGCACTTTCACTTCGCCTAAAGAATCTTTTTCAATTCGATACTCCGTCGTCATAGGGATCCTCCATAAAACAAGAAACCGAATTAACCAACCGGTAGACCAGGTCAGTTAATTCGGTTTTGGTTCAAATGAGCCTGGTCGTCCGTAGTCAGACGCGAGGCACAGCCCATCCGGGGTTACATATTCAAAGCATCGTAACCGGGGCCTTCTGAATAGAAGGCGTAGTTCGCTGGGATATCCTCGGTCAGATCAATTTTCTCGCCACCGGCCAGTTGTTTCGCATTCAGTAGCTTCACCTGATGCCCATCGATTTCACCTTCGAAGGGTTGGCCGTCCGGCAGTAACGCTTTGGTGTTGGCGATCCAGACGCCGGCGGGAGCGACATAGTCATAGGGAACTTCCTCTTCGGGGAAGATCGCCTCATACGGGCACTCCGGTACGCAAGCGCCACAGTCGATGCAAGTGTCCGGATCAATGTATAGCCAGGGCCACTCTGATTCCGGCTTGCCCAGGACCATACACTCAACCGGGCATACTTCAACGCAGGCTGTGTCACGCAAGCACAATCTGGTTACGATGTGGGTCATTTTTTCTCTCCTTGGTCAACCAATTGATGCCGGCCGGTGGTTTACGCCGATCGGACGATTTGTTTATTTCTTGGCTGCGGTATATTTTTCGGCGACGGCAGCCCAGTTAACCACGTTCCACCACGCCGCAATGTAGTCTGGACGGCGGTTTTGATAGTTTAGGTAATAGGCATGTTCCCAAACATCAAGACC
>Ga0114939_10001926_pt1 | contig 16005 bp, 13 predicted proteins | sample AshMeaCrysSpring_FD_87196 | JGI IMG/M metagenome (GOLD analysis project Ga0114939, IMG submission 87196) | Groundwater microbial communities from Big Spring, Nevada to study Microbial Dark Matter (Phase II) - Ash Meadows Crystal Spring | ecosystem: Environmental > Aquatic > Deep subsurface >... | reverse complement strand
TCATTCCTCTTCTCATGGTGCCTCCTTCGACGTGGGGCACCATCGTGGCATCCTGCCCCGGGTAACGTTTCAGATGAGGCAACGAACCCGGCTGGTAACACTACTCATGAGGCAACGCGACACGCGGGGCTCTGCCTGCTCATGGCGCTGCGCTCGGCCCTCGTCGCGGCGGGATGGCAGCCGATTGCGCACTGGTTGACCGGGGCGCTGGTGGCCCACGCGGTGGACATCCTGTCGCGGATGCGCCGCTGACCTCCGCGAAGTTCCCGGGGCAGGCGGATTCGGCCCGCTTCTTGGCGCAGCCCCCCGCGCGCATTCTTGGACCGGTTCAAGTCGCCCGGGAGCGGCGTGGGCGATAATGCCCTCCCTATGGAGATACGCATCGCCAAGACCGAGGCCGGCACGTCACCGCCCCGGTCGCGATGGGCCGTCTGGACGTCCGCGCCGCACCGGGTGATGTTCCTGCCGGGCGCCCTGCAGCTCGTGGCCACCGTGATGCTCATGGCCTGGGAGATCGGCGGGCGCCACTTCGCGTTCTGGCCCGTGCCGCCGTGGGTGGCGCCGCCTGCGTGGGGCCACGGATGGTTGATGCTCTTCGGGCTGTTCCCCTGGTTCGTCTTCGGGTTCGCGATGACGGCGGTCCCGAACTGGACCAAGGCGCGCATTTCCCGGGCGTGGTGGATCGGCGCGGCCCTTCCGATGATCGGCGGGACGCTGCTTCTCTACGCAGGGTTCTTCACGGGCCGCGCGGTGATCGCGGCCGGCGGACTTGCGCACCTCGCCGGCTGGGCCGTCGGAACCGTCGCGCTCGCGCGCCTGGTCGTCGCGACGCGCAGCCGGGACGTGCAGGCGATCGCGATCGCCGTGCTGCTCTTCGTCGGCGGCGCCGCCTCCACCTTGTTCCTCGCAGGCATCGTGCGCGGAGAGGCGGCATGGATCGCGGTGGCGGGAAGCGCCGGCGTGTGGCTCTTCCTCCTGCCGCTTTTCCTCGTCGTCGCCCACCGGCTCGTGCCGTTCTTCGCGAGCCGCGTGCTTTCGGGCTACGCCATCTACCAGCCCGGGTTCTCGCTGCCCTTCCTCGGTACCGCCTGCGCGCTGCACTTCGGGCTCGAGTCCGCGGGCCATGCCGGCTGGACCTGGGTGGCGGATGCGCCGATGGCCGCGTGGGTGGGCTGGCTCACGTGGAAATGGGGCCTCGCCCGAAGCTTCCGGGCGCGCCTCCTCGCAATGCTGCACGTCTCGCTTGCCGTGCTGTCGGCAGCCCTTGCGGTCTCGTCCCTGGCGAGCCTCGCCACGCTCGCGGGCATGGCGGGCCTGTTCGGGAGAGGGCCGCTGCACCTTTTGACGGTGGGCTACTTCGCGGCCATGACCCTGGGCATGGTCTCGCGCGTCTCGCTTGGCCACTCGGGTCGGGCGCTGGAGGCGGACCGCCTCACGTGGTACGGATTCCTCGCGATCATCGGCGTGGGCGCGGTGCGCGCGCTCGCCGACTTCCTGCCCTTCGCCGGCCTGCCACGGTCCGTGTTGCTGGCCGTTTCCGGCGTGGCCTGGGTGGCTGTGGCCGGCGCGTGGGCCGCCCGCTTCGTGCCCATGTACCTTTCCGCGCGCCCCGACGGCAGGCCGGGATGACGCAACCGGGCCGATTTGACCTGCCTCAAGGGGACCGCCGCCCAGCCGCGGAAGATCGTCCGATGCCCCGGGTCCTGGACACCGACCTTCCCCTGCTCCGCATCCGCGGGCGCAGCGCGTTGCCCATCGTGCAGGGCGGCATGGGCGTGGGGGTTTCCGCCCACCGGTTGGCGGGGAGCGTGGCGCGGCTGGGCGCGGTGGGAACGCTGTCCTCCGTCGACCTGCGGCGCCACCACGCCGACCTGATGGCGCAGACGGGCAAGTCGCGGGACAAGGCGCTGATCAACCGCGCGAACCTCACGGCGCTTGACCGCGAGATCCGCGCGGCGCTGGCGCTGGCCGAGGGCAACGGCATCGTCGCCGTCAACATCATGCGCGCGGTTTCCGAATACGCGCCCTACGTGCGCCAGGCCTGCGAAAGCGGCATCCAGGCGATCGTGGTCGGCGCGGGCCTGCCGCTGGACCTGCCGGAGCTCACCACCGATTACCCGGACGTCGCGCTCGTCCCGATCCTCTCCGACGCGCGCGGCATCGGCGTCGTGCTCAAGAAGTGGATGCGCAAGAACCGCCTGCCCGACGCCATCGTGATCGAGCACCCGAACTGGGCGGGCGGGCACCTCGGCGCGGCCAAGATCGAGGACCTGGGCGACGCCCGCTTCGAGTTCGCGACGGTGCTCGAGGGAACCTTCAGGATCTTCGCGGAACTCGGCATCGAGCGCGAGGCGATCCCCCTCATCGTCGCGGGCGGGATCGAGACCCCGCAGCGCGTGCGCGAGCTCCTGGCCCTCGGGGCGTCGGCCGTCCAGCTGGGCACCGCCTTCGCGGTGACGGAGGAGGGCGACGCGCACCCCGTTTTCAAGAAGGTGCTCGCGGAGGCGAAGCGCGAGGACATCGTCGAGTTCATGAGCGTGGCCGGATTGCCCGCCCGCGCCGTGAGGACGCCGTGGCTGGTGAACTACCTCGGGAAATTGCCGGCGCTGGAGCGGCGCACCAAGCCGCGCGCGGCCTGCACGCTCGCCTTCGACTGCCTGCAATCCTGCGGGCTGCGCGACGGGCTTGCGCGCGCGGGGCAGTTCTGCATCGACCTGCAGCTGGCCGCCGCGCTCAAGGGCGACCTCGAGCACGGGCTCTTCTTCCGCGGCGCGGGGAAGCTGCCTTTCGGCGACCGCATCCGCCCGGTGCGCGAGCTGGTCGACTACCTGCTGAACGGCACGGCGCCCCAGACTGCTTGAGCATCTCCGACGGACACTAGCCCGGGAACGCGACGCCCCGCCGTGACGCCATCGCCCGACCGAGGGCCTCGATGTCGGCGGCGGAAAGGTAGCGGGCCGCGAGTTCGGGAATCGCGCCCTCCTCCGCCGGGATGTGGCTTGCGTAGATGGCCCGGAACGCCTCCACGTCCCGCAGGAGCAGGGGCTTCGCGATGCCCTCGGCGATGCCCTGCAGGGGCTTGCGCAGCTTCACCCAGCAGGCATCCATCGCGCGTTGCTCCGCCTCGAGGGTGGCTCGCAGCGCGCCGAAGCGCTCCCGGTCGGCGGCATCGGCGATGCGCCTGTCGAGAAGCGGGAAGAGGTCGCGGTCCTCGTCCTCGTGGTGGTGCGGGCCGGCTTTCTCGAAGTAGCGCAGCACCGCCTGCGCCGCCGTGCTCGCCTCGGGGTCGATGCCCTTGTCGGCGAGGTGCCGCGCGAGCCTGCCGAGCGTGGTGAGCTGTTTCTCGATGCGGCGGTGGCAGCCCATCCACATCGCGATCGGGTCGTCGAATCCGGCGGGGGTATCGAGGAGGTTCATGGCGCGAAGTCTAGCCTCCCGTCCGTGACAATGGGGTTGCGGTGCAGCATGCCGTCACTGCCTGCACCCATTGGTGCCTGGCACGTGCCGGACACCGCGGTCAGGCGCGGTCGGCGATGACCACGTAGCGCGCCGCGCTGCCGGGCTGCACGGCGTCGAACGGCCAGCAGGTGACGAGGGTGAGCTGCGGCGAGTCGGCGGGGTCGAGCAGGCGCATGTCGCGCTTGTCCACCACGACGGCCTCGCGCACGCGGTAGCGCGTGAGGCCGCCGCGGGCATCCTCGACCGTGATCTCGTCGTTCTCCCGCAGGTCGCGCAGGAAGGCGAAGTGCGTGTCGCGATGGGCGACGATCACGCTGTTTCCCGCGGTCCCGGGCGGGGCGGTGCCCTCCAGGTGCCCGGGCCCGAAGGCGAGCGACCGCCCGGAGGTACCCGCGAGCACGTAGAGGGAAACGCCGCGCGACGGCACGGCGAGGCGTGCGACGGGCCGCGTGTCCGCCCACGGCCAGGGGCGCCGCGCGCCGTCTCCCCCGGCGCCCGCCCAGGCGGAAGCGATGAGGTGCTGCGCGAGCACGGCCTTCGCGTGGACCCAGGCCGCGCCTCCCAGTTGCCATCCGGCGAAAGCCAGGAGAAGCGCGACCAGCGCCGCGAACGGCCAGTGTCGGAATCGGCGGGACTTTCCCGGCGGATCCCCGGCGCGCGCCCATTCGCATGCGTGCGCGCGCCCGCGCACGGCGAAGCGCGAGGGACCGTTCACCACGTAGCGGCTCATGGCTGGAACCTCTCGGCGGCGGTCATGCGCGGCGGGAAGCAGCGGGCGATGACCGTGACGGCGCCAGCGGCCGCCAGCGCGAGGAGCCCGAGGATCACCTGCAGCGTCGCCGCCGTGTCGGTCTGCGGCATCTCCCCGGCCGAGGCGTTGCGCGGCGGCGACGCCTGCACCGCGGCGGTCCGCGTGTCGCCGGCGGGCGCGGTCGGCGTCACGTCGACCGCGACGAGGCTCGTGTAGCGCGAGACGAGGTGGTGGTCGAGGGCAACCTTGAGCACGGCCGGGCGGATCGCGGCCTCGTCGGCGCCCAGCCGCAATTCGTCCATCAGGCTCGCGATCTTGGCCCTGGCCCAGAGGGCGCCCACGCCGTTGCGCCCATCGCCGGGCGAAGGCGTGAGCGCCACGCTCCAGGGTTGGTTGCCGCGCGTGCCGGAGACGACGATCGTCCCCGCGAGCGCGGCATGGGACGCGGCGACGACGATGGGCTCGCCCTCGTAGAGGTCGGGGACGCGGGCCGGAAACGTCTCCACGGGGGTTCCGTCGGGCCAGCGGATCGCGACGTCGCGCACGACCGGCGACGCGATCTTCGCGAAGAGCCGCGACATCTTCTCCTGCACCTCTCGCAGGTCGCCGATGTAGGTGAACGTGCCGCGGCCGAATTGCGCGGCCTTGGCCATGAAGTGGCTGTTGGGCGCCGGGCCGATGCCCACCGTGAAGAGGCGCGTCGTGCCCAGGCGCAGCGCGATGAGCCTGAAGAGCTGGTCCTCGTTGCCGACCGCCCCGTCGGTCATGAAGATGACCTGCCGGAGGTAGCCGGACGTTTCGCGGCCGTGAAGGGCCCAGGCGAGCGCGCCGGCCATCTCGGTGCCGCCGTCGGCCTTGCGCTTCGCCACCCATTCGCGCGCGTGCTGGACGTTCTCCGGCGTCGCGGGCAGCGCGTCGGGCCACATCGGGCGCGTGATCGAATTGAATTCGACGACGTTGAAGCGGTCCCGCGGCGAAAGCGTGCCCAGTCCGGCCAGCAGCGCCTCTTTCGCCTGCGCGATGGAAGGGCCCTGCATCGAGCCCGAGGTGTCGATGACGAAGACCGTCTCGCGCGGCAGGGACGCTTGGGCCGGATCGCCGGCGCCGCGTGCCGGCGGCATCACCATCAGGAGGGAGTAGTCGGTGCCGTTCACCGATTCGCCGAACATGGCCGCGACCGGCTCGGCCTCCGCCTGCGGCGCGAACACCAGCTCGAAGTCGCGGTCGGCCAGCTCCTGCTCCTTCTGCAGGTAGAGGACGGTGCGGGTGGCCGATTCCTTCTCGGTCCAGGTGTCGTGGTACGAGGTCGTCACGCGCGCGAGCGGGGCGGGAGAGTCGATGATCACGCCGATGGCCACCGGATTGACGCCCCCCGGCGCGTAGTCCGGGTGCAGGAGCGGCTCGACCTCGGCATCCGTCGCGGATGGGGTGTCGGCGCTGGCGAGCTTCAGCGGTTCCGTGGTCTTCGGCTCGTCCGGAATGCCCGCCCCCGCCGGCTGGTAGCGCGGCGTCACGGCGAGCGGGAAGCGCAGGCGGTACTCGCCGTTGTCGTAGGCGAGCGTCTGCTGGTACTCGACCAGCACGCGGACATACTCGCCGGGGCCGATGTTGGCGACGGCGCTGGTGAAGAGGTTCGGGCGCTGCTGCTCGACGAGCGCGGCCTTGCGGCCCTCGCGCTTCGCTTCAGTGTAGGTGCGGCGGGCCTCCTCCTTCTCCCGGATCTGCCCCTCGATCACGCGCTCGCCGACGCGCAGGCGCAGCCGGTCGACCGCGGCATTCTCGGGAAGCGGGAATACGTACACGCCCTCGACCCCGTCGGCGCCGGGGTTGTGGAAGGTCTGCGCCACGCGCGTGCGCGCGACGATGCCCGTCACGTGGATGGAGACGTCCGTCTCCACCTTGGGGGCCGGGAAGAAGGCGCCCCCGGCGCCGGCGCGGAAGAGGAGGGTGCCCGTGCGCGCGTCGTTGGGTTTCGTCTGCGCGTTCGCCGTGCTCGCGATCGCGAGGGCGAGAAGCGCCAGCGCGAGGCTCGCCGCGATGCCCGTGCCGATCGCCTTGCCCAGCAATGGGATGAAATCGGCCAGCGCCGCCTCGGCGCCGACCCGGTACCCGTCCGTCCTGTCCGTCATGTTCTTTCCCCTTCTCGGCCGACCCATTCGGCAGGTTCATTACGTGCGGGCGCGGCGGCGGCGGCAGGAACGAATCGGGGCAGGGCGGCGATCAATTCGGGCAAGAAAATGAAAAAGGGGTCAGATCCCTTTTTCATGCCGTCCGGAAAAGGGATCTGACCCCTTTTTCACCGATAATCCGCGCATGCCCCGCCGCATCGCGCTCGTCGAGGACGACGCCACCATCCGCCAGAACTACGCCGACGCCCTCGGGCGGGCGGGCTACGAGGTGCAGGCCTTCGCGGACCGGCCGCAGGCGATGCGCGCGCTCGCGACGCGCCTGCCCGACCTCGCCATCATCGACATCGGCCTCGCCGGCGAGATCGACGGCGGCTTCACGCTCTGCCGCGACCTGCGCGCGATGTCGGCGACGCTGCCGATCCTCTTCCTGTCGGCGCGGGACTCGGACTTCGACATCGTCTCGGGGCTGCGGCTGGGCGCCGACGACTACCTCACGAAGGACACGAGCCTGCCGCACCTGCTGGCGCGCATCGCGGCGCTCTTCCGGCGCGTGGAGGCGTCGCGGGAGCCGGCACGGGACGACGAGCGACTCGTGCGCGGCCCCCTCGAGCTCGATGCCGCGCGCATGACCGCCCTCTGGCGGGGCAAGCCCGTGGACCTCACCGTCACCGAGTTCTGGATGGTGCGCTCCCTCGCGCGCCACCCCGGCCACGTCAAGGACCGCGATACGCTCATGCGCGACGCCGAGATGGTGGTGGACGACGGGACCATCACCTCGCACGTGAAGCGCATCCGCAGGAAGTTCCTCGCGGTCGATCCCGCGTTCGACGGCATCGAGACCGTGTACGGGATGGGTTACCGCTGGACGGAACGGGCGTGATTCCCGGGATCGCCGTGGCCGCCGCGCTCGCCGGGGCGGTGTCCCCGGAGATGCCGCCGCCCGTCCTGTGGCACGTGCAGGTCGACAACGACGTCGCCTTCCACACGGACCGGTGGTACTCGAGCGGCGTGCGCGTCTATCGCAGCGCGTCCCTCGAGGGCGGGGAGCCCCTGGCGTCCGTCCTGCGCGCGCCCGCGACGCGCAGCCAGCGCCTCGACGTCGGCGTCATCCAGGAGGTGTACACGGGCAATCCCTACGCCGCGCCCGCCGACACCGACAGACCCAACGCCGGGCGCCTGCTGGTATCCGCCGCCCGCCACGACATCGCCCCGGATGCGCTCGTCACGCTCGGCGTCGATGCGGGCGTGTCGGGGCCGTCGGCGCGCGGCGAGGAGGCGCAGCGCTTCATCCACCGTTTCGTCACGGCGCCGGAGACCGACTGGTCCTCGCAGGTGCCCGACCGGGCGGACGTGCAGCTGGTCGGCGCGTGGTCGAAGGGGATGTCCGTGGATGGCCTTCCCGGAAAGCTGGTGCTGCACGGCGGCGCGGTGGCGGGAACGCTCACCGCGTTCGGTCACGCGGGCGTGGAGTGGCGCTCGGACGGACCGGCCGAGGCGGCGAGCCCCCTGCTTCGCTACGCGGCGACGCCGCCGTTGCAGCGGCCGGAAGGCGGTCTGGGTTTCTTCGCCGGCGCCGGTGTGCGCGGCGTCGCCCGCAACCGCCTGCTCGAGCGCCGGGCGGATGACGCGCGGGCGGAGCCCTCGGCGGAGACGTGGGTGGCGCGCATCGCGGCCGGCATCTCGTGGTCGGCCCCGTGGGGCACGGCGACCTTCGGGATCGCGCAGGATTCGCGCGAGTTCGAAGGGCAGTCCGCCCCGCACCGCTTCGGCACCCTCACGGTCTCCCTGCGGCTGGATTGAGCGCGAACCCATGCCCGCCGCGTTCATCCACGGCATCCGCTTCCGCCTGTTGCTGGCCTCGCTCCTGCTGCTGGCCATTCCCGTGCTGGCGGCGCAGTTCGTCGTGCGCATGGAGGCCTTCCTGCGCGCCGCGCAAGAGCAGGACATTGCCGTCACCGCGAGGGCGGTGGCCGCCGCGCTTTCCGACCGACCGGCGCTGTTTCCGCCCGGCGGGACGGGGGCGGGCGACCCGGAGGACGAGGAGCGCCGTCGCATCGTGGGCCTCTTCGCCGCCGCCGACACCGACGCGGCCGCCGCGCTCGGCGCGGCCTATGCGCCCTCGGAGGAGATCGAACGCTTCCTGGGCATCATGGGACGGCGGGCCTCGCGCCTCTGGGTGGTGGATTCCCGCTCCCGCGTCCGGGGTCTTTCCGGGGCGCTGCGGGAGCCGCTCCCGGCCCACGCCCCTGCGCAGCGATCCGCCATCGCGGCGTGGCTCAAGCCGTTGGTGTCGCTGGTGGTCTCCTCGCCAAGCGTGCCTGCGGGCGACGAATCGAAGCCGGTGCGGGCACAGATCGACCGCGCCCTGATCGGGGTTTCGTCCACGCATTGGCGCGGCACGCGCGACCGCGAACTGGCCATCCTGTCGGCCGCGCAGCCGGTGTTCGCGGGCGACGACATCGTCGGGGCCGTGGTGGTGGAGGAGACGACGGCCGCCATCCTGCTGCTGCGCGAGTCCGCCCTCGAGAGCCTGATCGCGCTGACGCTCGCCGTGTGCGCCGCCGCCTTTGCGATCCTCGTCGTCTTCGCCGGCCGCCTCGCGACGCGCATCCGCCGCCTGCACGCGCAGGCCGAGGGCGCGATCGACGCCCAGGGGCGCATACGGGGCGCGATCGTGCCGAGCGGCGCCAAGGACGAGATCGGCGACCTCGAGCGCACGATGGCGGCCGTCCTCGCGCGGCTGCGGGACTACAACGCCTACCTGGAGCAGGTGGCCTCGCGCCTGTCGCACGAACTGCGCACGCCCGTCGCGGTGGTGCGTTCCTCGCTCGACAACCTGCGCAGCCAGCCGTTGGCGGGCGAGGCGCGCGTCTACCTCGACCGCGCCGGCGAGGGCGTGGAGCGGCTGTCGCGCCTCATCTCGCGCCTGTCCGAGGGCACGCGCCTCGAGCGCATGCTGGAGAGCGCCGAGCAGGAGGACTTCAACCTGGCGCGGGTGGTGGCCGGCTGCGTGGAGGGGTACCGCGCGGCCTATCCCGACAGGCCCTTCGAATGTGCCCTCCCGGCCGCCCCGGTCATCTTGCGCGGCGTGCCGGATGCCTTCGCGCAACTGCTGGACAAGCTCGTGGAGAACGCCCTCGACTTCGCGCCGGCGGGCACGCCCATCCGCGTGACCGTCTCCACGGACGGCGCCCTCGCGCGCATTTCCGTCGCAAACCGGGGGCCTTCGGTGCCCGCGGCGCTGCTGCCGCGCCTCTTCGACGCGATGGTCTCCGGACGCGGGGCGGAATCGGGGCGGGGCGGCCACCTGGGCCTGGGCCTGGCGGTCGTGCGGCTCGTCGCCGAGTTCCACGGCGGCCGGGCGCGGGCCGCCAACGTGGCCGACGGCGGCGGCGTGGTCTTCGAGGTGGAGATCCCCACGACGGGGCATGCGTCCCCGTGAGCTAAACTGGGTAACCCAATTACCCGCGCGGAAACGCCCGTGGCACGCTTCCTGGTCCTCGTCGTCATCGGTTTTCTCGTCTGGCTCCTCTTCCGCGGCCGCGCCAGGCCCGGGGCGGGTGGCGCGGCCCGACCGCCCGAGGCACGCGAGGGCGAGGACATGGTCGCCTGCGCCCTCTGCGGCGTGAACATGCCCAGGAGCGAGGCGAAGGAGGAGGGCGGCCGCTTCACGTGCCGCGACCGCGCCACCTGCAAGCACGCCGGATGACGCCCGCCGCGCTCGCCCCCGACATCGTTGCCGTCCCGACGCCCGGCGAGCCCGGCCTCGGCGCGCCGGCCGGGGATGACGCCGCCTGGCGCTCGCTCGCCGTCTTCGCGGGCTACCGCGTCGCGCTGGTCCTGTCGTTGTCGCTGGCCTACGCCTTCCTCAACGCGATCTTCCAGTTCGGCGCGCAGCAGCCGGAGTTCACCGTCCCGATCCTGGCCGCCTACGCGTTTGCGTCGGTGCTGCTGATCCTGCCGGCGCTGGTGCGCAAGCCGGCGCTCTCGGTGCAGGTGACGGTCGGCGTCGCGGTGGACGTCGCGGCCATCGTCGCGCTCATGCACATCAGCGGCGGCATCCGCTCGGGCCTGGGCGTCTCGCTCCTGATCACGCTCGCCGCGGCCGGCCTCATCACGCGCGGCCGTCTGGTGTTCTTCCACGCCGCGCTCGGCTCGGTGGCCATCCTCCTCGAGCAGGGGTTCCAGGTCCTGCGCTTCAACGCCCCACCCGCCGATTTCGTGGCCGCCGGCTTCACCAGCATGGCCCTCTTCGCCACCGCCGGCCTCGGCTGGACGCTGGCGCGCTATGCGCGAACCAGCGAAACCATCGCCAGGCAGCGCGGCATCGACCTCGAGAATCTCTCGCAGATCAACGAGTTCGTGATCCGCGACATGCAGGACGGGGTCCTCGTGGTGGACTCCGAGGGTGCCATCCGCCAGCACAACCCGGGGGCCGCGCGGCTGCTCGGGCCGCTGCCGCCCGGGCGACGACCCGCCCTCGTGGACTACTCGCCCGAGCTGGGGCACCTGCTCGAGCTCTGGCGCATCGGCGGGCAGGGGATGCAGGATGTCCAGCTGCGCTCCCGGTCCCTGCCGTCGGAACTCACCGCGAATTTCGTCACCATCGGTTCCGGGGATCCTCCGCCGACGGTGATTTTCGTGCAGGATGTCGGCCGGCTGCGCGCCCAGGCGCAGCAGGTGAAGCTTGCGGCGCTTGGCCGCCTCACGGCCTCCATCGCCCACGAGATCCGCAACCCGCTCTCCTCCATCAACCACGCCGCCGAGTTGCTGGCGGAAAGCGAGGCCGCCCCCGCCGGGGATGCCCGCCTCGTCGGCATCATCCGCGACAACGTCGACCGCCTGGACCGCATCGTCACGGAGGTGCTCTCGCTTGCCCGCCGCGGCCGCGCCGAGCCCGAGTCGATCGACCCCCGCGCCTTCCTCCGCCAGTTCGCCGCCGACTTCTGCGTCACCGAGAAAGTGCCGCCGGAAACGCTCGCGGTGGACGTGCGCACCGCGCAGGCCGTCGCCTTCGACCGGCAGCACCTGCACCAGGTCCTCTGGAATCTCGCGCGCAACGCGTGGCGCCACGGCCGCCAGCAGCCGGGATCCATCCGGCTGCGGCTGGCGCCCGGCGAGGCGGCCAATGTCCTGCAGCTCGAGGTCGCCGATGACGGACCCGGTATCCCGCCCTCGACCCGGCAGCACCTTTTCGAACCTTTCTTCACCACGGAGGCGCACGGGACGGGCCTCGGCCTCTACATCGCCCGCGAACTCTGCGAGGCGAACGGGGCCAGCCTCGAGTTTGTCGAGGCTCCCGCCGGCTGCTGCTTCCGGATCACAGTGACAGGTGCCTGATGGCAACGAAGGCCGTACTGATCGTCGACGACGAGGCGGACATCCGCGAACTGCTGGTGGTGACCCTGCAACGCATGGGCGTGGACGCCGACAGCGCGGCGACCGTCGCCGAGGCCAAGGCCGCGCTCGGGCGCCGCGCCTACGACCTGGCGCTCACCGACATGCGGCTGCCGGACGGCGAGGGCCTCGACGTCCTGCGCCACATCGCCGAGCACCACGGCAACACGCCGGTGGCGGTGATCACGGCGTACGGCTCGACGGAAAACGCGGTGGCCGCGCTGAAGGCCGGCGCCTTCGACTACATCGCGAAGCCGATCAAGCTGGAGCAGCTGCGCCCGCTCGTGACCAGTGCCCTGAACCTCCCCAGGCCGGCCTTGGCACGCCGCGCGGCGACGGGCGAGACGGCCCCGGAGCCCGCGCCGCGGCTGATCGGGGAATCCGCGCCCGTCCAGAAGGCGCGAGAGCTGATCGGCCGCCTGGCGCGCTCGCAGGCACCCGTCTACATCACGGGCGACTCCGGCACCGGCAAGGAGGTCGCCGCCCGCCTCATCCACCTCGGCTCGGCGCGCGCGCAGGCCCCCTTCGTCGCCGTGAACTGCGGCGCCATTCCCGAGAACCTGATGGAGAGCGAGTTCTTCGGCTACCGCAGGGGCGCCTTCACCGGCGCGGAGACGGACCGTGCCGGCTACCTGCACGCCGCCCACAAGGGCACGCTCTTCCTCGACGAGGTGGGCGACCTGCCCCTGCCCATGCAGGTGAAGCTGCTGCGCGTGATCCAGGAGAAGCGCTTCCGCCGCCTCGGCGACACGGTGGAGGAGGCGATCGACGTGCGCATCATCTCCGCGACGCACCGCTCCCTTGCGGAGCAGGTGCAGGCGGGCGAGTTCCGCCAGGACCTCTTCTACCGCCTCAACGTGATCGAGATGCGCATGCCGTCGCTGCGCGAGATCCCCGAGGACATCCCGCTCATGGTCGCGCGGGTGGTCGACCGGCTCGCGCGCCAGAACGGCGTCGGGGTCCCCGCGATCACGGAGGAGGCGATGCTCGCCCTGCGCCGCTACGACTTTCCCGGCAACGTGCGCGAGCTGGAGAACATCCTCGAGCGGGCGCTCGCGCTCTGCAGCGACGACACGGTGCGCGAGCAGGACCTCTACCTCACCCAGGGCACGCCGCGGGAGCCGCCCGCGTCCGTCGACGGCGCGATGGGCACGCGCGGGCTCCCGCTGCACGAGTTCCTCGACCAGGTGGAGCGCGAGGCGATCCAGCGCGCGCTCGAGGCGACGCGCTTCAACAAGACGGCGGCGGCGAAGCTGCTCGGCGTCACGTTCCGGAGCCTGCGCTACCGGCTCGACCGGCTCGGGATCGAGTGACGGGCGCGTTTCCTGCGCTCATCGTTCGCGGGGGCGGATTCAAGAGGTCGGCGGCGGACCAGTGCGACTAAGGGGAGAGTGTGGTTGTGTTTTCTTTTGTTTTTTGGCCGAATGAAACTGCGGTTGACGTCGACTTCGATACCTATGTCGACATAGGTTCGGATAGCGATGTCCGCAGCAATTTGACTCGGCCAAAAAACAAAAAAAACACTACCACGCTCTCCCCGGTGCGTCCTGGCTGGCAGGCTCGTGGCGCGACGACCTGCGCGCCGCGGCCTTGGCATTCGACGCCGCCCCGCGCACCCTGACGATGGAGATCGACGCCGACGTCACGCCGCCGTGCTTCCTCGTGGACATCGGGGGCATGTGCTCCGGCGCCATGTGGATCCCGTCGCCCAACTGCGACGAGCGGCCGCCGGACGCGCGCATCGAGCTTCTGGTCATCCACAATATCTCGCTTCCGCCGGGCGAGTTCGGCGGTCCCTACGTCACGGACCTTTTCCTGAACCGCCTGCACCCCGGCGCGCACCCGTATTTCGCGGGACTCGCCGGACTGGAGGTTTCCGCGCACTTCCTCATCGACCGCGAGGGCGGGGTCACGCAGTACGTTCCCTGCGAGTTGCGCGCCTGGCACGCGGGCGCCTCGTCATGGCGGGGGCGGGAGCGCTGCAACGACTTCTCCATCGGCATCGAGATGGAGGGGACGGACGACGTGCCGTTCACGGATGCGCAGTACGCCGCGCTCGAGGCCCTCACGAAGGCGCTGTTCGCAAGGTACGGCGAGCTGGCGCTGGCCGGGCATTCGGACGTCGCGCCGGGAAGGAAGACGGACCCGGGGGCGCATTTCGACTGGGAACGGTACCGGCGCTCTCTTGCACTCTGTTAGCATCCCTGCCCGAACGCCGGAACCCTCCCGGCCTCAATGCCGCCGCCTGACCTGCCTCTTCTGCGGAGTTCCCATGTTCACCCACCGCCACGCGCTCGTCCTGCTCATTGCCGCTGCCTGCCTGGCGGCCTGCTCGGAAAAGGCCCCGCCGCCCAAGGCCGCGCCGCCGGAGGTTGGCGTGGTTACCGTCGCTGCGCGCGACGTGCCCATCCTCTACGAGCAGGTGGGCCAGACGGCGGGCTTCCGCGAGACGGAGGTGCGTTCGCGCGTCTCCGGCATCCTGCAGAAGCGGCTCTACAGCGAGGGGCAGTCCGTGAAGGAAGGCCAGCCGCTCTTCCAGATCGACCCGGAGCCGTTCAAGGCCGCCCTCGATCAGGCGAAGGGCGCACTGCGGCAGCAGGAAGCCGCGCTCGAGCGCACGAGGGCCGACCGCGAGCGCATCGAGCCGCTGTTCAAGGAGAACGCGGTCAGCCGCAAGGACTACGACGACGCGCGTGCGGCATACGACTCCGCCGCCGCGGCCGTCGACTCCGCCCGAGCCAAGGTGAAGGAGGCGGAGCTGAACCTCGGCTACACGCTCGTCGCGGCGCCCATTGCCGGCATCGCGAGCAAGGAGACGAGGAGCGAGGGCAGCCTCGTCGCGGCCTCGGGTGACGCGAGCATGCTCACCGTGATCGCGCAGCTCGACCCGCTGTACGTGAACTTCTCCTACTCGGAGTCGGAGAAGCTCGAGTACGAGCGGTTGATCGCCGAGGGGCTCATCATCCTGCCGCCCACCAAGCGCGTCGCCGCGCGCGTGAAGCTCGCCGACGGCCGCGACTTCCCGCACGTGGGCTTCGTCGACTTCGCCGACAGCCGCGTCGATCCGAAGACCGGCACCATCCGCATCCGCGCCGAGTTTCCGAACCCAAAGGGCGAGCTGCTTCCGGGCCAGTTCGCGCGCATCTCGATCGACGTCGGCGCCGCGCGCAACGCGATCGTGGTCCCCGAGCGCGCCATCACGCAGCAGCAGGCCACGCGCCTGGTCCTGGTCGTGAACGACAGGAACGTCGTCGAGGCGCGGCCGGTGACGCTCGGTTCGCGCACGAACGGCGGCATCCTCGTGAAGGCGGGGCTCAAGCCCGGCGAGCGCGTGGTGGTGGACGGGCTGGCGAAGGCGCGTCCGGGCAGCGAGGTGAAGCCCGTCCCGGCGGCCGCCGACGCCGCGCGCGCGGGGGCGCCGCCGGCGAAGGCCCCGGGCGCCGCCGCGAAGAAGTAGGGACGGGCATCCATGTTCTCGAAGTTCTTCATCGAGCGCCCGATCTTCGCGAGCGTCATCTCGATCGTCATCCTGCTGGCGGGAGCCGCCTGCATCCGCGTGCTCTCGATCGAGCAGTACCCGAACCTGCTGCCCCCGGTCGTATCGGTGGCGGCGCGCTATCCGGGCGCCTCGCCGGACGTCATCTCGCAGACCGTCGCCGCCCCCATCGAGCAGCAGGTGAACGGCGTCGAGGGGATGATCTACGTGCAGTCGCAGGCCTCCTCCGACGGCTCGATGGCCCTCAACGTGTACTTCGCCATCGGCACCGACCCGGACCAGGCCACGATCAACGTGAACAACCGCGTGCAGGCGGCGCTGCCCGTGCTGCCCGAGGAGGTGAAGCGGCAGGGCGTCACGGTCAAGAAGAAGTCGACCTCGATCCTCGTCTTCGCCGCGGTCACCTCGACCAATCCGGCGCACGACCCGGTGTTCATGTCCAACTACGTGGACCTGAACGTCCTGGACGAACTGAAGCGCATACCCGGCGTCGGCGAAGCTGCGATCATGGGCGCCAAGGACTACGCCATGCGCGTCTGGCTGAGGCCGGATCGCCTCGCCCAGCTGGGACTCACCCCGGGGGACGTGGTCTCCGCCATCCGCGAGCAGAACGCCCAGTTCGCGGCCGGGCAGATCGGCGCCGAGCCGCTCAGGAACCCCGTCGACTTCACCTACACGGTCACCACGAAAGGACGCCTCGAGGAGCCCGAGGAGTTCGCCGAGATCATCATCCGCTCCAACCCCGACGGCTCGCGCATCCGCGTGAAGGACGT
>Ga0114939_10001921_pt1 | contig 16040 bp, 15 predicted proteins | sample AshMeaCrysSpring_FD_87196 | JGI IMG/M metagenome (GOLD analysis project Ga0114939, IMG submission 87196) | Groundwater microbial communities from Big Spring, Nevada to study Microbial Dark Matter (Phase II) - Ash Meadows Crystal Spring | ecosystem: Environmental > Aquatic > Deep subsurface >... | reverse complement strand
GGTGGCTTCCGTCGTGATCGGCACCATCGACAACGTGCTGCGCCCGCTGCTGATCCGCATGGGCGCCGACCTGCCGCTGCTGCTGATCCTGGCCGGCGTGATCGGCGGGCTGCTCGCCTTCGGGCTGGTGGGCATCTTCGTCGGCCCCGTGGTGCTCGCCGTCGCCTACAAGCTGCTCGGCGACTGGATTGCCGAGGCCGATCCGCCGGCGGCCGCGGAGCCGAAGCCGCCGGCGGCGAAGTCGTAGCGCCGGGGATCAGGCCGATGCAGGCGCGGGCTGCGGCGTGCCGGCCAGGAAGCAGGCGTTCCGCACGCCGTTGGTGGAGAAGCCGTGACCGAGGTACACCGGCCCGAGTGGCGTCTCGCGGCCGACATGCCGCGTGGTCGAGTTCAGCCAGCCGCTCCGCCTCGTCCCGGTGAAGGCGGCGCCGCGCTCTGCCGCTTCGGACTCGAGGCCGAACCGCAGGTCGCCGCGCAGTCCGATCGGGAAGGTGCCGCTGAGCGGCCCGGCCTGCGGCCGGGCCTTCGAAGCTTCGGCTATCGGCCCTGAAGCTGCGCCAGTTCCTCGTCGGTCGGCAACTGGGGCCGGTCGCGCCTGCTGCTGACCAGGCAAAGGAAACCGAGGGCACTGTCGTCGTCGGCGCGGAACTGATGCCAGGTCAGCGGATCGATGGTGACCAGGTCGTGCGCCGCGACCGGCTGCTCGACGTCGCCCAGACGCACCATGCCCCGGCCGCGCAGAATCAGCACCGCATGGGTGTGCCGGTGCCGCTCCAGCGTGGAATACCCGCCGGGGGCGATCTCGAAGTAGCGCAACTCGCAGCCCTGGTCGGGCTGCGCGAACAGCACCTGCCGCGTGATGTCGCGAAACGGCGCGCTGCCTTCTTCCTTGTAGCGCAGCCGCTCGACGGCGTCCCAGCCGAAGTCGCCCGATGCGGCGGGCACGAACCGGCGCACCGAACTCATGCTGCCAGACGATCCGCCGCGGCCACCGCCTCGACGAAGGCGCGGCTGCGTGTGGCCAGGCGCTCGCGCGCGATCAGCAGCGAGCCGCCGATCAGCAGCATGCTGTCGGTGCCGTATTCGCGCTTCAGCTCCGGCACCCGTTCGACCGACATGCCGCCGGCGGGCACCGGCAGCGTCGCCTTCAGTCCATGCCACGGCGCGCGGTTGTGGCCGGCGATCGCCTGGCACACTTCGGCCGGGTAGCTGAAGCGGCCGCCGTGATTGGGAAAGATCACCGCATCGGCGCCGAACAGGCGGAACAGCTTGCCGAGCAGGGCCGTCGGCGCGATGCGCGCCGCGCCGCCGAGCGCGGGATGGGCAATGAACGCCAGTTGCGGGTGCGCGCGGCGCAGCGCGTTGAAGGTGGCCATGCCGCAGACCATCGGCGCGACCAGCACGGCAGTGATGCCGAGCGCGCGCGCCTGCTCGATCTGGCGCTGCATCTGCGCCTGCGTGCCGTACAGGCTCGGCGCATACACCGCGCGCCCGCCGACGGCCTCGTTGGCCTGCCGCACGGCCCGCTGGCAGGCGGCGATCCGCTCGGCAAAGGGCGCGCTGCGCTGGTTGGCCCAGCCGTGGTCGTCCTTGATCACGTCGATGCCGGTCCGGGCGAAGATGGCGGCAAGGCCCTCGAGCTGCGCGAGGGTGGCACCGATCGGTTTCAGCGCCGTGCAGGTCAGCGGCCGGCCGGCGGCGCCGGTGAGCCGGCGCAGCCCGTCGATGCCCAGCCCTGGGCCGCCGAAAGCCTGCGCCAGTGACGCCGGCACGTCGATGTCGACCAGCTCGACATCCGGCTGCAGCGAGCAGTTGCCGAACACCATGTTCATCAGCTGCCCGGCGTCCTCGCACAGCGTCTCGCCGGCGAGCTGCAGCCGCGCCAGGCTGGTGCCGTCGGCCTGCGGCTCGACGGCTTCGACGCGGGCGACGACCTCGTCGAGCACGCGCGCATCGGTCACCGCCTCGGGCGGCATCTCGATGCTCTGCTCCACCGCCAGCAGACGGGCGCGATGCGTCGCCTGCGCCGGATCCCCATTCAGGCGGTAGACGACATCGATGCGCGGGATCGCCATGGCGCCATTCTACGGAGCGGCCCGCGCGGCCCCTTCCCGCGCCTGCGGACGCGGCCTGCCCGCCTGGCGGCCGGCGGGAAGGCCGCGGCTATCATCCGGTCGCTTTTCGCGGCGCCGATGGCACGAGACACGGGAGCGTGAACGTCATGGACGTGAGGGTTGCGGCCGGGGGCGGGACAGCGGCATCGATCGCCCGCTGGCTGGCTGCGCTGCTGCTCGCTGCGCTCGTCGCCGCTGCGGCGGCCGCCGTGGCGCCTGCGCCGCCGCCGCCGGCCACGCTGCACCTGGTCAACCGCGAGGTCGTGACCTTCCGCGCCGTGGTGCTGGACCTGACGCCCGCCGAAAGGGTCGAGCGCGCGCGCGCCCGCCTGCGCGAAGTCCCGCCGTCGCAGATGGATCGGCCCATCACGGTTGCGACGGTGGAGCTCGGCGACCTGCGCGGCGTTCAGTTCTTTCTCGGCGACCGGTTGCTGTTCTCTCTCGTGACCGGCGACGTCGAAGCGGAAGCGCCGTCGGGCTTCGATGCCCTGGTCCAACAGACGAAAGAGCGCCTGGAGAAAGCGCGCCTGGCCTGGCACCAGTCGACCGACCGGGCGTTGCTGCTCCGCGGCCTGCTGCACGCGGTGATCGCCACGCTGGTGTTCGCGGCAGTGGCCTGGACCTTGCATCGCGGCGGCGGCTTCGGGCTGATCCGTCTGCAGCGGTGGCGCGACCGCATGGCCGCCCGCCACGCGCACGTCGATCTCGTCGAGTTCATCGCCCGCGTGCTGGTCGGCCTGCTGCAACTCGTGCAATGGCTCGTGATCGTCGCGCTGGCCTACGCCTGGCTGCGCTACGTGCTCGGCGTATTCATCGTCACCGCGCCGGTCGCGGAGCGCCTCGATGGCTGGCTGCTGGACAAGCTGCTGTGGATCGGCGAGGGCTTCGTCGGCGCGGTGCCGGGGCTGGTCACCGTCGTCATCGTGCTGGCGATCACGCGGGCGATCGCCGATGCGGTCGGCTATCTCTTCGACGCGATCCATCAGGGGCGGCTCTGGCTGCCGCTGGTGCACGCGGAAACGATCTCGGCCACCCGACGCATCGTCGGTCTGCTGGTCTGGGGGCTGGGCCTCGCGGTGGCCTACCCGTACCTGCCCGGCGCAAGCAGCGAGGCGTTCAAGGGCCTGTCGGTGCTGTTCGGCCTGATGCTCACGCTCGGCTCGACCAGCCTGGTGTCGCAGGCGATGAGCGGGCTGGTGGTCGTCTACTCGCGGGCGCTGCGCAAGGGGGACTTCGTCGAGGTCGGCGACGTGCAGGGCGTGGTGACCGAGGTCGCCACGCTGGCGACCAAGATCGTCAACGTGCGCAACGAGGAAGTGACCATTCCCAACGCGGTACTGGTGGCGAGTCCCGTGCGCAACTTCTCCAAGCTCGCCGGCAGCCAGGGCACGCTGCTGGCCACGAAGGTGACGATCGGATACGACGCGCCGTGGCGGCAGGTGCACGCGCTGCTCATCGCGGCCGCCCGCACCACGCCGCAGGTGCGCGAGACGCCGGCGCCTTACGTCTACCAGCGGGCGCTGTCCGACTTCTACGTGGAGTACGAGCTGTTCGTGTCGATCGACCGGCCGCTGGAGCGCATCCCGATCCTGTCGGCGCTGCACGCCAACATCCAGGACGAGTTCAACACCCACGGCGTGCAGATCATGTCGCCGCATTTCTTCACCCAGCCGGCGCAGCCGGTGGTCGTGCCCAAGGCGCAGTGGTACGCACCGCCGGCCGGTCCGCCGACCTGAGGCGACGCGCCGGCCCGCGGTTGGAGCGACGGCGCCGCCGGCCGGCGCTCGCCCCGACGTTTCTTCCTTCACCCTGGAGCGCGCGATGAACCTGAACTGGCAACAGATCTCCGAGACGCTGACCACGCAGCTGACCGCCTTCGGCCTGAAGGTCGCCGGCGCGATTGCCGTCTGGATCGTCGGCCGCTACCTGATCGGCCTGGCGGTGCGGCTGGTCTCGGCGGCGCTGACCCGGCAGCAGGTCGATCCGACGATCCTGCGCTACCTGGGCAACATCATCACGGTCGCGCTGAATATCGTCCTGGTCGTCGCCATCCTCGGCTACTTCGGCGTCGAGACCACGTCGTTCGCCGCGCTGCTGGCCGCCGCCGGCATCGCCATCGGCGCCGCCTGGGCGGGGCTGCTCGCCAACTTCGCCGCTGGCGCGTTCCTGATCATCCTGCGGCCGTTCAAGGTCGGCGACTACGTCAAGGCCGGCGGCGTGGAAGGAACGGTCAAGGAGATCGGTCTGTTCGCCACCACGCTGATGACGCCGGACAACGTCAGCACCTTCGTCGGCAACAACAAGATCTTCGGCGACACGATCTTCAACTACTCCGCCAGTCCGTACCGGCGCGTCGACCGGCTGGCGCAGCTGGCGCATTCGGTCAATCCGGCCGACGCCATCGCGCGCCTGAAGGCGGCGCTGGCGGCGGTACCCAACGTGCAGGCGACGCCGGCGCCGGACGTGGAGATCGTCGACTTCAACGAGCGCGGGCCGGTGCTGGCGGTGCGTCCGTACGCGCACACCAGCCACTACTGGCAGGTCTACTTCGACACCAACCGCGTGATCACCGAGACGTTCGGTGCCGCCGGCTACCCGGTGCCGGAGTCGCACGTCAATGTCCGCCAGCGGGCCGCCTGAGCGGCCGGTCGCATCGATCCGCACGGGAACCGTCGGTGAACATGCATTCCGGTTGGCCGGCTTGCGATCCGAACATGCCGGGCCGCCATCGCCGGTCGGCGAGCCGGCGCGGCTTCGCCGCGAGCCGGCAGGCGGGGTAGTGGACGCCCGAGCCAAAGCGCGCGCTGGCGCGCGCCTGCCGCTGGCGCTGCTGCTCGGCCTCGCGGTTGCGCTGGCCGCGCCGGCAGCGCCTGGCCAGCTGCCCGGTGTGCCCGGCACGTCCAAGCCCGCCACCGAGACGGCGCGGCCGACGCCGTCACCGGAGTCCGACGGGCAATTGCGCGCGCGGCTGGAGTCGCAGCTCGAGCAGGCGCGCGGCCAGCGCGAGCGCTTGATCGCCGACCCGGCCGTCGTCGGCGCCCCGCCGGACGTGTCGCCGGAGGAACTGACGCTGGCGCGCAGTGCGCTGAACCAGCTCGTGGTGCTGCTGGAAAACCAGCTGCGGTCGCTGGACGAGCACCAGTCGGTGCGTGCCGAACGCCAGGAGGTCGAGAAGGCGAGCCAGGAGTGGAAAGGGCTGGGCAGCCCGCCGCCGTACTCGATGCTGCTGGTCGACGACCTGCAGGAAGGGATCGACTCGATCAGGACCACGCTGAACGCGCTGGCCGCCCAGCGGGTGATCGCCGATCGCGAGAGCGAACGGGCGCGCGAGCAGGCGCAGCGCAGCGACGCCGCCCTGCGGCGCGCGCGCGAGGCGGCGCTGCTGGCGAAGGACAACGAGCGGCAGGCGCGGCAGTGGCAGGCGCAGGTCGCGGAGTGGTCGGCCATGGCCGCCGCCGCTGCCGTGGCGCAGCTGCAGCGCACCGTCGAGCTGGTCGACGACCAGACCGCGCTCGAAAACGAGCGGCTGAAGTTCGCCGAGCGCAAGCTGCAGGTCGCCGCGAGTGACTTTCGCTTCACCAGGGACGACCTGGCGCGGATCCGCCGCATCGAAGAACAGCGGCTGGAGCGCATCCGCGGCGCGCGCCTGAAGGCGGGCGAGAGGGCGGTTGCCGTGGAGCGCGAGCTCGTTGCCGCAACGGCGGCGCTCAAGCGCAGTGAGGCTGCTCCGGCGGCCGAGCCGGCGTCACTCGCAGTGGCCCAGGCGCGCGTGCGCGCCGCCCGGGCGGCGGTCGAAGGGGCTCGGTTCGAACTCGACACGCTCGACATCCTCGCCGCGGCTGCCTCGATGGCGGTGGACCTCTACGGACTTCGCCTGCAGGCGCTGGAAGATAGCGATGCCGATCGGCGCCGCTCGGCGGTCCTGCGGCTGCGCGAGGCGGCCGGCCGCTTCGTGCCCTGGCGGGACTACGCGCAAAGCCAGCTCGAGCTGCTGCGCGCCGCCCAACGCGAGAGCAACGTGCGGATCGACAGCCAGGACACGGTGGCGCAGGTACGCGATTACGAGAACGCCATCGCCGACTCGATCCGCCAGCGCATGGCCCTGGCCCAGCGGCTGCTCGATGCCGCCGAACGCGGCCAGCGAACGGTCGAGCGCTGGCTGGATGAAATCGACACCGATCGCGCGACCCGCCGTCTCGGCGAGCGGCTGGCCGATGCGTGGGCGGTCGGCGTCGACTGGGCCAGGCGGATCTGGAACCTGGAGCTGTTCGCGGTCGAGGACACGGTCGAGGTCGGCGGCCAGAAGATCACCACCTCGCGCGGGGTGACGGTCGGCAAGAGCGTGGGCGCGCTGCTGCTGTTCGTCGTCGGCTACTGGCTCGCCGCCCGTGTGGCGCGCTACTTCGAGCGGGTGCTGATTACCCGCTTCGCGATCGGGCCGGCGCAGGCGCGCACCGTGCGGCGCTGGGTGCTGGCCCTGTGGGCGTTCGTGCTGCTGGCGCTGACGCTGAACCTGGCGCGCATCCCGCTGACGGTGTTCGCCTTCCTCGGCGGCGCGCTGGCGATCGGCGTGGGCTTCGGCACGCAGACCATCATCAAGAACTTCATCAGCGGGCTGATCGTGCTGATGGAGCGCCAGGTGCGTGTCGGCGACACCATCGAGGTCGACGGCGTCACCGGCACGGTCACCGAGGTCAACCTGCGGTCCTCGACCGTACTCGGCTTCGACGGCGTCGAGGCGATCATTCCCAATTCCAGCCTGCTGGAGAACAAGGTCAGCAACTGGACGCACACCGACAACCGGGTGCGCCGGACGGTCAGGGTCGGCGTGGCCTACGGCGCGCCCGTGCGCCAGGTGGCCGACCTCCTGGTCGAGTGCCTGCAGCGCCACGGCCTGGTGCTCAAGGAGCCGGCGCCGCTGGTGCTGTTCGAGGACTTCGGCGACAGCGCGCTCGTGTTCGCGATGCACTTCTGGCTGGAGCTGCGGCCCGGCGTGGCCTCGCCGGTGGTGATGAGCGACCTGCGCTTCATGGTGCACAAGGCGCTGGAGGAGGCCGGCATCGCCGTGCCGTTCCCGCAGCGCGACGTGCACCTGGATACGGCACGACCGCTGCAGGTCGAGGTGCGGCGCGGCCGACCGGCCGCCGGCTGATCTTGTCGCTGTGCGCCGAATCGTGACTTCCCGCGAACCAAACTCGGTCGTCGAAACGGCGCTGACGGCGCTCGATGCGCCGCCGGGCGACCCGGTGCTCGCGCTGGCGCAGCTGTTCGACGGCCTGCGGCCGCACCGCCGCGAGCCGGTCGAGGCTGCGGTGGCGCGCTTCGAGCTGGCGTTGCAGGCGCTCGAAGCGCAGTCGCGGCGCGCGGCGCAGTTGCGGCTGCACGTGCTGGGGCTGCTGCGTTCGCGCCGGTTGGTGAGTTTCTTCGCCGACGGCGGCATCCTGCCGGCGACCGGCTTCTTCACCGAGCTGGGCCGCATCGCCGCGCAGCGCCTGCTGCCCGAACTGCCCGACGAAGGCGACCTGCGCGATGCGGTGCGCCAGATCTTCCATCGCCGCGACGACTGGGAGTGGCTGCAGGCGCTGTCGCCGGAACACCGGCAGCGGTTCTGGCGGCTGGTTGCCGGCGACGAGGCGGCGCTGGCCGCGCTGCTCGGCCCGATGGTCGACCAGATGCTGGAAGCGCTGCTCGTGCTCGCCTATCGGGTCGGCGGCCTGGGCGTCGAGGAGGAGTTCCGTCGCCTCGGCGCGGAGTTTGCCGGCTATGCACCGAGCTTCCGCGGCCTGGCCGGCGCGGCGCAACGCTTCGCCGATGCCTATCGGGTGCGCATGGCCGATGCCGCGGCGCCGTTCGAGGACGAGGCCGAACTCACGGTGCTCGTCGACCAGTGCGCGCAGATGCTCGAACGTGCCCGGCGCGCGTCGATGCGGCTGGGCACCAGTTTGCACCTCACTTACCTGATGCGGCGCACGGTGCAGAGCCTGCGGCGCATCGAGACGCTGGCCGGGCTGCTCGCCTCCCGTGTTCGTGGCGAAGACGACGCCGCCAAGCGCGAGGCGGCGCTGGCCGGCTGGGCCGAGCTGTTCCGCGTGGCGGTGCGCGCCGAGAGCCAGCGCGACAGCCTGCGCGAGCACCTGTCCAAGGGCATGGCGCTGCTGGCGCTGCGGGTGACCGACAACGCGGCCAGGACCGGCGAGCACTACATCGCCGAGACGCGCGCCGAGTACTTCGGCATGTGGCGCGCGGCCGCCGGCGCCGGGCTGATCATCGCCGCAATGGCCCTGCTCAAGATCTTCGCCTCGAAGCTGGAGATGCCGCTGCTGGGCTACGCCGCGCTGTACAGCCTGGACTACGGGCTGGGCTTCGTGCTGATCTACATGCTGCACCTGACCGTGGCCACCAAGCAGCCGGCGATGACGGCGCAGACGCTGGCCGGCTACCTCGGCGGCGTCGGCCAGGGCTCGAGCCTGCTGCGCAGCGCCGAGCTCGATCGCGTGGTCGACCTGATCGTCGCCGTGGCGCGCAGCCAGTTCGCGGCGATCCTCGGCAACGTGATGGTGGCGGCTCCGACCGCGATCGCGATCTCGCTCGGCCTGTCGCACCTCAAAGGCGCGCCGGTGATCGACCTCGGCAAGGCCGCGCAGCTGCTCGACGACCTCGACCCGCTCGGCTGGGCCCTGCCGCACGCCGCGGTGGCCGGGGTGTTCCTGTTTCTCTCCGGCCTGATCTCCGGCTATTTCGACAACATGGCGAGCTACGCGCGCATTGGCCGCCGCGTGGCGCGGCTGCGCTGGCTCGGCTTCGCGCTCGGGGCCGAACGGGCGGCGCGCGTCGGCGGCTACGTCGAGGAGCACCTCGGCGGCCTGATGGGCAACTTCCTGTTCGGCTGCATGCTCGGCAGCGCCGGCACCGTCGGCATCATCGTCGGCCTGCCGATCGACATCCGCCACATCGCCTTCGCCTCCGCCAACCTCGGCTACGCCTGGGCCGCGTTCGACTTCGCGCTGCCATGGAAGGCGCTGGCCTGGGCGGCGCTCGGCGTGGCGCTGATCGGCCTCGCCAACCTCGCCGTCAGCTTCGCGCTGGCGCTGTGGGTGGCGCTGAAGGCGCGCGGCGTGGTGTTCACGCAGAAGCGCGCGCTGATGCGCCGTCTCTGGGCCCGCTTCAAGGCGACGCCGGCGGCGTTCTTCGTCGCCCCGCGGCCGGGGCCGGCGGCGACGCCCTGATCCCGGCGTCCGGGGCGGCAGCGTCGCCGAGAGCGGCGCGGGGCCTGTGCGAGAATCGCCCGCCTCGCCTCGATGGGGCAGCTTCCGCCGGCGCGCCGGCGGCGCCGGACCGAATCCGCGGCCCGTTTCGACACCGTACCCGCCCACGCCCGTTCCGACGCGACCCGCCGTGACCTCGGACGCCCTGATCACCGTCGACCGCGTCACCTTCGGCTACGACGCCAGCCGCACGATCCTGCAGGACGTGTCGCTCGCCTTCGCCCGCGGCAGGATCACCGCGATCATGGGCGGCTCGGGCTGCGGCAAGACGACGCTGCTGCGCCTGATCGGCGGCGTGTACGCGCCGAACCAGGGCCGCGTGGTCTTCGACGGCGAGACGGTCGACACGCGCAACCGCGAGCAGATCTACCGGCTGCGGCGGCGGCTCGGCATGCTGTTCCAGTTCGGCGCGCTGTTCACCGACCTGACGGTGTTCGACAACGTCGCCTTCCCGCTGCGCGAGCACACCGGGCTGCCGGAGTCGATGATCCGCGACATCGTGCTGATGAAACTGAACGCGGTCGGGCTGCGCGGCGCCGCGCAACTGCGCATCGCCGAGGTCTCCGGCGGCATGGCGCGGCGCATCGCGCTGGCGCGCGCCATCGCGCTCGACCCGGAGCTGATCATGTACGACGAGCCGTTCGCCGGGCTCGATCCGATCAGCATGGGCGTGGCGGCCAACCTGATCCGCAAGCTGAACGACGCCACCGGCGCCACGTCGCTGATCGTCTCGCACGACGTGCAGGAGTGCTTCCTGATCAGCGACTACGCGTACCTGATCTCGGCCGGCCGCATCGTCGGCCACGGTACGCCGGCCGAGCTGAAGGCTTCCGACGACCCCGACGTGCGCCAGTTCATCCGCGGCGAGCCCGACGGCCCGGTGCCGTTCCACTACCCGGCGCCGCCGCTGGCCGAGGGCTTCGGGCTGCGCGCATGAACGCGTTCGACCTGCTGCCGCGGCTCGGCCGCTGGGCGCTCGGCTTCCTGTTCCGGCTTGGCCACGGCGCGTTCTTCTTCATCGACCTGCTGAAGAACCTGCCGGCGGCGCTGCGCCGGTTCTACCTGGTGGTGGCGCAGGTGCACGCCATCGGCAACTACTCGGTGGTGATCATCGCCGCCTCGGGCCTGGCCGTGGGTTTCGTGCTCGGCCTGCAGGGGTACTACACGCTGTCCCGCTACGGCGCCGCCGAGAGCCTCGGCCTGCTGGTGGCGCTGTCGCTGGTGCGCGAACTGGGGCCGGTGGTCACGGCGCTGCTGTTCGCCGGGCGCGCCGGCACGTCGCTCACCGCCGAGATCGGCCTGATGAAGGCCGGTGAGCAGCTGGCGGCGATGGAGCTGATGGCCATCGACCCGCGCAGCCGCGTGCTGGCGCCGAGGCTGCTCGGCGGCATCATCGCCATGCCGCTGCTGGCGGCGATGTTCTCGGCGGTGGGCATCTTCGGCGGCTACGTGGTCGGCGTGCTGATGATCGGCATCGACCCGGGCCAGTTCTGGTCGCAGATGCAGGCCGGCGTCGACGTGTGGGACGACGTCGGCAACGGGATCATCAAGAGCTTCGTCTTCGGCGTGACCTGCACCTTCGTCGCGCTGTACGAGGGCTACGAGGCCGAGGCCACGCCCGAGGGCGTGGCCCAGGCCACCACGCGCACGGTGGTGATCGCGTCGCTCGCCGTGCTGCTGCTCGACTTCGTGCTGACCGCGGTGATGTTCTCCACGCCGCGCTGACGGAAAGGGACTCGCGATGACTCGCAGGGGAATCGAAACGCTGGTCGGCCTGTTCGTGCTGGCCGGGTTCGTCGCCATCGGCTACCTGGCGCTGAAGGCGGCCAACCTGGCGGCGATGACGGTGGGCGAGACCTACACCGTCACCGCGCGCTTCGACAACATCGGCGGGCTGAAGCCGCGGGCGCCGGTGAAAAGCGCCGGCGTCACCGTCGGCCGCGTGGCCTCGATCTCGCTCGACGGCAGGACCTTCCAGGGGCTGGTGACGATGGAACTGGAGACGCGCTTCGCCTTTCCCAGGGACACCTCGGCGGCGATCCTGACCGCCGGGCTGCTCGGCGACCAGTACGTGGGATTGAACCCGGGCGGCGACGAGGCGAACCTCGCCGCCGGCGACACGATCAAGATGACGCAGTCGGCCGTGGTGCTGGAGAACCTGATCGGGCAGTTCCTCTACAACAAGGCCGCCGAGGGCGGCGGCGAGGCGAAGAAGTAGCGCCATGGTGAACGCGCCGGCTTGCCTCGTGCGCGCGCTGGCCGCGGCGCTGTTTCTGGCCGTGCTGGCCGGCTGTGCGTCGATTCCGCCCGGCGCGGGGACCCATCCCGTCGATCCGCTCGAGGTCTACAACCGGCACGTATTCGACCTGAACGAGCGCGTCGACCGTGCGCTGCTCAAGCCGATCGCCCAGGCCTACGAGGCGGTGGTGCCGGAGGACCTGCGCATCTGCATCAACAACGCCTTCCTCAACCTGCTCGAGCCCGTCAATTCGATCAACAACCTGCTGCAGGGCAAGCCCTCCGAGGCGGTGGCCGACCTGTGCCGCATGGTCGTCAACAGCACCGTCGGCCTGCTCGGCTGCTTCGATGTCGCGGCCAAGGCGGGCGCGCCGCGCAGTCACGAGGACTTCGGCCAGACGCTCGGCCGCTGGGGGATGGAGCCCGGGCCCTACTTCGTGCTCCCGCTGCTGGGGCCGAGCAGCGTGCGCGACACCGCCGGCCGGCTGTTCGACTTCCTGGGCACCGATCCGCTCTGGTACATCCGCAACATCCCGCTGCGCAATTCGCTGGTGGGCGCGCGGCTGATCGACCAGCGCGCGGCGCTGCTGCCGGCGGAGAAAGTGTTCGAGGCCGCGGCGCTCGACAAGTACCAGTTCGCCCGCGATGCCTACCTGCAACTGCGCCGCAACCTCGTCCACGACGGCAACCCGCCGCGCCTGAAAGACCCTGACGAGGATGACGACACGGCGCCTGCGAAGCCGCCGGCGCCTGCCGCCGATCAACCGCCGCCGCAGCCGGCGCGTTAAGGGAACCGGGCGTCCGCCGCGCGGCGTTCTCGACGAAAGGAAAAAGGGCAACGATGAGTTACACGAACGTGATCGCCTCGCTGGCGCTGGCCGCCGGCCTGCTCGGCGGCGTGCTGCCGGCGTCGTCGGCGCAGGCCCAGGGCAGCGCCAGCGCGGCGCTGTCGGCGCCCGACGTACTGGTGAAGAAGCTCTCCGACGACGTGCTCGATTCGATCCGCAGGGATCCGGGGCTGCAGGCCGGGGACATCGCCCGCCTCAACGCGCTGGTCGACGAGAAGATCCTGCCCTACGTCGACTTCACCAAGATGACGCGGCTGGCGGTCGGCCGCGGCTGGCGCGACGCCACGGCCGAGCAGCGGCAGGCGCTGACGCGCGAGTTCCGCTCGCTGCTGGTGCGCACCTACGCGGGCGCGGTGTCGGTGGTCAAGGACCACAAGGTGGAACTGCGGCCGTATCGCGCCGCGCCGACCGATACCGACGTCACCGTGCGCACGCAGGTCGTGGCCTCGCGCGGCGAGCCGATCCAGCTCGACTACCGGCTGGAGAAGACCGAGGCCGGCTGGAAGATCTACGACGTCAACGTGCTCGGCGTTTGGCTGGTCGAGAACTACCGCAACACGTTCGCCAGCGAGATCAGCCGCGGCGGCGTCGACGGCCTGATCAAGTCGCTGGTCGAGCGCAACAAGGCGCTCGAAGCCAGGACCTCCTGAGCGGGACATGAAGATCGACGCGGCCTCGGTCACCAACGCCACCGCGGGCGGGCTTCTGGCCGCCGGCGCCGAGGCAATCGCCCGCGGCGACCTCGCCTTCGACCTGTCCGCGGTGCGCGAGGTCGACACCGCCGCGGTGGCGATCCTGCTCGAGTGGCAGCGGCAGGCGGTGGCGCGCGGCGGCCGCCTGCAGCTTTCCGGCGTGCCGGCCGGCATCGCCAGCCTGGCCAAGCTCTACGGCGTCGACGGCCTGCTCGACCTCGACGCGGCGCCGGCCGCCTGAAGGGGCGGGCCCGCCGGGGTGGCGCCGGCGGAGCTTCTACAATCCGTCCAGCCGCCGTCCCGGGGATCGGGCGGCGGCCTTTTCGTTTCAGCAATGCCCGCCGCCCTCGAAGCCGTCAACGTCGTCAAGCGCTACCCGCGGGTGACTGCGCTCGACGGCGTCAGCCTGCGCGTCGACGAGGGCGAGTTCTTCGGCCTGCTCGGCCCCAACGGCGCCGGCAAGACGACGCTGATCTCGATCGTTGCCGGATTGACGCGCGCCACCTCGGGCGGCGCGAGCGTGCTCGGCCATGACGTCGTCACCGACTACCGCGAGGCGCGCCGGCGCATCGGCGTCGTGCCGCAGGAACTGGTGTTCGACCCGTTTTTCTCGGTGCGCGAGACGCTGCGCTTCCAGTCCGGCTACTTCGGCCTCACCCACAACGACGACTGGATCGACGAGGTGATGGCCAACCTCGACCTGACCGCCAAGGCCGACGCCAACATGCGCACGCTCTCCGGCGGCATGAAGCGGCGCGTGCTGGTGGCGCAGGCGCTGGTGCACCGGCCGCCGGTGATCGTGCTCGACGAGCCGACCGCGGGGGTGGACGTCGAACTGCGGCAGGGGCTGTGGGCGTTCATCCGCCGGCTGAACCGCGACGGGCACACCATCGTGCTGACCACGCACTACCTCGAGGAGGCGCAGCAGCTGTGCGCGCGCATCGGCATGCTGCGCGGCGGGCGGCTGATCGCGCTCGACAGCACGCAGGCGCTGCTGGCGCGGCTTGCCGACGTGCAGGTCACGCTGCGCCTGCGCGGCGAGTTGCCGGCGGCCTTGCGCGCGCGGGCGGTCGAGCAGGGCGATGGCCGCTGGCGGCTGCGCGTGGACTCGGCGGCCGAGGTCGAGGGCGTGCTGGCCGCCTGCCGGGAAGCAGGCAGCCCGATCGACGAAGTCGAGGTCGGCCACGCCGACCTGGAAGACGTGTTCGTGCAGATGATGGGCGCGGATCGAGAGAAGGTGGCGGCGTGAGCAGGGCCGACGCCGCCGCCGACGGCCGTCGCCCCGGCGAAGGCCGGGGCCAAGTTGCCGCCACTGGCGAACTTGGGCCCCGGCCCTCGGTCGGGTTCCGCACCCTGCTGGCCAAGGAGGTGCTGCGCTTCTGGAAGGTCAGCTTCCAGACCGTGGCCGCGCCGGTGCTCACCGGGGTGCTGTACCTGCTGGTGTTCGGCCACGTGCTCGAAGACCGGGTCGAGGTGTTCCCGGGCGTCGGCTACACGGCGTTCCTGATCCCCGGGCTGGTGATGATGTCGCTGCTGCAGAACGCGTTCGCCAACTCGTCGTCGTCGCTGATCCAGAGCAAGATCACCGGCAACCTGGTGTTCGTGCTGCTGCCGCCGATCTCCAACGGCGAGTTCTTCACCGCCTACGTGGCCGGGGCGATGATCCGCGGCATCGTGGTGGGGCTGGGCGTGTTCGCGGTCACCGCGTGGTTCGCGCCGCCGCCGGTCAGGGCGCCGCTGTGGATCGGGGTCTTCGCGTTGCTGGGCGCGGCGCTGCTCGGCGTGCTCGGCCTGATCGCCGGCATCGTCTCGGAAAAATTCGACCAGCTCGCCGCCTTCCAGAACTTCGTGATCATGCCGGCGACCTTCCTGTCCGGCGTGTTCTACTCGGTGCACGGCCTGCCGCCGTTCTGGCAGTCGGTGTCGCACCTGAATCCGTTCTTCTACATGATCGACGGCTTCCGCTACGGCTTCTTCGCGGTGTCCGACGCCTCGCCGTGGCTGAGCCTGGCCGTCGTGCTGGCCGCGCTGGCCGCCGCTTCGACGATCGCGCTGGCCATGCTGGCGCGCGGCTACAAGATCCGCTCCTGACCGGGATTCGCATGGAACCTTCTCCCGACGACGTCCGCCGCTATATCGCCGCCGGTCTCGCCTGCGAGGAACTTCGGGTCGATGGCGACGGCCGGCATTTCGACGCGCTGGTGGTGTCGGCCGCATTCGAGGGCAAGAGCCGCGTGCAGCGGCACCAGCTCGTCTACAAGGCGCTCGGCGACCGCATGCGCGAGGAGGTGCATGCGCTGTCGATCAAGGCCCTGACCCCGGCCGAGTGGCAGGCGCTGCAGCAGTGAAGCCAGGCGCGCTTCACGTTTCCTTCGGCCTGGCTTCACACGCCGCTGGCATCAAGGCCTCCGCGCGCCCGCCGCTTGCGGGCGAATCCCGGAGCCCGAGATGCCCCTCGCCCTGCGTACTTTCGACACCCGCCCGATCCGCCTCGCGCGGCCGGCCGCCAACGACGAGCTGCCGATGGACCAGCTGAGGATCCAGGGCGGCGGCCGCCTGCACGGAGAGGTGCGCGTGTCCGGGGCCAAGAACGCGGCGCTGCCGATCCTCGCCGCTTCGCTGCTGACCGCCGACGAGCTGGTGCTGGAGAACGTGCCGCAGCTGGCCGACATCACGACGATGGGCAGGCTGCTGTCGGGCATGGGCGCTCGGCTCGTGCGCGACAGTGGGCGCGTGATCGCGCGGGCCGACGCCATAGGCGCCGCCGAGGCGCCGTACGAACTCGTCAAGACGATGCGGGCGTCGATCCTGGTGCTGGGGCCGCTGCTGGCGCGCTTCGGTCAGGCGCGGGTCAGCCTGCCCGGCGGCTGCGCCATCGGTGCC